>Ga0193753_10000618_pt1 | contig 34265 bp, 27 predicted proteins | sample H1c2metaG_FD_144925 | JGI IMG/M metagenome (GOLD analysis project Ga0193753, IMG submission 144925) | Soil microbial communities from a riparian zone of the East river system, Colorado, United States - H1c2 | ecosystem: Environmental > Terrestrial > Soil > Riparian zone | place: USA: East...
TACTATCAAGCTCAAGGTTGGTCTGAACCTCGAACACGACATTCGCCGCTGCCAGATAGCACGTCAAGCGATTGGTCCCGGCATTGCTCTGGCTGTTGATGCGAATCAGCGGTGGGATGTGGGCGCGGCAATCGCCTGGCTGAAAGAGCTCGCCCGCTTCGATCTGGCTTGGGTAGAAGAACCTACGAGCCCCGACGATGTTTTGGGACACGCCACGATCCGCCGTGCAATCGCGCCGATACCGATTTCAACCGGTGAGCACACTCAGAATCGCGTGGTGTTCAAACAGCTGTTCCAAGCACACGCCGTCGATGTGATCCAGATCGACGCCGCGCGGGTCGGCGGCGTCAACGAAAACCTTGCTATCTTGTTGATGGCCGCCAAATTCGGCGTTCCTGTCTTCCCGCATGCCGGAGGTGTGGGCCTATGCGAGTTGGTGCAGCATCTGGCGATGGCTGACTTCATTGCCATCGGCGGGTCGATGGAAGATCGAGCGATCGAGTTCGTGGATCATCTACACGAGCATTTCCTGGACCCGGCTCGCATTCGGGGCGGCCGCTATCTGGCGCCCTCCAAGCCCGGTTTTTCCGCCGAGATGCGGCCAGAGTCCCTGGTTCGTTTCGGCTTTCCCGATGGCCCAGAGTGGAAAAATATTGAAAGGATTCGTAGGGCAAATTCCTGAACGATGCGCGACGTGGGGGCTTGAGCGCGGCCGCCGGCCGGGTTTCCCGGCACCGCTATATTTGCGCGCTTTTCACTAGCAAAATGCTTTGCTATTGGACATGATTACCCCATGGCGGACTCAATAGATTCGAAATACCGGGCTCCGGCACTTGAAAAGGGATTGGCCGTGCTCGAATTGTTGGCTGGCGCGCGGGAACCGATGTCCCTAAATGCCATTTCTCGTCAGCTCAAAAGATCGGTCAGCGAACTTTTTCGAATGATTCAGGTTTTGGAATCTCACGGCTACCTGGAGGTGTCCAATTCGGGTGAAGGCTATGTCTTGAGCAATAAGCTGTTTGCGCTCGGCATGGCCAGGGCGCCAACCAAAGACTTACTTGATGTCGCCTTACCTGTCATGCACCGTCTTACCGCCAAGATCGGTCAGTCATGTCACTTGGTCGTTGCCTCGGGCGATCAGATGGTTGTTGTTGCTCGAGTAGAGGCCCCTGGAGATCTTGGCTTTTCAGTGCGAGTCGGTTACCGCCGTGCTTTACTTGACTCAACTTCCGGCCGGGTTCTCTATGCGTTTCAAGTCGATCTTGTGCGCGCAGAGTGGAAGTCACGTTTATCGGCAGGTGTCGCAAAGAGTGACTGGGTCAGATTCGAGAAAGCCGGACATGGAGCGCGCAAAGCTGGATTTGTGAAAATGGCCAGTCACGCCGTGCAGGGAGTCATCGACCTCTCGGCTCCGATTTACCGGTCGGGGGGCGTTGTAGCCGCGTTGACAACGCCCTACGTAAAGACTTCACGCGCGCTGTCGGAAGAAGAGACGGTGGCCAAGATAGTGCTTGCAGCCAAGGAAATCTCGGAAGAACTCAATCTCGGAAATCGCCCGCTCGACTTGGCCTAGTTCTTGACCCATTCGCAAGCCTCCGTTCGAAATCGGACTTCCCCGCTTCATCAGCGATCGCCCAGAGTAGCGTGGCCTTCGGCGCTTGATCTTTTATACTTGATATTATATTTTATGGGTGAGAAAGGCGGCCGGCGCGTCCGTCTCTGGCGCGAGACGCAGCCCAGGCGGCAGTCACGCAGGTCATAATGGCGAGCAGCTCGCACGGTGGGGACGCGTGACCCGACTACTTCCGACACGGTGCATAGGAAAAACCACGCTTGGCGTTTCGGAGCTGGGCTTTGGCGCCGCTTCGCTCGGCAACCTTTATCGGATCGTAAGCGACAGCGATGCCAGGCAGACCACTGGCGCAGCGATTGAAGCAGGTATCACCTATTTCGACACCGCGCCCTATTACGGATTCGGCTTGAGCGAACGACGCGTGGGCGATGCGTTGCGAGAACACAGTGGGATCGTTCTTTCGACAAAGGTGGGTCGGCTGTTGAAGGCCAGCGCGCGTGTCCACGGATATGCCGAACGACATGGATTTTACTCGCCCATGCCGTTCGAACCTGAATTCGACTACACCTTTGATGGGGTGATGACCTCGTGGGAGGCAAGCAAGCAACGACTCGGCTTGGCGCATATCGACATACTGTATGTCCATGACATTGGCAGTTTGACCCACGGCGAACGTCACGAAGCGACTTTTGATCAGCTGACACACGGCGGAGGCTTTCGTGCTCTGGAGCAATTACGTGCGGCGCGAGAGATCCTGGCATTTGGGATCGGCGTCAATGAGATCGCAATCTGTCTTGAGGCCATGCGGCATGCGCACCTGGACGTACTCCTGCTCGCAGGGCGTTACACTCTTCTCGAGCAAAATGCGCTGGACTTGTTGCTGCCGGCCTGCGAACGCGCAGGCACATCGATTGTAGTTGGCGGTCCTTACAACTCAGGTATTTTGGCGACGGGCACGCGGCAGGGTGGGGCGTTGCATTACGATTACGGGATCGCGCCGCAGACTGTTGTCGATCGGGTCAGTCGTCTTGAGGCGCACTGCGAGCATCACGGAGTGCCATTAGCGGCTGCGGCCCTGCAATTTCCCTTAGCCCACCCGCAAGTGGTGAGCGTTATTCCCGGTCTCGGCAGCCCGCGCCATATTGAGCGAACCCTGGCACTCTATATGACGAACATTCCCGATGATCTCTGGCACGCTCTAAAGCGCGATGGCCTTCTGCACGCCGATGCCCCTGTTCCTCCGGCCCGTGCCTCGGGCGGGCGGTCCAAACCCAACGAAGCAAGCTCGGCAGGACATTGAGATGATGAACAAACGTCTTGCCGGCAAGAGCGCACTCATAACCGCGGCAGGACAGGGGATCGGGCGCGCAGCAGCAGAATTGTTTGCCTCAGAAGGCGCCACGGTACTGGCCACCGACATCAATGGTGACTTGCTCTCGACGATTGCAGGTTGTCGAACTCGCAGGCTTGATGTGCGAGACCCTGTCGAGATCAATGCCGCGATCGCAGACGCAGGACCGATCGACGTGCTGTTTAACTGTGCCGGGTTCGTGGACTCCGGCACTATTCTTGAGTGCAATGATTCGGCTTGGACTCGTTCATTGGAGATCAACGTAATGTCCATGTACCGGCTGATTCGCGCCGCCTTGCCTGAAATGCTCGAGCGGGCCCGCGGATCAATCATCAACATGTCGTCGGTTGCCGGATCGATCAAGGGCGTACCAAATCGCTTTGTCTATGGTGTCACGAAAGCCGCGGTCATCGGGCTCACCAAGTCCATCGCTACAGACTATGTGGCGAGGGGAATTCGCTGCAATGCCATTTGCCCGGGCACCGTCGATACGCCATCCCTTCATGACAGGCTGCAAGCCACGGGAGACTACGCCACGGCATGGAAATCATTCACAGCTCGGCAGCCCATGGGTCGTTTAGGGCGGCCCGAGGAAATTGCCTCATTGGCGTTGTACCTGGCGTCGGATGAATCAGCGTTTGTGACGGGGCAATGCCACGTCATAGATGGGGGATGGTCCAATTAATCGAAACATCGGGATCGTACCGGGCGTTCTCTGAAGCCTGCCCGCCAGGAGGACTCTTGAAAATATATCGGTTCAGCGTCGCGACGGCATTGCTGTTTACGATGAATACATCTGCCTCTCTTGCACAGATTGAAGGCCACCAAATCGAAACCAACGCGAATCACGCTGTGGCAGCGATTCAAGACACGGAGACGACTGCGCAGCGCGACTCGCGCATGCATTGGTGGCGCGAAGCGCGTTTCGGCATGTTTATTCATTGGGGGCTGTATTCGATTCCGGCAGGAACATGGAACGACAAGCGAGTCCCCTCGATCGGCGAATGGATCATGAACAATGCCTCCATCCCAGTTGCCGATTACAAGGTACTTGCACGCAGCTTCAATCCCCGCGCATTCAATGCACACGATATCGTCGCGCTGGCGAAAGCGGCGGGCATGAAATACATCATCATCACGGCGAAACATCACGATGGATTCGCCATGTTCGATTCGAAGGCAGATGCCTTCAATATTGTGGCGGCTACGCCCTTTCATCGGGATCCTATCCGCGAACTCGCTGAGGAGTGTAGGAAGCAAGGCGTCAAGCTTGGCTTCTATTATTCGCAGGACCAGGATTGGACGGCTCCTGGCGGGGCGGCTTACTTGACAGGCGATCACGACTCTCCCAGTCATCACTGGGATTTGGCGCAGGATGGCGACTTCGCAACCTACCTCCACAACAAGTCCATACCTCAGCTCAAGGAATTACTCTCCAACTACGGCGATTTCCCGGCAGTCATTTGGTTCGATACCCCCACGGCTGATATGACCCCCGCGCTTGCCGGCGAAATCGTTGCGATTCTCAACCAGCACCCGAAGCTCGTCTGGAACAACCGCCTTGGCGGTGGTTACAAGGGAGATACGGACACGCCAGAGCAATTTATTCCGGCGAAAGGGTATCCCGGACGCGATTGGGAGGCATGTATGACTATGAATCGCACGTGGGGATTCAAGTCATACGACCACGATTTTAAATCCACGGAAACGCTGCTGCGCAATCTCATCGACATTGCCAGCAAGGGTGGCAACTTTCTGCTGAATATTGGGCCCGACTCCAAGGGCAATGTTCCGCCCGAAGAGGTCGAGCGCCTTCATCAGATTGGCAGCTGGTTGGCCGTCAATGGCGAGGCCATTTACGGAACCAACGGGACCCTGTTTGGTCCTGAGGCCGGCACCTTCAGTAAAACTGAAAAGGATAAGGAGGGCAAACCGAAGTTTGTACCATCATGGAATTGGCGTTCCACAACCGCCGCCAAACGCATTTACATCGAATTCCTTAGGTGGCCCCACGCAACTTTCCATCTCGACCGCGTGCCGCGCAACATAACCGGTGCATTTCTGCTCGCTGATGCGTCGAAAAAGCCGTTGAAAGTCACGAAGAGTGCGTCTGGTGTCGACATTGAGTTGCCGAGCCAGGCAACTGACCCGATTGCAACGGTAATGGTGCTCGAAACTGAGTAGCCGCCGACCAGCACCTAAATTGAATACCCAGCGCGTCGGATAACTCCTACGTCCCGAAGGTTTGTATCTCGTCGTCAAACTGAATGCATTGCGCCGTACCATCGCCTTCAGAGGGGACCCCCAGCCAACCCCCCCGCGATGATTGGGAGCATGCAAGATGATCGAACATCCACCCTGCAGTATCGCGTTCCGCGGCTTCATGATGGCGGTGTGTTTGGTACTGCTTGCCGGCTGCTTACCACCTCGGAGCAAAATTCCCGATGCTCCAGTGGTGCCAGCCAATCTGACGGCGACGCCAGGCAACGCTGTGGTAACCCTCGCCTGGACAGCCAGCCCGGACGCAACGGGCTATAACGTGAAGCGCGCGACCACCGACGGCGGTCCGTACACGCAAATCGCCCAAGTCGCCGCGCCCACCTCGAATGGATATATAGATTCCTCGGTCACGAACGGTACGACGTACTACTACGTCGTCTCTACGCTCACCCCCGCGGGCTCGAGTGCGAATTCGGCACAAGTCTCCGCAACGCCCGGGGCACCGGGCGGGTCTCCGGGAGCACCGGCCAATCTCAAGGCGACGCCCGGCGATGCTGTGGTAACCCTCACCTGGACGGCCAGCGCAGGCGCAACGGGCTATAACGTGAAGCGTGCGACCACCAGCGGCGGTCCGTACTCGCAAATTGCCGCGCCCACCTCGAGTGGATATACAGATTTCTCGGTTATCAACGGTGTGACATATTATTACGTCGTCTCGACGCTCACCGCCGCAGGCGAGAGTGCGAATTCCGCGCAGGTCGCCGCAACGCCTAGCGCGTTGAGCGTGGCTCCAGCAGCACCGACCAATCTCACCGCGACGCCCGGCAACGCTATGGTAACCCTCGCCTGGACAGCCAGCACGGGCGCAACGGGCTATAACGTGAAGCGTGCGACCACCAGCGGCGGTCCGTACACGCAACTCGCTGCGCCCACCGCGAATGGATATACAGATTCCTCGGTCACCAACGGCACGACCTACTATTACGTCGTCTCGGCGTTCAATTCGACCGGTGAGAGCCCGAATTCCGCGCAAGTCTCCGCAATGCCTAAGGCACCGAGCGTGGCTCCGGCAGCACCGACCAATCTCACCGCGACGCCCGGCAACGCTGTGGTAACCCTCGCCTGGACAGCCAGCACGGGCGCAACGGGCTATAACGTGAAGCGTGCGACCACCAGCGGCGGTCCGTACACGCAACTCGCCGCGCCCAGCTCGAGTGGATATACAGATTCCTCGGTCACCAACGGCACGACCTACTATTACGTCGTCTCGGCGTTCAATTCGACCGGTGAGAGCGCGAACTCGGCGCAAGTCGTCGCGGTTCCGAATGCTCCTCCCCCGGCTTTTGGGACTTGGGTCAATGTGACGCCTGCGGGCGTGGATCTCACCGACAATTTGTGCGGAAACGGTGGCACGCAATCTGTTGGGGCGGATCCTTCGAATCCTTCAGATCTCTATGCGCAGTTTAACTGCCAGGGAATTTGGAAATCGACGGACTATGGCGCCACCTGGACTGGACCCATCAATACGGGAAGAAATGCCGCTGCGGTAAGCGATTGCGTTGGAGGAATTACGGTCTCACCGAGCGGATCCGGTGGCGGTGGCGGACCCGGTCCGACCAGGGGCCCAACCATGTATCAAGGATGCATTGCAGGCAGCGGAGAAGGGTTTTGGACGTCTGCCGATGGCGGTGTGAACTGGACCAAACGTTTAGTTGCTCCCGGTTTGCTTCGCCAGGATTACTACGCGCCTCTCGTTGATCCCTATGACGAAGACCATCTCATTATGGCTGGTCACGAACATGATTCTATTGTTGAGAGCGTTAACGGCGGTAAGAACTGGACTGCCGTCCCCCTTGAGAATGGAATGTTAACAAATGGTCGCACCGGCTTCGTCTTCTTCATCAATACCGGCGATGCCGCCACCACACGTGGGACTTGGCTGTGGATCGGTGAAGAAAGCGGCGGAGTCAACGGCACCTGGCGGACAGCAAATAGTGGTGCGACTTGGGTTCAAGTGGATAAGAGCGAACACCCCCTTGGCGCTGCGCAAATTTATCAACCCGACAGCAACGGTGTTTTGTTTATGGCGGGCTCCAATTCGATCCTTGGCCAGGGTGTTTTAAGAAGCGCTGACTACGGACAAACATGGGCTCATGTGGGTTTGACCAACAATGAATCCGTTGTTATTGGTACGTCAAAGAATGTTTATGCGATGTTTGGATTTCCTGCGGGCCCGGGCGGTACCTTCGATTCGTCGTTTGAAGTTGGAGCCCAACCGGGCAGCGGCACTTGGTTCGCGCCAGGCACTCCTGCCGGGTTAACTCAAGGTGCTGCGCAAATCAGCGCCGTTAACGATGGCAATGACAATGTCCTTATCGGCGCTATGTGGAATAGCGGCCTGTGGCGATACGTCGAGCCCTGACGTCTTGGATGCCGTGATCGCGTAACCGCGATCGGCAAAAGCAGCATTCAGGCCTCGAGGGCGCAAAGCGCGGCGCCAATCGTGCCGGCCAGGGTGCCAAGCTCTGCGCGACGCACGCGCAGATGGCGCATGTGAGGCCCGAACGTATGGCGCGGCAGCGCGGCACGGAACGAAGACCAATACCGTCCCGCCCCGCATCCCAGACCTCCGCCGAGCACGACGAGCGTCGGGTCGAGCGCGTTCGCGAGGATTGCCACGTGGATGGCAAGTTCTGTCGCTGCCTCATCGACGAGGTTTCGCGCCGCTCCCGGCTTGCCGAGCGCCGTCCGGCAAACCGCAATCGCATCGGATTCCGTCAATCCCAGCGCTTGCGCCCGGCGCATAATTCCCGTGCCGGATGCGCGCGCCTCGAGCGGCTCGAAAGTGCGCTTGCCGTCCGTGCTGACCGCGGCGACGGTCGGCCCGCTCGCGAAGGATATCGCGTGGCCATGGGCGCCCGCATAGGGTTTGCCGTCAATGACCAGCGCGCAGCTTATCCCGGTCCCGACGGTGACATACAGGAACGCCGGTTGTCCGCGGCCCGCGCCCATCCGGGCCTCTGCCAGGCTGGCCGCGATAACGTCGGAGACGATCGTCACGTTTCCGTAGGCGCCAAGGTAGGAACGAATTTCGCCAGCACGCCAGGGCAGGGAACAATGGCTTTCGATCCGTCCATGCACACCGACCAGTTCCGGGATGCCGATGCCCAAATTGCGCGCAGTGAGGCCGCACGCACGACCCTCCTCCACAACGTCGTTAACCAGTCCCGCGAGCCGTGCCAAGGACTGGCTGCTTGCAACTGATGCGTTGGTGCTTGCCGTGCGTAGGCAGCGTATGGCGGCGCTTTTTTGGTTGAACAGGCCCACTCGGATGTTCGTGCCGCCGACATCGATTCCGAGAACGCACCGTTCGCGACGCGCCGTGCTCACCGGCTTGCGGGTTCTCGCCACCGGCTCTCTCAGCCGTTCACCGCAGAAGGGGGCTCAAGCGCGATCGATGCTTCGTCTCGCGTGACCTGGGTCGCGTACCGGAAACTGCCCACAACGACGCCACGCAACTCCGCGAGCCGCATCGCAGCGACCTGCACCGGCACGATCTCCAGCAGCGGAGCGAGCATATCCGGACACGACGGGGTGTCGATCCATTGCAATCCGGCGATATCCGCGTCCTGCGGCCCGATCAGCCGGACGCGGCCTCCGAAGCGATGGACGTCTTCGGCGAGACTCAGGTTAATGTCACGGGTTTTGCCGCAGGGAACGAAGATGAGTCCCTTGAAGTGCCGGTCGACAACCTCTATGGGCCCGTGACGAAACGACGCCACTCCCATGCCGATCGCCGGCGCCTTCGCTATTTCGTTAAACAGCAGTGCACCCTCAGCGGCCGACCCGTACGATGGCCCTCGCCCGAGCAGATAAACGGCTGAATCTCCGTCGAGGAACGCATCCCATTGGCGCGACGCTTCCAGATTCGCGGCAATCCAGCCGGGCAAAGCGGCCAGTACAGCATCGAGTTCCCGGCGGCCGGCGTCCCATTCGCCGACCGCGGCCATGCCAAGCAAGTACAAGGTCAGCAGCGTGCCGGTATAACTCTGGATTGCCACCATTTCGTCCGGCAAGCTTCCCACGTCGAGCACGACATCGGCCTCGCGAGCCAGCGTGCTGGCGGTTTCGTTCGTGATACCGATGATGCGCTGGCGTCCGCGTAACGCAGCGATCAACTTGGCCACTTCAACCGATTCTCCCGAGCGCGACACGACCGCAATTGTCGCGTCCGGGTAAGCCGTCAACCTATAGTGCAGGAACTCGCCGGCCTCGATTGAGCATGACTCGATGCCGTGCGCACACAGCAGATTCTCCAGCGGTATCGCGGCGTTCAGTGACGCACCTATACCGACGATGACCACTCTCTTGGCTGAGCGGAGCAGCGCGGCGGCTTCGAGCAGCGGTGCGTGGCCGACTCCACACTGTTGCTCCAGGACGCGGTCCAGCGACGCTGATTGGCCGCGAACGTCCAGAAGCATCCGCGGCGGGGTCAGCGACACCGTTCGACCTCCAGTTGAAATTCCGATTGAGTAGGGGGAGTCAAGCAAACCAGCGTGTTGCGTCGCGAACCAGCGGAATGTAGCCTGTGGATGTTCTGAAAGCAACCATGAACTACCAAACAAAACCACCGCTTCGGACGTCCGACATCGCCAGGGCGGTCGCCAAGCGCCAGGGCTGCGTCGAGTGCGCACGGCGCAGCGAGCGCTGATGCAGCATCGGGTCGGCTGCTGGCGCATTTGCTGGCTGGCGACACTTTTTTTTGCAGGAGATCGAGGGCCGGCCATGGCGGTTGAACCGGCTGTCGGTGTACCCACATCGCGTGTGCAGCGCTTGCTGGCCGCGATGTCGCGGGAAGAAAAGATGGCGGTCATTCGCGGTGCGCATGAACCGGCAGGCAGCGCGCAGGGCGAAGCCGGATGGACGCGCGGTGTGCCGCGGCTCGGCATTCCGGATCTGCGATTTGCAGACGGTCCGCCGGGAGTCTTGGTGCATCACACCTCCACGGGAATGCCCTCGACCCTCTCGATGGCGGCAACTTTCAGTCCGAGCGATGCCGAGGCGACGGGTGCCCTGATCGGGCGAGACGCCCGGTCGTTAGGGATAGATGTGATCCTGCAGCCGTACATCAACCTGTATCGGGATCCCACGTTTGAACGGGCCTACAACACGCTCGGCGAGGATCCGGTGCTGACGGGTACCCTCGCGGCGAGATTTGTGCGCGGCGCACAGTCGCAAAATGTCATGGCGCAGGCCAAGCACTTGGTCGCCTACGAGGGCGGCGACGATGCCGAAGTGGACGAGCAGGCGCTGCATGAGATCTATCTATCGCCGTTTGCCGACGTGTCCCGTGCAGGAGTGGCGTCGATCATGTGCGCCTACAACCGGATCAACGGCGTATACGCCTGTGACAACGAATCACTGCTGAACGGAATTCTGCGCCGCGAGGAGGGATTCGCCGGGTTCATCACCTCCGACTGGGGCGCCGCGCACGGCGCCGAGTTCATCGTGCACGGCATGGATATGGAGCAGCCCGGCACCGGGCCATCCGCCAACTTCGCGCTGGGTCCGGAGCCCGATGAGCCCGTAATGACGGCCGAGGAAACCGCGGAATTGCAGGACACAATGACCACCGGTGTCCCTGAGGAGCAGCGCTTCCCCCTGCCCAAGCTGCCCGACGCAGCCGCACCGCCGCCTGTGCGCCGCTCGAAGAATCTGGGCGAAGCACTGGCGCTTGGCACGGTCGGCGACGCGGATCTGGACCTTGCGGTAGCGCATGTGCTCGGACAGATGGAACGATTCGGCTGGCTGGACCGGTCCCCCGGCCACCAGGTCCGCGCTCTGCCCATTGCTGACAATGCGCGCAGGGTGCAGCGCTTGGCCGAGCGCGGGGCGGTACTGCTCAAGAACGACGGCGTGTTGCCGATTCGCGCGACCGATGCGTCCTCGTTGGCGCTCATCGGCCCGGGAGCGCTGCAGACTTTTGCGATCGTCACCGGTCAGGAACAGTCGTACGGCCAGGCCGAGCGCCAGATCGGCGCATGGCAGGCACTGCGGGCCCGGGGTGTCAAGCGCGTGCAAGTGGCGGTGGGCGACGACATGACGGGAGAGCCGATACCCAAGCAGGCTTTTGCGTCGCTCGCGCGCTCGGACGAACACGGACAGGCAAGTTTCCCAGAGGACCAAATCGACTTCACGCGCAAGTCAGGTCATGCTCTGCCGGCCGGTACTCGCACACAGTGGGACGGCACGCTGATGATTCCGGTCGACGGCGACTACGACATCGATTTGCAACTGCTGGGCGCCACCGGAAAATTCTCGATCGACGGTCGCAAGGTCGGCGACATGGGTTGGTGGGGCGGCCACGGCGACATCGTCTTTGCCAACCGCGACAACGTCGTGCCGACGACCGATGGACTCGACAATGTGCGCCGTCTGGTCACCTTAAGCGCCGGGCCCCATACCGTTCGTGTCGAGGCCACAGCGGACGGCAGCGGCGAGCCCGTGCAGGTGCGGCTTGCTTGGGTCACACCCTCGATGCGGGAGCATAGCTTCACCGCGGCGGTCGATCTCGCCAGGCGCAGCAGGGTTGCCGTCGTGTTTGCATGGAGCCGCAACCGACCATTTTTCGGCCTGCCGGGGGATCAAGATCGATTGATCGAGGCGGTCTCCAGGGTCAATCCGAATACAGTGGTCGTTCTCAACACAGGACAGGCTGTCGCCATGCCGTGGCTCCGCGAGGTCCGCGCGGTACTCGAGATGTGGTACACGGGCGACGAGGGTGGTTGGGCAGCCGCCAATCTGCTCACCGGGCGGGCCAATCCTGGCGGACACTTGCCCATCACCTGGCCGGTCCATCTCGAGGATTACGCGGTGATGGATCCGCGCTATCCAGAGCGCGCCTCCATGGGCGTCGGCGGCAGGACGGTCTACGACGAAGGCGTGCACGTCGGTTATCGCTGGTTCGATCGCGAAGGAACTGCGCCGTTGTTTCCCTTCGGCCATGGATTGTCGTACTCGACGTTCGTGTATTCGGATCTGCGCCTGACCCGATCTGAGGACGGCGGAGTGACGGTGCGATGCCGTGTCCATAACATCAGCAAGCGCAATGGCGAGGCCGTGGTGCAGGCCTATCTTGGCGCTCCGGCCCCAGCTCCCGCGGGGGCTGAATTCGCCGTCCGTGCGCTGGCCGCCTTCGCGCGAGTCCGGGTCGAGGCCGGCGCCGTGCGCCAGGTCCGGCTGCAGGTCGCGCCGCAGCGGCTGCGATACTGGTCGCTCGCCGACCATGCCTGGCATACGCTCGTCCGCGGGAGCCGCAGAATCTACGTGGGTGCTTCGTCGCGCGACCTGCCGCTCTCAGCGCCGATCCCGCAGGACGGTGCAGCCTCGGTCGCTCAATAGGCTGCAGCTCATGCCGGCGGGTTGGCCGCGCAATATCGCGCGATGAACTTTTCGTGCGGCGGCATCGTGTCCGCGCAGCGCTCGATGATGTGCCGGACATTGGCGATGAATGCGTCCAGATCGGCGTCGCTCAGCAGGTCGACCAGCGGGTGATAGCTTCGCGGCGTGATCCGCTGCCCGAGCATGACCTGTACCCAGCTGGTCTGCGTGAATAGTTCCTCGTTCTCCCGATAGAAGCGGCCGCTGTGGCGAAACAGATCCATGTACTCGACCAGCCGGGCCGGCACGCTCATGCTGCGGCAGTCGTTCCAGAATGCCGTGTCGCTGCGCTCGGTCGCATGATAATGCAGGATCAGGAAATCTCGGATGCGTTCCCAGTCCATGGTCGATTTCTGGTTGAACCGGTCTGTCATCACCGCATCGAATCCCTGGTCAGGGAAGAAACTCAGCAACATGGTCACTGCCGACTGGATCAGATGGATGCTGGTGGATTCGAGCGGTTCCATGAAGCCGGCCGCAAGGCCAATCGCCACGCAGTTCCTGTTCCAAAATTTCATGCGCCTTCCGGTCACGAAGCGCAGCGGCCGCGGATCGCTCAAGGGCGCGCCGTCGAGATTCGCGAGCAACCTGGCGGAGGCTTCGTCGTCACTGATATGCGAGCTCGAATAGACGTAGCCGTTGCCGATGCGATGCTGCAGCGGAATGCGCCACTGCCATCCCGCTTCCCGGGCAGTTGAGCGAGTGTATGGGGTAGGCGGGCCGACTGATGTGCAAGGCACAGCGAGGGCACGGTCGCAGGGCAGCCAGTGGGTCCAATCTTCATATCCGGTGTGCAGGGCCTGTTCGATCAGCAGGCCGCGGAACCCGGAGCAATCGATAAACAGATCGCCCGGGATTCTCTCGCCGCTGTCGAGAACGATCGCCTCGATGAACCCGTCCGCCGGGCGCAGTACAGTCTCCTTCACCTTGCCCTCCGTACGGCGTACGCCGCGCGCCTCGGCAAAGCGGCGCAGGTAACGCGCGTAAAGGCCGGCGTCGAAATGGTACGCATAGGCAATACTTGAGAGCGGGGATTCGGCGCCGAGATCGGGCGGTCGCATAAACTTGCCGCGCAGCGCTGCGGCGACGTTCAGGCAATACGGGCCAATAGCGCTCACCTTGCCGGCGAGATGAGCTTTGAGCCAATAGTGGTGAAACGACAGCAGGCCGCGGTCGCGGCCCAGGATCCCGAAGCCGTGCATGTACGAATCGCCTAGCCGGCCCCAGTCGACGAACTGAATGCCTAGTTTGAACGTGGCCTGGGTCTGACGGACGAAGTCGTTTTCATCGATCTCCAGCGCTTGATTGAACTGCCTGATCTGCGGAATCGTGGCTTCGCCGACGCCAACCGTGCCGATGTCGTCGGATTCGACCAGGCGGATGCTGAAGTCGCCGAGGAGTACCTTGGCCATGGCGGCCGCGGTCATCCATCCGGCGGTGCCGCCGCCGACGATGACAATGTGCTTTACAGCGGGGTGAGCCATGCGAAGATTCAATTGTAGCGGAGCGCATCCGGTTGCGACCAGACGAAGGTTGCCACGCTCTCACCCGGCATGGTGTATCGGAATTCGTGATCGCCGCAGCGCACCGACAGTACTTTCGCGCTCTTTGCAGAATTGGCGGCAATCAGGACAAAGGACCCGTCGTCCGGATTCTGAAACGCCACGTTGTCTACGCTTGAGTCCGTTTGATTCGATTCGACACGCACTGCGCCCGGGCGTACGAACCGGCTGGCGTGCGCAATCACGTAGTAGTCGTCGTTGCGGGTCACTTCACCGGTGCGCGAATCGATCGTGACGAGCCCGCGGCAGGCGGTGCAGCCGCCGAGGTGCGGCCCCGCTGACTGGTCGAGCGCCAGATTCCACAGCAAGACTCCGCGAGCCCAAGCACGGGTCGAGCCGATGATCAGCTCGCGCGTCATCTGCAGCAGGCTCGAATTGGAGGGTGAACCCCAGTTGCCGCCGGAGCACTCGGTCAGGTATGCATCCTTGTCGGGATGCGCCAGGTGTACCTGCACCTGCGCCGCGACATTGCCCGCGTAGCAGTGCCATGCGACGCCGGCGACATAGCCCGCCGCCAGCGGATTGCCGAGCACCTGCAGCGGCTCCTGCGGCCTGTCCCAGTTGTGATCCCATTCGAGAATCAGAGTGCGGGCGGTGCGCTGCGCAAGTGCGGGCCCCAGGTACTGGCCGATCAGCTGCGCTCGCGCATCGGCGTCGAGCGTCATGCCGGGATAGTTGGGCGTATCGAAGTGGGGCTCATTCTGCATGGTCAGGGCGTATATCGGTATCCCTTGCGCCTGCATGGCATCGACGTATTTGGTCAGGTAGTTCGCGAATGCGCCGTAGAACTGCGGCAACAAAGTTCCGTGGATCAACGCGCCGCTGCTCTTCATCCAGCCGGGCGCACTCCAGGGCGACGCCATCACAAGCAAGTTTCGGTTGAGGGACTGTGCGTCGCGCACGACCGGAACAACCGTGTCCCGGATAGGCGCGATCGAGAAATGCGCGAGCGCGGGATCGGTCTCGCCGTCCGGCATGTCGTCGAGGCTGTAATGTGCAGGCGAGAAGTCCGACGCACCGATGGTCAAACGGACGAAGCTGATCTGCAGTGCGGGCGCGGGGCCGAACAGTTCCTGCATCAGGGCGGCGCGTTGCGCGCCGTTCATGCGCGAGCGGATCAGCCAGGCCGAGGCATCGGTGATCGCGGCTCCGAAGCCGATCATCGCCTGGTAGCGCCGCACAGTATCGATCTCGATCGTGACGGGCTCCGCCGTGGCATGCCGCAGCGCCACGTCCGTGCCGCGCGCCAGCTGTTGGCTGCGATCCGCGGTCGTCACCCAGACCTGTACACCATGGCTGGCCTGTGCCTGCCGTGCGTGCGCCGGATCCCCCACGACGCTTCCGCAGCCGCCTAAAACCGCCAAGAGCGCCGGCACCAGGATTCGGCAGACCGGGTTGATCGCAGCGTCAATGCGCGGAGAGTGCCGTTTTTCAAGACTTAGGTGTCTCAGCCTGCGCGCCTTCAGCGCTAGGTTGTTTATGGTTGCATTCTTTGGTTGCATGTGGTTGCATTATGCCTGAATAAGAATTCCATGCGGTTGTCGGTCGGGGAGCTTCGGATGAAACAGCACAATAATCGGCTCGTTCGGGCAGTTAAGCAGGCATTGCTGCCTCCAACCCAAGGGACTGCCCCCGGTGCTGCGGTCTGTGCAGGCGTGCTGTTTGCGATGAGCGCCGGCGTTGTCGCTGCCGCGGACACCTCCGCAGAGCCTCTCGAGGAAGTCACCGTCACCGGCATACGGGCCAGCATCGCCACCGCCATCACGATGAAGGAGCAGTCCAACAGCATTATCGAGACCATATCTGCCGAAGATCTCGGCAAGCTGCCGGACTTGAGTATCGCGGACAGCCTGGCGCGGCTGCCGGGACTCGCCGCGCAACGCACCGACGGGCGCTCGAACTTCATTTCGATCCGCGGCTTTGCTGCCGACTTCAGCGGTACCACCTTGATGGGACGCGAGCAGGCCTCCACGGGCGAGAACCGCGGCGTCGAATTCGATCAATACCCCGCTGAATTGATCAACGCCGTCCAGGTGTACAAGACGCCGGACGCCAGTCTCATCGGCCAAGGCCTCGCCGGCACCGTCAACCTGGAAACGATCAAGCCGCTCGCCTCCAACGAATTCCATATGGCGCTCAATGTGCGCGGAGAGCGCGGCTCCTACGAGAATCTGAATCCCGGCCAGGGTATTGGGAGGACGGGAAGCCGGGTGAGTCTTTCCGTTGTGGACCAATTCTTCGACCATACGCTGGGCGTGGCCTTCGGCGTTGCGCGCCTGGACTCACCGATCCAGGAAAAGCAGTATCAGGCCTGGTACTGGGGCCGCAATAATGGGCCGCCGGGCAGCAATACATACGAGGGTCAGGGGTGGGCCGGTCACGTCGACGGGATTCCAGACTTCGCCCTGAGCGAGGAAGGGAATCAGGCTCGCGCCAAATCGCTCAGCCAGGTGCGCACCGGCCTCATGAGCGTGCTCGAGTGGGCCCCCAACGATTCGATTCACAGCGAACTCGACTTGTTTTATTCGAAATTCAAGGACGAGACCAGTCTCAATGGACTGCAGTGGTCGAGCAGCCCCTGGGACGGCATCAGCTATACGGATGTCACGACGAGCCCAGGCGCCAATAGTGTGCTTACCGATGGCATCGTGAACGGCGTCAAGCCGCTCATGCAGAACGAGTACACCATCGCCGACACCCGGAATTGGTCGGTCGGCTGGAACAACCGGTTCACGTTCGCCGGCGGCTGGACTGTAGTCACCGATCTTTCCTATTCGACCGCGCGCGATACGTTGCACGATGCCTATGCTTTCACGGGTCCCCAAACCCCGGTGGTGAACGGGATCGGTTTTCATATCGCGCCCGGTTATCCCAATCTGAGCGTTCCGTACAACTTGGCGGATCCGACCCTGGTGGGTTTCACGGATCCGGATGGCTATGGCTACAACGGCCGCGACGAGTTTGACAGGCAGACGGATACGATCAAGGCGGCCCGGCTGGAGGTGAAGCACCCGCTGGGATGGATATTCAAGGACGTGGATGTCGGGTTCGATTACTCGGATCGCAAGAAAGTGAAGTCGGCGGACGTGTACTTCGCCTATCTTCTCGGCAATGGTTGCGGCAACGCCCAGCCTACCTGTGCCCCTTACAACAACACGCAATATGCCCCCATCGACAGCGCGCTGCTCTATCCGCCCACTTCCCTGTCCTATGTCGGCGTGCCGGGGGTCATCAATTACAACGTGTATGACGCTCTGAGCCGTCAGTTCTATCTCGCTCAGGACTTGGGCCCCGGCGACTACAACCGCAACTATTCGGTCGAAGAAAAGGTGCCTGTCGGCTATGTCAGGCTGGACATCGAGACGAACGTCGCGGGAGTCGGGATACGCGGCAATGTTGGGGTGCAATTCGTGCACACGACTCAATACGGGACCGCCGTGATCACCGATCCCGACACCGGGAAGCCGAATGGCTCGGTCAATACGTCATTCTCTTATAACGAAACGTTGCCGAGCCTGAACCTCGTCGGTTCATTCGGTGACCGCTACTATCTGCGCCTCGGTGCTTCGAAGAGCATGATGCGCGGTCGCATCGACGATGAGAAGGCTGCCTCGTCGGCGTCGGTCGCCGCCACGGGGCCGGCGATCTGGAGCGGCAGCGGCGGCAATCCTCATCTCAAGCCCTATATCGCGATCGGCGAGGACCTCTCGTTCGAAAAGATTTTCGGCAAGGCCAGCTATTTCTCGCTGGCGCTGTTCAACAAGAACCTGACCTCCTACATATTCACCCAGACAAACAGCGCCTACGACTTCACCGGCTATACGAGTTCCACCCGGCAGCCCATCTCGAATATCGGCAACTACAGCACCCCGGAAAACGGATCGGGCGGAAAGATCCAGGGCTATGAGATCGCCTTGGTATTGGAAGGCGGCCTGTTCACACCGTGGCTGGATGGCTTCGGCCTGCAGTCGAATTTCGCGTACACCAACAATTTCATTCCGTCCAATATTCTCGGCAACGTTCCGGGCGGCCCCACGACGTTCCCCGGCTTCTCGAAGAAGGTCGGCGCGCTTACGCTGTACTACGAAAAGTACGGCGCTTCGGTCCGCGTAGCGGAAACTTACCGCTCGCCCTTCACGGGCGAGGTCGTCGGCAATTTCGACCAGTTGGGTTATACGCAGATCGAAATCGACAGGACCTTGAATTTCCAGGCGAGTTACGAACTGCAGAGAGGTCCGGCGAAGGGATTGTCCGTGCAGCTGCAGATCAACAACCTCACGAACTCACCTTACAAGACCGTCCAGATCACGGCTCTGCCGGCGGGTGGCACGATCAAGACTCCGCTGGAATACGACACCTACGGGCGCACGTTCCTGTTGGGAGTCAACTATAAGCTCTGAGGCACGACGCGACGGGAGGGTATTCACGCACTCGCCGCGTCTGGCGCAACTCGACACACCACGCGCCGGCGCGACCTGCGTGTCCGCGCCTTGAACCGCTGGCATCGCCGCGCAAGCATGCTTTTCCTGCTATCGGTTGCAGCGCTGGTTCGTGCCGATCCTTCGCTGTCTCCGCGTGTGAATATCGTGCCCCGGCCGGTGACCGTAGAATTGTCGGCGGGTATTTTCCTGCTCAGCCCGCAGACGTGCATCCTGGCGGCCGATCGGGACTCGCGCCGGATTGCCGCCTTGTTCAACGACTATCTGCGCGCCCAGTACGGGCTTGAGCTCCGAATCAGTGCCAAGCCGACACCGCATGTCAACTTCATCTCGTTCAGCCCAATGGGCAGCGACAAACTGCCGGCGGAAGGTTATCGACTCGCCATAGGACCTGACAGCATCCGCGTCAATGGGCGCGGCGCTGGTCTGTTCTATGGCATGCAGACGCTGACGCAGTTGCTGCCCGTGCATCAGCTGCCGATGGAACTGCCCAATCTCAAGATCACCGACTACCCACGGTTCGGTTATCGCGGCCTGTTGGTCGATGTCGGCCGGCACTACTTTCCCGTCGGCTACCTTAAGAAGCTGCTCGACCTCGCGGCTCAATACAAAATCAACCGATTTCACTGGCATCTCACCGACAACGAAGGCTGGCGGATCCAGATCAACAAGTACCCGCGCCTGACCGATCCGCGCCCCAAAGACTCGGATCACGACTCTGCCGATGCCGCGTATTACACCCAACAGCAGGTCCGGGAAATCGTGGCCTACGCGCAGGCGCGTTTCATCACCGTGATTCCCGAGATCGAGATGCCCGGTCACTCGGGAGCCGCGGTGGCGGCATACCCATACCTTGCCTGTACGCACGGCGACGCTGACGTCCTGTGCCCCACAGAACAAACATTCGGCTTCGTGCAGAACGTGCTCCGCGAAGTTGCCGTGCTGTTTCCGGGCCCCTACATTCACATTGGCGGCGATGAGGTTGACAAGAAGGGTTGGAGAAACAGCCCCGAGGCGCAGAGCATCATCAAACAGAAAGGCCTGCGGGACGAGGATCAGCTGCAGAGCTACTTCGTGAAACGCGTCGGCAAATTCCTGACGAGCCGGGGCAAACGGATGATCGGTTGGGATGAGATCTTGGAAGGCGGTCTCGCCCCGGATGCCGTCGTGATGTCATGGCGCGGCGAGAGCGGGGGCATCGAGGCGGCGCGACAAGGGCACCGGGTCATCATGTCACCCACCGATTACTGCTACTTCGACTACAACCAGGGCGATCCCAGCCGCGAGCCGGCGAATATCGGCGGCTACGTCCCGCTCGAGAAAGTCTACGGTTACGAGCCGATTCCCAAGGAATTGCCGGACGAACGGCGGCAATACCTGCTTGGAGCACAAGCCAATGTGTGGACGGAATACATCAGCACGCCTGACTATCTCGACTACATGTTGTTCCCGCGATTGCTGGCGTTCTCCGAAGCGGTTTGGTCGCCCGCGGTGGGCAGGGACTACGAAAGCTTCCGGCATCGCCTCCCGTACCAACTAGATCGCCTGGAGCGTCAGCAAGTCCGCTACCGGATTCCAGAGCCCGACGGGTTGAAGGATTTCTACACCACCACGGACGATCATGCGATCGTCGAACTCAACAGTGTCGTGCCGGCGAGTCTCATCTATTACACGCTCGATGGAAGCGAGCCGAACGAGACTTCGCCGCCTTATCAGGGGCCGCTGCAGATAGTGCTGCAGACCAATCAGAAAGTGAACTTGAAACTCATCGTCGTTGCGCCCGGAGGCAGGCACAGTGTGGTCTATGGCGCCACGTTTCTGCGGCGGCCGTTTCTGGAGGCGATCGGCGACGCTCCCCGGCAGCCCGGGGTTGCGTACTCGTTGGTCGATGGAACTCTCACGAGCGTGCGCGGCATCGGCCAGCATGCCCCGGCCTCAAGTGGCGTGACGGATTCGCTTGACCTGCAACAGTTCAAGCGATCGTCCGACTACGGGATCAGCTTCGACGGTTTCCTGAACGTACCCGTCGATGGCTTCTACCGGTTCGCGGTGGAATCGGACGACGGCTCGGCGCTTCAGATCGACGATGAAGTCGTCGTCGACAACGATGGCAAGCATGCCAGCCGGATTGTCACCGGCCACATTCCGCTGCGCCACGGCCTGCACCGGTTCAAGCTGGGATATTTCCAGGCAGACGGTGGGGCGACGCTGCGCGTCGGTTGGGCGCCCTCCGAAGACGAGTTGCAACCGCTGACCGGGGCATTCCTGTCCCACTAGCTGCGGCGCCTACCAGGACCAGAAAGTCTCGCCTTTGACATAGGGGATGCAGCCCTTGTACCTGCCCGGAATGGGACGATAACGCGCAAGGCGGGTCGCACCGGGTTCGGAAGTGAAGAAGCCGTACAGCGTGAGCTGTTTCATCAGCGTGAAATAATGCGGTGAACTATCGCCGGGTTTGGCATCTGCCAGGCGCGCATGCTCCTTTGCCTGCCGGTCGATTTGAGTCAGCAACGAAATTTTCGCCGCCGCATTCGCCTGCCGGAATCCCTTGCTCTGCAGGGTCTGCATTTGCGCGTCAATGTCCGCAAGGCCGGATTTCAACAATGCAATGTGCTCCGCTGGATAGCAGGCGGCCGAATACCTGGCCATGAACCGACCGACCGCCGCGTCGCGCGCTCCGGGGGTGTCGGTAGCGGGCAGGATGGTATCGGCGATATCGTCGAGGAAATCGACGTCGGAGTCGGAATAGAGAAGCGGCGTGCGGGGCTTTTCGGCGGCCCACAGTGCATCATGGCCGACAAATGCGCAGCCGGTGACCGCGGCGATCAGTTGAATGAGTTCCCTGCGCTGCATCGCAATCACCCGACCTTGCCGTGCAGCCTGAGCTGCTCGGCTGCATAGCGGGCGGCGCGCGCAGTCAATGCCATGTACAAAATGGAGGGACTTTGGCTGCCCGTGCTGGTCATGCATGCCCCGTCGGTGACGAACACGTTCTTGCATTGATGCAGTTGGTTATGGGCATTCAGAAGCGAGGTCCTGGGGTCAGATCCCATGCGCACTCCGCCCATCTCGTGAATGTCCAGGCCCGGCGGCTGGCGATTGTCCCCGGATTTTATATCCTTTACCCCGGCGGCCTCGAGCATGGCGCGGCCCTGGGTGAGAAAGTCCGCCACCATCCGGTCATCGTTGGCATCGTAATCCACCGAGATGATCAGCAGGGGAATGCCCCATTGATCGGTTTGATCCTTACTCAGGCGCACGTGGTTCGATACCTTGGGCAGCGTCTCGCCCTGCATGTACATGTACGCTGTCCACTTGCCGGGCTGGCTGATCGCTTTCTTGAAATTTGCCCCGATCGTCTCGGCGAAACCGGTCTCATTGAGGTCTTCCCGGCTGGCGCCGGAGAAGATCACATAGCCGCCCAGAAAATCGGTGTCTTGGGCGTGCACATTGCGGAAATTGGGAATGATGTTCTCCGCCGGCTTGCCGACTTCATAGTACTTGTCCTCGAATCCTTCCAGCCGCCCGCCCATTCCGGCGCGATAGTTGTGAAATCCGATATGCGTACCGAGCAGTCCGTTGTCGTTCCCCAGGCCGTTGGGAAAGCGTGGGGACTTCGAATTCAGCAAGATCAGATTGGTGTTCAGTGCCGAGGCATTGACGAAAATGATCTTGCCCTTGAAGACGAGTTCCTGCTTGGTTTCGCTGTCGATGACCCGCACACCCGTGGCTGCCCGAAGCTGTTCGTCGTACTCAACGGAGTGCACGACCGAGTGCGGCCGCACCGTCAGGTTTCCGGTTCGCTCGGCCCACGGCAAGGTGCTGCTGTTGGAACTGAAATAGCCGCCGTAGGGACACCCCCGCATGCACAGATTGCGGTTCAAGCAGGTGCCGCGTCCCTGTTGGCGGTGGATGGGCTGCGCCTCGGTGATGTGCGCCCACCGCCCCGACACATAATGCCGCCCAAACCGCTGCGCCAGCACCGTGCGCAGATGCTGCTCGACGCAGTTCAGTTCATAGGCCGGCAGATACTCGCCGTCCGGCATTGTCTCCAGGCCCTCCCGGGTACCGCACACGCCGATGAATTTCTCGACGTGGCTGTACCACGGCGCGACGTCGTCGTAGCCGATGGGCCAGGGGATTCCATATCCGTAGCGCAGGGGTGCAGTGAAGTCGCTGCGGCTCCAGCGCGCACAGGCGCGGCCCCAGATCAGGGATTTCCCGCCGACCTGATAGCCGCGCACCCAGTTAAACGGTTTCTCCTGGATGTAGGGATGATCCGCATCCTTGATGAAAAAATGCGCAGTGGTGGCGTCGCAACCTGCAGCCCGGGAGATCAGCGGATTTTCCTCCTTCCAACTCCGCGAGTTGTCGCCGCGCAGCGGAAAATCCCACCTGGCCATATTCATGGTCGGGTAGTCCTGAATGTGCCGCACGTCCCGCCCGCGCTCCAGAACCAACGTTTTCAATCCTTTCTCGCAAAGTTCCTTGGCCGCCCAGCCGCCGCTGATGCCGCTGCCCACCACGATCGCATCATAGTCAGTGGTGTCCATCAGGCGCTCCGATCTCGTATGCTCGCAGGATGTTCAATCCCGATGCACGAGTGACGACGATGCAATTCGCCGACCGGCATGTCTGTCACGTCATCGATGATGCTCTGCTCGATCCAGACCAGTGGGTGCGGTATGCCGGCGAGCGGTCGGATGATTTTCGGCCGCTCGACCAGCAAGGCTATCCGGGCATTTGCCTGCCGGCGCCCGCTGAGTTGACGCACGCGTTGGACCGGCTGTTCACGTGGCACGTACGGCGGCGGTTCGATGCGCGCCGGACCTTGAAGATGCATTGCCGGCTTTCCCTGGTCACGACGCCCGCATCCGAGTTGCTGCCCTTCCAGTGGCTCTGCCACCGCGACGGGGTGGTGCTCAGTCCCCGCGAGAGCATTCAGGCATCGGTGCTCTATCTGTTCCGGGATGAGGGCCTTGGCGGCACGAGTTTTTATGTCCCTGCACGTCCTGCCGAGGAAATCGGCGCGCTGTTCAGCGATTCGAAAATCCTCGCGGCCGAGGAGTTCGTCCGGCGCCATCGTATCGAACCCGGCTACATGCGCGGCTCCAACGACTACTTCACATGCATCGGCACGGTGCCTGCCAAATGGAACCGGATGATTTTCTATGACGGCAGCATGCTGCACTCGGGGCACATCGAGGCACCGGAGAAGCTCACGGTTGACCCGCTGCAAGGCCGCCTCACGCTCAACGGCTTCTTCACCTGCCGGCGAAATATCATTTGAATGGCCGGCGCGCTCCACGCTCACGGCCCGCTGACCTTTAGAGCGCTACTTGCCGATTGATCCAGCCAAAGATCGATTGGCCTTTGCGCCGTCGTGTGGAACGGCAGGAGTACCTTGCGGCCGGTACGCGCGGATTCGTAGGCCGCAAAAATCACTTCAAGCACGGCCCTGCCGTCCTCGCCGCTCACCAGGGGCTTACGGTCGTTCTGCACACAGTCGACGAAGTGCGCCATTTCCGCATGGAAGCCGTAGTTCCACGCTTCCTCATAGATCGGAAAGGTCCAGCCTGTGGTCGAGCCAGCTTTTTCCGCGGCGTATCCGTATCCAGTACTGCTGAACGCCTTAACCGCGTTGCCATGCAGCAGGTCCGCGTAGGCCACGCCCTTGGAACCGTGTACTTCGGCCCGATCGTCCATTCCGCCGAGCTTGGTCCAGCTCTCTTCCGCGAGCGCCGTCGTGCCATCCGCGAATTCCAGTATCAGGATGGCATTGTCATCACCGCGCGTCTTGGCACCATGAACGAGAGTGCTCATGTGAGCGTAGACGGACTTGATGGGAGGGCGCCCGAGCATCCACCGAAAGAATTCGATTGCGTGGCAACCCATATCCATCGTGACGCCACCGCCGGAACGCGCGACATCCCAGAAGTGGGCAGCATGGGGGCCGTCATGCTTTTCTGATTGCTTGATCAGTGTGGGTCGGCCCAGGGCCCCTTCGTCGAGCAGCGCTTTGAGCCGCAAATACTTGGGCGCGAAACACAATTCCTCGGCGTACATGAGTTTCACGTTCGCGCGCCTGCATGCCTCGATCATGCGATCCGCCTCGGCGAGATTCAGACACAGCGGCTTCTCCATCACTACATGCTTGCCGGCCGCAGCGGCATCCAGCGCTATCTGGCAATGTATGTCGTTCGGCGCGCCCACGACCACCATATCGACGTCCGGCAGATCCAGAAGCCGCCGATAATCGGTAAAGTGGCGCGCAATGCCATGTCGCTGCGCAAAGGCGAGGGCATTTCCCGGCGTCGGCGAGGCAACGGCGCGGATATCGGCTTGACTACAGGCGCGCAGCGCCTCGGCATGGATGGAGGCAATGAATTGCGAGCCGATCAACGCGACTCCCACTCGCTGCGGATTCGCCGTGTTATTCATTTCAGCGGCCGCGGTTGCATTGCGGTTTCAGCGCACGCGTAAGGAATTGCGGCTGGGCCGCAGTTGTCCAGAGCCGGCCGCGGCGTGGTCACCGATATCATTCGCGCTCAATGGGACTTCCAGTTCGATGATGATCGGCCGATCCAGCCGGCTACCGTGTTGCATCGGGTATCAGGGTAGCGTAGCCTCGGAAAACCTCAAAAGCAACCATTGACTACCAGATAGAACCACCTCAATGCGTGCGCAAAAGCACCGACCCGCGGCCAAGTCATCCCCGTCGAAACTGGACTCGCGATCCCTATACGAGTCGTGCGCCGATGTGCTGAGCCGCGAGATTGCGCAAGGGGTCCTGCAACCCGGACAACGCCTGGCATCCGAGCGGTCGCTGGCCGAGACATTGGGTTTTACCAGGCTCACTGTGCGGCGGGCGCTAATGGAACTTGCCAAGCGAGGCCTTCTGGAACCCGACGAGCGGCGCGGCTGGCAAGTCCGCGGCGGGCCCGTCAGCGAGCCGCTCAATGCCCTGATGGGGTTTACACAAATGGCGCGTCAGCGGGGCCTGGTCGCGACCTCTCGCGTTCTGTCGCTCGAATACCGCGAGGCGACCATCGATGAGTCCGAATCACTGCGTGTAGCGCCCGGGGCTCCGATGATCGACCTCTCGCGGCTGCGACTGCTCGATGACCGTCCGACGGCGATCGAACGCCTGCGCATGCCAGTGAGCCGCGTGCAGTGGCCGCCGAAGTTCGATTTCAGCGGATCCATTTACTCCGCGCTCGAATCGCAGGGCATCTACCCGGCGCGCGCGGACGCATTCGTGGAGGTGGTGGATGCGACGCCGGCCGATGCGCAGCTGCTCGGCGTGATAGCGGGCCGCGGATTGCTGTGCATGAATTGCATCACGACGCGCGCGGACGGCCTCTCGTTCAGCCTGGAAACCACGAAATACCATCCCGATCGCTATCGGTTCCGCGCGATTCTTGAGCGACGCGCCGGCACCTGATAGGGCGAGACGGTTCAGGGAGATCAGCATGCCATCGAATCTCACGCGCCGTGATTTTCTGACGCTGGCCTCAGCGGTGACGGTGCTCGATTTGGATGCCGCCGCATCGGCCGCTTCCCGCGAGGGACTCCCGAGGCCTGGCGACGCTCCATTCGATACCGTCGTCGTTTTGATGATGGAGAACCGCTCTTTCGATCATGTGCTCGGCTGGCTGCCGGGCGCCAATGGCCGCCAAGCCGGATTGAGTTACGCCGATACACACGGGGTTGTGCACGCGACCTACCCCCTGGCGCCAGAATGGCAGGGTTGCACATTGAGCGACCCCGACCACTCGTGGCAAGGCACTGCCACGCAGCACGCCAACGGGCGTTGTGACGGGTTTCTGAAAACCGCGCCGGTCGGTGATCGCTTTCCGATCGGATACTACCGCAAGAATGACTTGCCGATTTTGGCCGCACTCGCCACCGGCTATACGACGTTCGACAATTATTTCTGTTCGATGCAGGGTCCCACCTGGGAAAATCGCCTCTATCAACTGTCGGGCACGACCCAGGTAGACATGACCTACGGCTTCCCGCAATCGGATGCCGATCGGCAATGCGATATCTCGACGACGATTTTCGACCGTCTCTCCGCTGCAGGTCTCCGCTCCGCCTACTACTATCATGGCGAACCGATGACGGGACTCTTCAAGAGCAAGAAGTACGACCATCTTTCGCACTTGATCGATCGGTTCTGGGAGGATGCGCAGCGGGGCGCATTGCCCAACGTCGCCTTCGTCGATCCCAACTATACCGATGCAGCCGAAGGCAACGGAACCTCCAACGATTATCACCCCAAGGGCAGCGTGCTCGTGGCCGAGCAATTTGTGGCCCGTGTACACGACGCGTTGAAGAACAGTCCGCAGTGGGACCGCATGGTGTTCGTGCTGAACTTCGACGAGCACGGCGGCTTTTTCGATCACGTTCCGCCACCGGCCTGCCGGGATGACACCGTGCAAATAGGAAAGGGTCCGTTCCCGGATCTCAAGCGACTTGGGTTTCGGGTGCCGGCGATCGCGATGGGTCCGTTCGCACCCCGGAAAATCGAGTCGGCCGGCCCCTATGAGCATTGCTCGATCTTAAGAATGATCGAGTGGCGCTGGGGGCTCGAACCGATGAGGATGCGGGATCGCTATGCGAAGAATTTCGCTGATGCGCTCGATTTCAGGATACGACGCGCAGCCATCGATCTTCCCAAATTTACGGCGCCCGAACCGCTCGTTTGCTGAGATGGAGATGCAAGCCTGAGCCAGTTGGCTCTTGCAACTATATCCGTGACGGATATATAGTCAGCCGCATGCCTCGCAATAGCACTCCCGCGCCGCTTACACCCGCCGTGCTCCACATCCTCCTCGCGCTGTCGACGGGTGCCCGCCACGGATACGGGATCATGAAGCAGGTCAAGGTCGACACACGTGAAAAGGTGACCATGGGGCCAGGCACACTCTATGGCTCCCTGGGCCGAATGATCGACGCCGGATTCATACGAGAAACCGACAAACGACATGATCCCGAAACAGACGACGAGCGCCGTATCTTTTACGAAATTACCGGACACGGGCAGCAAACGTTAGCGGCCGAACTTCAACGTTATCGCCAGGTCGTTGCACTGGCCGATCGAAGGCCCCGTCCGCCCAAGACAGTGGCTTATGCCTCGTGAAAGCCAGCTGCAGCGCCTCAGGCGCGTGTACGCAAGACTCCTACGCTTATATCCCAAGCCATTCCGCGAGCGCTTCGGAGAGTCGATGGAGCAGGCGTTTTACGACTTCTGCCGTGCGAATGCATCCGCCGGGCGGGGATTTACCGGCCTTGCACTCTGGTTATACGTCGATACCGCCGGAGGGATCGTGAACGAACACATGCGGCTCTTGATCGTGCGCCACAACAGCATCGTCCGCGCAGCATTGGTCACTGTTGGCGTCATGCTGATTCCCCTGTGCGGAGCGCTCTATATCGACGACTGGCATTGGGGCTGGCGCGGATTCGTGGTTGTCGGCGCCTTCGTATTCGGTACTGCCCTCGCTTATCAACTCGCGGTCAGAGGCATGACCAACAAGTCATACCGATTTGCCATGGGGCTTGCGGTGACGACCGCTCTCGTTCTCACCTGGAACAACTTCGTCCTCGCCGTTGACGTGAGCCGCGGCAACTTTATGTATCTGGGCGTCGTCGTCGTGGGTTTCGTCGGGGCTGCGATCGCGCGGTTGCGAGCGCGCGGAATGGCGTACGCATTGGCCGCCATGACGATCGCTCAAATTCTCGTGCCGGTCATCGGCCTCGTCTTCTGGAAAACCGGTGTCGCGCCAGAGGCGGTGGTTCCTGTCATTCGCCTGAACGCTGTGTTCATCGTGCTCTTGGCGATCTCAGCGTTCCTATTTCGACGCGCCGGATCATCAGCGAGCTCGAGATCTAGCCGCTAGATCAAATAAATCCGCGTCCAGGTGCTGAGTTCGGACGCTTCCAGCGCTGGGACAAGGCGCGCAAATGCTGTCGATATAGCGCAAAGCCTGTTATTCAATGTCTCCGGAATAACCTGTCAGCTATGTCCCCCGACGTCTCAGCGCTCCCAACCGCTGCCCCGTCAGCACGTGCGAGTAGCCATCGCCGGACTCGCTTCGAGGTGAGTCCGGCGTCAATGTGACGCCGGACTGAAACACCATCACGAAGTCCGAGCCCCCGAAAAGAAAGTGGCCCAGCCGGTCGCCTTTGCGAACGCGCACCCCTTTCTTCAGCGCAGGGTCGAAATTCACGGAGCTCACCGGCGACATTCCAATCGGCATCAGTGCCACCAAGCCAAATTCCTCAGTATCAAGGATCAACAAGCCGCGGGTTTCGAGCGACTGCCAACCGATGGACGAAGGATCGAACGCATATCTGCGATTCACCGCATCCCAGGTGACATAGCCACCGGCGACCTCGCTTCCCGGGATAACCGTTACCTCTCGTACGATGCCGCTCAAAGGAAAGTGGTATTGGTGATAGTCGCCGACATCGAGAAACAGGTGAGTGAACGTCCCTCCGGCGAACGCATGCTTGTATTTGCTCTGGTCCCCGATCAGTTGCGCCACGGATTGGACGGTTCCGGTCTTTACTGCTATTCCCTTTGCTTCGATCACCCGCGATGCATTGTCGATGGCCCACAACCCTTGAGGAACGGCATCGACAGGGGAAACGAGGACCGAGTTGTCGGTGCGCGCCGCGATGGGTCGCTGCGACGCTGAACTGAGCTTGCGCGCGAAGAACTGGTTAAACGTCTTCCAAGCCGAAGGATCCTCGTACCAGCCGCGATCCAGTCCGAAAGTCGTGTCCGCCCGGGCCAAGCGAAGATAGCCCTCGTTCCAGGACTCCGGCGAATTGAGGAATGCGCCCCACGAGCGAACAAAGGACCTGTTCCAGGAAGCAAAGGGTTCGACGTACTGCAGGGAGTTGTTGAAGAACCCTCTACCTTTGAGCTCGTCCAGTGGCTGATCGCAGATGTAGTACAGGTACCCGAGGCTCTGATCCAGGCGCTGGTACAGCGTCGCGTCAGGCTTTTGCTTGAGCAGATCGCCTGGCAAAGCTCGCTCGGCCCAGGAGATGAATTCGTAGTATTGCTCCAGCGACTGTGCCGGATTCGTGCTCCGATCGGCATTCACCTGCCTCGCGCGCTCGATCGAAGCGACGAGAAGGTGCTTGAACTCCGGATCTGCGGCGACCAGGCGCCTGAGTTCGCGGGTGGCCGGGCCGTCATTGCTCGCAGGCGTCTGCGCCAGAGCGCAAGACACCGAAACAAACAGAAGGACAATCGCGCAGTGTTTCCAGAAGCGGGCGCGGTTTGTTGCCATCGCGACATCCTATCAGGGTGCAGTTTTCTCGGCGCTTCCAGGGTAGTTTGGATCGCGGGGGGCCTACTGTCCGAAACCTGCCGCTCGGTGAGTTCGTTCAGCAGCACTCCCGAGCGCTCAGCAGACTTTAGTGGAGGCAGATAATTCCGAAGACGGGATTTGAACTGCGACTCCTACGTCTCGACCGTAACCGACTTTGCCCCGTGAATTGCTTGATCTATCAATGGATTAGGAGTTGAACTAAGCCATAATATGTCAATCGAAGGGTGAGCAGACGATCCATGGAAGAGGAGTGGGATTCAATCCTATTCCCGCCCGGAGACGACTGTGCGAACAACCCAGCAATTCAGTATCACCCTGCCCAACGAAATGGCAGAGGCCGTGAAATCCAAGGTCGCCACCGGCGAGTACGCGACCGAAAGCGAAGTGATCCGCGACGGTTTACGGGCCCTCCTGGCGCGCGATCGCGCCGTCGAGAGTTGGCTCTTGGAGCAAGTAGGGCCGGCCTATGACGCATTGAAAGCCGATCCGTCGCGCGCGGTGACGATCGATGACGTACGGGCAAGTCTCGCAGCAGAAAATAAAGCTGCCCTCGCCAAAACGTAATGACTTACTCCGGCGTCTTTACGCCGGAGGCTCGGGCTCAACTGATCGCGCTGTATCGCCTCGGATTGCCGTAGCTGAGGGCCGACACTTCCACCACCCAAAATATCGTGCGCACCGACAAAATAAGAAGAACATCTACAATATCTGCGACCTTCGAGCGTCATCATTCTCATGCAACCGCCGCAAGCATCCGCCCCCGCGACCGACAGAGACAGCGATCTAGCTGCGACAGTCGTGCGCGAACGCTCCCGGCTTGGCAATTATATTCGGCGCCGCGTCCACGATCCGATGGAGGCGGAGGACCTATTGCAGGATGTGCTTGAGGAACTCGTCGAGGCCTATCGGCTTCCCGAACCCCTTGAGCAGGTGAGCTCTTGGCTGTTCCGTGTCGCGCGCAATCGCCTTATTGACCGATTTCGCAGGTACAAACGCCGAATGCTGGACCCCCAAGGCGCTGCGGATCAGTCCGATCAGGAGAACCGGCTGGAGTTTGAATTACCGTCACTCGACCAAGGACCTGAAGCGCTCTACGCACGATCGATAGTTTTGGAAGCGTTGCAGCGAGCTCTCGACGAGCTGCCACCCGATCAACGCGATGTGTTTGTCGAGCATGAACTCGAAGGCAGCAGCTTCAAAGACATGGCGGAGAAGAGCGGCATTCCGCTGAATACCCTCCTGACGCGCAAGCGCAGCGCGATTTTACACCTGCGGAGCCGTTTACAGACCGTGTACGACGATTTAGAAACGTGAAGGAGCAGCGATGAAGTACGGAATTTGGCGTTTGGGTGTGCCGGTCTTGTTTTTGGGCGCGGCGGCCGTGCTGGGGTGGGTGGTGATGATGCTGTGGAACGCTGTCGTTCCAGTGGTGTTCGTCGGCGGCCGCGTCATTGATTACTGGCACGCGCTTGGCCTCTTGGTGCTCAGCCGCATTCTTTTCGGCGGATTTCGCGGCCGCGGCCGCGGCAGCTGGCAGCGTCGGCGCTGGCGTCGATGGGATGCCATGACTCCGGAAGAACGCGAGCAACTTCGACAATCCTATGCGGCGCGCTGCGGCCGTCGCGAGGGACGTACGTGAGCACTTCGTTGCCGGCTTGCAAACAGGAGCCCGGCGTCATCTTCCCGGTCGTCGATCTGAAAAGATGCGAAGGCAAGGGCGATTGTGAGCGCGTCTGTCCTGAAGGCGTATTCGCAGTTAGACGCATCGACGACGAGGACTACCGGCGGCTCAGGGTGCTACATCGATTCAAGTTGCGGGTTCATGGATTGAAGGTCGCGTACACGCCGAACGCTGACGCGTGCAGGTCTTGCGGATTGTGTGTTACTGCGTGCCCCGAACACGCCATAACACTCGCGAGGCGCTGACCTCTAGTCGGGGTCATCTCAAGAAAGGCCTGAGATGTTGTCCGCCGACAAGAGAGCGTTGGGCTGACGTCCAGCTTCGGTGCAGGACGTACGTTGTGGCCTCGCACCAAGAGACGAATCTGGCGGTTGCAACGCTGCGGCCCGACTACGTCCTCAGAAAAAAATCAGTGCCTTTATTCATCGCTCCCTAAGGAGAATTGTAAATGCCCACTACATCGTCTGGTAAACAGCTCCTTCTCATTGGCGCGTCCCGCGGCCTTGGTTTTGCCTTGGCTGAGGAGTACCTCAAGCGCGGCTGGCACGTAGTGGCCACTGAACGGGACGGCGCCACATCAAAACTGCACGATCTATTGCGAGCCGCTCAAGGTCGACTCGAAATCGCGACCGTCGACATTACTCATCCAGATCAAGTTGCCGCGCTGCGGGCGCGTCTGGCATCGAGACAGTTCGACATGCTGTTCGTCAATGCCGGCATCGGCACTCGTGACATGGTCGCCGACATTTCCACCGACGAATTCATACGTATGATGGTAACGAATGCCTTGAGTCCCATGCGTGTCGTCGAGAATTTGCAGGAGCTCGTGTTGCCAACTGGCACGATCGGGATCATGTCCTCGGGACAGGGCAGCATCACAAACAATGAGAACGGACATTACGAGATCTATCGTGGAAGCAAGACGGCGCTCAACATGTTCATGCGCAGTTTCGCCGCCAGGCACGCCGATGATCCGCGAACGCTGCTGCTCATGGCACCGGGCTGGGTGCGAACGGAACTGGGAGGACCCCAGGCGCGACTGAGCGTCGAGGAAAGCATACCCAACCTCGCGAATGTCATGGACGCGCAGGCCGGGAAGGCGGGTCTTCAATATCTGGATTACCTGGGCCGGAAGGTTCCGTGGTGAGTGTGAGCCACGACGCATAACCCAGGATTGGCGGTACCTGACCGCAATAGCGCCCGGACAGTATCTACGCCTACTCCGAACGCAGATTTGTCCGCGAGCGTCCTGAGACAGCCGCAATGTCTAACAGTTTTTCGCGCCGAAACTCACACCTAAACTGACACCTAGCTGCCAATTTACCTGACACCTAATGGTCGTCTGCGCTAAAAATATGCTTTGAAATCAATGGTCGGGGTGACAGGATTTGAACCTGCGACTCCTGCGTCCCGAACGTAGCCCGTTGGCCTGCCACGTGACTGAATTACTTGATCCGTCAGTAGGTTAGCACACCATAAGACTCAACAGGACCACTAAACACAGATAGACACGGGTTTTGGTGTCAGCGATTATCGATTCACCGCAAGGACTCGCCAAGTAGGCAGCGCTCATTGACGGCGAACGATAGATCCGTGAAGATATCAATATTGCAAAGCATATAGGCATATTTATGCGTTCGACTTTTGATCTCCCGGATAGCCTCGTCAAGCGGGCAAAAATTGCGGCAGTTAAGCGAGGTTCTACCCTGCGCGATCTGGTGGCCGAAGGCCTACGCCGAGTGTTATCGGATGAACAGTACGTACAGCGAAAGAGAATGACCGAGGCGCCGGTCAAACTGCCTCCGGGCTATTCAATTCCTGTGCTTTCAAATGGCGAAATTGCAACGCTGTTCGATCACGAAGATTTGGCGAGCCTCAATGACGTGTATCGCGGACGCTAACGTCCTCTTCCCGCTGCTTGTTGATCGTCACGTTGCGCACGAGACCGCGCGACGCTGGTGGGAGAAGAGATCCGACGACAGTGTCGGCTTGTGCCTGATGACGCGCATGGCTGTGCTGCGTCTATTAACCAATCGCGTTGCAATGAATGGCGCTCCAACAACACCGGAAATTGCGCTGAATGCCTGGCAGGTTCTTGCCGCTGACCCGCGGTCCGCTTTTGTTGATGTTGCGCCGTCCTCGCACGAAAAGTTTTTTGCCTCGATGGTTGCGGGCAGACAACCGACGCCGAATCTCTGGACGGATGCGTGGCTTGCGGCATTGGCGCGATCACTCGATCATGAGCTCGTGACTTTCGATCGAGGATTTAAATCATTTGACGGAATTAAACTGAACTTACTCAATATCGAGGGAGAGTAAACCGCTGCGCAAGGACCTGATCGCGATCGTTTGATCGATCGATTGAACGAATTGACTCTTATTTCCGGAGGAACGGCTTGTTACCGATGTGCCCGGAGCAGACCCCCCGTGATTTCGTCGGAATGGGGCCACCCGATTTCGGGGTAATGGAGCCACCCGACAATCTCTGATTCCAGGTGCGAGTGACCGCTAACTTCTCTTGCGTCGTCCACGTGATCTTCGAGCGGCAATGGCATCAATGGATGGCCGTCCTAAGGACGAATGCGCTGGTCGCGCATGGCTCCTGCAGTTTCGTTGGAGAGTAACCGAGAGTTGGGGGTGTGCGGTGC
>Ga0193753_10000620_pt1 | contig 34191 bp, 26 predicted proteins | sample H1c2metaG_FD_144925 | JGI IMG/M metagenome (GOLD analysis project Ga0193753, IMG submission 144925) | Soil microbial communities from a riparian zone of the East river system, Colorado, United States - H1c2 | ecosystem: Environmental > Terrestrial > Soil > Riparian zone | place: USA: East...
CATGTCGATGCCCCGCGCGCGCGGGGCAAGTCTCGCATGGGGCGGCACGGGGAAGACGTTGTTTCGGCTTCTTAGGCGAATCGCACTACTGGGCGAAAAATACTTCGGTTCCAAGACCAATGTATCGTTCTCCCAACACCCCATCTAAGAATACGTGGCGTGATCTGCTAGATTCTGTGAGGTATCGGCGAGCTAAGGAGTGACGGGGTGGCGACATGAAGAGGCTTGCGACAGCGATTGCACGCGGGATCATCCTCCTGGGATCGACGTTCGGCCTGGCTGACGGCTCTTCGGCGCAAGCGCGGAATTGGTCCGCCAACTTTGTTTCTCGTGTTGAGGCGCTCGCACTGATCGAAACGCTGAATTCCGAGTTGTTGAGCAATAACAGTGCGACCTTGACTCTCGAGCATTGGTGCGACATTCACCATTTGGCATCGCCGCCACGGATCGTTGCGGTACGAGTTCCTGATGTGGGCAAACCGGCGTCGCCTGAACAGCGCCAAGAATTGCACGTCACGCCAACCGAGCCGGTGCGCTACCGAAGGGTGAGACTGGCATGCGGGTCCGTTGTGCTGTCGGAGGCGGACAATTGGTACGTCCCCAGCCGACTAACACCCGAGATGAACAAGGTCCTTGAGAGCACTGATACGCCGTTCGGCAAAGCGGTGCAGCCGCTTCATTTCCAGCGCCGCACGTTGTCGGCCAAAGCACTGTGGCGGCCGTTGCCCGATGGATGGGAGATGAACGCAGCCAGCCCCGATGCTGCGGTTGATCCCATGCCCGCCAATCTGTTGGAGCATCGCGCCATCTTGACCTTACCGGACGGCACTCCGTTCAGCGAAGTCGTGGAAACCTACACGGCCAATATCCTCGGCTTTCCGGTACTGCACCCGTAGTCCGGAATTCCTTGCCTACCTCCTTAGCATCGATGAAACTGTCTTAAGCTGCAGGAGGTGGCGACGCTCTTGCGTCTCGCTAGCAATTCATCCACCTGAGGAGTCATCATGCCACTCGTCACGCTCACCGTCCGCAAACCAAAGTCGAGCGCCTTCAAGAATACAATGCTCAACGCCGTGCACGCTGCTCTGGTCTCAGCGGGTGTACCTGTGTCAGACAAGTTTCAACGGGTTATAGAACTCGAGGCGGAGGACTTTCGCTTCGATGCGACGTACCCCGACGTCAAGACCGAGCGAAACGAGGATTTTGCCCTAGTCGAGATCTTGTGGTCGGTGGGGCGCAGCGTGAAGGTCAAGAAGAAGCTACTTGAAGAACTGATGAACACACTCGTTCACGCCGGCATTAACACCGAGAACGTTATGGTCTGTTTCAAGGAGACGTCGTGGGAAAACTGGGCGTTCGCTGGCGGGCGGCTTATCCACACGTGAGCCGGCGAGAAGCCTAACGACGCGTCTGTGGCGACGTGAATGCAACTGGCCGAGATCAAGACATCCGAGATGAATGAGGTCGCGCCCTAAGAAGTCGGCAGGTGGCCGCGATCCTAGTAGGTTAGAGTCGGATTCAATAGAATCCTTTCGCGAGTAGTTACCAACAAGAACCAACAGGGGGTGCCATGGCCACGCGCCGAGAGATTTTGATTGGAGGAGCGGCACTGGCTGCCTCTGCCGCAGTAAGTAGAACTGGCGCGGCGGCGACCGGCTTCAGTGATCAGGATTATCGTCGCGCCATCGTAATCGACGGCCTGGGAGGGTTCGACGATCCGTATAGCCCACCTGAAGCGACCGTAGTTGATCCCCGGGCGGTCAGAGATCTCAAGACCTCGGGTCTCACCATGTCGCATCTCACGGTAAACACCGTCGGCAACGGAGCTGACGTCTGGGAAAAGACAATCGGCACGATCGCTCAGGCAGACCAATCAATCACCGATAATCCTGAGGTTTTAATCAAGGTGAGCACGACCGCCGACATCCGCCGCGCCAAGCGCGAAGGCAAGTTGGCCGTTCTTTACGGCACGCAGGACACCAGCCTCGTGGGCGCCGATCTCGACCGGCTTGCCCTGCTAAAGGGATTAGGTGTCCGTAGCGTTCAGCTCACCTACAATCTGCGCAATCTCAGCGGCGACGGCTCGCTTGAGCCCGGCAATGCCGGGCTCTCCAAGCTTGGGTTAGCGACCATCGCTCGGATCGAGAAGGAAAAGATGCTGGTGGATTTCAGCCACGGTGGACAACGCACCATCGCGGAGGGCCTCGCCGCAACCACCCGGCCGCCCATCATCAGCCACACCGGATGCCGCGCGCTGCACGACAATCCCCGCAACGTTTGGGACCCCGAGATGAAGGCCTGCGCGGACAAGGGCGGGGTGGTCGGCATTTATTGGATGCCCTTTCTCGTGGCGAACAGCCGGCCAAACAGCGCCGATCTCGTGCGCCATATGGACCATGTGAAAAATCTTTGCGGCGAAGATCACGTGAGCATCGGCACAGACGGCGGTCTCAGCAAGACCGTCATCGACGACAAGTCGCGCGCCGCCCAGAAGAAGTTCTACGAAAGCCGGGCCGCTCAAGGGATCGCAGCGCCCGGCGAAGGACCTGATATCTTCAACATCGTGGCCGACTGGGACGACATCATGCGCTACCGTCATCTTGCGGACGGTTTGTCGAAGGCCGGCTGGACCTCCGGACAAGTTGAAAAAGCGCTTGGGTTAAATCTGATGCGCGTATATGGCGCGAGCTTCGGTTGACTACAGGGGATGAACCGAACTGGTTTGCGCTTGCGGTACTTTGGACGGACCGCCGTAGGCACCGCGTATGACTATCAAGCGCTTAACGGCAACAGCAAACCGCGGAACGGCACAGCAGCATGACTGAGGACTGGCGGTACTTTCCGTGCACAATGGGCGAGAGTACCGCGTTCATTTTTGTTGATGTCGGCATTACCGAAACGATTGACCGCGCTCCGGCGAATCTCGTCAAGATTCGGCTCGCCTATAAGAATCCACACCCGAACGGGCTACCGAGCGATGAGGAATTCTACGCGGTGGGGTCTATCGAAAGGGCCCTGGAGACATTCGTCACTGAGACTTCAGGCTGGTACATCGGCCGCGTGACTGTCGACGGACATCGTCACTTCTACGTCTACTCCGCTAAAGAGGAAGCGCACTGGTCTTCCTTTCTCGATTCGCTATCGGCAACAACGGGGTACCAATTGGAGGCGGACACGCGTAGCGACCCCCAGCACGAGGGCTATTGGCAGGACCTTTATCCAACGGACGACGACTGGCAAGTAATCAACGACCTCGCCGTAATTGACGCCATTGACAGGAACGGCGACAACGGGACTGAGCCGCGACAAATCGATCATTGGGTGTATTTCGGCAACCAGACAGGAATGCTGCCATTTCTAACTTGGGCGCGCTCAGAAGGATTCACTCACGACGAAGCTAATTCCAGTAGTACGGACGACGGAAGATACTGCCTGAGGTTAAGTCATCACGGCCCCGCGGAAATTACCGAGATCAGCCACCGAACGATCGCGCTGCGCCGCAAGGCTCTGGAGTACGGTGGTGAATACGACGGTTGGGAAACCCCCGTCGTAAGCTCGAAGAGCTCCTAACGTACCATGGCAACCTCGCAGCTCTCTTCGTGCTTGGTCGCAACGACGACGGCGTGCTTTGGTCAAACTCTCTTTACAATAGAGACACGGACGTGACTCGCATGCCGAATATCCGCCCATCCCTGCTTCTCGCCTCTACTCTGTTGACTGCCTGCGTTCCAATGTCATCGTACTACGAGCACATCGACGCCCCCGGCGCTGTGTACTTTAAAAATATCTGCCGCGGCACGGTGGGGCCGCCGTCGACGGTCTACTACCCCTTTCACGGCATCTACATATCGCTGGACTACACATTCACCACTTTCGGCCTGCACATACCCGAAGGCATGACGGTGCAATTAGCTGACAATAAAATTACTGTCAACGGCGTCGGCAAATCTGGCCCGGTGCAAACGACAGTGCATGTCAAAGCCTATCCACGGGGGGCGGGCGGCAACAATGATCCGCCTGACTTTGCACTCAGTGCCACCTATATCTCGGCAGACACCCTCGGCCCATTCGAAGGCAGGTCAGTAGGCAGTCGCTACGTCTACTATTTGTTCATGGGCACCGATGACAACCACGCCAACCGGATGATCTCGCCGCCGTTCGACCTCACCGAGGGAACGATCGAATTGCCCGCCATGATCATCAACGGTCAGCACTACGGACCGCAAATACTCCCGTTCAAACTAATGAAGTATTCGGAGATTTCACCTGTCAATTGCTAAAGAATACCGCCCGTGGCCGCACCTCCCAATGTTCAATCGCGGGCGCTGCCGATGGAAAATTGCAAGTGAAGGTCGTGACTATCGGCAGCCCCTCGGCACTCGCTCTTAGCACCCAATGCGAATCGAGCATAATCGCATGCAAAATTGGTCGACTGAAACGGTCCGGAAGCGCGCTACCATATTAAGCTCCCATCCTTGAGTGAACTGCTGGAGCTTAAAGTTATGACCGACGACGCGTCCTCCTACACACCGCCTCAGATCTGGAAGTGGAACAAGGAAAGCGGCGGTCGATTCGCCAGCATCAATCGCCCCATTGCAGGTCCGACGCACGAGAAAGAACTGCCCGTCGGCCGCCATCCCCTGCAGCTCTACTCGCTCGCCACGCCGAACGGCGTGAAAGTCACCGTGATGCTGGAGGAATTGCTGGCGCTCAAAAAGAGCGGCGCCGAATACGACGCCTGGCTGATCAGGATCACCGAAGGCGACCAATTTGGCTCAGGCTTCGTCGCCGTTAACCCCAACTCTAAGATCCCAGCGCTGATGGACCGCAGCGGTCCCAAATCCATCCGAGTATTTGAGTCCGGCGCGATCCTGCTCTACCTCGCCGAGAAGTTCGGCGCCTTCCTTCCCACCGATCCCGCGACTCGGGCAGAGTGCCTGTCCTGGCTGTTTTGGCAAATGGGCAGCGCGCCTTACCTCGGTGGCGGCTTTGGTCACTTCTACGCCTACGCGCCGACAAAGATCGAATACGCCATCGATCGCTTCGCCATGGAAGTGAAGCGTCAGCTCGATGTCCTCGATCGCCGTTTGTCTGAGTCCGAGTATCTCGCGGGGCGAGACTACACGATCGCCGATATCGCCGTTTTTCCTTGGTATGGCGCGCTTGCGAAAGGCCTGCTCTACAGCTCAGGTGAGTTTCTGCAAGTGCAGGAGTACACCCACGTGCAGCGCTGGAGCGACGCAATAGCCAAACGTCCCGCCGTACAACGCGGCCGCAAGGTCAACCGCGCTTTCGGCGAACTAGCAGACCAGTTGCACGAACGTCACGATGCCGGCGATTTCGATACCAAGACCCAGGACAAACTGACAGATAAAAAGACTGCGACCGGCGGATAATGCCCTGCAGCTCACATCAAGGCTCCGTGATCTCGTAGCCACGGGCGCGAAATAGTGCCAGCCAGCCGTCGGGCTTCAGTAGCTCCGTCATCGACAGCACAGAGACCGAGCTCACGTTGGCCGCGATGGCCTTCTCAGCGGCTGCAAGCCAGGCCGACTGCAGCTGCGCGTGGAGCCTTGCATACTCCTTCTGAAAACTGGGTACCACCAGGACCGCGCTGGCGCAGGTTTCCACAGCATCCGATTGCAACAAGCCGCTTAAGCGTTCAATGTCGCCGGTGGACCATAAATTTGCACGGGTGCGCATAACCGGCAGTTGTGTTTCGACCAGCCCGATCGTGGATCGCAGGCAGTCGATCTCGCCCGCGGAGGGAATCGCACTCAAGTCCCGCACATATTGCTTGGGGTTGTCGATCGGTACTTCCAGGCTGACCGGTTGCACGGGTACGTGCATGGCTTTCGCGGTCGCCTCAATGCGCTGCCACACATGAGAATCATGCGTCAGCCCGACTTGATTGATGGCGCGTCGGTACAAATTGGCGGCCGCGAGCAGGGGGCGCAACTTTTCGTTGTCGGCATTCCCTAAGTACTTCACGCGCAGCGCCAGCCAGCGTATATACAAATCGTGGGGCAGGGACTGTTCCAGCGTCTGGCCATTGGGAGGGTGGCGGGCGCGCAGCAGCGACGGCACCAACGTCATCGAACGAAAGAATCCGACGTGCGCCGAGAGCTCCGGCGGTGACAACACCAGCTGCGAGGCAGCGATGCGCTCATCCACGCTCTTGGAATGCCACACCATGTCTTTGGGCAAAGGCTCGAGCGTAGCGAAGATCCATAATGTGTGGTCGCCCTTACTAACCCGCCACATTGCGGGTCCCGGTTGTTCGCCCACAACCAGGATTTCCTCGAGGTGCGGCTCTGCCGCGCCCGGCTCCTGAGCGTTCACGCGGTGATTGACCGCGACACCGGAGCACACCAGCAACGCCGCCAAAAATCCGCTCTGGGTGTTCCTTGACATCGTACCATCCACACTATCGGTGGATAACTCAGTGCACAACCGGTTCCTTGTCACCGAATCGACACGCTAATCAGCCAGTTGCATTGAAGTGCTGCATTTTTGACCACTCGCCCCGAACGCGAGCAAAATTAATGCAGGGCAGGGAGGACTAGATGGAATCTGGGATTGCCAGCTTGCGTTTCGCCGGCCGATAAGCTTCGAGATACTGTTGCGTGGACCGATTGAATGCGCCGGACCTTTTCCTCGCAGCAGCCCGGACGGCTCTACGGCGGCCCGGTCCGCGAGGCTCCGTCTCCACAACAGCCTCTACCAAAAATTTCCGCCGCATCTCCTTTCCGTTTCTAACCCGCACTGCTAGCCTCGAATCAAAATGATTTCGATAGGATTGGGCTTCCCTACCGCCACATCGGAGGGCCGAGACCAACGATTGGTGAACTGAGTAATGGTGCACGTCGTCTCATAGTGAATCTGCAGCGTGTAATCGTTCACCCACCCAAACGACACGTGATCGCAACCCACCGCACTAAAGACCGGCTTATCGAGCTTCAGCGGCAGACCCTGATCATTGACATAGATGTCCTCTTGGACGGAGCCCGCCGCATCCTTCAACAGGGACTCCATCAATACCGCGACGAGCTTCTGATTGGGCGAAATTTGCCGACGCAGTTCCTTTTGCTCCGCTGAACAGCTTCCCAGCGCGACTACTAGAAGTATCGACGCACCAAGCGAGGTAATCGATTTCACGATTGCCTCGGATTCACGGCGATCCGACGGTTGTCATCCTTCAAGAATAGCCCCACCCGCATAAATTGGCTATCGCGCAGATTGTGCCTTTGCGCGAGCGGCCCGGGATTCGGATCCGCAAACCCGTATCCGGATCTCCCGCGCCGAACAAAGTCCAATTGCCGAAACCAGCGCAACTCAAAATTGATGTGCTCGAACTGCTGCTTGAAGAGCGTCAAAGTTATCGATGATTGCCTACGTCGACTCATCCGTGCTGCTGCGCGTAGCACTTGGGCAACCGAACGCATTGCCCGAGTGGCGCGATATTGAGCGAGGCGTGTCGAGCGCCTTGGTAACTACGGAAAGCCTGCGTACCCTGGATCGCGTCCGACTGCGTGTGCATCTTTCCGACGTCGAAGTTGCAATACGACGCGCGACGATTCTTGCGCTCATTGATTCCTTAGAACTTGTGGAGATTGATAGCAGCGTACTCGACCGCGCTGCCCAACCTATGCCGACGGAACTCGGCATCCTGGACGCAATCCATCTCGCCTCCGCTCTTCTTTTGAAAGACGCGTTGGGCGCCGACCCTGTGATGGCCACTCATGACAAAGCGTTAGCCGTTGCCGCACAAGCGTACGGGCTCAAAGTATTGGGAATCTAGCTGACTATTCCATTTTGTTGCCGCCTTCAGCGTGCACCGCACATCCACGACGCTTCACATATAAGCAGCGCTGCAGATTTCTCCGCTCACTCTCAGTAGTGGCGAAAGGCAGTGCGAATAGAACACGACGATCTGGGCCCGCGTGCGGAAGATTCGCAGGTAGCGACTGCGGTGAGTGCCGGTCGCGCCACCTTCGAGACGAAGAATGTCAGTCGCGCGAGCGTACTGAGGCGAGTAGGAATCCCAGTAAGGCGCCGATCAAAATGCCGGTTGCAAATGCCGTCCGCGGGTATCCGGTGATGTAGTCATCTGCAATTCCCGCGTAGTGCTTAACCTGGGCGGCGGTGCTCCTGCCATGTTCGCTCAAGGCGGATACCGTTGCTTCGAGTCGCCGGCGCAAATCGTCAATTTGCGGGCTGTGTTCGTCGTCCAATCGGGCCAAGAGCTCTTCGACATCGTCGATCAATTGCTGGAATTGTCGGGGTCTTTCCAAGCGAGGGTTCTCGTTGTCCGTTATTACCTAAAGACTGCATGACGAGCGGCCTACTGTACAGACGGATCTGGACACACATGCCGTAGGCTGGCTCTTACAGTTCTCAATGCACGATGAGCCGCGCAACGAAGAGGGGGCGCCGCGGCGGCGCGGTGCTGAAGCACCAAGAAATGAGGGGCTCTCGCCCCCATGATTTAGCTCGTTCGTCAAATAATCTCAGGTCGCGGTGGGCATATGCAACGGATTTGTTTTCCCGACCGCCCGTGACGGGGGACTGTTGCACCGAGTGCACGGAGGAACACCGTCTATATCAAAATCTTAGGTCAACGATCGACGCCGGGGGGATGGTGTAGCGCGTCATAGGCAGCGATATCCGCTGCCGAAAGATTCTCCGCCTTCCACACCATCGCTCGATGAATGCGATTCCAGCCGCTCGGGTGGTCGAAGAAGATCACTTCTTCGAGCGCTCCCGGCTGCATCTTACGATACTCGGCCAAGTGCAGCGCTGCCTGCGCGGCGCCGTCCGGTTGTCGCGCCGCATTGAGACCGAACGCGTCCGCCTCCGCCTCGATCGATCGCGTGATCGTGTTGGACAGGGGCGTAAGCGCGAACCCGTAGATCGAGAACAGCGCGACCAGTAAGGGCAGGCCGGCGACGTCAGCGACGTCGCGAACTCCCCATCGCTCGCCGAACTTGAGTGTGACCCGGCCGAATGCCCATGCCATGAGGGCGAAACCGATGACGATGAGGACGCCCAGTGCCAGCACGCCCTTGTACACGTGGTTCAGCACGTAGTGCCCCATTTCATGACCGAGTACGGCTTCCACCTCTTCCGGAGAAGCTCGATTTATCAGATTGTCGTTCAGACTGATCTGCGCCGAACCCGCCATGCCGCTGACGTGCGCGCTCATCTTGGTAGTCTGCTTGGAAGCATCGAATTCGTAGACCTGCTCGGCCGGAATTCCGTTGGCGCGCGCCAAAGACAAAATGCGCTGCTTGAGCGGGCTCTCGGCCAGCGGATAGAACTTGTTGAATACCGGCTCCAGGTAGGTCGGACCAATGGCTATTTGAAAAATCAGGAACAGAAGCGCGACCGCGGAACCCCACAGCCACCATGTTTTCGGCAGCTTGCGAATGACCGCGTAGATCGCGACTGCCGCGAGCGTACCGAAGATCAGCGTGATAATGAGCTCCTTAGCCTCATCCCCCAGCCAACTGCCAAGCCCCTGGTTGGACATACCGTATTGGCGCTCGCGGACATAGCCTTCATAGGCCGCCCAAGGCAGAGTCAGTATCGTGGTAAGGACGAAATATTGAATGGCATAGAGCGCGGTCTGCGCCCAACGAAAGGGTGTTAGTCGTGCGCCGAAGTCCCGCATCCGCGCCGATAGTCGCCAACCGAGCAGCGCCCATGCGACCAGGAGTCCGATAAGGAAGTCCCATAGCATTAGCCAATACCCGCCCTCGAAGTAGGCATCGGACCGTGCCCGCGCAGCCGGCGTCATTGTCGCGAGATAGGCGGCGGTTGCCGCATCCGCGTCGAAGTGCACCGAAGCGGCGGCGCTCGACGGAGTGTCCGCAGCGCTTGCGGACTGCATGCAGCCAAGGAGCGCGATGAGCGCAAGGGCGACGATTGCAAGGGGGATTTTGCGGTTCATAAGACTCCCGGCCGCCGCGACAGCAAGACTGCCGGACTTGTTCTTCTTCCCAAGGGAAGTTTAGCGGGCTTTGGCGTCGATCCGCCAGCGGTGGTATGCGAATACTATGTCTCGCGTACAGGCATCCAGCACTTCTTGCAGCAGATTCAGCTTTCAAAGATCAGGCAGGTCGTTGTCCCGTGGACAAGCAGGCGTCCTTTGGTGTCGGTGAGGCGTCCTTCTGCGGTGCCGACCCGTCGCCCCCGGTTGATCACAGTTCCCTGAGCCTTAATCAAACCAGTGTCCGGCGTAATGGGCCGGACGAATGAAATCTTGAACTCAAGCGTCGTGGAGCCAATGCCCTTCCCCAGGGTCGATTGGATTGCCAATCCCATACAACTATCGAGCATTGTCGCCGCCAGACCGCCATGCACAGTGCCGGCTGGGTTTAGGTGCGTGTTCTTCGGTTCGGCGACAACGACGACACGCCCATTCTCGGCCTCGACAATGTCGTAACCCAGGGTCTCCGCGATCGTGTTGAGAGGCAGCGTTCCCTTGACGAGGCCTTGGACAAACTCGAGGCCGCTCATCTGCCTCTGCCTGTCAGCGGAAACGGTTCCATAAGTCTTGCTGGCGACACGACCCTGCATCGCTTCCTCCCAGTTGAGTTATGAGTGCGGTATCACGGTAGCATTCGCCTTGCGGCGTTACTCGCCGGATTCGGACTTCGAATTGCAGGATGCCAGCCGGGCGCAACGTCCAAGAATCCGGGAGGCGAGTCGGGCTCGCGCGCCTCGTCTGCCTGCCCTACGGCTCGACCGACGAAGAATACCGTTCACGGCTCAAAGGCGACCGTCCGACATGATTTGGTGGGCGCGCACCGGCATCAATGTGTAATGCGCACACACGATCCCACTTTATGGGCTCGACAGGAGTCACAACCATGCACACTTCAATTCCGGCACTCACAGCGGCGGCGATTCTGGCCGCGCTTAGCTTTGGCGCCCACGCCGACACATCAAACCAGCCCGCGAAAATTACAGGTCGCAGCGCTGTCTACTACGGTGATCTCAATCTTAACGTTGAACAAGATGCCAAGATCATGCTCGAGCGAATCGAGCAAGCGGCCAACAAGGCGTGCGGCGGGCACCGTACCTTTAGTTCCTATACAGGGAGATTGGACGACACCTTTGATGAATGCCGCAGCGAGGCTATTGCGCGAACCGTGAAACAGCTTAGCGCACCCGCGGTGACGCGCATTTATTCCGAAGCACCCATATCATCACCCTCGAATTGCATGACTATAGGATTCATGAGCTGGGCGAAACTTTTCTGGTGGTAGGAAGCGAGCGCGGCTGTTGCAACAATGATGCGATCACGCTGGACCTGACGATTCGCAGCAGCCGCTGGTTTCGGCGAGTGTATGGACGCTGGCGGCAATACCACGACCATGGATCAATCGACGACGCGAATTGGCTCGCCCGTCTTCAAGGTCTGTTGGGGAATAGCTACGCTGTCCAATCCGGACTACCTGACCGAGGTTGACGTGATTGCGATGTCAGTTGCAGGGATTCCCAATTGATCGCGGGACGGCACGTGGATTTTTCGCGTCACCACCGTAGTGCTGGAATAGGGCCCACCATTTGTTTAAATCATCCTGCGCAGCGACAAGCGCTTCTCCTGCGTTACGCTTGGTGTAAAGGTTCGTAGTGCCCGACGCTGCCTCGACTCGTCTTTCGCGTTCAAAAGCCTGCCGTGCTTCGGACTCCCGGTCTAACGCTTCCAATACACGTGTTCCCGCCAGGTATCTCTGGTGGGCGTCTGACCGCTGACACTCATCGTGAACCTGCTGTTTGGCTTTTCTGTCAGTTTCCTCAGCACGTACATTTTAGCTATATCGCGAAGGCTCTCGATGACTTACAGTTTCACCGCATAGACTGAATCGGTCAATTTGTTTGCGAATCGCGCCTCCGACTCGTCGATCCTCGGAGAACCACTTACACGGATGTTTCATGGCTCGCCCTAAAGGATGCTTGGAATCTCGGTTCGCCGCTTCGATCGTCGTGGTTGGACTGCTATTTTGGTTTCCGCCTCTCGCCCATGCGGCCAAGACCATATATAAGTGTACGCAGGACGGGCAAGTTCACGTTCAAGGACTACGTTAGCCGCCAATGAATTCGGACTCGCGCAATGACCGGCAGTCTCGATCGCGAGTGGCCCGTATTGGCGCCTCGAGCGAGGTGAAATTCGCTCCGGATTCATCCCGCGCCATCGCGATTGGCCGCGACGTTTCCATTTGGGATCTAAGCACCGGAAAGGCAATTGTGCGCGCGCTTCCACTCAGTCATGCCGTGCATGCCAACTGGTCCCCTAGTGGCCATTTGGTGTGTATTAAGAGCACTGTCGGGGCGTTGGTCATTGCCGATTCGTCGAATCTGCAGGTGGTGGCTCAACTACAATCAAAAAAAGCGGGCCAGGGGTGCGACGCGGTATTTTCGCGTGACGGTGGACACGTGCTGGACGGGACGTGGAATGGCTTACTCGCGGTCTATGATGTGCTAACGAGTCAGCGACAGCGAGAACACCACTTTCCAAAATGCACGCTGACGACGATCAAGTCGTCACCCAGCTATGCGCGTGCCGCTTTCGTCATTCAGCCCAAGGTCGCTGCGGGGCTCGGGTCCGGCCCACAAAATAAACTCTGTGTTGTCGAATGGTCCGCCGCAGGACTTGCCTTGAGAGAGCTCCCGCGTAAATGGAACAAGATTGTCGCAATAGCATTTGATCCGGAGGAAGTCTCCCTGGCCGTGCTGTCTCACAATCTGTATCCAAAAGCCAGCCTTGAGATCGTAGAAATTGAGAGCGGTGAATTAATCTCGAGCCGTGATTGCGTCCTGCACGCCGGGGGATCGGAGATAGATTGGTCTCCAGATGGTCAGACGCTTGCCGTCGTCGAAAAGGGCGGAATCAATTTCTATGAGCGAGAGACCATGCGTCCGGTTGCGCGTGAGGAGTTTCATTTGCCGTATCATGTTGCGTTCTCGCCAGATGGGAAATGGATTGCGTTAGGTGCGTCGAACACCGGAATCATCAAGCCAACGGTGGATGTCCTCGAAGCGTGAGGCCGCTGGTGTTCCCGAACAGTCCGGCCTTACGAAGAGCTTTCGCTCTGAGCCCGACGAAGTCGTCGCTGGACCTTCCTTTCCTGCTCTAGTGCAACGTAAGCCTATTGTTGGTCCCCGGGGAGAGGCGTTTGGCGAGTACGCTTAGAACGTCGTTGGCATTAGGCCCGGCTGTCACTGTTTCGGAAGGGGTGGCATCCGCGGAAGCGAAACAGTCGCTGGAGAGGCAGGGGGACGCTCGAAATAGGAACAGCCTCGCACTCCGCGGCGCCGATGGCTAGTCTATTCCTTTGCGACCGCACGAAAAGGTGACTTGACGCTTTTTGTCATTTCTTCGCTCGCGAGGTGTCTTAGCGCGGTTCCTTTTAAGACAGGTGATGTAAATTGCCATCCGTCTGGTGAGGTCCCAAAAACGTGATCGTCACTTTGCGGCTGGAGCATGTCGGCCCACGTGTCTATAAGGCGCATATAGGAGGGGCGGCGCATCGCGACTTGGTTCGATTTGCTTGTCCGAGCCTTGCTTGAGGATTAGCAGGTATTCGTGGATCTGCTCCGATTCCAGTTCGGTAGCCGTCCAAATAACGTCGTGGCAGGTCGCCACCAGACTCATTTCTGACCCCCTTTTAGGGCATACGCCACTTCGTTTATGGGGAATTCAGTCAGTTTCTCCCTCCCGCATTTCGGACATACAACGGGAAACCTAACAGTTGGTTCAATCATCGGTCACCTCGCATCATGCGTCGATATAGATCAGACGTCTGAGACAAGGGAAATATTCCGGGACCGCCGTGCCGCGTTCAACACGCGGGACAGCAGTTACGTTCTATTCGGGCGCCATGCCCTTATCGGCCAGTTCCTTGATTGCCTTCGCGCTTTTTGACAGGTGCGCCATGCCCATGCCTCGAAGCACGTTCGGCGCCTTCGAGAATTGGATCCCCTGATAGCCCACGATCTCGACGCGGTTACCCCAGGGATCGTAGAAATCGAGGAATGGCCCGGGCAGTACCTTCACGCCGGCTTCCTCGAGCGCATGACGCACGGCCTCCTTGTCATCGACGACGAGACCGAAATGGCGGCCGGCGCCGGCAGGTTGGCTCTGACCCTTTTGCAGAGCAAGAAATTGATCGCCCAAGTCGATGAAGGCCATGTCCTTTTCTTTACTGCGCAGCTTGAAGTCGACGATGCCTCCGTAGAAGGCCAGCGCCTCGTCAACGTCGCCCACTTCGAGTGCGATGTGATTGAAGCCTAAGGCGTGCGCTTTTTTTGACTGGGTCATGGGGTTGCTCCTTAGCGATCGATCATCGACATCCTGGCAGCTTGGTATCGGGGACCTGCAACCTTGTCGGGCGCCAGCGCGTCGTCCAAGGCCTTCATCTCTTTCGGGTTCAAGGAGATGGCCGCGGCGGCGATGTTCTCCTCGAGATAGGTGCGGCGCTTGGTGCCGGGAATGGGCACGACCGACGGGCCTTTGTGCAGCAGCCAGGCGAGGGCAATCTGTCCGGGCTTGGCGTGTTTGATACTGGCGATGTCGCGCACCGTTTGCGCAGCGGCGACATTGGCGTCGTAGTTGCTGCCTTGGTAGCGAGGATCTTCGCGGCGAAAATCATCCTCCGGATAGTCCTCGGCGCGTTTGACAACGCCGGTCAGGAAGCCGCGGCCCAGCGGGGAGTAGGGGACGAGACCGATGTTAAGTTCCGCCAAGGCAGGGATCACGTCCTTCTCCAGATTCCGTTCCCACAAGGAATATTCGCTCTGCACGGCGGAGACCGGATGGACGGCGTGCGCCTTGCGGATGTTGCCGACGCCCGCTTCGGACAAGCCGAAGAAGCGCACCTTTCCCTCGCGCACCAACTCGCTCACGGTGCCGGCGACCAATTCCATCGGCACGTTGCGATCGACGCGGTGTTGGTAGAGAAGATCGATGTGATCGGTGCGCAGGCGCTTGAGCGAGGCATGCACGACCTCGCGGATATGCGTTGGGTTGCTGTCGGTTCCAATCGTTTTGCCGTCCTTGATCCGAAACCCAAATTTGCTGGCAATGGTCACTTGCGCGCGCTTCGGACCCAATGCACGCCCGAGCAGCTCTTCATTGATGTAGGGGCCGTAGACCTCCGCCGTGTCCAAGAAGGTGCAGCCGAGTTCGATGGAACGATGCAGGGTCGCGATGGATTCGGTCTCGTCCGCAGGACCGTACAGCTGGCTCATGCCCATGCACCCTAAGCCGATGGCGGAAACTTCCAAACCTTGGCTGCCGAGTTTGCGTGTGGGCAACATAACTTTCTCCAACGATGTCATTAGTATTCGGTCAGCGGCGGACGCTGATGCTTGATCCATTGCTGTACCGAGGGCCTGAGCCATTGATGATTGGCATAGTCGACGAGCCGCTGAGGCACTGCATCACCGTGCACGACCAGACGCTGCAGCATCATGGCGAGATCCACGTCCGCGATCGACCACTCGCCGAACAGGTACTCCCCGCGGCCCTCGAGCAATTGAAGCGCTGCGGCAAATAACTTTTGAGTCGCTTCAACACCTTGCTTGGAGAGCGCCGGCCTGCGAGCGCCGCAGAACACGACGAACGTGGGCCTCTCTTCGCGAATCGGCATCAGATCGCTGCGCACCCACGCTTGAACTTGTCGTGCCCTTGCCCGGTCGCGCAATCCTGTCGGATAAAGCAGCGTGCCCTCAAAACTCTCGTCGATGTACTCGCAGATCGCGGAGGATTCCGACAGGGAAAAGTGGTCGTGCACGAGCGTCGGAACGCGCGCTGTGATCGACGTCGTGGCGAAGGCATCTTGCTTTTGAGCGTTGGCGAAAAGTTCGAGGGGTTTGACGTCAAAGGGCAACCCTTTCTCGACCAGGCTGACATACGCAGGCAAAGCATAAGGACTCGCAAAATTGGAATCGACATAAAGAAGCATGGGTGTCTCTCAAGCGAAATGGGAGCGCCGCATTTTAGCATCTCGCGCCGGACGGCCGCACTAGTTGACGTTTTTACGCCTCACCTACTCTTTCGTGCTTCCAAGCCGCTATCGAAAAACTAACGTGACGTTTAGTTTCCGTTAAGAATATAGGGGTCCATCCAGGCAAATATGGGGGTCTCGACCGATTCGCACCGAGGTCAGGCCCCTTATTGTCGCTGCGTGAACGCCGCACTCAGAAACCAGACCGACCGTGCCTTGCTGGACAAAGTCGCGGCGGGCGATCGCGAAGCCTTGCGGGAACTCTACTTGCTCTATCACCGGCGGCTGGCCGGCTTTCTGCAGCGTTTCACCCGACGCCAGGATCTGGTGGAGGAGGTGATCAACGACACCTTGTATGTGGTGTGGTGCAAGGCAGGCGAATTTCGCGGCGACTCACAGCCGTCGACCTGGATCCTGGGGATCGCGTACCGGCGTGCTCTCAAGACGCTGCGCCGCCGGGGTCATCAGCTGTTTCACGCGGTGCCGATTGAGAACGAGTGCTTGGCTGCGCCGGACGAGCTGGGCGCCGCGGAGACGGGCGAATGGCTTGCCTTCGCAATGCAGCAGCTTTCCGTCGATCAGCGCCTCACGCTGGAATTGGCTTATGGCCAGGGTCATTCCTGCGAGGAGATTGCCGGGATCATGGACTGCGCCGTGAATACCGTAAAGACGCGCATGTTTTACGCGCGCGGCAAAATGCGCACGCTCTTGCCGCAGCTCGCTGCTGGCTAAGTACGGTAGCGAACCACCGCGTCTCCCAGCGTCTGCTCCAGCGGATTGAGCCAGGGCCGGTAGCGGCGCCACTGATGTAGTCCGTCGCGGTTGATGGGTTGGCGGACCTGTTCCGAGCTGGCGGTGCTGACGCCGCGCACCGTCTTGTGAAATTTGAGGCATGCGGGCTCGAAGGGAAGCGCGCAGAAATCCAACAGGCGGCGCACGCTGGCTTCCAGATCCTCGACGACGTCCTCATGATGAACGCGCAGCACCCGGCCGGGCAGCACGTCGTCCCAGTGGTTCATCAGTTGCAGGTACGTGCGGTAGTAACGGGCGATGAACTCCAGGTCGTAGCTGAAGTCCTGGCCGCCGGCATAGAGCTGCTTGAAATTGCCGAAGCAGCAGGCCATCGGCTCACGCCGCACATCGATGATCTTCGCATTCGGCAACATCAGGTGGATGAGGCCGACGTGGCGGAAATTGTTGGGCATCTTGTCGATGAAAAACATCGCGGCCGGTTTTCGCGTGCGATAGCCTTTAGTCTCGGTCAAGTAGCGCTCGCCGAGTTTCCGAAAATCCTCGGGGGCAAGGTCGCGCAACACGCCGGGATACTTGGGGTCACTAAGATCAGAGCCACGCTTCAATTCCCGCACGATGCGCGGAATGTCGTGCAGCTCCTGGGTGGCTTCGACCGCTGAGTGCGAAGCCAAAATCTGCTCGATGAGCGTTGAACCCGAACGCGGCAAGCCGACGATGAAGATCGGGGCGGGATCCGGCGCGCCGACGCCTACGCGCTCGGCGAAGAACTGCCGCGTACACACCTCGACCTGTCTCTGCGTATTGATCTCGGAAAATTCCGGGCGATAGCGGCTCGCCGTGCGCCGCATCGCGTTGCCGTTGGTGTAGTGCGTCCAGGACTCTTCGTACCGGCCGCGGTCCTCGAGCGCTTTGCCCAAGGCAAAGTGCAGATGCAGGCGATCGATCTCGGTGCACGTTGCCAGCGCGCCCTGCATGCGCGCAATTTCAGCATCGGCAAAACGGTAGGTCTTAAGGTTGGCAAGACTCCAGTAGGCATCGCCGAAATCCGCTCGCGCTTTCAGCGCGGCACGATACGACGCGATGGTGTCGGATTGCGACCCTAAGGCTTTGAGGGAATGGCCGAGCAGCAGGTGTACATGCGGCAAGACCTGCGCCGCCGGCAACTCGCGATACGCGGCGATGGCCGACTGGTGGTCGCCCAGGCCCGCGCACGCCGTGGCATACAGCGACCGATAGTCCACGTTGTCGGGCTCGATTTGCAGAAGCGCCTGCAATTCCTTGCGCGCCTGCAGGTACTTCTGCCGCCCGACCAGAATTTCAGCGTAATCCAGGCGGGCGGCGCGATAGTCGGGTGCCAGCGTCAATGCGGATTCAATCAAGCGCTCAGCCTCATCGAGCGCATCGCGTTGCCGTTCGATCCGCGCGAGAAGCCGCAACGCCTCGACGTCGTTGCCGTCCTTGAGCAGGTGAGCGCGAACCAGCGTCTCGGCGGCGCCGAAGTCACCCTCCGAGAAGTGACTGCCCGCCTGCACGATCTCTGCGGGCAGGCGTTTGAGATTGGCGACCTGCTCGGCGGCCGCCGCGGCATTCTGTGAATCTCCGGTCATCCGGTACAGGACTTCGAGCGCGCTCCAACTCGATATCAGCGCAGGATTGCGGCTGACGGCCTGCTGCAGCTCCGCGATGGCGCGCGCGGAGTCTCTGACGCTCAAGAAGCAAAATCCGCGCTCCTGATAGAGGCGGCTCAAGTCAGGATGCTCGCGCTCCAGCTGCGCGAGGGTCGTGAGCGCATCGGGAATTCGGTTGAGACAGCGCTGATTGACCGCGAGCAGATACAAGAGGTCGCGATTCTTGGGCAGCGTCACCGACAAGGCATGCGCCGCGGCGAGCGCTTCGCCGTAGCAGCGCTGCCGGGTGAGTTCGCGAATGCGGTTCATCTCGTCCATCGTTGTCCTACATTCTAAGCGGCGCCGACTGCACGTGGGCGCTGCGATACAAAATGTTCATGGAACTGAAACAGTGTCATCAGCACAGCGTGCGTATCTTTTTGCCCGCTGCGCGCGGTCGCGCGCGGCTTGAAAAGATTTCAAATGTCGAACGCGTTCTGTCTTAGGAGAACCATTGCCGTGAAAAACACCGATCGCCGCGAATTCTTGAAGTTGATGGGGATGACGACCTTGGCAACCACGCTGGACGCGAACATCGCGAAGGCGCTCGGGATCCCCGCCAATCACCGCACCGGCACGATTAAAGATGTCGAACATGTTGTGATCCTCATGCAAGAAAATATTTCCTTCGACAAATATTTCGGCTCGATGCGCGGCGTACGGGGCTTCTCTGATCCACGCGCGGTGAACATCAATCTGCCCATGGCGAGCGGCAGCGGCACCACCTCCGTGCCGGTCTTCCTGCAGCCGGCGGGAGCCGCGAACATTGCGGCGGGCTATTCGGTGCCGCCGGATTTCGGAAACTTGGGCGGCCCGTCGGACGGCGTCCCCGTGCTGCCGCCGTTCCGCATCAATCCGGCCCAGGTGAGCCCGGGCCTGAAGAGCTTGGGTCTGACCTACCTGCCGGGAACCGATCACGGGTGGCCCTCGCAACATGGCGCTTGGAATCAAGGACACTACGATGCGTGGCCGGCCTCGAAGGGCCCCATTACCATGGGGTATGTGAACCGGGATGACGTGCCCTATCACTACGCCTTGGCCGATGCCTTCACCGTCGGCGACGGTTATCACTGCTCCATCCTGGGTCCCACCAATCCGAATCGCATGTACATGTGGACGGGATCCATCGGCAACGTCAATTACCTGGGCGCCGGCGGCGTCGATGGCCAGGGCAGCGGACCGGTGACGGCCAACGGCTTCGGCAAGAACAATGCGGCGTACGTATTTCACACCTTCCCGGAGGTGCTGCAGTCAGCGGGCGTGAGCTGGAAGATTTACCAGGATCTGGCGGGAACGACCTTTTTTCCGGACGTCGGCGACGGCACCGGCAACGCCTTTGCCGGCAACTTTGGCGACAACACGATGTTGTACTTCAATCAATATGCGACGGCCGCGACCACGTCGCCGCTGTTCCAGAACGCCTGCACCGGCACCAATATCACCAGCATCACGCCGGCGGCGACCGCTCCCGAGCAGGCCTGGCAGGCATGGGCTGAGCACCTGTTCGATCAATTCCGCAGCGATGTGAACAGCGGCAAATTGCCTCAGGTGTCCTGGATCGTGGCGCCGGCAGGCTACACCGAACATCCCGATTGGCCCTCGAATTACGGCGCCTGGTACATCTCGCAGATCTTCGACATATTGGTTTCCAATCCGGAAGTGTTCAGCAAGACGGTGTTTCTCATCAATTACGATGAGAACGACGGTGCCTTCGATCACATCGTGCCGCCGACGCCGCCGCAGACCGGCGCGAACGGCGCATCGACGGTCAGCATCGAGAACGAATTGGTGACCACCACGCAACCGAACGGGCCGATCGGTCTGGGCGTGCGCGTTCCCTTCATGGCGATCTCACCGTGGAGCAAGGGCGGCTTCGTCAATTCCCAGCTGTTCGATCACACCTCGGTGATCCGTTTCCTCGAGAGGCGCTTCGGAGTACACGAGGCGAATATTTCTCCCTGGCGCAGGGCCGTCGTGGGCGATCTGACCTCGATGTTCAATTTCTCGAACCCGAACACTGCTCGCGTGCATCTGCCGGACACGGATGCCTTCCTGCCGCCGCAGAACGAGCTCGCGGGTGGGAATGTCACCACCTTCGTACCCACGATCAATGGCGTGACGATCGGAGTTCCGAAACAGGAACACGGCATCAGGCCGGCGCGTGCGCTGCCCTACGAACTCAATGTTCACGGCACCGTCGATACTGTGCACAACACGCTGCGCCTGGAGTTCATCAATACGGGGGAGGCCACCGTCGTGTTCCAGGTGCGCTCGGTCGATCCCGCCGCGCAGGTGCGCAACTACACCGTTGAACCGCACAAGAAACTGCACGACACGTGGATTATTGTGTCGACCTACGATGTGTCGGTGTACGGGCCCAACGGCTTCGTGCGCTATTTCAAGGGCAGCGTGGGTCCCAAGGCGGCGGCGCTCGACATTCAATCGAGCTACCGGAACGATGACGGTGGCGCGATCACCTGGCGAATCAGGAATTTCGGAGAGCACAAGGCCTCGGTGGTCGTGCTCGATGCCTACACCGGTAGAAACGTTGTGGAACTGCTCCGGCCGGATGAGGAGCTCAAGGACGACTGGTCGTGCTCGCGGCTGTTCGGCTGGTACGACTTGGTGGTCACGGTCATCGAGGATCCGAGCTTCAGCTACCGCCTGGCCGGTCATGTCGAGACCGGTCGCGACAGCTTCTCCGATCCGGCCATGGGCGGCATCGTGACCTTGAAGGCTTAAAAAGGCATGCAGCAGGATGAATCGCCCGACTACGTCGTCTGGATGCAGTTGGCGAATGATCCCAGCCAGACGGAGGAAGTACGTCAGCACTGCCGCGCGCGCATGGAAGAGTTCGTGCGCGCGCGGATGGTGTCGGCGTTTCGGCTAGCCTCGGAGGCGAGCGAGACGCCGCCCTAGGCCGCACGCCTGACGCCTGATCAGCGAATGTGCTTAGGTCTTTTTGGTATCAAGCCCTACAGTCCGTACAGGCCCGCGCTCCTAATAACTATTTGATTATAATGGCAATAGTGTCGGGTTGACATCCCCGGCTGTCGGCGGATAATAGCTGCCGAAGCAGTAATTGCCGAGGCACTCAATGTCCAAGCAGCATTATAAGGTCGCTACCTACAAGGCGCAGATGAGCGTCGGGTACCTGGTGAAACGTGCCCATTCCCTGATGCTCGACATCATGGAGCCGGTGATAGAGCAGCGCGGCTTCAGCTTCGTCCAGTACGTGGTGATGTCGGCTTTGCGCGATGGCATCGCAGTGAATCCGAAAACGATCTGCGCGCAATTTCGTCACGACAGTGGCGCGCTCACCCGCGTCATCGACCAGCTCGCCGAGCGCGGCTTGCTGGAGCGCGTGCGCCGCGATCGCGATCGCCGCAAAGTGGAATTGCAGCTGACGCCGGCCGGCCGCGACACGATTGAATCGATCATTCCCTTGGTCGTCGCCAAGCTCAACGAACTCCTGACCGACTTCAGCAAGGAGGAGGTTCAGGAACTGCTGCGCCTGTTGCTCAAGCTCAATACCACGCTGCAGGCGCATGTCGACCCGAGCAAGGTGGCCGTCGAGGCTTAAAACTCATGTCATTCAAGAACACATTATTTGTCGTAAGCATCCTGCTGGCGGGATGCGTGCTGCCGCCGAAGGAATCGTCGCATCCCGCAGCGCTTGACAATACGCGCGTCGGTTTGACCGGCGCGGAGGTGGAACCCATTCCCGACGGTTGGTGGAAATCCTTCGACGATCCGCAACTCGACAGCTTGATTCGCCTAGGGCTCAAGGACAGTCCGAACCTGGCCCAAGCCCAGGCACGCGTGGCGGAGGCCTTGGCGCGTTCGCAAATTGCGCAATCGAAGCGGCTGCCATCGGCGAATTTGGATGCGAGCGCCTTTTATCAACGCGCGCCCGAGAACTTCGCCATTCCGCCGCCGCTCGCCGGACACAGCTTCTGGGAGGGGCAGGCGGGCGCCAGTTTGAGTTGGGACCTGGATTTCTTTGGAAAGCAGGCCAACGCGGTGCACAGCGCACAGGCGTTGAGTCATTCCGCGGAAATGGACGTCGAGAACGCCAGGCTTTTGCTGGGCACGGCCATTGCGCAGTCCTATGTGGAGCTGTATCGCGAAAACGCCTTGGCGGACATCGCGGAGCGCTCGGCCGCGCAGCGCGAAAATATCGTCGCCATCACGCGCCGCCGCGTCGCCGCGGGAGTCGACACCCAGCTCGAATTGCGGCAGGCCGAAGGCCAGCTGCCCCAAGCGCACGTGGCGCGCGATCAAGCGCAGGCCGCCGCGGAACTGGCTGTGCATGAACTCGCCGCATTGACGGGGCAGGGGGCCGATGCCTACGCCTCGATCAAGCGTCCGGTGCTCAATCTCGATGCGGCGCTGCCTGTACCGACGGCGTTGCCCATCAACTTGCTGGCGCGCCGCCCCGATGTGCTCTCCGCCCGTTTGACCATCGAGGCCGCCGACTCGCAGCGGCTCTCCGATCGCGCCGCGTTTTATCCCGACATCAATTTAAAGGCGCTCGCCGGCATCGGCGCCTTTGGCCTCAACAACCTGGTGCAGTGGAGCGCCCGCGGCTATGGCGCGGGTCCGTTGATTTCGCTGCCGCTCTTCGACGGTGGACGCCTGCGTGCACAATATAAGAGCAGCGAGGCGCAGTTGGACGGCGCGATCGCCGGCTACAACGACACCGTGCTGCGCGCCGTGCAACAGACCGCCGATCAGCTCACGCGCATCGACGCCCTGGCTCGCGAGCGGGTGGAGCAGCAACAGACCCTGCAGGCCAACGAAGCGGCCTACAAGCTGGCCGAGGAGCGCTATCGCGCCGGCCTCGCGAGCTACCTCTCCGTGCTCAACGCGGAGACTCAAGTCCTCACTGCGCGCCAAACGATGGTCGACATCGTCGCGAATCAGGCGGTCGCGCGGGTCACGCTGCTCTCCGCCATCGGCGGCAGCTTCGATGCGCGCGCCATGAATGCGAGCGCCGCACCTCATTCCGATCAAGTTTTGACACGGGTAATACCATGAACAGCAAAGACTCCAACGACACCGCTCCTTCGGCTGCTCCCGCGAAAAGTCCCGGGCGCGCGCGGCGCCTGGGGTTATTCGGCTTGGGCGCCGTGGTCCTGTTGAGCGGCATTATCTACGGGGGATACTGGTTCTTTGACGCCCGGTATTTCGAAAGCACCGACGACGGCTACGTCAACGGCGATGTCGTGCAGGTGACCAGTGAAGTGCCCGGCACCGTGCTGTCGCTCAACGTGGACGACACCCAGTTCGTCGCTGCCGGACAACCGCTGCTCACGCTCGATCCCGCGGACGCGAAAATCGCCGAGGCGAACGCCGAAGCGGATCTGGCGCGCGCGGTGCGCCAGGTGCGCGGACTGTTCGCCCAGGGGCAGGAATTGCGCGCGCAGATCACGCAGCGCGAACAAGCCGCGCGCACGGCCGATGATGATTTGCAGCGCCGCGGTACCTTGATCGCCGACGGTGCCATCTCTGCCGAGGAACTCTCTCATGCGCGGGATGCGGTAACAACAACCCGCGCCAATGTCGCCGCCGCGCAGGAACAATTGAGCCAGACCGTGGCGCAGATCGACGGCACCACCATCGCGAATCATCCGCAAGTGCTGGCGGCGGCGGCCGCGGTGCGCAATGCCGCGCTCGCGTTGCATCGCACCGAGCTCACCTCGTCCGTGAGCGGCGTCATCGCCAAACGGTCGGTGCAGGTGGGCCAGCGGGTCGCTGCCGGCACGCCGCTGCTGGCGGTGATTCCGCTCGAAAACGTCTGGGTGGATGCCAACTTCAAAGAAGTGCAGCTGGAGCGCATGCGCGATGGTCAACCGGTCACGGTGAGCACCGACTTGTACGGGCGTCACGTCACGTATCACGGCCGCCTCGCCGGCATCGCCGCCGGCAGCGGCAATGCCTTTGCACTGCTGCCCTCGCAGAATGCCTCCGGCAACTGGATCAAGATCGTGCAGCGAGTGCCGGTGCGCATCCTCCTGGATCCCCAGGAGCTGAAAGCCCATCCGCTGCGCATCGGTCTCTCGACCACGGTGCGCGTGGATCTACACAATACCTCGGGCCCGCTCATGTCGACCGCGGTGCGCAATGTGCCGCTGCCCAAACAGGTGAGCGCGGGCGATGATCCGGGTGTCGATACGCTGATCGCCTCCATCATCGCCGACAATGCCGGACCGCACGCGCATGAGCCGGCGAAATTGGCCCGCAACAAGCGTGCCGGAGAAGGTGCGCAGCTGCTAGCCGCCCGGCCGTGAGCGCGAGTGCCGCCAGCATAGGTGCCGCGCCGGCGCTGCTCGGCAGCCGCAAGGCTGTCACCGCCGTGGCGCTGGCCTTGGGCACGTTCATGCAGGTGCTCGACACCTCCATCGCGAACGTCTCCATTCCCACCATCGCGGGCAACTTGGGTGTCAGCACCGATCAAGGCACCTGGGTGATCACCTCCTTCGCCGTGGCGAACGGTGTGTCGGTGCCCTTGACCGGATGGCTCATGCAGCGCTTTGGCGTGGTGCGCACCTTTGTCTTCTCCGTCGTGCTCTTCACCATTGCCTCACTGCTCTGCGGCCTGGCCTGGAGCCTGCCCTCGCTGATTGCGTTTCGCGTGCTGCAGGGCGCGGTCTCCGGACCCATGATCCCGGGCAGTCAGGCCCTGCTCATCAATGTGTTCGGTCCGGCCAAGCGCACCTTGGCACTCACCATCTGGTCCATCACCACGCTGGTGGCGCCCATCGCCGGTCCCTTGCTCGGGGGCTATATTTCCGACAATTACGTCTGGCCGTGGATTTTTCTCATCAATGTACCCGTGGGCGTGTTCTGCGCCTGGCTGTGCTGGACCAATTTGAAGTCGCAGGAAACCCCGACGCGAAAAATCCCCATCGATCGCATCGGGCTTGCGCTGCTCTTCGTTTGGGTGGGCGCGCTGCAGATCATGCTCGACAAGGGCAAGGATTTGGACTGGTTCAACTCGCCGACGATCGTGGTGCTGCTCATCGTGACGGTGGTCGGCTTCGCGGCCTGGTTGATCTGGGAACTGACCGAAGAGCATCCCATTGTGGATTTGAGCCTGTTCAAGGGACGCAGCTTCGCGCTCGGCACGCTCGCGCAGTGTTTGGGCTATGCCGTGTTCTTCGGCAACATCGTCCTGATGCCGCTCTGGCTGCAGAGCAATCTGGGTTACACCGCCACCTGGGCCGGCCTCGTGTCCGCCCCCAGCGGCATCACCGCCATTCTCACCTCCATGCTGATGGGCAAATTGATGCGCCGGTACGATCCGCGCATGCTCGCGGCGAGCTCCTTCGCCTTGTTCGCGATTTCCTATTTCATGCGCGCGCAGTTCACCGCCGACTCGAGTTACTGGGTCTTCATGGCGCCGCAGCTGGTACAGGGCCTGGCGATGGGTATGTTCTTCGTCGCCATGCTCGCCGTGGCATTCGATGGCTTGCCTGCGCACAAGGTGCCGGCCGCCTCGGGCCTGTCGAATTTTCTGCGCATCACGGCCGCCGGTTTCGCGACCTCGATCATTACGACCTTCTGGGACCGCCGCGAGGCCCTGCACCAATCCCAGCTGGCCGAAGCGGTGACGCAGTACTCGCCGGCCTATCAAGTGATCTTGAGGCAGCTGCAGCACATCGGATTCAGCGATCAGGGCGCGGCGGGCGCGATGAGCCAGGCGATGATCGGCCAAAGTTATCTCTTATCGTCGCTGGACCTGTTCTATGCTTCGGCATGGCTCAGTGTCCTGATGATCCCTCTGTGCTTCCTGGTGCGCCGTCCGGCCGCCGGTGGCAGCGCGCCGGTCGCCGCCGAGTAGAGCTGTGAATTTCGACTGGCGCACCGGCTATCCCTCCCTGCGGCTGCCGGTGTTCGCGCGCAACGTCGTCTCGACTTCCCATCCGCTGGCCGCGCAGGCCGGCCTGTCGCTGCTGCGGCGGGGCGGCAATGCGGTGGACGCCGCCATCGGCGCCGCCGCCGCCATGACTGTGTTGGAACCCTGCAGCAACGGCTTGGGCTCCGATGCCTTTTGTATTTTGTGGGATGGCCAGAAGCTGCACGGCCTCAATGCCTCAGGGCCGGCACCCGCCGCCTGGACGCCGGACTATTTTCGTCAAAAATATGGCGAGGCACGCCAGCCGCCGATGCGCGGCTGGGACTCGGTCACGGTGCCCGGCGCCGTCGGTGCCTGGGTCGAGCTTTCCCGTCGTTTCGGCAAGCTGAGCTTCGGTGATCTACTCACCCCCGCGATCGAGATCGCCGAACGCGGCTATGCGGTGCCGGTGGTGGTGCAGGAGAAGTGGGCGGCGGCCGCGGCAGATCTCAAAGATCTTCCCGGTTTTGCGGAAGTTTTCTTGGCCCAAGGCCGCGCGCCACAGGTCGGCGAGCGCTTTGCATTCCCGGGTGCGGCCCGTGCGCTGACGAGAATCGCGGTGACGCAAGGCGCGGCCTTTTACGGCGGTGAAATCGCGGCCGCCGCGGCGGCGCATTCCGCAAAACATGGCGGCTCGATGCGCGTCGCGGATTTCGAAGCGTACTCGCCCGAGTGGGTGGAACCCATCGGCATGGATTTTCTTGGCCATCGGCTGCACCAGATTCCGCCGAACGGCCAGGGCATCGCGGCGCTCATTGCGCTCGGTATCCTGCGGCATGCTGATATTGCCGCCCATCCGGTGGACAGCGCGGCGGCACAGCATCTGCAAATCGAGGCGATGAAGCTCGCCTTCGCCGACACCTATGCGCACGTGGCGGATCCGATCGCCATGCGCCTCTCGGTCGAGGAGATGCTCGATCCTGAGTATCTTGCAAAGCGCGCCGCGCTCATCGATCCCACCCGCGCGCAAACCTTTGGCGAGGGACATTCGGAGAAGGGCGGCACCATTTATCTCACCGCAGCGGACGAGCGCGGCATGATGGTGAGTTTCATTCAAAGCAACTACATGGGATTCGGTTCCGGCGTGGTCGTGCCGGAATGGGGACTGTCGCTGCAGAATCGCGGACATGCCTTCTCGCTCGATGCGGCCAGTCCCAATGCCGTCGCGCCGCGCAAGCGGCCGTTTCACACCATCATTCCGGGATTCCTCACCAAGGACGGATTGCCGCAAATGAGCTTCGGCGTAATGGGCGCAAATATGCAGCCGCAGGGGCACGTGCAGACCCTGGTGCGCATGCTCCTATACCGGCAGCAGCCGCAAGCGGCGTGCGATGCGCCGCGCTGGCGATTCAATCAAGGCCTGTCGATCAACGTCGAGGCATCGATGCCGGACGCAACCACGAGCGAGCTGCGCGGGCTGGGCCATCAAATTGAAGTTATTCACGATAGTTATCAGGATTTCGGCGCCGGCCAATTCATCTGGCGCTTAGGCGACCCGGCCGTGGAAGGCTACGTCGCCGCGAGCGATCCGCGCCGCGATGGACAGGCGGCGGGATACTAGGAAAGACGCTCGTTTGTGCCGGCGGGTTTTCCCCCAAGTGCGATAGCGGAAACGCTTTCATATATCAAGACAAGCTGGTATCCCCGACCAACGCGTGGTTGCATAACGCGTTCTTGAGTCCTAGACTCAAGCGAGACAGACAAAAGCCATTCATTGGCGGCGGATGAACAAGACGAATTCGTGTTGGCGCGCAGTGCCTGGACGGCCGCGCGCGTGGGGAACGGCGTGACTTCGGATTGAAGGGAGCATTCGATGATCGTAAGGACACGGCGGCGCGGTTTCGCTTCAGCTTGGGCGGATTTTTTCAATCCTTTGCCCAAGCCTCGACTGCGCCAGAAACACCAATCATTACTGGGAGATCCTGCATGAAAATTCTCGGAATCGTCGCGAGCGCGGCGGCTCTCGCGCTTACACTGAATGTTGCCACTCCGAACATCGCTGCTGCGCAAACCACACCCGATGCCGCCAATGCAGCGCCCAATGAGCTTGCCGAAGTGATCGTCACCGGAACGCGCCGCCTGGACCGCACCGTCGCCGAATCCTCGGCGCCGATCGACGTGATCACCGGCACGGACCTCACGAACTACCCGGCGGCCAGCATGCTCGATACGCTGTCCAATCTCGTTCCGTCCTTCATCGTCGGACAGAACTCCATTTCCGACGCATCCAGCTTCGTGCGATCCCCGTCCTTGCGCGGCCTCCCGGCGGACGAGATGCTCGTCATGCTCAACGGTAAACGCATGAACCGCTCGGCGCTCGTGCAGGTTTACCAGGGCGGTGAAACAGAATTGGCGTTCGGCTCGCAGGGTCCGGATCTCAATTCGATCCCGTCGATTGCCGTGAAGTCGCTCGAAATTCTGCGCGACGGCGCCTCGGCGCAGTACGGCTCGGACGCCATTGCGGGCGTGCTCAACTATCAGTTCCGCAACTCACCGTCGGGCATTCAAATCGACGGGCGTTACGGAAAATATTTCCCCACCGGCTTCGACAGCGACGGTGGCGATGGCCAGATCGCCGCAAACATCGGCCTGCCGCTCGGCAGCCAGGGCTTCGTCAACATCAGTGCTGAATGGTCAAGAAACCAACAAACCGTGCGCAATCCCACGCGTCCCTCGGCCCTGGCCTTCGCTGAAACCTTTCCTGCATTAGCACCGCAGTTGCCGCACTACCCCGGTCCGGTGCAGGAGTGGGGAACGCCGCCGCAGGACAGCGTCAAGACATTTTTGAATTCCGGGATCAAACTCGACAACGGCGATCAGGTCTATTTTTTCGCCAACTACGCCAACATTCAGACGAACGAGAGCTTCAATTATCGCTTGCCTACGACCGTCACCGGCACCGACGGCAATGTGTGGTCGCCCAATCCGGCGTTCAATGATATTTATCTGGACCCCTGCACGTCCGCACTCACGGGTTGCCCAGCCGGCGGGTATATCCAGAACGGCCGCACCTTCAACTTCCAATCCGTTTATCCGGCCGGCTTTACGCCCCGCTTTTACGGTGTCACACAGCAATTCTTTGGTGCCGTCGGCTACAAGGGCACCAACCGCTGGGGTATCAACTACGATTTGTCCGGCACGACGGCCCAGAACTCCCTGGCGGTGTCCTTGAAAAATTCACTCAATTCTTCATTGGGTCCGCAATCTCCCACCAGTTTCTACGACGGCAAGTTCATTCAAAAGGAAAACAACTTCAACTTGGACTTGAGTTATCCCTGGGCGGTCCCGGGATTGGCGAGCCCGATTTCGATCGCGGGCGGCTTCGAATGGCGCGACGAGAATTATCAGCAGCTCTTGGGCGACGCAGCCTCGATTGCCGCCGGGCCCTATTCCGCGCAGCCACTCTATAACTGCGTAGGCGGAGCCTGCACGGCTGCGCTCGACGGCGCGGGGCATCAGATCATTGCCACCCAAGCGACGACCTCAAATGGTTATGGCGGAATATCCGCTCCCGTTGATGCCTCGCAAGTCAGCTACGCCGGCTATCTGGATGTCGAAGCGGATGTGGTGAAGGATCTCACACTCGGCATCGCGGGACGCTTCGAGCATTACGCCTCCTTCGGCAATACCACGCTCGGAAAACTTCAGGCCCGCTGGAAAGCGCTCGACTGGCTCGCCGTGCGCGGCACCGCGAGCACCGGGTTTCATGCGCCCACACCCGGCCAGTCGAACGTCGAGACCTTGAGCACCACCTTCTTGCCGGGAAGCACGACGCAGGTCCAGATCGGGACTTACCCGGTCACGAGCGTGGACGCCAAGTACTACGGCGCTGTGCCGCTGAAACCGGAGAAATCGACCAACTTTAGCGCCGGCATTGTGCTCACTCCGCTGCCGAACCTGCTCGTCACGATTGACGGATACCAGATTTCGGTTCGCGACCGTATCGGCATCTCGCAGCAGTTCAACGTGACCAACGCGGATATTCTCGCTCTCCCTGCGCTCGCCTATGTCGGCGCCGGCGGCACCGTGCAGTATTTCACCAACGGGTTCAACACCAAGACCAAGGGTCTGGACTTGGTGGTGACCTATCCGCTGTCACTGGGCATTGCGGGGACTTTGGACACGGCGCTTGCGTATAACTACAACAAGACCGACGTGACGAAATTCGATCCGAACGTCATCAGCCCGGCGCGCATCATCGACATCCAGCACTATGCGCCGAACCATCGGGCAAACCTCAACTTGAGCTACGGCTGGGGACCCATACGCGCCGTGGCGCACGAGAATTACTACGGTACGTTTCGCGACGAGAACGACTACCCGGGTCAGCTGTTTTCCCCCTCGTTCACCACGGATCTCGAGCTCGGGTATCAGGTGCTGAAAAATCTCACCGCGGCCATCGGCGGACGCAATATTTTCAACGCCTTTCCCGACAAGATTCACAACACCGCCGCCACCCCGATTTATCCCACGACCGGCGGCGAGGCGGACGGTGAACTCTATCCGCGCACGGGTGGTCCGTTCGGCTTCAACGGCGCGTTTTGGTATGTGCGGCTGAGCGCAACTTTTTAAGGGTAAGGGGCTGATTGGAGCAACCCGCAGCGGATCGATGATCCGCTGCGGGTTGTAACCTCAAATGGATTTTGAGACAGGTCTTGAGCGCTATGCCTGCTCAATGACCGCGAGCGGTCGACCTATCTTAGTCAGCCCGGTTTCACGGCCTGCGAGGCGCCGGTCGGCGCCAATCAGGGTCTTCATCCGCTGCTCCAGAAACCCACGATATGGTCGATAACCTGCGGACAGAGTGGCAGTCGAATGAAGTCTGTCCGCGCTCTGCATTTGCCGACTAGGTCACACTTTTGGACGCCCGTGCGGTTTTGGGTCGCGGAAACAATGGCGAACATATATTTGCGATCGGCGCGAGGCGTCGCGCTCCCAAATGGATTTCCGACTCGCAGTATCCTAGTGTTCCTGCTCTTGATCGTTTGCGGCCGCGCGCTGGCACTCGATCCGTCGCGGCAGCCGAGCCAGTACGTCCTCGATAATTGGCAGATTCCCGATGGACTGCCGCAAACGTCTGCGCTAGCGATTGCCCGCACACCGGACGGGTACCTGTGGGTCGGAACCCAGGAAGGACTGGCTCGTTTCGATGGCGTTCGATTCACCGCATTCGATACCAACAACGAATCTGCTTTCTCAGACAACTACATCTCCGCCCTGTTCGTCGACCCCGCGGCAAGAATGTGGATTGGAACCTCGTCCGGGCTCGTCGTATTCGAGAATGGACACTTCACGGCGTTTACCAGGGTCGTGCAGCTCGAGCATGCCTATGTTCGATCGATTGTCGGGGGCAACGACGGGCGTGTTTGGGTGGGAACTGAGAACGGCTTGTTCGAGATCGGCGGTGGTCGCGCACTCTCATTTAACGTTGCGAATGGGCTGCCAGATAGTCGTATCCGCGCGCTCCACGAAGACCGCGAAGGCGTGCTGTGGGTGGGTACCGGCAAAGGGCTGGTGCGCTTCGATGGTAAACGCTTCGAGACCGTCTCGTTAAGTGCCGAAAGTGCTAGCGCGCCCGTCACTGCATTTCATGAGGATGACGACGGGACTCTATGGGTGGGAACGGAGAAAGGAGCGCTTTATCGCCGCGCCGGGAATCGCTTCGATACCATGAATCGACTGAACCCTGCCAGTGGGGGACTTGCCTCCGTGAACGCGCTGATGCGAGATCATGATGGCAATTTGTGGATTTGCACTGACCACGGCCTTGCGAGATGGACAAATGGAGAAATGGTTGCATTGACCGGTGGTTTATTCGGTGTGAGCGAACTACTCGCGATTCTGGAAGACAACGAAGGAAGCCTCTGGGTCGGCAGTTCTGCTGTGGGTCTATTGCGGTTGCGCGATGGGAAATTCATAACGAGCGGCGAGCCGGAGGGTCTGCCAAACGACATGATCTGGACCATTGCGCCGCGTAAGAGCGGCGGCTTGTGGGTTGGATCAAATCTCGGACTGGGCAGTTACGTCGGCGGCCGCTATCAGCAGATTCCGGGACCGCGCGGGCATGAGAACATTAAGGTGCGTGCTGTGGTCGAAGACCGACAAGGCGTCCTATGGGCGGGCACGCTTGGAGCAGGCATCTTTCGACTCGATCAGCACGGAATGAAGTTATTCGATCGTGGAACCGGCCTCTCGGGAAACTCGGTGACGGCACTCCTGGAGGATCGGCTGGGCCGCATCTGGGTCGGTACGGAAGAGGGCCTGGACGTTATTGAACACGAGAAGATCACGTCGATGCAGTCGCTGCTGCACACATCCGACCCAACACCGATTCACTTAATTCATCAAGACCACGCCGGCAATTTGTGGGTGGCTACCTGGTCGCAGGGGTTGTTCGTCATCGGCGAGAACGGCACCCGTCACTTAGCTATGGCTGATGGGCTGCCCAGCGACTATGTCTTCGGGATCCATGAGGACGAGAGAGGCGCCATGTGGCTCGGCACGAGTCGGGGCCTGGCACTGTTTCGCGACGGCAAGCTCATTTCACTGGCGCGTTATCACGACCCGCTGCGGGAGAACATCTATCAGTTGTTAGAGGACGATTCGCACCAGTTATGGTTCTCCACCAACAAGGGTCTGTTCACGGTTGCGCGCAGCGCCTTGGAAGACATGGCCGCCGGAGGAACCCACCCGGCCGATTTTCGTGCTTACGGAACAAAAGATGGTATGCGCAGCGCCGAATTCAACGGCGGTAACACCAGCGCCGGAACTCGTACGCCGGACGGACTGCTTTGGTTTCCGAGCATTCGCGGCATCGTCGGGATAGACCCCAGCCACATCCGTACGAACGCTTTGCCGCCACCCGTGATCATTGAGCAGATTGCGGTTGATGGAGCGCCGCTAACGCTCACCGATGGGGTAAAGGTTGCGCCAGGGGCCGAGCGGTGGGAATTTCACTACACTGGACTCAGTTTGCGGGTGCCGCAGCGCTCGCTCTTCAAGTATCGTCTTGATGGGTTCGACAAGGACTGGGTCGACGCCGGCAGCCGCAGAACCGCCTACTACACTCGCGTTCCACCGGGTTCGTACACCTTTCGCGTGATCGCGAGCAATGATGATGGAGTCTGGAACGACACCGGCGCGCGCTTCAGCTTTACCCTCAAGCCGCACTTCTATCAGACTTTTTGGTTCGCTCTGCTGTGCATTCTCGCCATACTGGTTGCCGCGGGCGCTTGTTATCGCTGGCGGGTGCGGCACCTCAGGCATCTAGCCGACGCTCTCAGCAAGCAAGTGGCACTGCGCACGCGAGACCTCGAGTTTGCCAACGTCGAACTGCTGCAGGCCAAGGATCGGGCCGAGTTCGCGGCCCAGGCGAAGTCGCAGTTCCTCGCCAATATGAGCCACGAAATCCGCACGCCGATGAACGGCGTAATCGGCATGACGGAGCTGCTGCTGGACACTAGTCTGGACCGCATGCAGCGTGATCAAACGGAAACGATCCACGAAAGCGCCTTGGGCCTGCTCACGATCATCAACGATATCCTCGATTTTTCAAAGATCGAAGCCGGCAAGCTGGATCTCGAGCGGATCGACATGGATTTGCGTAATACCGTGGACGATGTCTCGCGCCTGCTGGCGATTCAAGCCCACGCCAAGGGCCTCGAGCTTATCACCAGCGTCGATCCCGAGATTCCCGACCGGCTGGTCGGCGATCCGGGCCGCGTGCGCCAGGTGCTGCTCAATCTTGGCAGCAACGCGATCAAATTTACGCGCAGCGGTGAGGTGTCGATCGAAGTCAGGCTGGTTTCCACCGATGCTCTTGGCACGATAATTCGCTGCGAAGTGCGCGATACCG
>Ga0193753_10000621_pt1 | contig 34190 bp, 20 predicted proteins | sample H1c2metaG_FD_144925 | JGI IMG/M metagenome (GOLD analysis project Ga0193753, IMG submission 144925) | Soil microbial communities from a riparian zone of the East river system, Colorado, United States - H1c2 | ecosystem: Environmental > Terrestrial > Soil > Riparian zone | place: USA: East...
TCCACGATGGTCACGCCGCGCGGAGCGGCCGGGCCTCCGACGCGGACGAGCAGCGTCGCGCGGGTGTCATCCATGAGGAGCTCGATCCGCTCGGCCGGCAGGGAGGGATCGATCGGGACGTAGACGGCCCCTACCTTCCAGATCGCCAGCATGGCCACGAGCCACTCGGCCCGACGATCGAGGAGGACAGCCACGACCGTGCCGCGGCCGGCGCCGGCCCGGGCGAGGCGTCGGGCGATGTGGCTGGCGCGCGCATCGAGCTCGCCATACGAGAGCACCTGGTCGCCGCATGCGATGGCGGGCGCATCCGGCGTGCGGCGGCAGCACGCCTCGAGCCGGTCGCTGATGAGGGGCGCGGACCGCCCGCCGGCGGCGGAGAGCGCGCTCGGCTCGGGCTCGGGCGGGTCGAGCGCCGCCCGCAGCATGGCGCGCTCGCCGTCGAGGAGTCCGATGACGTCGCGCAGCGGGGCATACGGCTTCGCCACCATTCGCTCGACGAAGGCGCCGAGAGAGGCGAGGACCCGGTTCATGACGAGGTCGTCGAAGCGGGCGGCGTCGTGGCTCAACCGGAGCGACAGCGCGGGTCCCGGGTGAGCGGCGACGCTGACCGGATAGCTCGTGCGGTCGGTGGTCGGCAGATGCTCGACGCGGAGCCCCTCGACCGCCGCCGACACCAGGGGGCCGGCCGGCAGGTTCTCGTGCACGAACAGGGTGTCGAACAGCGGGTCCCGCGCGCTCGCGCCGGCCAGCTCGGCGATCCGGGTCAGCGGAACCTGCTCGTGCTCGCGCGCCGCCGCGAACCTTTCTTGCAGGCCGCGGAGGAAGGCCACGACCGTCTGGCCCGGGGTGATGCGCGCCCGCACCGGGATGGTGTTGATGAAGAGGCCGATCATCTGCTCGACGCCGGCGACGGCGGCCGGCCGGCCCGACACCGTGGTCCCGAAGACGACGTCGCGGCGACCACTCCACCGCGAGAGGACGCACGCCCAGGCGCCGAGCAGGACGGTCGTCGTGGTGAGCCCCTGCGAGCGTCCGAATCGGGTCAGCGCGGTCGTCGCCTCGGGGCTGAGCTCCAGCGTCAGGTCACCGACGGCAGCTCGAGCGCGGCGCGCTTCCTGCTCCTGGACCGGCAGAGAAGGAGGTGCGGTCGGGCCCTCGCGCCCGTCGAGCTCGGCGCGCCAGAACGACTCGGCCCGCCCGCGATCGAGGCGCTGGAGCCAGCCGATGTAGTCCGCGTAGCGCGGGGCCGGTGGCAGGTGCGGCTCCTCGCCGCGCGAGAGCGCGACATGGCAGGTGATGAGCTCTTCGAGGAGCTGCTTGTTGCACCAGCCGTCGAGCAGGATGTGGTTGTAGCTCCAGATCAGGATGTGGCGGTCGGCGTGGGTGCGGAGCAGCGCGAGGCGCATGAGAGGCGCGCTCGACGGAGCGAACCGGCGAGCCCGATCGGCGGCGAGGAGCTCGTCGACCCGTCGATCGCGCTCCTCGCCGGTCAGGTCGCGAAGATCGAGGCTGACCAGGGGCAGCGCCAGCTCGCGATGGACGACCTGGACCGGTCTGTCGAGCTGCTCCCAGTGGAAGCCGGTGCGCAGAACGGCGTGGCGAGCGATGATCCGGCGCCATGCCTCGGCAAAGGCATCCCGGTCGAGCTCGCCCACGAGCGCCATCGCGCGCTGATTGACGTACGCCTCCGACTCGGGCGCGAGCGCGCCGTGGAAGAGCAGCCCCTCCTGGAGCGGGGACAGCGGGTAGATGTCCTCGATCGGACCGACACGGCCTGCGCGGGCCAGGAGCCGGTCGAGCCCGTCCTGGTCGGCGTCGAGCAGGGGAAAGTCGCCCGGCGTGTGGCGCGCGTCCTCGCCGCGTCGCGCTCCCTCGATGAGCCGCCGGATGCACGCGCCGAGCTCCTGCGCCAGGTGGGCGAGGAGATCGGCGTCCGCGTCCGCGTCCGCGCTGGCCTCGAGGACGAACGCCGCCTCGATCCGCCCGTCCGCGATCTGGACCCGCAGATCGAGCGCATAGGGCGTCCGCCGCCCGCGCGGCGGCGTCGCCTCGACCTCGCGTACGGCGCGAAGGCCGGACCGGCTGCCCCGGTCGATGCGCCCGAGATAGTTGAAGCAGATCTCCGACGGGCTGGCCGCTGCCAGGCAGGAGCGTGTGGCTTCATCCGGGCTCAGATAGCGGAGCGCGCCGAAACCGACGCCGGATCGCGGCACCCGGCGAAGCTGGTCCTTCACCGCCGCGAGCACCGCGCCGGGGCGGTCCCGCCGGTCGTCGCCGATGGCGATCCGCAGCGGGAACCGCGTCGCCAGCCAGCCCAGCGTGCGAGACGGATCGGCACCGGGAGCCAGCTCTTCGCGGCCATGCCCCGCGATGTCGATCCGGACCTCGCTGGCTCCGACTCGACCCGCGAGTGCCAGGACGAGCGCGGACAGGAAGACCTCCTGCGGCTGCGCGCGGTAGGTCTGGCAGACCTCGCCGGTCACGGCCCGCGATTCGTCCAGCGTGAGCGCAATCTCGAGGATCCGGTCTCCTCCGTCGGGTGAGCGCGCCACCGGCGGGCGGTCCGGCAGCGCGGTGGGCGGCGCGGCGAGCTGCGCCGTCCAGAACCCGACCTCGTCGGCGGCGGTCGTGGCTGCGTGGTCGCGCAGACACGCGGCCCAGCGGGCGGCGCTCGTGACCGGAACCGGAAGGTGAGGGAGCTCGCCCGCCCGGAGTTGAGCCAAGGCCGCCTCCAGATCGGACAGGAGGATGCGGAGCGACACCGCGTCGGCGACCAGCACGTGCGCCACGAACAGGAGGAGCGGCGGGCGCCCGTCGGCGGCCCTCAGGTAGGCGGTTCGCACGAGCGGGCCGGAGACGAGGTCCATGGTCGCGGCCAGACCGGCTGCCGTCTCGCGCGCCCAGCCCCGCCAGTCCGCCTGGCCCTCTCCGAGGTCGCGGCACTCGAACGAGAAGGCTCGCTCGGGCGCGACGAGAGCGGCGTGTTCGCTGCGCGCGCCCGACGGCAGGATCATGCGAAGAGAGTCGTGAAGGCGCGCGAGGTGTGCGATCGCCTGCTCGATGAGGACCGGGCTCGCCTCCGCCGGCAGCTCGAGGAGCACGACCTGGCAGTGCGACCCTGCGTCGTCGGCGGCCCAGTCCAGGAACCAGCGCTGGATCGGTGTGAAGTCGAGCTGGTCGGCGACCGGCGCCGCGCCGACCGACTCGCCGTCCGACGGATCGGCGGGCGCCGCGTCGGCGGCCAGCTCCGCGATGGTGGGCGTCTGGAACAGCCGACGGGGCGCGATGGCCAGGCCCGCGCGGTGGGCGCGCGCGCTGATCTGGATGCTCTGGATCGAGTCGCCGCCGAGGTGGAAGAAGTCGTCGTGAACGCCGACTCGCTCGACCTGCAGCACCTCCGCCCAGATCGCCGCCAGCGTGTGCTCGGCGGTGGTCCGGGGTGGCTGGTAGCGGGCCCGGCGACTCGCTCGCTCCGGCGCGGGCAGCGCGCGCCGATCGACCTTGCCGTTCGAGGTGAGCGGCAAGCCGTCCAGCTCCACCCATGTGCCGGGCACCATCGCGCCCGGAAGCTCCTGGCGAAGCGCGTGCTCGAGAGCCTCGCAGTCGCAGGAGGAGCCGATGGGGACCACGTAGGCGACCAGGCGAGGTCGACCCTCTCGATCCGGGTCCACGACGACCGCGGCATCGCGCACGCCCGGCCGACGGCGCACGTGTGCCTCGATCTCGCCGAGCTCCACCCTGACGCCGTTGATCTTGAGCTGCCGATCGAGGCGGCCGAGGAACTCGAAGGTGCCGTCGGCGAGCACGCGGACCTGGTCGCCCGTCCGGTACATCCGGCCGGACCCGGTTCGCGCGGGGAGGAACCGCTCCGCCGTCGCCGCCGCGTCGTCCAGGTAGCCACGCGCGACCCCCCCGCCCGCGATCCAGAGCTCGCCGGCGGCGCCGCGCGGCACCAGCTGCCCGCGCGGGTCGAGCACGGACAGCTCGACACCGGGCAGAGGACGACCCAGCGGAACGCTGCGACAGCCGATCTCGCGGCACCGGCCCGACACGGCGCGCAGCGCGAGCGCTCCCACCGTCGTCTCGGTCGGGCCGTAGTGGTTGACGATCTCGCAGTCGGATCCGAGCGCTTCGATCCGCTCCACGAGCTCGAGCGACAGGGTCTCGCCGCCGAAGACGAGGAACCTGCGCGGGAGCAGTCGCGCGGGCACGCGGCTGGCCGCGAGCAGGGCGTCGAAGTGAGACGGCACGATCTTGAGGACGTCGGCCGGGCGACGCCGCACCTCGTCCTCGAAGCGGATCGCGTCCATGGCGGCCGCATCCGACAGGAGGAGCAGCTCGCCACCCGAGAGGAGCGCGGGAAAGAGCGCGGTGTTTCCCAGATCCGCCGCCACCGACGAGACCATCGCGAAGCGAAGCGGCTCCTCCTCGCGCAGGGACAGCTCCTCGGCGATCGCGGCCGCGTAGGCGGTCACGTTCTCGTGGGTCACCGACACCGCCTTGGGCGTGCCGGTCGATCCGGACGTGAAGACGACGTACGCGAGCCGGCCGGGATCGCCGCCTCCGGCGAGGGCCGTCGCCTCCTCGCCCGCGGTGGTCGACGGGTCGAGCCGGATGACCCTGCCTGCGAAGCCTTCCGGCGCCGCGAGCCCGGGCGCGACCAGCATGACCGGCATGTCGCGGCCCGCCAGCTGGCTCTGCAGCCGGAGACGCGGCGCCTCCGGGTCCAGGGCGACGTAGGCACCGCCCGCCTTGAGGATGCCGAGCAGGCCCCACACGAGCTCGACCGACCGTCCCGACATCAGGCCGACCAGGGTCTCGCGGCCGACGCCGTGGCGGCGGAGCACGCGCGCGAGCTGGTTGGCCTGCGCGTCGAGGCGCGCGTATGGCACGCTCCGCTCGCCTCCATCTGCCCCGTCGGTGACCGCCGCGCGGTCCGGCCAGCGCCGCGCCACCGCCTCGAACCACCCGTCGATGGTGCGGGCGAGCCCGCCGGCCGGTGGCGATCGCCGCCCCAGCCGGGCCAGCTCCTGCTGCTCGTCGGCGCCGACCACGGCGAGCGCGCCGATCGCCGGATCGGGGCGCTCGACGACCTGCTCGAGGACCAGCGCCCAGCCCTCGAGGAGCCGCTTCATGTCGATCGCCCGGCGCTGTGCGCCGTCGAACAGGAGGTCGAGCCGGACCGCGTCGCCGCGCTCGATCGCGGTCAGCGCGAGCCCACCGTCGGCAGCGAAGACGTGGCGGTCGGCGACGCGGAACTGGATCCGGTCCGCCGCGATGGTCGGCCCCTCCGTCTGCGCGCGGAAGGACGGCCAGCTCGCCGCCACCCGCGCGGCCGCGCTCGAGCTGACCGCATCTCCGCGCCGGTCGGGAACCGCTCCCGTCCGCGCGGCGGTGGCCGGATCGCCGAGCTGCAGCGCGGCGCGCGCGATGGCGCGCCCGAAGGGAGCGTCCTCCTGCACGCGAGAGCGGACACAGCAGGTGGAATCCACCCGGCCGAGGAGGTCGGAGAGCTCCTCGAACCGTCGCCCGTTCGCCTCGAGCCGCACCGCCACGTCGTCGTCGCCGGCGATGCGGCGAAGGACGACCTGCCAGGCTGCGAGCAGCACGGCGGCCCGCGGGACCGCGCGCGCGGCGGCCAGCGCTCCGAGCCGCCGGCCGAGCGACTCGTCGACCGCGAGCGAGACGATCGCAGGCCGGGCGCGGCCGCCGCCATCGGAGCAGGCCGGCTGCGGTGGAAGCAGGAAAGGCCGCAGCTCCGCATCGCCGGCCGGGTCGGCGCCGGTGCGATCCGCCAGCTCCGCCTCCGCGTCCGCCTCCAGCTGGTTCTGCCACTCCGAGAACTGGACGTACTGCAGGGGCTCGTCGGTCGGCCGTACCTCGGCGAGAGAGGCGTAGTGGCGGGCCAGCCGATCGACGAGGAGCTCGACGGTGGCCAGATCGGCGACCAGCGCGCTGAGAGACAGGAAGAGCTCGCTCCGCGCCGCGCCGGCGCGGGTGAGGCTGGCCCGAAGGAGCGGTCCACGCTCCACGTCGAACGGGCGGGCGAGCTCGTCGGCGCAGCGCACCTGCGCCGCGTCGGCTGGCTCCGCCGACATCGACCCGGCCGGCCCGGCGATCATGACCGTCACCGGCACGGGGGCTGCGCCGGTGACCTGGAGCGGGTGGTCCATCCCGACCACGGTGGCGAAGCGGGTCCGGAGGATCTCGTGGCTCGCCACGACGCTCTCGAGCGCTCGCTCGAGCCGCCCGACCTCGAGCTCTCCGTCGATGACGACGCGGGCGCAGACCACGGCAGCCGAGGAGTCGCCCGCGAGCAACACCTCCCGCTGCTGCGGTGAAAGCCGGAACCCCTCGACCACATCGGATGCGGCCATCAGCTCCCCCCGAGGATGGCGCTGTAGCGGGCGCTCATCCGGGCCACGTCGACGTGGTCGAGCTGGTCCGGGTCGAACTCGAACCGCAGATCGATGGCGGCGCCCGCCGGCGGGGCACTGACCGCCAGGTTGAGCGGATAGTGGAAGAGGTCCAGCGAGCGCACGCCGAGCACGCGGGGCACCGACACGTCCGGCGCAGCCGGGGGGACGAGCGCCGGAAAGCCGGTGAAGTTGAAGGTCGCGGCGAACAGCTCGTCGGCCTCGCCGCCGGCGGCGTCCTGGATCGCGGAGAGCGGATGGCTCGCCCGAGCCTCGATCTCCAGGAGATGCCGGTGGACCGCCCCCCACCGCGCCGACGGGGCGGCCGGCACGGCCGGCGAGAAGAACGGCACCAGGTTCCAGAACAGGCCGAGCGCGCCGAGCGGATCGGACAGTCGCTCCGAGCGACCGTGGCAGACGACGCCCACCGCCGGCGCCCCGCCCAGATTCTCGCGGAGGACGTCGATGTAGGCGCCGAGCAGGATCGCCCTCTTCGAGACGCGCAGGTCGCGTCCGATCGCGGCGACCCGCTCGACGGTCGCCGGCGGCAGCGAGGCGCGTAGCTGGCCGTTCGACGTGCGCGAGCCGCCGGTCCCGAGCGGCGGCGGACCGGCTGGACGCGCCCGCACCGCGTCCCGCCAGAACTCGGCGTCCTGGCTCGACCGCAGGCTCGCCTGCTCCAGCGCGATGAGCTCCTTGACGCTGTTCGAGGTCGCCGGCGAGGCAGGCGGCAGCCGGCGGCGCAGCCCGGCGACATACAGATCGAGCAAGTCTTTCACCAGCTGCACATTGCTCCACCCGTCGGTGATGGCGTGGTGAGTGGACAGGACGAGCTCTCCGCTGCGCGGCGATCGGCCCAGCCACCTGACCCGGAACATCGGCGCCTCGGCCGACCTCGCCGCGAACCGCGTGTGGCGGTCCGACACCAGCAATGCCTCGACTCGCTCCTCCTGCAGGTCGAGCGGCAGGTGCGAGATGTCCTCCTCCTCGAGCGTCCACCCGGCGCGGCGTCGCACGATCTGGCGAAGACCTCGACCGGACGGCTCGTCCGCGAAGTAGGTCCGCAGAGCGGGATGCCGCGCGCCAATGAGCTCCAGCGCCCCGCGCAGCGCGTCGAGCGAGAGCTGGTCGGCGGCGAGGTGGATCCTCCGCTGCAGGTGATAGATGCCGACGTGAGCCGTGTCCTCCTCGTAGCGGCGGACCATGAGCTCCTGCATGCCCGAGGCCGGATAGCTGTCCTCGATCTCCGCCGAGCACGAGGCAGAGAGCGAGGCAGCCTCCAGCGCGGACACGGGCGCCAGCGCCGCTCGCTCGTCGAGGAGACGCATCGCCTCTGCCAGGCGGCGGACGGTCGGGTGGCGAAACAGGTCCTGGACCGAGAACTGGACGCCGTCGGCCCTGGCCAGCGCGCGCACCTGGAGCACGGTCAGCGAATCGCCGCCGAGCGCGAAGTAATCGTCGTCGATCCCGACCTGGTCGACCTGCAGGGCCTTCGACCAGGCACGCGTGAGCGCCCGCTCGACGTCGTCGCGTGGCGCAACCCGCTCGCTGCCGGGCTTCATCGTCTCGCGTGCGCTGGCCGCCGGCAGGAGCGCCTTGCGATCGACCTTGCCGCTCGACGTCAGCGGCAGCGCGTCCACGACGACATAGGCCGACGGGATCATCGCCTCGGGCAAGCTCGCGCGCAGAAAGCCGCGCAGCTCCTCGAGGGCGGGCGGCGCTGGCACACCGGGCACCAGGTAGGCGACGAGCTGCGTGACCCCGCTCGGGCCGTCGTCGCGGGCGACGACGACCGCGTCGCGGACGGCGGGATGCCGGTGGAGCGCGGCCTCGACCTCGCCGAGCTCGATGCGGTGGCCGCGCACCTTGACCTGATCGTCCATCCGGCCGAGGAACTCGATGCTGCCATCCGGCAGGTGGCGCGCCAGATCGCCGGCGCGGTAGAGCCGCGCGCCAGCCGCCGAGAACGGGTCGGGCACGAATCGCTCCGCGGTGAGGCCCGGGCGGCGGAGATATCCGCGCGCGAGCGCGACGCCGCCGATGCAGAGCTCGCCGCGGCCGCCGAGCGTGACGCGCTCGAGACCGGCCCCGACCAGGTGGACCTGGGTGTTCGAGATCGGGCGCCCGATCGGCACGGTCGTGCTCGTGCGGCTCGGACTGCACGCCCACGCGGTCACCTCGATGCTCGCCTCGGTCGGGCCGTACAGGTTGTGCAGCGCCACCCGTGGCATGGTGGCCAGCCAGCGCTCCTCGAGGGCGGGCGGCAGCGCCTCGCCACTCGACACCAGGAGGCGCAAGGACGCGCAGCGATCGGGATGCAGCTCGTCCAGGAACGCGTTCAGGATCGAAGGCACGAAGTGCACCACCGTCACTCCCTGCTCCGCGATGGCCGCCTGTATGTACTCCGGGTCCTGGTGCCCGCCCGGGACGGCGAGCGCGAGGCGCGCGCCGGTCATGAGCGGCCAGAACAGCTCCCACACCGAGATGTCGAACGTGAGCGGCGTCTTGTGCAGGAGCACGTCGCCCGGGCCCAGCCCGAATTCCTCCTGGGCCCACGACAGCCGGTTGACCAGGCCGCGATGGGCGCTCATGACCCCCTTGGGCTTGCCGGTGGAGCCGGACGTGAAAAGGACGTAGGCAAGCTGGTCGGGACTGGTGACCACCGGGCCGAGGTCCTGGCCAGGCCCCCGGGGGCTCCACGAGTCTCGGTCCACGACCAGGACGTGGGCAGCGGCGCCCGGGACCCGCCCGCGCAGCGCCGCGCTGGTCAGCACGAGCGGCGGCCGTGCCTCGGAAAGCATGAAAGCGAGCCGGTCCGCGGGCTGGTCAGGGTCGAGCGGCATGTACGCCCCGCCGGCCTTCAGGATGCCGAGCAGCGCGACGACCAGCTCGAGCGACCGGGCCATGCATACCCCGACGATCGCGTCCGCTCCGACGCCGAGCTCGCGCAGGCGGCGGGCCAGCTGGTTCGCCCGCCGGTCGAGCTCGTGGAATGTGAGCTGCTCGTCCTCGAACGAGACCGCCACGGCGTCCGGCGTGCGTCTGGCCTGGTCCGCGATGAGCTGGTGCACGCATCGCTCGAGGTCGTGGTCGGCGCCGGTGTCGTTCCAGCGGGCGAGCGCGCGCTCCTCTTCGCTGGTCAGCATCGGCAGCGACTGGATCCGTGCCTCCGGGTCTCGCATCGCCGCCGACACGAGGACCTCGAGCTGCTCGAGCATTCGGGCCACCGTGGCCCGATCGAACAGGTCCGAGGCGTATTCCATGAGGACGGAGAGGTCGCCGTCCCGCTCCGACACGACCAGACTCAGCTCGAACTTCGCCGGCCCTTCGTCGAGGGGGATGCGTTCCACCTCGAGCCCGCTCCAGAGCGCCACCGGATCGAGATCGGATGCGTGCGCCTCGTTGAAGACGAGCATCACCTGGAACAGCGGATGCCTGGTCAGGTCGCGATCGGGCGCCAGCTCCCGCACCAGCTCCTCGAACGGGACCTCCTGATGATCGTAGGCTTCGACCGCCGTGGTGCGCACCCGGGCGAGGAGCTCGCGAAAGCTCGGATTGCCCGACAGGTCGGTTCGAAGGACCACGACGTTGAGGAAGAGCCCGAGGACGTTCTCCACCTCGTGGAAGCGGCGGTTCGCGAACGGCGTGCCGACCACGATGTCCTCCTGCCCGCTGTAGCGCGACAGGAGCACCTGAAAGGCCGCGAGCACGACCATGAAGGACGTCGCGCCCTCGCGATGGGCGAATGCCCGCAGCTCGCGGTCGAACCCGGGCGGCAGGTCGCGCGCGCAACGCCCTCCGGCGAAGGTCTGGACCTCCGGTCGAGCCCGGTCGGTCGGCAGCTCGAGCGAGGGCGGCGCGCCTCGCAGCCGTTCGCGCCAGTAGGCGAGCTGCCTCGACGACTCGGCCTCCCACCACGCCCGCTGCCAGACCGCGAAGTCGACGTACTGGACGGCGAGCTCCGGGAGCGGGCATGTCTCCCCGCGAAGCGCGGCGTCGTAGAGCGACGCGAACTCTCGCACGAGGACGAGCGAGGACCAGCCATCCGAGACGATGTGGTGCTGGGCAATGAGGAGGACGTGCTCGCCGGGGCTGAACGCCAGGAGGGTCGCGTGCAGGAGCGGCGCGCTCGACAGGTCGAACTGGCGATGGAGCTCGAGCCGTACATGGCGATCGACGGCCGCCTGACGGGCGTCGGCGGGGAGCGCCGACAGATCCACGATCTCGACCGGCGCCTCCACGCGCGCCTCGATCCTCTGACGAGGCTCGCCATCCACCTCGAGGAAGCTGGTCCGCAGCGCTTCATGGCGGTCGACCAGCGACTGGACCGACGCGCGGAACGCAGCCTGGTCGAGCTGGCCGCGAAGCTCGAGCGCCAGGAGCATGTTGTACTGGCGGCTGCCCGGGTGGAGCTGCTCCAGGAACCACAGGCGCTGCTGGCCGAACGAGAGCGGAAGCGCGCCACCCCGCGGGACGGACCGGAGAAGGGGGAGCTCGCCGTCCAGGAGACCGCGACGGCGGGTCCGGTCGATCTCCTCGGCCATCTCCTCCAGGCCCGGCTGCCGGAAGAGGACGCGAAGCGGAAGCTCGACTGCGAACACCTCCTGCACGCGCGCGACCAGCGGCATCGCGAGGAGCGAGTGGCCGCCCAGCTGGAAGAAGTCGTCGCGTGCGCCGCCGACCTCGGTCCTCAGCAGCTGGGCCCAGATCCCGGCGAGGAGCACCTGCGTCGGCGTGCGCAGCGTCCGGTCGCGAGCGGGCGCCCTGGCCTGGACCCGGAGCGCCGGCAGCAGAGCTCGGTCGATCTTTCCGTTCGGCGTCAGCGGCAGTCGCTCGAGCTGCACCCACACGCGTGGCACCATCGCGTCGGGTAGATGGGTCTGGACCTCGGTTCGTACCCGATCGAGATCGAGATCGCGGTCGGACGCGGCGACGACATAGGCGGCCAGCGCGAGAGGGGCGTCCGGCTCGGCGTGAGCAAGCACGACCGCGTCCCGGATGGCCGGGTCGCGCCGGAGCGCTGCCTCGACCTCGCCCAGCTCGACGCGTACGCCGCGGATCTTCACCTGGTGGTCGAGTCGCCCGAGGAGCTCGATCGCGCCGTCGCCGAGCATCCTCACCCGGTCGCCGGAGCGGTACATCCGGCGGCCGTCGAGCGCAGGGACGAAGCGCTCCGCCGTTGCGGCGGGATCGTTCACGTAACCGCGCGCGACGCCGGGGCCCGCGATGTAGAGCTCGCCGGGTAACTCGAGCGGCGCCGGCGCACCGCGCGAATCCAGCACCAGGAGATCGACGCGGGGAAGCGGGCGTCCGATCGGCACGGTCCGGCAGCTCCGCGCGCCCGCGCCGCTCGACACGTGGCGGAGCATCGCCGCTCCCACCGTCGCCTCGGTGGGGCCGTAGTGGTTGGCGATCTCGCACGTGTGCGGCGCCGCCTCGATGCGCTTCACGAGCTCGAACGTGAGGCTCTCACCGCCGAAGACCAGCAGCCTGGACGGCAACAGCGAGGCGGGAGTCGTCGCCGTCGCCAGCAGCGCCTCGAAGTGGGACGGCACGATCTTGAGGACGTCGACAGCGTGGCGCTCGAGGTCGCGACCCAGGATGAGCCCGCCGTCCTCGCGGGTCTCCGGCGCGATGAGGTGGAGGCACCCGCCGGAGAGCAGCGCAGGGAAAAGGGCGGTGTTGCCCAGGTCCGCTCCCACCGTCGACACCATGCCGAAGTGGAGGGCGTCCTCGGGGCCGATCTCGAGCTCCGCGAGGATGGCCGTCGTGTAGTCGAGGACGTTCCCGTGCGTGACACCCACGGCCCTGGGCGCCCCGGTGGAGCCGGACGTGAAGAGGACGTAGGCGAGGTTCTCGCGACCGGCGAGACGCGGCGGGGACGACAGCAGGGGCGAGAGCAGGGAGGAGGACCGCCGGCCGGCGAGTACGCGGCCCAGGTCGAGGAAGCTGCCGGAGAAGCGCGGCAGCGGCGGCCGCATTCCCTCCTCGACGAGGAGGAGCGGCGACCCGACGCGGGCGAGCTGGGCGTCGAGTCGCGCCGCGGGGGTCCGCGGATCGAGCGGCAGGTAGCTGCCGCCAGCCTTCAGGATCGCGAGCAGACCGCACACGAAGTCGACCGATCTCTCCATCAGGAGACCGACCGGGACCTCGGGGCCGACGCCGCGACCCCGGAGTGCGTGCGCGAGCGAGTTGGCCCGCGCGTCCAGCGCGCCGTAGGTGAGCGTGTGAACGCGATCGGTGACCGCCGCGCGATCCGGCCAGCGACGCGCGACCTCGTCGAACCGATCGGCGATCGTGTCCGCGCCCGCGAGTGGCCGGCGCGCGCCGCTGCCGAGCCGCTCGATCTGTCCTCGCTCGTCGGGTGTGACGAGGGCCAGGTCGTCGACGCGGCGATCCGGCTCCGCGAGTGCGTGTCCGACGAGAGTGCGATAGCGCGCGAGGAGGCGCGCCATGTCGTCCCGTTCATGGAGCGCCTCATCGAACGAGAGCTCGAGGGCGAACCGGTCCGCCTGCTCGTGGACCACCAGGGAGATGCGCCCCTCGTCGGCTGCGGCGGTGCGGCGCGCGAGCGAGAAGGAGACCGCCTCGGCCGTCCAGGACGCAGGCCGAGGGTGGAAGGCGAAGCTCACCGCGGCCCGCCCGTCCTCGCCCAGGTCGGCCAGCGCCGATTCGTTCGGATGGAAGTACTCCTGCCGGGACCGCGCGTCGGCCAGGGTCGCGTCGACCGCTCGCGTCGCTGCCGCGAATGACTGACCCGGGCGCGACGGCAACGAGATCGGGAGATGCTTGCCGAGCTGGCCGAGCGTTCCTCGCAGCTCCTCGTAGGTGCGCCCGTCGCATCCGACCGCGACGACGATCCCCTCGAGGCCGGCCAGTCGCGCCAGCACGAGCCCCCACCCGGTCAGGAGCACCACCTCCGACCCGCTCCCCGCCCGCACCAGATTCTCCCATTCGGGGCCCGCGATCTCGGCTCGCTCGACACCACGCCCCACGGCCGCCGGATGCGCCGGCGCGAACGGCAGAGCGACCTCCCTGGCCTGCCGGGCCAGGGCGATCCACGCCTCGCGCTCCCCTCGGCTCTCGGGAGAGTCGAGGATCTCGTGCTGCCACGCGGTGACGTCGCCGTACTGGCAGGGCTCCGCGATCGAGTCCGCGCGCCCGTAGGCGGCGACGACCGCCGCGACCAGGTCGTCGAGGGCCTGATGATCGAGAGCCAGGGCCGGAAGTGAGAGGACCAGCGCGTGGTGGTGCTCCGCCAGCGTCACGAGAGCGGCGAGGGCGGTGGGGCCCGTCCCGTCGGTCGCCGCGCGCGACAGTCGCTCGTAGATCGCCTCCAGCCCCGGACCATGGTCGCCGCCGAGGTCGACCGCCTCGACGACGACGTCGGCGAGTCCGGTCGCGAGCACCTCCTGCAGCGGAGGCGTGAGGGCCGGCTGAACCGAGAACCTGGTCCTCAGGATCTCGTGGCGATCGACGACATCGCGCAGCGCGCTGGCGAGGCGTTCCGCGTCGAGCGGCCCGCGGACGTCGACGAGACACGTGGCTCTGGAAGGGAGGTCTGCACCAGGCCTCGCTTCGAGCTCCCACAGCCTCTCCTGTTGAGGCGAGAGCGGCAAGACACGGTGGCCAATTTCCTGGCCGTGAGTCACGTCCGCATACGGCCGTCGACTCACGTCCGGAACCGCGATGAGACGACGAGCATCGCGACCTGGCGACGGAGACGGCTCACGATGTGCTCAGCCCCACGGAGTACGCCCTTCGGCCAACGGCATCCCAACGCCCGCACGCAATGCACGTTCCAGACGGCGCGCAGTGTTCGAGACCACAGTTGCTCGACCTAACCCGGATGAGCACGCAGGAGCGCGCGTGGACGACCGTGATGCGCGCGGACTCGAATGAAGCCCCAAGGCACCAGTGAGGCCCCCAGTTGCCGGTGACGTTGGCGCGACGTCGTCGGTGACTGGCGCGTCAGTCAAGCTCCGGGCAGGACGTACCCGCCATGACCGCGAGGTAAGCTCTCATCTGTGTCGGCTCCGTCCACGTACGCCGTCGAGGTCGGCCGTGAGGCGCTGTTCATCGACGAGGAATGCAGGACACTCGCCGCGATCGACCTGTCCAGACGCGCCGCCGCGCCCGGCTGGCGTCGTCACCTGGGCCAGCTGTGGCGCCGCTTCCGACAGCGATTGCGCCTCGGCCGGCCGATGCACCCGGTGACTGCGGCCCAGGTCGCCCGCGTGGACGTGGACAATGAACGCTTCCTGGTGGTCCTCCCCGTCCCGGATGCCGACCGAGCAGCGCTGCACCCTTCGGTCCATCGTCTCGCGAAGCGAGAGCGGCGCCAGCTCCTGCTGGTCGAGCAGGACGGCCCCGGTCACGCATCGATACAACTCTCCGGCACCGGCGACACATCGCGCGCCGCGAGCGCCGTGGCTGCCATCAAGTTCAGCTGGGGATGGGACGAGGCCGTCCTCTTCCGCATCCAGGTCGGCCTCCAGCCGTTCGACGTCGGCGTCACCTTCGACGGCGCGCGCCTGATCGCCCGAGTGATCCTCGTTTGCCCGGCCGGTTGTCAGATCTGAGTCAGCGCTCGAACGTCGCCGCGCCGCCAACCCAGTCGAAGGTGATGCGAAACCGATCGAATGCATTTCCGCCGAGCGCGCCTTCGGTGGGCCTGTCCATCCACTGCGCCATCCACTCGTGGAACGCATTGTCCGGCGGCCAGGTGTCGTCGCGTCGAAACGAACCACGGCGTCGGATGTCCGACCGGTGATGGATTGCCGGCGCACGCCGTGACGATCACTGCCCAGACGCGCACGCTCGACATCGGGAATTCATATCGCGAGAGTGGCACTCCCGATTCCACTTCGAGCATCCTTCCGTCACGCGGCGTGGCACTGGCGCGTTGACACCCAGCCCGGGCTGGATCTAGGGTGGCCCCTCGCACGGTCTCGGACCTGCTGTCGGGAGGATCTCCATGGCGTCTCGGAGCACTGGTATCTCTCGCGCTCGCCTGCTCGTCGCGCTCGCGTTCCTCGCCTGCGCCTCGCTGCCCCTCGTGGCCGGCGCCCACGACGGCCGGGGACATCACGGGCCCTGGTGGATGCCCTGGATGCCCTTCTCCCTCCACGGCAGGTGGTCGATCGAGATCCTCTCGAGCGAACCCGATCAGGTGAGCGGCGGCGACGCGCTGGTGCGCGTCCAGTTCCCCGGCAGGAGGATCAAGCAGAACGCGCGCCTCTTCCTCAACGGGGTCGACGTGACGAGCCAGCTCGAGCCGCTCGGCGGCGATCTCGTCGGCGTCGTCGGGGGCTTCGTCGAGGGCAACAACTGGCTCTGGCTCCAGGCGACCGCCACCGCGCACTGGCCGCAGGCGTTCCTGCACGCCACGAACTATCCGATCAGCGGCCCGATCTTCTCCGGCCCGCAGCAGCAGCCGTTCGTGTGCACGACGGCGCGCAACGGCCTCGGACAGCCCTTCATCGACAACCAGGACAGCATCGGCATCCGCGTCGCGCAGGAGGACGCCGCCGGCAACTACCCGCAGGACGGCCGCGGCTACCCGACGGCCGACGCCACCATCGTCGGATACAGCAAGAACTGCGCGGGCGAGACGCGCTTCCAGTATCAGTACCGGAACACGAGCGGCGCGTTCCTGCCGCTCCCGGACGGTCCCGCGGGTCCGCTGCCGGCGGACATTGCCTCGACGACGACGCTCGACGGGCAGACGGTCCCCTACATCGTCCGCTGGGAGCGCGGCACGATCAACCGCTTCATCTACAGCATCGCGATGCTCGCTCCCACGACGGAGGCCGACCCGACCCAGCCCGATGACTCGCTCTGGAACGGGCGCCTGGTCTTCAGCCTCGAGGGTGGCGTCGCGATCGGGCGCACGCAGGGCACCAACGGCACGGGCGCCATGCTGCGTCACGACGTGCTGCAGCTCGGCTACGCGGTGGTGACGTCGACGGGCCTGCGCACGAACACGCACTACAACCTGCAACTCGGCGGCGAGACCGCGCTGATGCTGAAGGAGCACTTCATCGAGGACCACGGCGTCCCGCTCTACACGGTGGGCGTCGGCGGCTCCGGCGGCGCGATCCAGCAGTACGTGTACGCGCAGAACCACCCCGGCCTGCTCGACGCCGCGATCCCCCAGTACTCGTACTCCGACATGGTCACACAGACGATCCACGTCGGAGACTGCGAGCTGCTCGAGCACTACTTCGACAAGACGGACCGGCTCAACCCGAAGTGGAAGGACATCCTCAACCGGCGTGCGATCGAGGGGCTCAACGCGAGCGTGACGCCCGCGATCTCCGCGAGCGAGGCCGGGGAGTGGAACCCGCTCTACGCGATCTACTCGGCGCTCGGCCTGAACCGGCCGGAGCCGATCCCCGCCGACGCGACCACGCCGCCGCCGCTCACCGAGTGCAGGCGCGCGTGGTTCGGGCTCACGCCGCTCACGATGAACCCGACCTTCACGAACGTGGATGACATCGACAAGCTCGCGCAGGGCACGGCAGGCGTCGATTGGACCCACGCCGGCGACCTCGTGAACATCTACGGCACCGACGCCGAGGGCTTCGGGCGCTCGGTCTGGGACAACGTCGGCGTGCAGTACGGCCTCCAGGCGCTGAAGGACGGCGTCATCACGCCGGCCGAGTTTCTGGACCTGAACGCCGAGGTCGGCAGCTGGAAGGAGCCCGGCGACATGGTCGTCGAGGGGTTCCCGTTCGTCGGCGGCTTCGATCCCGCGAACTTCGACCCGTGGAGCTCGCGCAACATGAACCTGTCGCCGGACGGCGGCGTCACCCCGGCGGCGCGGCGCACCGCCAGCATCGAGGCGATCAACGCCGCCTACGACAGCGGGATGCGCTTCGACGGCGACATCGATATCCCGGTGATCGACTGGCGGCACTACCTCGAGCACCAGCTCGACATGCACCACAGCCACCAGTCGTTCGCGACGCGGCAGCGCCTCCAGCGCCGCCACGACGACGACAACCAGGTCATCTGGTTCACGGATGCGCGGCCCGGTGCTGCGATGTTCGACCAGACGCCCGAGGCGTTCGAGGTGATCGACGAGTGGATGGCGAACATCCACGAGCATCCCTGGCGCAGCATCGCCGCGAACAAGCCGGAGCGCGCCACGGACCGCTGCTTCGACACGCTCGGCAACGAGATCGCTGCCGGCGATGGCGTGTGGGACGGCATCCTCGACGACGCCCCGGCGGGCGCGTGCACGCAGGTGTTCCCGATCCACAGCACCTCGCGCCGCGTGGCCGGCGGTCCGTTCTCGGGCGGCATCTTCAAGTGCGGCCTCCAGAGCGTCGACGACGCCATCGCGTGCGGCGCCTACGGGACCTGGGTGCCGAGCGCGGCCGAGCGCGAACGCCTGATGCAGATCTTCCCGGAAGGCGTGTGCGACTGGAGCCAGCCGGACCAGGGTCGGCCCTGAGCGGCTCCGAGCTGCATCGCCCGCTCCGTTGGGGTCGCGCTCAGCCCGGACCGCGGCGGAGCGTGTAGACCAGATCGATCGAGGTCGTCCAGGTCGTGCCGCCGTCGGTCGATCGCTCCACGATCTGCCTGACGGTGCCGTCCGGCTGGCGGCGGAAGGTCATGCGCCGCCGGGCCGTGTCCGGGTCGCCCGGCATGGCGACGGCCTCGAGGACCAGGTCGCCGGCGGCGTCGAGCGCGCCCTCCATCACCGCCACGCTGCCGGTGTTGTCGACCCAGGTCTGGTGCCACACGCGGCGCGCCCGGTCGAACGTGGTGAAGCTCGTGCCCGTGTAGCCGGCGCCAGGCCCCCTGGCAGAGCTCCGCCAGTGCTCCTGCAGCACGCAGCCGTCCTGCTCCAGGGTGATGCGGTTCCGACTGGCGGGGGTGTTCGCGGGGGCGCCGTACGGGCGCACGTCCCACACGCCGAGCCAGTAGTCGAAGCCGGCCGACTGCGGCTCGCCGCGGCACAGGGCCGTGCGGGTGAAAGGCCCGGCCGTGGCCGGCGACGAGGATGACGAGGCGGGCCCCGCCGTCGCCGGGGCCGACGCGCAGGAGAGGACCAGGAGGCAGACCGTCGCGATCGATCGCTTCATGCCGCCATCGTCACCGGCGGCGAGATCGCGCGCTATCACGTTCCTTCAGGCGCAGGCGGCCGAGCGCGGCCAGGTCGGCTCGCACCCGCGACGGCGCCGCGCCGAAGCGCTCGCGGAAGCGGAGGGTGAAGTGGCTGTGACTGTCGAAGCCGAGCTCGAGCGCGACCTCGGACAGGTCGCCGGCGGGCCGCTCCAGCCGCTCGAGCGCGAGCTGCAGCCGGAGGTCGAGGCGGTACGCGTGGATCGAGCGACCGGTGACTCGCCGGAAGGCGGTGCACAGGGTGACCGTGCCGACGCCGACGTCGCCTGCCATCGCGGCCAGGCCCGGGCGCGCCGACGGATCGGCCGCGACGCGGAGGCGCACCGCCTCGACCAGCTCGCGGTCGCGCCGCGCCGTCCGCGGCGAGGACCGCACCTGCCCCGCAGCCAGGGCGACGCAGTCCGACGCCAGGCAGACCACCGCCTCGACCGCCTGCTCGCGCTCGAGCGCGCCGGACTGGATCGCCGCGGACAGGCGGCGCTGGCGCAGGAACAGGCCGGGGCCGACCGGCACGGCCTGGTGGCGGAACAGCCAGCCGCTCGACGACGCCGCGCCCGGATCGGCGTGAGCGACCAGCTCCTCGCCGAGCGCGGGCGAGAGCCCGAAGAACTCCCCGTCGACCGCCGGGCTGGCGGCCGGCTCGCGCAGGCAGACCTGGCCGCGGCTCCAGAACGAGACCACCCCCGGGTCGCACAGGTAGCGGGCGCGCCCCTCGGGCCGGGCCCAGGTCGCCGTGCGCGGGAAGAAGAGCGAGTGGCCCGGCGTCGGAATCTCCGGCTGCCGGCCGAGCGGCTGGAACACCGAGCGAAAGCAGCCGTGCACCACCGGGCCGAGGTCGACGCGGGCGAAGACGAACCGCTCCATCCCGGTCGCCTCCGCCATCGTCCCCGCCATCGCTCCCAGCGTAGCACCCTCGCCCGGTGGCGCCGGTTGACACCGGCGCGGGCCGGGGCGCTCCTCAGGGGACCGGCGTGGGAAGCGTGAAGCCGCCCGTGTACCGGTACGTGCCGCCCGCGGTCGGCTCGACGCGGAACCGGATGTCGTTGGCGCCCGTGCAGAACTCGAGGTCGCCCTCGCCCTCGCACCACCTCGCGTTGAACCAGAAGATCTTCCAGGACATGGCGAAGCCCGGCTGGACCGTGAAGTTGCCGGCGTTCCACCAGGTGCTGTTGAAGGGGTTCTGGTAGTAGCGGCGCACCAGCACGTCATCGCTGCAGCCGGCCACGCGGATTCGAGCCTCGAACGGATGGGCCACTCCCTGCGCGCTGCCGGTCCGCTGCGCGTCGCCGCTGAGCAGGCCCGAGCTGCACCAGCTGCTCCAGTCGGCGAAGGCGTCGTCATCCAGTCCATCCTCGATCCAGTCGTCGATCAGGCTGCAGTGCGCGTTCACGAAGTCGGTGGCGCTCGAACAGGAGGAGCGAAGCTGCCCCCCGTGCTGGCTCGCCTCAGGATGCACGAACGCGACCACCTCGCTCGTCGACCGGCGACCGGATGGCAGCGCGTCCGCCTGCTCGAGAAGTCGAGGCACCGCGACGTCGCTCGGCGTGATGGACAGGTAGTACTCGAGCGCGCTTCCCGGGTCGTCCTCGACCTTCACGTCAGCGGGCGCCATGACGAAGACCGATGTTCTGCCCTGACTGTCGGCGCAGAAGGCGTGGTAGGCCCGGTTCGCGGTGACGACGGTGGCCAGGTGCGCATCGTCGCCGCATGGAGCCTCGGTGACGCCATACGCCGCCATGTCGACGCCGGCCGGGTCGGTGCCGGGGACCGGCGAGTCGTCGCCGTCGCCGGAGTCCAGTCCGGCGCAGGCTGCCACGCCGACGGCGGCTGCGATGCCGAAGAAGCGGACCAGAGGTGGACTCCGCCGGCGGCCTGGACACGAGACCGGAGGCAGGATCACAGGAAGACACTCGGTGCTGGTTGGAGGCGTATCTCGGTGGGTCATCGTCTTTGCTCCTCGTTGCGGCGGGTTCGCCGGCCTTGGAGGAGAGAACGTGCGGAAGGGGCGAGTCCCCTCATCCGATCGCGACGAAATCCCACGGCTGCCGATCAGCGGAGGATCAGAACGTGACGGCGGCGCCGCCCTGGTACGCCGACCGCAGCCAGCCGTCGCCGAATGCGTAGGCCGGCTGCGCGGTCACCTCCAGCCACAGTGAACGGCCGCGGTCGAGGGGCCAGCGCGCGCCGAGCGCCGCGCCCGGCCGGGCGATGAAGCGGGCCGCGCCGGCGATCCCGCGGAACATGGTGGCCGGGCCGGTGAAGGTGAGCGACGGCGCCACGGCCGCGATCCAGGTCGGGCCGCCACCGCGGCCGCGCAGCTCGCCGACCAACCGCGGAAGCGCCCGGGCGTAGACCAGGTCGGTCGTGTTGTTGGTGATCGGCTCGTACCCGAGCGCGAGATCCGCTGCCCAGGCGACCGCCAGGCGATCGCGCCGGGCGATCGCGAAGCGAACGCCTGCCTGCGCGCCGGTGAGGTGGGCCTTGCCGCCGACGTCGACGCCGGGGCGGACGCCGCGCCGGTACGTGAAGTCCGGCACCGGCAGCGGAATGTAGTCGCGCCCGCGCTCGACCAGGAGCACGTCGAGCCCGACGCCGAGCTCGCCCGCGCCAGGCGGCAGCGGCGTCGCGTCGAGCCGGCTCGAGTAGCTGGCGCATCCGGTCATCGCCACGAGCAGGAGGCATCGATGGATCACGGCGGCGGCTCGAGCTCGACCCAGATCGGCTGGTGGTCGCTGCCGGAGTCGCCCGCGAAGGTGCCGCTCCGCCGCGGGGTCAGGCCGCGCGTGAAGACGTAGTCGAGCGTCGCGTCGGACCCGAACGCGCTCCCGGTGTCGGTGGCGCCGTCGCTGGCCCAGTCGAAGCCGCGGTCGCCGAACAGCTCTCGCACCTGCCCGCCGCTGCCCGGATCGGCGGTGTTGAGGTCGCCGCCGATCGCGACCGGCGCGGAATCGCCAGCGTCGTCGAGGATCGCCTCGATCTGATCGAGGCGGGCGCCCAGGCCGAGCGACGGGGTGGCGGTGTGGGTGCTGTAGACCGCGAGGTCGACCCCGCCGATCTCGAGCGTCGCGGTCACCGCGATGCGCCGGCTGTTGGTGTACGGGTCGGCCCAGGGCAGGAGGACCTTGCGGTAATCGCGCATCGGCCACGGCGAGAGGACAGCGTTGCCCCAGTCGCGCCCGTGCTTCACCGAGGCGGGGTAGTACACGTAGCGGAGGCCGAGCGCGGCGGCGATCGCGTCCACTCCGTCCCCCTCCATCTCCTGCATCAGGATGACGTCGGCTCCGGCCAGCGGCTCGGTCTCGAGCGCCGCGATCGCGGTCTCCACCTCGCGCCCGAACTCGAGGTTGTAGCTGACCGCGCGGAGGACGTCGCCGAGCTCCGGTTCGCCAGCGGCGTGGTCGCCGTAACAGCGCGGCCCGTCCGGGTTCGTGTAGTTGGGCTCGATCGAACAGGCCAGCGCGAAGGGCGCCAGCAGGACCCAGGTGCCGGCGGCGGCTTGCATGCGCGGCCAGCATACACGGGCGAAGACCTCCGGGTCGGTGAACGGCGCGACCAGGCTGGCGTCGATCGGGCCCAGGGTCATGGCCAACTTCCCGGTCTGGTGCGGCGAGGACCCGCCCGACCGCATCGCGGTCGAGATCGACGCGGACGAGGCGGCCCCGGTTACCTCGGCCGAGGACGCCGAGCGCGCCTCGTGCGGCTGGTCAACGGGGATCGCGAGAAGCACGGCCTCGCGCCGCTGGCGATCGATGCGCGCCTGGTAGAGATCGCGCGCGCCCACAGCCGAGACATGCGCGGCACCGGCGTGGTCGCGCATGTGTCGCCGACCACCGGGTCCGCGGGCGACCGGGTCCGGCCAGCAAGATCAAGAGCTCGCTGGTGCTGGAGAACGTCGCGCGCGCCTACGGCGTCGGCGAGGCCGAAGAAGGTCTCATGAACAGCCCCGGCCACCGCGCGAACATCCTGTCGCCTGCCGCGGCCGAGCAGGGCGATCACGCGGTGATGGGGCGGCGGCACCCTCGGCCCCGACCTCGGAGGCGAGCAGTCGTTGCCGCGATCAAGACGAATCAGGGGCGAGGGTGCGGTCCCTCGGCGAACGCCGTGATGGCCGCGGCGATGGCATCGTCGAGGCACAGGTTCAGCACCTGGAACTCCGACGTGGGCACGTTCGCCCTCTGGTCGATGGCAAGTCCGGTGACGACCTGGCAGACATCGCCGTAGTCGTGGACGACCTGCGCGATGGTCAGGCCCTTCGCGAGCAGGTCTCGTCCGTGCTTGGTGGCGCTCTCGCGGATCCGTTCATGGTCGATGTAGTCGGTGCGGTCTGCCAGTCGCAGCGCGACGATGAGATGGTCGAGGAACGCCGGGATGCCATCGGGCAACTCTTGTCCTGTCGAGTTTGGTCCTGTCCTTGCCGCCACGCGGGCTTTTGTGAGCTCGACGATGGCGTCACGGTTCGCGACGATGAAGTCATCCAGCATTGGGCGAGTTTACCTCGTGGCCCGACATTCTGTTCGCTCGATCGCCCTGGCGGAGACTCGTCGAGCAGTGGCCGTCCCGATTGCCTGTTTGGCCATCCTGAGATCGGATCGCCACGGCAGCTTCCACGGCAGATCGAGGCTCGAGCTCCGCATCCAGCCGGACAAGCTCGATCAGAAGATCTCGACGGGACCGACCGATGCGGGCGTCTCCCCAGCACCGGACCGCGCCCGTGTCGAGGAGCGCGCAGTTGTGGTCGCGGCCCGCGGCGATCTTCACCGCCGAACCCCCGAGATCGATGTCCCCTGCCGAGGCAGGTGTCTCGTTGTCGCCCACGTTCTCCGTGTCGGCGTAGCCGAGCTGTCCTCCCGCCGCACAGCAGCGCACCGCGCCGGGAGACCGGGACCTCGTTGCCCGGGTAGCCGAGCGGCCCGTACGACGCGTATCCCCAGCAGCGGACGCCGCCCGAGCGCAGGAGCACGCCGTTGTAAAACGCGCCCGCCACGAGCTGCGTGATCGCGGTCGGGACGCAGTCGCGTCCACCCGGGGGAGACGCTACGCTCGGATTGATGGCGAGCGCGACGACGCCGCTCGGCGGCGCCTGATGGAGCGGATCCCTCAGCACCTTTGCAAGTTCCGGCGCGGGACGTCCCTGCGGTTCGCTCGCTGGCTCGGCGACCTGCCCGGATACGCCGAGTGGATCCACTGGACCGATGTCCCTCATTGCCTGGTCCGGTCCGGGCACGGCGAGGTGCGCCTCCTGTCGGCGCCGGCCGACGGCTCGTCGCCGCGCTCGCTCTGCGCGTCGCGCCGGAGCAGCCGCATCCGCGGGGCCGCGGTGACGCCCGCCGCCGACGCCCTCGTGGTGAGCCACGAGCACCCGACCGGCGCCGTCCTCTCGGTTCACGACCACCACGGAGAGCGAGCGTCGACCGTGTATCGCGACCGCACGCCGGACATCCAGCTCGCCACCGACGGGCGGGTCGTCCTGGTGGCGGCCCACGAGCCTCCGCACCTGTCGACCTTCGACCGGGAGCTCCGCGAGCGGCGTCCATGGCCCGTGGAGGCCCTCCAGCGCCGCTTCGACGATCCCTGCCAGTACGTCTCGGTGATCCGGAACCTCGGGGACGCCGTCCTCATCGGAACCGCGCAGACCTGGTCGCGCTGGTCCTGGGACGGGGAGCTCCTGGGCGCCTGGCCCATGCCGCTGACCACATCCCCCCGTCCGCCACAGGTCGTGCATCGGCCCTACCTCGTGGCGTGGGACGACCTCGAGCCGATCCTCCTGGCGGTCGACCCGACCACGTGGCGGACCGACCTCTTCGGGTGGAGCCTCGCCCGCCAGGAGGCCCGACCGCTCGGCCAGCTGCTCCGCTGGCCGCGAGCCGCTCACTCGGTCGATCGACGCTGGCTGGTCGTCGATCGCGTCGCCCCTCGCGGGGGCCGCCGCCTCGAGCTCTGGGACTGGCAGCGCGGCCACCTCGTCGAGCGACTCGAGACCCGTCGCTTCGCCGTGAGCGCCCTCGCGTTCGCCCCGGACGGAAGCGAGCTCGCGGTGGCCACCGGCCGCGATCTCTTCACCCTGACGATCGAGGCGGCGGCGGGCGACGAGCTCCTCCACCGCGTCGCGTGACGCTCAGCCGTCGTCGCGCGCGGTCGCCCGCGCTCGCGCCGGTCGCGCCACGCAGCGCTCGACGTACGCCTTCATCGCCGGCGTCATCGGGACCTTCGGGTTCATCCCCAAGAACGCGAACGCGCCGCCGTACAGGACGTCGGCCATCGTGAACTCCTCCCCGACGATGTACGGCTGCCGCTGCAGCGTCCCGTCGATGTGAGCCAGCACCTCGTCGAGGTCCACCCACGCGACCGTCCCTCGAGGGACCTCCCAGCCGAGGAACTTCGAGGTCGCCGACGGCTCCAGCATCCCCCCGTAGTAGGCCAGCCAGGAGAGGAAAGGCCCGCGACGCGGATCGCCGATCGCGGGCCCGAGCTTCGCCCTGGGGAACGCGTCCGTCAGGTACGCGGCGATCGCCGGTATCTCGTGCACCAGCACCCCGTCGTGCTCGATGCTCGGGACCTTGCCGTGCGGCTGGGGGTTGTCCTCGTCGCGCTTGCCCGAGCCATCGCCGCGGCGGATCTCGACCAGCGTGATCTCGTAGGGGACGCCGAGCTCCTCGAGCATCCAGAGAGCGGTCCCGGACCGGGAGCGCGGGGCATGATAAAGGCGAAGACCCATCCGCAAGATGTGTTCGCCCGCGCCGCGCCTGTCGAGCCCCAAGGCATCCCGGAGGGATGCCCATGCCAGATTCGACGACGCGAGAGTGGCGAAACTGGTAGACGCGCGGGATTCAGGTTCCAGTCCTCGACCGGGCAGGGTTCGAGTCCCCTCTTCGCAGTCATCGCGTGCGGACATCAGGCCGCGCCTCTACCCCTCGTTCGGCCTTCCCGAGCGACTGCCGGATGTCGAACCCAGGTAGTCGCGCTCTCGGGCCCGAGCCGCCCCGCGAGCCCCGGTGGCGTCCAAGGCCCGCAGCGCCGGCGCTCTCGGCCGATGCGCACCACCGATCGACGCGGGCTACGCCGTCGGCTCGACGACGCGCGCCACGGCACCCGGCTCCGCGCCGAGCCGCTTCTCGTACGCCGCGACGGTGCGCCCCCACGCGGGCCGAGCCTCGCACTTCTGCCGGTACGCTTCGCAACGCGGGAACTTCGCGAGCACCCCGGCGCGGCGCGCCTGCCGCAGCACCGTGACCATGAGGATGTCGGCGACCGTGAACTCCTCGCCGGCGGTGAACGCATGTTCGCCGAGGTGTTTCTCGACGCCGCCGAGCACCTGCTCGGCCCACTTCACAAGGTTTGCGCGCTTCTCCCGGCTCACCGGATCCGTCTTCTTGCCGAAGTCGTCGAGCACGATCATCGCGATGACCGGCTCGACGGTCGTCAGTGCCGCAAAGCACCAGCGCAGCACGTCGGCGTGCTTCTGCCGGTCCGCGAGCTGCCCCGCCTTCTCGGCGAGATACACCAGGATCGCGCCCGACTCCGACAGCACGATGCCGTCGTCCTCGATCACCGGAATCTGATGGAACGGGCTCAGATGCTGAAACGCATCCGCCTTCGTCTCGCCAGCAGGGTGGTCGACGCCGCGCACCTGATACGGCAACCCTAGCTCCTCGAGCGCCCACTGGACGCGCAGGTCGCGCGTCAGCCCTTGCACCATCGAATTCACGCGACCAAATGCATGGAGTGTGATCATGGAGAAACCCTAACGCAGCTCTCCGGATGCGTCCGCCTCTTGCAGCCTCGAGTGATCGCATTCTGGCGGGCACGGGCGCCGAGCCCACGACCGGACTCGCGCCTCACGGCCCCGGGCGGTTCTCCCGGCGGAGCTCCAGGCGGTCGAACTCCTTGCCCTCGATGTCGATGGCCCGCATGGTGAGGGCGTCGCGGGTAACCTCGAAGGCGAGGAAGTGGTGGACGGTGCGCTGCGCGACGGTGCCCGCCTTGGCATAGAGCCGGGTCAGCTGGCCGCCGCCACCGCCGCTCACGACGTGGATGATCCCGTCGCGCGCGTCGAACCGCTCGTAGTGGTGCTCGTGGCCGGTCAGCACCATCGTGACGTGGTGGCGGCGGAGGACCGGCATGAACCGGTTCCGCACCGCGATGACCGGGCCGCGGTACGAGTTGCTGTACATCGGGTGGTGGCCGAACACGATCACCCAGGGCAGCCGGTTGGCGCCGAGGTCGCGGTCGAGCCAGGCGAGCTGCTCGGCGTAGCCGCCGGTCGTGTCGATGGCGACGAAGTGCACGTCGCCCCAGTCGAACGAGTAGTAGCGCTCCACGCCGGGCAGGATGAACGCATCGAAGTAGGGCGCTCCGTTGCGGGTCACGCGCTCGTGGTTGCCGACCGCCAGGTACGACGGCACGAACGGAAGGAGCTCCCGGTAGACCTCGAAGAAGGCCGACTGGATCTGCGCAGCCGATCCCTCCTCGTACGCGATGTCACCCAGGAACACGAAGAAGTCGAACGGCAGCGCCGCGATCCGCCGGGCCACGGCCTGCTCCGCTGCGCCCGCCGTGCCGCTGTCGCCCACGGCGACGAACCGGATCGGCTCCGTCTGCCCTGGAGGGGCCGCGGTCAGGAGCGGGGCCGGCTCGGTCAGCGGTCCCGTCTCGGAGAGGAGCTGGTAGCAGTAGAGCGTGTGCGGCTCGAGGTCGACCAGGTCGGCGCGCTGCACGTAGAAGTCGGCGGGCGCGATCGCCTGGGCGTCGCTCCGGTGGCGGAGCTTGGCGGCGCGGGTGGCCGGGTCACCGCCGTAGCGCGCGCGCGACGTGGCGACCAGCTCGCCGTCCTTGCGGACCTCGACCCGGAGATTGCCCGGCCAGGCGGCCCACGCCACCACCGCCGACGTCGCGGTGACGCTCTGTAGATAGGGCCGGCGATGGAGGCGCTTGCCTCCTTCGCCGGTCAGCTTGCCGCGCCCTGTGCAAGTTTCGAACGCCTCGCGCTCGGCGGGAGAAATGACCGGGACATCCCCGCTCCAGATGGGTAGCCTGTAGCAAGAGCCGAGCACCACCGCGGCGCCGGCGAGGAGACATGCAGGCCCACGCATCTCCGCATGGTAGATCGTCCCTTGGGTGATCGCCGCAGGTCCGCGCTCCCGCGAGCGTGGTGCTGGGCGCTCGCCCTCGCGTTCGCCGCCGCGCGGCCGGCGCTCGCTCAGGAGGCTCCGCCGGCGCGAGATCGAGACGCGCCCGACGTCGCCTCGCTGGCGACCGCGCCGTCCGCCGACAAGGCGTCGGGCCACCTGCGGGAGCACGAGCGCGACGAAGGCGCCGTGCGCACGATCGTCCGCGCCGTCCTGTGGACGCCGCGCGAGTTGCTCGAGCTCGGGTTGTGGGTTCCGGAGGAGGTCGCCGGCCGGCTCGACGACTACTACGAGTCGCGCGGGCCGGACGTGTACGACCGCGGCGGGGCAGGGGGCTGGAGCGGCGGCGCGATGCTCCTGTGGGAGGCGCCGTTCGGTCCCTCGGTCGGGGCCCGGATCGGCCACGTTTTCGGCCGGCGGGCGAGGGCGGACGCCACCGCGGTCGTCTTTGGTCGCTACGGCTACACCGGGAGAGTGAGCGCCAGCGTCGCGGCGAGCGCGCGCGTGCAGATCGAGCTGGCCGGCGAGATCGGGCACGACCACGAGGTCGTCCTCGCCGGGATCGGAGACCACCCACTCGGGGACGCCGCGGCCGGCGCCGACCTCGATCCGTTCGGCAGCGGGGCGCTACCGGAGACGATCCTCGACGATCGCGTCCTCGCGTTCCGCGTCGCGGCGCCGATCCAGCTCGCCGAGCTGCCGGGGCGCTTCCGCCTCCGACCGTCGCTCCGCGTCGAGCGGCACGACCTCGCGCCCGACGAGCCGGCCGCGTTCGCGTACGACCGCTCGCGGCTGCTCGGGCTCGGGCAGCCGTTCCGTTTCGGCCTGGCGCTGGTCGACGTCGGGTGGGATGCGCGGGTCGCGCCCGCGCCGTGGATCCCGCGCGCGGCCCCGGCCACCGGGTGGCGGGCGCGCGCGGCGGTGGGGTACGCGATCGGCGACGTGGACGGGGGCGACGACTTCCGGTTCGCGCGCTGGGCCGTGAGCGCCGAGCGGCTCTTCGATCTGTTCCGCGGCACGCGCGTGCTCACGCTGAGCGCGCACATCCAGGGGATCACGGGTGACAGGGCGCGGGTGCCGTTCCTGCTCCTGCCCGCCCTGGGCGGACCGGACGACCTGCGCGCCTTTTCGCGCGGGCGCTTCCGCGACGAGGTCGCCACGTCGGCCGAGCTGGCCTACGAATGGGCGATCGGCCTCCGCCTGCGCGTGTCGCTGTTCACCGAGGTCGGCGGCGTGCACGAAGGCGTGGGCGCGCTGGACGCCGAGCACCTCCACCTGAGCGCCGGCGCGGCGCTGCGCCAGGTCTACGACGACGGAAACGCGGCGCGCTTCGTCGTGGCCGGCTCCGACACCGGCGAGGCCAGCTTCTTCGTGGTGCTGGGCGGGGTATGACGACGCCGGCCCCCCAGCGAGCGGCGTCCCACGCGCTCGCCGCGATCGCCGCGGCCGCCGTGTGCGGCGGGTGTGGCGGCGCAAGAGGCGTCGGCCGGCTCCGCTTCGAGAACCAGCCACCGGTCACCCTGGTGAACGATCGCCGGCCGATCGCTCCGCCTGATTTTCGCCAGCAGGGTCTGGTCGAGTACTACTTCCACGAGGAGATGAGCCGCCCGCTGGTCGGCGCGCTGACGCTCTCCCGGCCTCGCCCGGCGGCCGACGTCAACAGCCTGGGCGAGGTCCCCGACTCGAGCTGGTTCACCAACCGGATCGGCGTCCGCGACCTGTCCCCCGCCGAGGTGCGGCACGGGCCCGGCCGGGGCGGCGGGCCGGACCGCTCCGGGCCATGGCGGGTCGACGGGGTCAAGGTCGGCGGGGCCGCGATCGGCTTCAAGATCCACGACGCGCGCGGCGATCGCTACATCATCAAGTTCGACGAGCGCGACCACCCGGAGACCGAGTCGTCGGCCGATGTCCTCGTGCAACGCCTGGTCTGGGCGTTCGGGTACAACGTCCCCGAGAACGAGGTCGTCGAGGTCGAGTGCGACCGGCTGGTCCTTGCGAAGGGTGCCACCTTCAAGAACCAGGGCGGCGACGAGCGCCCCATGACCCAGGCCGACCTCGACCGCTACGTCGGGCTGGTGCGGCCGCCGTCCGGTCGATGCCGCGTGATGTCCAGCCGCCTCGTCGACGGGACCCCGGTCGGCGGGTTTCCGCCCGAGGGCGTGCGCCGCGACGATCCGAACGACACCGTGGCACACGAGGACCGCCGCGCCCTGCGCGGGCAGCGGCTCCTGTTCGCCTGGTTCGATCACACCGACGTCAAGACGCAGAACACGCTGTCGGTGTACGACCCGCGCCGCCGCGCGCTCGTCCACTACGTCCTCGACTTCGGCAAGTCGCTCGGCATGTTCGCCCGGGTCGACGGGTTGATCTACGTCGGCTACCGGACCTCGTGGGGGCTGTCGTCCAGCCTGAAGTCCCTCGTCAGCCTCGGCCTGTGGGTGCCGCCCTGGGAGCGTCGGGCCTCGGCGCCGTCCCTGCGCGGCGTCGGCTTCTTCGACGCCGGAACCTTCGACCCGGCCACCTGGACGCCGCACCACCGCTGGCTGCCCTTCGACCGGGCCGACAGGTTCGACGACTACTGGGCGGCGGCGATCATCCTGAAGATCGGCCCGGCCCACGTGCACGCCGCCGTCGAGGCGGCCCACTACACGGACCCGAGCGCGGCGGCCTACGTCGAGCGCATCCTGCTCGAGCGGCGGCAGAAGCTCCTCCGCTGGGCCCTGTCGCGCGTCGCGCCGTTCGACGCCTTCGCGGCCCGCGGCGGCGAGCGGCTCTCGCTCTGCTTCGACGACCTCTGGGTGCGCCACCGGTTCGGCCGCGAGGGAGAGACCCACTACCGGGCCGTCACCCACGACTTCGACGGCGTCCGCCTCGGTCGCCGCGACGTGTGGCCGCGCGCCGGCTCACGCGTCTGCCTGACCGATCTGGTGCCGGGCCGGAGCCACGCCGGCTACACGATCGTGCAGCTCTCGGCGCGGCGAGGGTCGGACGAGTTGCCCGACCTGTACGTTCACCTCGCCCGGAACCGACGAGGTGATCTGGCGGTCATCGGCATCGATCGGCGGTGAGACTCGTGCGCCGATGACGGCCCCGGAGAGAGAGACAGCGAGCCAGGCACCGGGATCGCGGCGAGCTCGTCTCGATCGATCATGGTCGCTCCTCCAGCAGGCGAAACAGGCCGGCCCGCGTCGCCGACCACTCGCGCGAGAGCGCCTCCGAAGGCGCGCCCACCCGGCTGACCGCCTCGAGGAGCGGGAAGGTCGACTCCGCCTCGTCGGCGTGGATGCGTCGCTCGACGCGGACGACGCCGTCGGGGAACCGCTCGACCAGGGAGGACACGACCCCCTCGATCGACGCGGCCGGCAGGGCCTGCCCGGTCCGCTCGGCCCAATCGACCACAGCGGACAGGCCGCGCAGCACGTCGTGGAAGTAGAAGCGCGGGAAGACGAGGCGGGGCCAGAGGAGCGCGCCCTGCCGCTCCTCGGCGTTGTGTCGGGTGGCCGAGCCGCGCACCAGGGCGCGATCGAGGATGCAGCGTGCGGCGCGGTCGACAAAGGCGCGCCGCGCGCCGCTCCAGCGAGAGGCGTCGCCGAGCAGCATGGCCTCGAGGGCCGCGGCGGTGGCCACCATCGAGCTAGGCGCCTCGCCCGGTACCTGGTAGGCGGTCTCGTCGCAGCTGAGGCCTCCGTCGGTCATCTGGCGCTGCACGAGCCAGGGCTCGACCCGGGGTAGTGCGGCGTCGACATCGACACCGCAGGCGGCCAGGACCTGGCTCATCGTGCCCAGCGCGCACAGGCAGAGTCCGTGGTCGCGCTCGACGGCGGCGGCCATCGCGGCGGCGACGCGCGCCGGGATGCGGCGGGCCTCGCCCAGCTGGTGGAGGAGGAGCATGTGCCACCACGGCGAGTCCCACTTGGGCATGTAGGGATCCCGCTCGATGGCGTCCAGCGGCCGGTCGGAGGCGAGGTGCGCGGCCGAGGCGTCGATCGCGCGCTCGACCTCGGCCGTGCGCAGCGGGCCCGGCTCCAGGATGGCGGCGAGCGCGCCGCGATCGATCATGCGAGCGGGTCCTCGAGCGGCTGGCCGGCCGCGCACATCGGGCAGCGATCCGGGGCGTGGAGGTCGTACGACAGGGCCAGCACCGACGAGAGCGGCACCCCGGCCTGGTCGAAGAACGGCGCCGCGCCGACGCCGAGCAGGAGGAGCGCGCCGACCGCCACCGGTCGGCCGCCGAGCCCGACCACCTCGTCGAAGGTGGCGCGCACCGCGGAGCCGGCGCTGATGGCGTCGTCGACGATCGCGACCCGCTTGCCGGCCAGGTGGGCGCGCAGCCCGCGCGGCACGATGTACTTCACGCCGTACATCCCGGCGGGCTCGGGCGGCGCGAACCGCTCGGTGTACGACAGCTCGACGCCGAGCGACGCGGCCACCGCCTGCGCGACCAGGGCGCCGCCGATCAGGGGGCCGCACACCACGTCGGGCGAGTGCGGCCGGAGCAGGTCGGCCAGCGCCGCGATCGAGGGGGCGAGCCGCGCCGGGTCGCGGAACAGGCCGTCCAGGTCGAGCCAGCGGCCGCCGTGATGGCCTGACTCGAGGCGGAAGTGCCCTTCGCGCGCGATCGTGAGCTGGAGGAGGTCGTGTTCCACGTCAGCCGTCCCCGCCGCATCGTAGTCGAAGTCGCGGCGGCGCGCGGCGTCGGTGCGACCCTCCCGCCGGTGCTACAACCGCGCCATGGCAACGAGCGCGCAGATCGCACCCTGGCTGTCCGTCGCCGACGCGTCGGCGGCGGTCGACTTCTACCGGCGCGCGTTCGGCGCCGACCTGATCGAGCGCGTGGACGACGACGCCGGCCAGGTGATCATCGCCGAGCTCCGCATCGCCGGGGCGACGTTCTGGGTCCAGGCCGACCCGGACGCGGTCGCGGGTGCCGGCGGGAGCCCGGTGCGCCTCATCCTCATCGTGGACGATCCCGATCCGCTGTTCGCGCGCGGCCTGGCCGCGGGCGGGACCGAGGTCGCCGCGATGCACGAGGCGCACGGCTGGCGCACCGGCCGGCTGGCCGATCCGGCCGGGCTGCACTGGGAGGTCGCGAAGCGGGCTCCTACCCGGATCCCGCGGTCCGCCGCGCCGACGCCGGCACGAGAGGAAGACCCAGGGTGAACAGGGGCGCTCTGCCCCGGGCCGTCGGTCCGGCAGGTGAGCGTGCCCCCCAGCTCGACCGCGGCGCTGGCGCTCGAGGCAGGCCGAAGCCTTGCCACTGTGCCCGTCGTCGCCGTCGGAGTGAGAGCGCGGCCCCGGGAACCAGGACCTGGTACTGCACGCGCCGCGCGCGTCACACCTCCTCCATCGTGTCGGCCAGGCACACGAGGCAGTAGGCGGTGTCCGCGGCCAGGCCGCACACGCGACAGCGCCGCTCGACCTCGCGCTCGATCGCCGGCGGGACGGTCACGGACGTGTCTGGATCGGGTTGATCCGGGCGCGGGTCCTGGACGCGGCGGCGCTGGGCGACGCGCGCGCGGTACTCGATCGGATCGATGAGTCGAAGCAGCGACTCGAGCAGAGACATGGAAGCCCTCCTGGCAGCATGGCCGCGGCACACGTGACGAGATCGACGCGGCGGCGGATCAGCGCAGGAGGGCGCGGTTGACGACGTAGGTGGGGCTCTTGGCGCGCCGGGGCGGCACCGCGCGCCGCACCACCGGCGAGCGGCGAAGCGCGCGATCGATCGACGGCGCGGACGGCGGGACCCATCGCGCTGCCCGGCGGAGACGCGGCGCGATCCGGGCGGCGCGGCGGGCGGGCGCGGTCGACTCGACCGGCCCGGCCCGCTCGACCAGGACCGCGGTGGGCCCGGCGCTGGCCGTCCGCCCGGCCCCCGCCGCCGCGAGGGCGACGACCGCGAGACCGAGGACGCGCAGGCTGAGCCGGATCGAGCGCACGTCGGGCGAAGGTAAGGACATCGACGGAGATGTCAACGCCGCGGCAGGACGGGCATCGATTGACAGGCCGGCCAGGTGCGTCACTCCTCTTCCTGCCGGCGACTAGGCCGGATCGCGCCGGATGACCCAGCGCTCGTCGCCCGGCGCCAGGTCGGCCGGACCGCGGCAGGCGCGCCGCGCGGCCATCAGCGCGGCGGCCGGCTCGCAGCCGTAGAGCCCCGATCCGAAGCACGGATTCGCCTCGACCACCGCCCATCCTCGGCCCTCGATCAGGCCGACGTCGATCACCACGGCGGCCGGCAGCGCGACCCGCTCGTCGCCGAGCAGGTCGGCGACGAAGCCGCGCACCGCGGCCTCCTCGCCCTCCTCGTGCGGCCAGTCGTCGCCGCGGCGGGCCAGCTCGCCCCGGCGGGCATACGGCGAGGTGGCCACCAGCGCCCGCTCGACCACGAAGCAGCGGTGCTCGGCGATCCAGACGACCGGCTCCGACACGAGCACCGGCGTCGCCGGGGCGATCGACTCGTGGGCCGCGACCGCCGCGCCCGACGGGTAGACCGCCGCGCGGAACGACTTGT
>Ga0193753_10000623_pt1 | contig 34073 bp, 22 predicted proteins | sample H1c2metaG_FD_144925 | JGI IMG/M metagenome (GOLD analysis project Ga0193753, IMG submission 144925) | Soil microbial communities from a riparian zone of the East river system, Colorado, United States - H1c2 | ecosystem: Environmental > Terrestrial > Soil > Riparian zone | place: USA: East...
ATCTTCGCGCGGACGAGAGCCAACGGAACGTCGTCCGACAGACCCGGCGGCGGTCGAAGAGTCGCGCTCTGCAACAGGCCGAAGACCACGGCGTAGCCTCCGATGCCGAGCGCGAGGACGAGCACGATCGTGGCCGACGACAGCGGTTTGCGCGCGAAGAATCGGAAGGCGAACCGCACGTCCGCAGCAATCGAATCGACCCAGCGTACGCCGCGCGCATCGCGAGCGTTTTCTTGATGGACGCCGACGTTGCCGAACTCGCGCCGCGCAGCGAGTCGAGCGATTTCGCGCCTCATTCCGCCAGCGACGAGAATCTCGACCCGGCGGTCGAGATGCGTTTGCATCTCCTCTTGCATCTCGCGCTCGAGCGCGGACGATCGAACGAGTGCGCGCAGCCGGAATCGAATGCGGTCGAACATCGCGGTGGTCAGCCCCGATCGAGTGAGCGGCCAATGTGTGTTCTTTCCACTAGAGAGTCAAGTGGAGACATCCGTCGACGTCGCGCCGAATCGTGCTCCAACTCGTTGAGCGCGAATGGGACGACAAATGCAGAAGGACACCAACCTCGAATGAAGTCGCTCTCAAGTAGCTGATGAGCTGCATTCGGACCGCCCCGCACAATTTTTCCGCAGCTTTGTTCTCGAGGACCACTCGATCGGCAACGACCACGTCGAGTCGTTGCCGAGCGACATGCCTTCACGAGCGTGCCCCTTCCATTGCGCTTCGCATCAATGCATTCAGCGGTTGGATTCGTTTCATTAGTTGTCCCATTCGTGCCCGACGCGTTGGAGCCCGATTCGACGCAAGCTCACGGCTTATAAACAACTCTCCAAATCCGCCCACCCTTGTCGTCCGAGAAATACAGCGACCCATCCGGCCCCTCCGCGACACCAACCGGCCGATGCACCGCCGAGCCCGGAAGTCCCGTCGTCGTTCCCGCGAATCCATCAGCAAAAACTTCCTGCGGACCAGATGGTTTCCCGTCGGCGCCCATCGGAATGAACATGACCTTGTAGCCTTCGTTCGGAAGCGGATTGCGATCAAACCCACCGTGGAACACGACGAACACGCCGCCTCGATAGCGTTGCGGGAACTGTGATCCCCGATAGAAATGCAATCCAAGGGGCGACCAGTGCCCTCCGAAGACGTCGAGTGGCTGATTGAAGCTCGCGCAATCGATACCAGTCGTACTCGTTTTCACATTGTCGCCGCCGTATTCGGGCGCGAGCAACTTCTTGTGCTGGAACGTGCCGTCGTAAAAACAGTACGGCCATCCATTGTTACTTCCATCATCGATCCGCACGAACTCCTCGGCAGGCATGACCGCGGCCTGAGAGTCGGAGAAGGTCTCCGGCCAATTGTCGGCGAGCATGTCGCGACCCTGCTGCACGCCGTACAGCGCGCCGTTCGCCGGGTTGATGTCGAGCGCAACCATGTTGCGATAGCCCGTCGCAAGGTGATGCCCCTGCGCTTGCGTCTGATTCGTGCCCGACGGACTGAATGTCCACACGCCGGCCCGCGTCGGCAGTTCCGGACATGGGTTCTGCCCCGGTGAATGCAGCTTGCGATTGTCGACCTGACAGGAGTTCGTCGCTGAGCCCGTGTTGACGATGAGCGTTTGAGCGTCCCTGAACAGGACCGTCTTGCTGACGTGATCGCCAATCGCCGGCAGCCCGCCGACAATGACCTGTCCGTCACCCGTCGGATTCATCTGTCCATTGGGCAACGTGAACCGCAGGACGCGATCGTTCGCGCCGAAGTACAGGTTCCCGTCATTCCATACGATGCCACTGCCGCCGAGCCCGGGGCTGAAGTGCGACTGGGCTGTGGCGTGTCCCGTGCCCGCGCTGTCGCGCAAGCCAACGACGCCGAATGACGGATTGCTACTGCTCGGATTGTTGATCGCAACAAACACATCTCCGCTCGGCGTCACCGCCATGTGCCGTGCTGCCGCCGGCTTGCCGTCGAGCGTGATGTCAGCGACCACGACGGCGCAGAAACCCGTCGGCAGTGTGATGCCTCCGTTGCCCTGGTCGCAGACGAGTGTCGCCGGGGCCACGCTGACTTCGTTGATGTTTTTCGAATTGTCGGAGCACGCAGCGAGCGCGACAACGACAAGCGCGATACTCGCGCTCGGCATTCGTGAATTTGAACGCATTGTCTTCCCTCTTGAGACTACGATGAGACCGCAGTGACCAATCGGGATCGATCCCACCCACTCTGAAGGCAGGCGACGTGCCAATCGTTGATGCGTTGACGAAATTCCGGTTAACGATCTACGCGCTCTCGTCGTGGGGAATCACGCGCCAACCGTTGAGCACGAATGGGACAACAAATGGGAACGAATCAAATAATCTGGAGACCCGCCGCTCACGCCACTCGAGCGTATCGCCGACGGGACGTGCGCTGATGTGCTTCATGAACGCGACCCCTTCCATTGCGCTTCGCATCGATGCGTTCACCGGTTCGATTCGTTTCATTGGTTGTTCCATTCGCGCCCGACATGTTGGAGCCCGATTCGGCGGTTGAGCGAGACCGACATCACAGCATCTCGTCGTGCGGACACTCCAACCCATTGAGCACGAATTGGACAACGAATCGGAACGAATCGAATCATCCGGAGAACCCGCCGGCTCGCGCCGCTCGTGCCTTATGAATGTGCCCCGTCCATCGCGACTCGCTTCGACGGCTCCGCACCAGAGCCGCGACTACTCCTCGCCCAGGGCCTCAACGTCGCCAAGGTCTTTTTCAACGCGGCCCGGCCATGCTTCAGCGAACGTCACGCCGCTCACGCCTGTAAGAATGTCCATGCGATTCGGCGGGAGGCCGAGTCGCGCGACGATGTCCTCACGGGTGAAGTCGGTCTCGGCAATATCCAGCGAGTCGAGCGGAGCGCCGAAGTCCGGCAGGTCGTTCGTGAGCTCATAGGAAAACCAAGCCCGTCGCAGTGAACCGTCCCGCCCATCGGTTCGATTCGCCCAATTCGTACAATTCGCGTCCAACTTGTTGGGGCCTCCCGCGCACCGACGCGGAACTAGGTCGCTCTGTATAGAGGGATCTAAAACTCCGTCATTCAAAAACGGTCGAGGTCCTTGCCGACAACGACGCGACCCTGAAAGCCCTCGCGATGTATCGCCGCGATCACGGCGTCGGCCATCGCCCGAGCGCCGAAGTGATAGATGATGAGCAACTTCGGATTGGCCGCCGCCGCGAGCCGACCCAACTCGGCGTCGCTCGTGTGAAACGCACGCATGTACTTCGCCCACTCGGCGGGATCGACATCCGGCCGGCGCGCGGCCCCTTCCGGATACACCTCATGGATCAACACGTCGACGCCGCGCGCCGCCCGCTCGATCGACGGCGCCGGGCGCGTGTCGCCGGAGATCACGATCGACCGATCGGGCGTGTCGATGCGATAGCCGAACGCTTCGGGCCAACTGCCGTGCAGCACCGGAATCGCGGTGATCTTGACGCCGCCGCTGTCGTACACGACGGCGGATGAGATTTCATGGACGTGGACCGCGTAGCCGTTCGGCGATTCGTGCTCGAGGCCATTCGTGCGAACGTCGATGTCCGCCTTCCACGCGGCGAGGATGTGGTCGGTCATCGCCGACAGACCGTGCGGTCCATACACCTCGAGCGGACGATGGCGACCGGTCAGCCATGTCGTGAAAATGACATCGGGATAGCCGAGCGTGTGATCGCTGTGTAGATGCGTGAAGAAGAGCGCGGTCACGCCGTTGGTGGGCAACCCAGCGGCGCTGACACGTCGCATGACACCGGCGCCCGCATCGAACAGAAACACGCGCGCACCAACGACAATTGCGGTCGCCGGCCCGGACGCGTCTGGATCGGGACGCGGCACTCCGGTCCCGAGGAGGATGACGACTGTCGACTCAGCGCGCGTCGAGACTGATTCGCGCGGTTTGCTCGGTTCGCGCGACGTCGCCGTTCCAGCAACGCCGAGGAGCACGATGAGCGGCAATGCAGTGAGTCGTGGTAGCACGATTCCCTTGGCGTGAGTCAGCGCAAGCGCATGTGTCTCAAAAACAAGCTCGGCGGCGAGGGCGGCGCAACGTCCGCAGATGCTGGATCACCCCCTCTCGAGCTTGGAACACGATGAGCACGAATTGCACGAATGACACGAATCCAATCGTGATCGGGACGCCGCATCTCGGCTTACCCAAAACCACTCGATCTCAGAACGCCGCTCGAGAAGCCACGACGCCGCGTCCCATCAAATAAAAATCACGCCTCGGCGCCCTACACCGTCCCGCCCATCGGTTCGATTCGCCCAATTCGTACAATTCGTGCTCCAATTGTTGAACCCTCCGAGGCGCACCGAACCCCTGTTGCCGAACCACATGTAGACCATTACCCTTGTTTGGTCATACCACAGGAGACCTCGGTGCCGCCCGCCAAGCTCGATCTGATCCAGGGAACCCTCGACGTCATGGTGCTTCGAACACTCTCCGTCATGGGCGCGCAACATGGCTACGGCATCGCGCGGCGGATCGAGGACGTGAGCGGCGACGGCGTCCTGCTCAATCAAGGAACCATCTACGCGTCGCTCATTCGGTTGCAGCAGCGCAAATGGATCTCCTCCGAATGGGGAACGTCCGACAACAACCGCAAAGCAAAGTTCTACACCATCACCAAGCGCGGACGGCAACAGCTCGTCGAAGAGACAGCGTACTGGGAACGCCTGTCCGCCGCGATGGGCCGCGTGTTGGCCATGCAACCCGACGGAGGCTCCACATGATCAGTGGGATCTGGCGTGCCGTCGCGCGTGTGAAATCGATATTCACACAGACTGAGCTCGATCGCGACTTCGACGCCGAAGCGTCCGCACACATCCAAATCGCGACCGACGATCTCGTGCGCCGCGGCATGAACGAAGACGCCGCGCGCCGGCAGGCGCTGCTCAAGTTTGGCGGCGTCCCCCAATCGCGCGAACGCCACCGTGACGAGCGCGGACTTCCCTTCCTCGAGGTCGCGCTGCAAGACCTGCGGTACAGCGTGCGCACACTCCGCCGCGATCCCGGCTTCGCGCTCGTCGCCATCCTTGTGCTCGGACTCGGCATCGGCGCCAACGCGGCCGTCTTCAGCATCGTGAACCAGATTCTCCTGCGCCCGCTGCCATTCAAGAACTCACATGAGCTGGCGTGGATCGAACAGGCCGGAGGAAAAAGCGGACTGTCCAGCCTGACCTACTCGGTCGACGCATACGAGGCCTTCCACGCACGCAACCGCTCCTTCACCGATGTGAGCGGCTACTTCCCCTTCTCGTCGCCCGACAACGACCGACTCACAGTTGGCGGCGAGTCGGTGCCCATCACGACGATCAACGTCCTCGCCAACTTCTTCTCCGTCCTCCGCGTGGATCCGACGCTCGGCCGACTCTTCACGCCCGAGGAAAGCCGCCGAGGCGGGCGGCCGACCGCGTTGCTCGCGTATCCGTTTTGGCAGAGGCAGTTCGCCGGTGATCCGCAGATCGTCGGACGCGTCATCGACGTGAGTGGCCGCCCCGTCACCGTCATCGGTGTACTGCCGGAGCAATTCGACTTCGGCTCGGTGTTTTCGCCCGGCACGTCAGCCGACGCATTCATTCCGATCATCCCCGATGAGATGCGCGACTGGGGCAACACGCTCTCGTTGCTCGGTCGGCTCGCGCCCGGCGTCACCGTCCTCCGCGCGGGCTCGGACGCACGTTCGATCGCGCCGGAATTGCCGTTCAACGTCAGACACCCGGGGAGTAACACCCATTACACCGCCACCGTCGTCGGCCTCAAGGAACACGTGAGCGGCCAACTTCGTCGCGCACTCGTCGTGTTGTGGAGCGCGGTGGGGTTCACGTTGCTCATCGTGTGCGTGAATCTTGCCAATTTACTCATCGGACGTACCGGCGCCCGCAGCAAGGAGCTCGCGATGCGCGCCGCGCTGGGCGCCGGACGCGGCCGTCTCACGCGCCAACTCCTCACCGAGAGCGCGCTGCTCTCCGCCGCCGGTGCCGCTCTGGGACTCAGCATCGCCTACGCCGTCATCGCTTACATCGCGCATCGGGGAACGGTCACTCTGCCGCTCTTGAACACCGTCCGCCTCGACGGCGCGGCGCTGGCGTGGACCATACTCGTTGCCGCCGCATCGACCATCTTGTTCGGTCTCGCGCCGGCGATGAAAGTGTCGACGCGAGACGTGCAGGCGGCGCTCAAAGCGGTTGGTCCTGGCATGAGCGCCGGCCGCGGACATCACCGCCTGCGCGCGTCGCTCGTCGTATCGGAGATCGCGTTGGCGTGCATGCTCCTCATCGGCGCGGGTCTCTTGCTTCGGAGCTTCCTTCGCGTGCTCGACGTCGACCTCGGCTTTCGCCCGGTAGGCGTGGCCGCGATCAAGCTGGACGACACCGATGGTGGAAGCGCCGAGAAGCGCTCGGCAACTCTTCAAGATCTCTTATCTAGAGTCCAGGCGATTCCCGGCGTCGAGATGGCCGGCGTTGTCGACAATCTTCCCCTCGAGCGCAATCGCAGTTGGGGATTGAGCGCGAAGGGAAAGCAACTTCCCGAGAGCGAGCGGCGCGGAACGTTCGTCTACGTCGCCACGCCCGGCTATCTCGAGACGATGGGTATGCGACTCAAAAAGGGTCGCTCGTTCGCGTGGAGTGACGGTCACGCGACGCAACCGGTGGTCGTCATCAACGAATCCGCGGCTCGCGCGCTCTGGCCCAACGAAGATCCGATCGACAAACTCGCGCTCGTGAACGGCCGCGACACGCGCGTGATCGGCGTGGTGGCCGACGTGCACGAGAGCAGCCTGGAATCCACAGGCGCGTGGCAGATGTATCTTCCTACGACGCAAGCGGGCCCGGTGGGAACGTTCTTAGCCATCCGCAGCACGCTGCCGGCGGCGGTGATCGCGCCGAACGTCATGCGAACGTTGCGCACGCTCAATCCGGCGCAGTCATCGACGCAGCTCCGTCCGATTCAAGCGAGCGTCGATCGCGCGGTGTCGCCGAGACGCTTCTTCATGCTCCTCGTCGCCGCCTTCGCCGCATTCGGGCTCTTACTCGCCGCACTCGGCGTCTATGGTGTGATCTCGTACTCGGTCACGCAGCGATCGCAGGAGATCGGCATCCGCATGGCACTCGGCGCCACGGCGAGCCAGGTGCGCCGTAGCATCCTTTGGCAAACGATGCGGCTCGCCGCGGCGGGCGTCGTGATTGGAGCGGCCGCGTCGGCGATGCTATCGCGCCTGATCGCGGCCCTGTTGTTCGAGACGGCACCGACCGATGCGACAGCGTTCGCCGGCACGGTGCTCCTCCTCGCCGGGGCCGCGTTGGCGGCGGCCGTGATCCCGGCACATCGCGCGTCGCGTGTCGATCCGATGAAGGCGTTGAGACCGATCTGAGTCGCTGACGAGAGTGGGAACGGTGCGATCAGTAAAGTTGGAACCGTGTGAGCACTAATTGCACGAATGACACGAATCGACTCTTGATCGGGACAGCGCATCTCGGCCGACACAAAAGAATCAAGCTCCGTCGCATCGCCACTGTCGCGCCCATCGGTTTCATTCGTGCCCATTCGTCCAATTCGTGCTCAAATTGTTGAGCCCTCCCAGGAGCACCGACTCGCCTCTCATCAAACGCATTGGACGCGAGTCGCAATGGAACGGTCACGCTCAGGAGGCCATGTCAGCGCACACTTTCAGAATGCCTGGCGAACTACTCGAGGCGGAACGAGTCCATTCCATTGTCGGCGGCTTCTTTGCCGTGCACAACTATTACGGCTACGGCCTGGCCGAGCGCGTTTATGCCGGCGCGCTCGAACATGAGCTGCTGGACCGAGGCCACGTTGTCGTCCGTGAGTTGCTCATCGATGTCCGGTACAAGGGGCGGCATGTCGCTTGGCAACGACTCGACATGGTTGTGGACGAGCGAATCATCGTCGAGAACAAAGCTGCGGAAAAGATCTCCCCGGCGAACCGGATGCAGCTCATCAGCTACCTGCGAGCGACCTCGTTCGAGGTGGGTCTCCTTCTTCATTTCGGACCCGCCCCTCGATTTGAACGCTATATCGACCATCCCAAACAACGGCGGTCTTGATTGCCGTATTGTCGCCGTTCCGTAAACGCGAGCAATCCACGACCCGGCCTCCCGTCAGCATAAAAACAAATGAGCCCCGTCCCATTGAACCGTCGCGCCCATCGGTTCCATTCGTGCACATTCGTGCCGTTCGTGCACCCCTTGTTGGGGCTTCCCAGGCGCGGCATCCCGTTTGCCGACCCATCGCGAAGTAACTACATTGTAGGAACTATGCCCCGTGCCCGAGCCTCTACCGTCAAAGCGCGCATCGTCGCGATCGGAAACTCTCAAGGGATCCGCATTCCAAAGCCGCTCCTTGAACAGGCGGGGCTCACCGGCGATGTCGAGCTCCGCGCCGAGGCCGGGCAAATCGTCATTGCAACGGCGCGGCGGCCGCGTGCTGGCTGGGCCGCCGCGGCCGCTGATCTGCACGCTCGTGGCGACGACGGACTTCTCGAAACGCCGACTCCCGCCTTCGACGGGGAGTGGGAATGGCGGTAGTCCGCCCGGCGAGAGTTCCGAGCCGCGGTGAGGTCTATCTCGTCGAGTTGGAGCCCACTCGCGGAAGCGAGATCCGTAAGACGCGGCCGTGCCTCATCGTCTCGCCGGACGAGCTCAATCACCATTTGCACACCGCCATCGTGGCGCCCATGACCACCGGTGGGTATGCCTATCCCTTTCGGCCAGTGTGCCGGTTTGCAAAGAAGGAGGGCCGCGTGGCTCTCGATCAACTTCGGACGGTCGACCGCGAGCGCCTGCGCAAACGGCTGGGCACACTCACGCCGGCAACGCTCGCCCATGTCTTCGCGACGCTCGGGGAGTTGTTCGAGTTTCCTTAGTGTCCCTCTTCGTAAGAGAGACTCCACTGCGCCGACTCGAGCTTGGAACAAGAAGAGTCATTCGTGATCACACCGTTCCAACTCTCCGCGTCGACTCGATGCGATGAATCGACTTGATCAATCCGCAGGCCGGTCAACGCCTCACGTGAGTGTTGACGATCGTCAACATGCGCACTATGTTGATGATCGTCAACATCTCCCTCATGAGCAAAACCATCAATTCAGCCGCGATCGGGGCGCTCGTTCAGCAAGCCCGCGTCACGGCGGGTCTCAGTCAGACTGAACTCGGCCGGCGCATCGGCGCGAGCCGGTTCTGGGTCGCGCAATTCGAAAAGGGGAAACCCGGCGCCGAGCTCGGGCTCGCACTCAAGGCAATGCACGCGCTGGGCCTCACGGTTCTCATTGAACCGAAGAACACAAGCCGTCACGATGCGCGGCCCAAAGCGCAGCCCAAAGCCAGTCGCACCGAACTATCCAAGGTCATCGCTCACGCCACGCTCAAGGGGTCAGCACCGTCCTCCGTAGTTGGATGGCCCACAGTATCCGCGGTATCCGCGGTATCCGCGGTATCGCGCCCGTCGCGCAAATCGTGAGACGGCATGCCGGCGGTTAAACGAACGCGGCTCACCCGATCAGCGCGGCCTGAGCTCGCCGTGGTGCTGCACGGCACCCTCATCGGGCACGTCTACAGGTCAGCGAATCGCAGGCTGGTGCTCAGCTACGATGACGGCTGGCGCACACGCGCCGGCGCGTTTCCGCTGTCTCTCTCCATGCCGCTCGACGCGCGCGAACATGGTCATCAGGCCACGTTCGCGTTTCTCTCCGGATTACTGCCTGATGACCCGAAAGTCGTAGAGTATTGGGCGCGCCTGCACGGCGTGTCGAGGAACGACGTCGTCAAGCTACTCGCGTTTGTTGGTGAAGACTGCGCGGGTGCGGTGCAACTCGTACGTCCTGAGGAGATCGATCGCGTGCTCGGCGCAGCGACTGCGGCAGACGCAGCAACGTCGATCGAGTGGCTGTCGACGCACGACGTCGCAGAGCTGCTCGCGTCCCTACGTCGCAACCCCGCCGCAGGGCGGTCGAGCGCCGAACAGGGACAATTTAGTCTCGCGGGCGCGCAACCCAAGACCACGCTCTACTACGAACGCGGACGCTGGGGAATCCCCAAAGGACGCGTCCCGAGCACACACATCCTCAAGCCGCCAGTCCTTGATCTCGAGGATCTCGCATACAACGAGCATTTCTGCTTGCACCTCGCTCGAGAGCTTGGCATGTCGGCAGCAATTTCAACCGTTCAACTATTCGGCGACCAAATCGCAATCGTGGTCGAGCGATACGACCGCACGCGATCGCACGGCACGGTGCGCCGCGTCCATCAGGAGGACATGTGCCAAGCGCTCGCCGTTCAGCCGACGCGGAAGTACGAATCGGATGGCGGCCCCGCGCTGACCGACATCACTGCGCTCCTGGCGCAGCATTCCTCAGACGCATCGGCTGACATCGCGCGATTCTTCGATGCCAATATTCTCAATTGGCTCGTTGCGGGACCCGATGCGCACGCGAAGAACTACTCCATTCTGCACGCCGAAGGCCCTGACCACCGATTCGCTCCGCTCTATGACGTCATTACCGCCCTGCCCTATCCGCGTCTAACGAAGGGTGGTGCGACGTTGGCGATGGCGGTTGGCGGCGAGCGCACCGTTGCGGCGATCACCGGCAATCACTGGCGCGCCGCGGCGCGAGCGGTCGAATTGCCTGCTGATCTCGCCATCGATCGCATCGTGGAGCTCGGCGAGCGCATGCCTGCAGCGATCGAGCGAGTGATCCAGCATCCGGACGGCAACGACGACACACGCGCCATCATGACGCGCCTGGCCGAGCCGCTCGCCGATCACGTGAAGCGCTGCCTGAAGCGGCTTTAGTCGATCGCATGTCATGGAAGTGGGATTCCCGAGCTCGATTCGCCGACTCGAACTTGGAACAAGAGGAGCACGAATTTCACGAATGACACGAATTGAATCTTGATCGGGATGCTGCATCTCGGCCGACAGCCCCGTCCCGTTTGAACCGTCCCGCCCATCGGTTCCATTCGTGCCCATTCGTACAATTCGTGCTCATATGGGTTGAGCCCCCCAGGCGCATCGGCCGCGCGCGTAGGGTCCCTACCACCAACAAGTGTCATGAGCAAGCATCCACCACCTACGCGGGAGGATTCACATGCTCGACACAATCCGTCGCGACATCGCCTATTCGCTGCGCACGCTTCGCCACGCGCCCGCATTCGCCATCGCCGTCGTGCTCATCCTCGGCCTCGCGATCGGCATGTCGAGCGCGATGTTCACGGTGTACCAATCGGTCCTGCTCCAACGCATGCCGGTGCGAAACGAAGCACGCCTCGTCGAGCTCTCCGGCGTCGCCGGCGGTGCAGCGACAGAAGTTCCGCTGCTGCCCTCGCAACTCCTCCGCCTGCGCACCCAGACCCACACGTTGCAGGACGCCGCTGGATTCGCCCATTGGCGCGTGATCGCCGACGCCATCAGTGACGGCGAACGCCGCATCGTCCTCCGCGAATCCGTCGTCACCGACAACTTCTTCGACGTACTGGGCGCCAACCCGGTGCTGGGGCGTCTCTTTCGAGTCGGAGACGCGGTGCCGTGGGGCGCGAACACATCAGCGGCCGGCGTACCCATCGTTCTCAGTCATGCGGCCTGGCAACGCGCGTTCGGCGGAGACTCGTCGGTGATCGGCCGTCACCTGGGCTCGCCCAAAATGAATTGGTCGATGACCGTCGTTGGCGTCGCGCCGCCGGGACTCGACTACCCACGCGGCGTCGAATATTGGATCGCGTCGGACTACGGCAGTCTCGACGTCGTCGCTCGGCTTGCGCCCAACGCGACGGTCGCCGCCGCGCGCAGTGATTTTCTCGCGTTCCTCGAGCACGATCCCGATCAAGCGCGGCTGCTCGGCGCGCATTCCGTCGGCGCCCAGGTCCACACGCTCAACGACATGGTGCTCGGCGACGCACGACCGGCGTTGATCGCGCTGTCCGCGGCGGTCGCGCTGCTGCTCGTGCTCGCGTGCACGAATGTCGGGAATCTTCTCCTTCTGCGAGCCGCCGGTCGTGTGCGCGAGATGGCCATCCGTCGCGCCATCGGCGCATCTGCGGCAGATCTCGTTCGACAACTACTCGTCGAAAGCATTCTGCTCGCACTCGCTGGAGGAATCGTGGGCGTGGCGCTTGCTCGCGTGTTGCTCGAGACCTTGGTCAGGCTGGCGCCGGCGGGACTGCCGCGCATCGACCTGATCGCACTGGCCGGAACGCCGCTCTTGGCCGGCGTACTCGTGACGGGTGTGACGGTGATTCTCTTCGGCGCCGCGCCGTCGATGATGGTGCTGCGCTTCGATCTCTCGTCTCCGCTGCGCGCCGATGCGCGATCGGGCGGCGAGGGCCGGCGCCTTCGCACGGTTCGGCAGGCGCTCGTCGGATCGCAGATCGCGCTCGCCGTCGTCGTGCTCGCGGGTGCCGGATTGGTCGTGCGAAGCCTCGAGCGTTTGACAACTCTAAACATGGGATATCCGACCGATCACCTCACGTTCGTGTCGGTGTCCCTGCCCTGGCGCACCTTCGCGCTGGATTGTCGTCCGGCCGGCGGCCTCTCGACCGGGGCGGACACAGCGAAGTGGTCGCGCTGCGCGGCGGCGACGAACTTCACCGCACATGAGAGAATCATGGCGCGGCTGCACGCGTTGCCGGAGGTCGTCGCGCTCTCGCCCGCGGGAGCACCTCCCTTCCTCGGCTCTAATGTTTGGATGGGCCGGTTCGCCTCCGAAGAGCAGTCGGACGCCGAGGCGAAGTTGGACCCGTGGTTTGGATTCGACGCCGTCGGGCCGGATTTCTTTCACGCGTTGGGCGTCCCGATCATCGACGGCCGAGCGTTCACTGAGGCCGACCGCGAGGACGCGCCGAGAGTTGCCATCATCACTGAAGGCGTCGCGCGCCGGTTGTGGCCGAATCAATCCGCCGTCGGAAGACGCCTCCGCGATCCCGAGCAGCGGTCGCATGATTCATTGGTGACGGTCGTCGGCGTCGCTCGCGACTTCCACTATCGTCTGCACCGCGAGAGCACGCCGACCGTGTTCAGGCCATACCGGCAAGTGCTCGCGCAGGGCTACTTCGTCATGAGAACGCGCGGCCCTGCTCTGTCGGACGACGCGCTGCGCCGAGCGGTGGAGGACGCGAGCGGTGGCGCGACGTTCGTTCGCGCGCAGTCGATGGACGACATGATTGCGCCGCAGCTCGCGACACCGCGATTCGATGCGCTGCTGCTATCGATCTTCGCGCTCGCCGCGATCGTGCTCGCCGCCGTGGGTCTGTACGGCATCATGGCGTCGGCGGTGAACCAGCAAACGCGCGAGTTCGGAATCCGCATGGCGCTTGGTGCGACGTCGGGTGAAGTCCGAAACATGGTTCTGGGACAGGCGTTGACGGTCGCGGTCATCGGCACGGTTGCGGGTCTGGCGGGCGCGATCGCCGGCGCTCGCCTCCTCACGTCGATGTTGTTCGAGATTCAACCGTCCGATCCGGCCACGCTCGTGGGTGTGGCAGCGCTGCTGTTGACGGTGGCGGCCGGTGCTGCCTATCTGCCGGCGCGTCGTGCGACAAGGATCGATCCGGCGCGCGCGTTGCGCGAGAGTTGACACCGGTATGGACGCGCATTTCGTCACGAGCGAAATACAATTTCTTCCAATTCTGTAGGGAGGAGAAATAACCCTCGGTCAGATCAATAGACCGCTGCGAGTTTTCGAATCTAAACTCGGCGCGTTCCCAGTTCGTCCAGTGATGCATCATCCAGCGTCGCAAACCATTCGAGAATGAGGCGGTGTAGAAAGACGTACCGTCCCCCAATACGATGAAGTAAGAGATGGTGACAACACCTGTCCAGGAATTCTGGATACCGCCAAGGAATGTCGTCGGTAAGGTGGAGAAGACCGCGAGTGACGAAATGTCTCACGAAGAACCCACCGCCCTTGAACCAAAACACAACTATCCCGGACAAGAGCGCTATTGATCTTAAGCCTTGGCCCCATGCCATCGCAGTCGATCGAACTAACTCCGTGCTTGATTCCGGCATTTTGACAAAAATCATCGAGCCGAAGAGCATGACTACTCCCACAATCAAATAAATCGCAAGGGCCGTCGACATGGCCAATGACACTGCAATTCGAATGGAAGCCCACGTGCCCTGATTCGGGCGGCGTTGATTCGAAGAAAGGTCTTCCTGGTGAGGCGAATCGTGAATTGCAAGAACCGCAGCAGTCACCGCACCGATGATTGCACAACAGATTGAGAGCGTGCCGATAAATTGATAGTGGCTCTCGAACCGTTTCGGCTGCATGGGAACGAGCGCCATGACCGCCGCTAGCGAAAACGCGAGCACGAGACGTCGACCAAGGTAGTTCGACGACCGACCAACGCGGGGAGGGTCTGTGCGAAGTACTGGTCGCTGTCCAGCCCAACTGAGCCAAGCAACAAACACGGCAACAGCGGCGACAAAATACGAGCCGACGCTTATTGGCGTTGAATGCGCGTCGTGCATCATGACGCCTATTGTCACAAGAATCGGGGTGCCCCACACCGTCGCAGTCCACCACCACGCGATCCTTCGCGCGACAAAAGGAAGGGACAGTGACAGCATCACGCCAAGTGTGGACGCAGCATAGGTTCCGAACCGACCAAGGTGTTTCGTCGCCGTGAAGACCGCCAGGTTACCAAACACCGGGTAAAAGATGCCCATCACAAAACCAGCAGGGACCCATCGAACCAAGAGCTGCGCGAGCCTGTACCAGGACCATGTCAGTGCATTTGGCTGGGACTTTCCAGCGATCCAGATCCACGGACCGATCAAGATGCCCGTGTAGATCGCGCCAGCATGGGCGTCGATTAATGCGAATAGCATGACTCCAGCGATCAAGCCGCAGAGAACGGCACCGATCAGATGTGCTGCCACTCGAACGGTCGTGGCTTGAAGCCACGCTGGTTCCAGGTCTTCGAGTTGCAGCGCTCCACGCGAGTGATCAACCAACGAGGCAGCGGTCCATCGGAGCCAGCGCAGCGTCTGACGACGGTCACTCGATATGTCACGGGGCCCGCGATTTAGCATTGTGTGAACATACGCAGCAAAGAGGTGTGCCCGTCGCTCTTCGAGGGTGCCTTCGGATGCCAATGGACTCGCAGAGCGGTTCCTAACCGCCGCAACCACCCGGAGCATTAGCGGGGTGTCGAACAGGTCGAGCAGTGAGTCGTCGGCGGCGATCTTCAGCGAATCATCGCTGGTAGCCGGCTGTGCGTCGAGAAAGGAGACCAGTTGTTCCTTCGTGGGAGCTTCAATCTCGAACACCGCCTGCAGGTCAAGACGGATAGCTGCGTGCTGGTAGTCGTTGGATCGGCAGCACACGATCAGAGGATGGTTGGCGACGAAGGCGTTGATCGCGTGGATGCACGGAACTCGGAGAGTCTCAGGCACTTCGTCCAAACCGTCGAGGAGCGGGATGACGAGATCCACGTCAACACATCGCTTCGCGTCGCGCGGTCTCATCGCATAGCGCGCGTGAAGTTCCTCCTGAATCCACTCACCTAGAGTCTTCGTCCCGTCGCTCCACGAAACAAGGTTTAGAATTACGGGAACGGACATCGTCTCGTCAGACTCGGCTCGCAGCAACAGATCTTTGCAGATATCTGAGAGTAGGGTTGACTTGCCAGCGCCCGCGCGGCCAAGAATGACCATCTGCCCGTGGTGTTTGTCCAGCAGGCTACGGAGATCGGAATCCGACTCCAGCGCGTGCGTTTGAGTACTCGTCCGCTTAGGCTCGCTCGCATCGTTCCAGATGCGCCGATGGAGGAGAGGCGTGAAGCGATGTGCAACGTAGAACGGATCGTACGACGGTCCCTCAAGGAGTTCCTCTCGGACGCGTGACAACAGTTGACGACGGTTGCGCCGCAACTGATCATCGGTCACTGTGGCCTCGTGGCCGGCACTGGTGACGACAAACCAGGCAATCCAAACGATCGTGAGCAAACCCAGTGCCGACCAAACGGCGGTTCGGTAAGGCACGAGCCAGGTTGGTAGTGATGTGCTCACGTTTTGGAGCATCGGCAGAACCGCAAACCCCGCTCCCACAAGAGCGAGGGCTGGGCGAGAGAGTCTTCTGATCTTCATCCGGGTCTCATCGAACCACGATACGATTGTTATTGTTAACGCGAGGAACGCCGAGAGCGAACCTCAGTCTCGCCATCCAGCCGCAGACTTCGAGAACAGTTCCGGCTGGTGACTGTTGCAAAGCTCGGTGATGTCCGGCCGATCAACTTGCGGATCCCTTCCCATAGTGAGCCAGGTCCTCTGGACCTGACGATTTGACGGACACCCTATGCGTCCTAAGCCCTGAGTTCGGGTAGCACATGAACTCCAACTCTAAGGGCAGCGATAGAAGAAGAGCACAAGCGTTGGAAGTTCACCGGCGAGTTCAAGACTGAGACGGTGCGGTCGGTCACCAAGCGACGTCGGCTTGGAATGACGATCGCGCAGGTCCGAGTGAGTTGAATGTTCGCCCAGACCAACTGCCCCGTTCTACGCCGCCAGTCACCTGTCGACCGAGACCAATCTCATTCAGCCGCCTCACGACTTGAGATCATCGAGATACTCCGACGCCGGCGCCACCCCGCTCACCATCAGCCGATCCCGAGCGCGCGTACACGCCACGTAGAGTAAATGTCGCTCCGTGTTGTACACCTCCTCCAAGTCCGACTCATCCGTGACGGACTCGATTCGCTCCTGCAGCGGCAACACCTCATCATCGCACGCCATCACCGCCACGGCCCGGAATTCGAGACCCTTAGCTAGATGCATCGCGCCAATCGAAAGCTCACCGCTTCGCGTCTCGACGCGCTCGTCGAGCCGGCGAAACGGAACCTTGGCCGTTGTAGCCGCTGACGCGGCGCGATCCAACTGGGCGTCGGACCTAACAAAGACGGCCATTTCACCTGGATCGACACCCTGCCGCGCGCATTCTGAGATCCAATCAGCTACGCCCGCGATTTCCTCAGCTGACGTTTCGAACGTCTGAACGTTCGGCCGCGGTCCGTTGAACACCGACACCGCACTCCGCCGCTCCTCATTGCCGTCGACATCCGAGATCTCGGCACCTAGCAGTCGATCTGCCTGCGCTCTGATCTGATGGGATGTTCGATAATTGAGACGAAGCGTGCTCGCACGTCCACGCACATCGACACCAAGCGACTTCCAGGAGAACGGCTGCTGAAAGATCCGCTGTCCGAGATCGCCGGCAAAAAAGAGGCGATTGGGCTGGTGCGCACCGAACGCCGCGAGAAAGCGCAGTTGGGCGACCGTCAAATCCTGCGACTCGTCGACGACGACGTAGTCGAATGCCATGCGTTTCGACGCGTAGTGACTTGCGAGACGGCTCAACATCTCCGCGTGCGTAACGACGCCGCGTGCCGTCAAATCAGCGCGTACCCGTTCGAACACTTTCCAGAGTCGCTCCCGTTGTTTTTCGGGCAGCCGTGTCTTTCTTCCGAGGCGGGCGACGTCGCGATAGGCATCCCAACTCGTGAGCTGCCATGCGTCCACGACCTCGTTCCACTCAGTCTCCAAGAAGTGTTTGCTAAAGGGAAGGTTTCCCTCCCGAGTTGCAGCGTCATCCGCACCCGTATCGCTGGCGGCGGCGGCGAGCAATTCGTTCACGAGGCCCGTCGTCGGTAGCTCCACGCGTCCGATGTTGCGTTCGTATAGGCGCTTCGCGATCGCGTCCAGCGCCTGAATCTCGATACGCTCGCCGAGGTGCGGCTCTGAGCCGATTAGCCGCCGCAACTTGACGTGGAGCGCGTTCGCAAGCGTCTCGGAGAATGTCGTTAGAAGAACTCGCGATTCAGGATACTTCTTCGCGAGGTAGACCGCCCGATGGAGCGCGACGACCGTCTTTCCCGTTCCCGCCGAACCTGATACCCGAGCAGGTCCGTTAAAGGTCTTCTCGACGGTCTCGCGCTGCGCTGGGTGAAGAAACACCGTCCATCTGTCCCACGGAAAGTCCAGTGCGCGCTCGAGCTCCTCGACGTTCTCGACGACCCGGAAGCGTCGCTGTGCGTCGGGATGCTCGAATGGGCTTGCCGGCGTCGGGATCGCCGGAACAGCCTTCGGCACAGTGCCCGTCGCCAGATCCATCAGTCCTTCCGCCGCTTCTTGCGGAAGGTGCTCGACGACTTCGAACAGGCTGTCTTCGGTTGCCGCGCGCACATCGGCGAGCCATTCCTCCGGTACGCCGAATCCGAGAAGCACGCCGTCATCGACCCCGGCAAAGAGCGGCGGCTTCAGCGTCTTCGGCGCCTCGCGAGCAACATGAACAGGAATCACAATCTCCTGAATCCGCTCGCGAATCTCGACGAGCTGCGCGGCACCCGTCACCGGATGCGTCTCGAGCTTGCGCCGCTCGGCCCACGCGTACGCCTTATCGTGATGGTCGACGTAGCAGAGGAGTAGGCTGCTGGGGGCCCTATGTACGATGAGCCGGATATCGCCATTGACGCGAACTGACCAGAAGTTCCTGTCTTTCGCTTTGTCGAGCTTATGGAAGCTCAGCCCTGGGCTCGCCGCGTTAATCTGCAGATCGAAGGCCGTGGTCTTCACAGCCTTTTGCTCGTCGCCCGTGAGTCTGGCGAGACTGGCCGTGAAAGTGTCGGCGATGCGAAAGTCCACGGCTCTCTCGGGATCAGTGCGCGGTGTCTTTCACTTCGGCGAGAAACTGCTCGACACCACCCTGGTCGACGACTCGAACGCCGAAATCCTCGAAGAGAGTGACAATCTTCTTTTCCGCGCTCTGGGATGAGCCACCGAATGCGGGCAGAACGACGAGTTGCTGTTCTCGTTCAGCCGGATGCTTTCTCAGAAGCTGACCCTCGACCGCAAGATCCGTTGCATCGCGGGTCGCTTTGTCAGCGCCAGCCATGAACTGAATCGGCTTCACAAGATTCCTCGCACCGTTGTCGTACACGTACGGCACTTCCAACTTCTTTCCTAGCACAGGAATCTCGACGATCTCGCCGAATCGGATTCGTGATTGCGCCGGAAGCGCTTTCAATCCGGCGTCCAATCGAACGAACGCCTCGGGCTCCGGTTCGAGCACCACAGCCAGGGTCTTCGCCGTCGTCGGTTGCTCTCCGACCAGCTCCGCGAAGAGAGCATCGAGATCCTCAGCTGGATTCGATGTATTCATCGACCGAGCCGGCGTTAGCTGAACGTCGTTTGAACGAGTGGCAATGAAGCGCTCCAGATCGGCGAGCCCGCCTGACCAGTCGAACTTCGATCTGATGCGCTCTGCGAAGGCGTGCTTGACGAGTTCGAGACGCTTCGCATCGAACGAACCGCTACCAAAGAATTTCGCGACGCGGTGATTCCGCTTCGACATCCGGGCATCGACGAACTGCAAGTCTGGGCACAGCATCAGCACCCCGATATTCGCTACCTCCGCTCGTCCGCGATCCGGGCAGAACTGAATGATGCTGTAGTAAGCGCGATGGAAGGACATGGTGCGTACCCGCGTCGCTTAGGGAAACATTGTTTGGACAATTGTGCCGCTCACAAAATCTGCGCGCCCGAAGATGAGTTCTATGAGTGCCGCGCGTCCCGCGCTGCTTACTTCCCAGTCATCCGCAATATCGTTGACGGTTTCTTCGACGAAAGACCGACTTATTGTTCCGAGCTCCTCAGCCGCGGTTTGCACAAGCTCGCGATCTAGAAATTCCTCGAACTCCGGAAAGCGACCGTAGATTCTCGCATCCTTCACGTTGTCGATTTGAGAGAGCCTGGGGCCCAAGTCACGCCCGCACGAGAAGCAATGCGTATGATCCATCGCCGTCAACAGAAACCTACCCTTCGGCGCGCCCTCGGCGGACAAGAACACGTTGTCGTGATTCGGCTTTCTCGCAGCTGGATCGGCCGGATGCCGGTCGCAATTCAATAGCCAAGTGTCGAGCACTACTATTCGCGATACGTCTGCGGCGTTTGTCGCCGCCATGAGTTCCTCGACGCTTCCATTCCACGGCGACCCGCGTTCGGCCCGGGACGCGATCGCGGTGCCAGGCAACGCTTTGCGCTTGTGACCAAGCTCGATTTCGTCCTCCGTCGATACAACCAACTTGGCAACGGCAAAGGTTCGCAGTCCAAACCAATCGGCGGAGGTAGTACCAATCCAATCAGCAGCAAGCGCGTGCGGCCCTTCTTTGTTGCCGAGGGCCTTCAAGTAGCAACGCCCGGCGTCTGTAATGATCTCCGCAGGACCGGTGCTGGTGCCGATCACCGCCAGGTGGCGAACGAAACGGGTTGGATTCCAATCGGGTGAGTGGATGGGGTTGCCTCGTACCGTAGCGCGTTAGACGCGGAAAACCTTCATCACCTCGTCGCCGAGGTGATTGATCACCTTTACCGCAATCCGGCCGCTCTTCGGCTTGTCGAACGCTCGCGACGTGTCGCTGTGCAATGTCGCCCACGCTTCCTCGTTGATTTCGGCCTTGAGCGTCGTCTTTAGCGCACCGTAAGGATCGTTCGCGCCGAGGAAGTACGCGTGCCGCACGAAGAAGCTCTCCTCGTTGTAGTCAGTGTCGATGAACCAGCACGCGATGCCGTCCGGTCCGTCGCTCTTTACTTCGCCGGTGCTCGGATGGAACACATCGACGCCATTTACCGTGACCCGCATGCGACCGTCCGCCTCGGTGATCAGTGAGACGTCTGGCTCGCCGAAGACCACGAACAGGTTTCCTTTCCCAGTATTCTTTAGATCCTCCGCCATGTGGAGGTCGGCGTTCATACGCGCCTTGAGCACCGGCAGGCGGCCGAGCTTCGTGAATTCTGTCGTGTGCGCGTCGTAGTTGAAGGCGCACGCAATGAGGACGTCGAAGTCGGCTTCGATCGCCTCCTTGGCCGTCTGGAAGAGATCGGGCCGGTTAACGGTGCCGAACTCCGGGCCAATAAAGATCGCCGCGCGCCGCTCGACGGCGTCCGCGCCCTCGCCTTCCATATAACGCCCGTCGGCGCAAATCATGTCGCCAGGCCAGGGGACCAGCGACGTGAAGACAATGCGCGCGTCCTTGTGCGCCTGCTGCACGCCGGCGGTGCGCAGGTTCTCGAGAATCATTTGCGGGAAAGACTGCGTCGCCTCGTACTCGTCGCCCCGATTCTGGGAAACGCGATCGATCAGCTCGTCGTTCTCGTCCACGCTAAGAACGCGGTGCGGGGAGAGGCTCTCGACAGTGAATGGGCCGGCGACACGGACTTTCTTGTTGTCGGTGTATGGCTTGTCGTACAAGAACTCGAATTCAGCCTTGGCGGCGATCGAGGCGTCAATTTCATTCTGGCGACCAATGCGCGCTTGCCACCAGTCGGCGTGGAGCTTCTTCGCTGCGTCGGACCACTTAGCCTCGTTGTCGCGCGGGATTTCCCACTCTTCCCACTTCTGCTTTAACGCGGCGTTGAGTTGCTCGCGAAGCGGCTCGAGGGTGGCTTGCAATTTTTCCCAGATGACGTCGATCTCGGCGTTGTTGGCGATCGACTTGAGGGTGATGTGGGGGACACGCTCATAGACGAAACCATGCCGAACGTTGCCGCGGGTAGGTTGCGAAGACGGTATAGTCTGGGTGACTTCGCCCTCTTTGAGCTGGCCTTCGCGTGTGTCGGCGAGCAGGTAGTACGGATAGCGAGCGCCCATGATGCGTGCGCGCGCAAGCGCGAGTGCGACTCGTGAAGTGTCGATGGTGATCCAGCGGCGGCCCCACTGTTCCGCGACCGTCGCTGTGGTCCCAGAGCCGCAAGTAGGATCAAGGACTAGGTCACCCGGGTCGGTTGCCATCAACAAACACCTTTGAACGATTTTTCGGTTCGTCTGGACAACATAGATCTTGTCGTCCGAGTAGCCCCCGGCACTCGTATCCTGCCAAAGGTTGTCGAACGGCACCACGGGAAAGTCACGCAGCTTCCGAAGGTAATAGAGGCTCGTGCTCACATTGATGAGTCGACGCGATCGTCGGAGCCGATCGAGGCCGTCGCGCGTCGTTTTCCAGTGTTGGTTCTTGCCTGGCAGGAACTTTGTCCCTTCGAACTCGTAGGCGGATGACCCTTTCGGCGTTTCCCCCAGTGAAACGAGCGTATCAGGCGCAAATATCTCGAGAAAGTCGGCAACTTCTCCAGTTTCGCTCTCGTCGCGCGACATTGGACGTCGCGTATGTGTCGCTACATCTTGGACCATACGATAGATCGATGGACGATCCGCACCCGTCTTGTCGCGATACGGTTGCCGGTACTTCAGCGTGGCAATTGATTTCGCGTACCAGAGCACGTGGTCGGCTACTGAAGCCAGCGTGTTGGCCGATTGCCCTCCCGTTTTCCGAAACGCAATCGCGCTGCAGAATTGCGGCTCACCAAATACTTCGTCCATAAGAATGCGTATGCGGTGGACATTGTCCTCACCTATTTGCACGAAGATCGATCCGGACTCCGTCAGCAGGTCCCTCGCAACTGTTAGTCGATCCCTCAGATACGTGAGATAACTGTGAATCCCGTCCCGCCACGTATCACGAAACGCCTTCACCTGCTCCGGCTCGCGCGTAATGTGCGCCGCGTTCCCATCCTTTACGTCGCGACTCGTCGTGCTCCATTGAAAATTCGAATTGAACTTGATCCCGTACGGCGGATCGAAGTAAATGCACTGTACTTTTCCGCGTAACCCCTCGCGCTCCGCCAAACTCGCCATTACCTGCAACGAGTCGCCCAGAATCATTCGGTTCGACCAGTTCTGATCGTGTTGATAGAACTCCGTCCTGTCCACGCCTTTCGGAATGCCGTTGAAGTCGGAGAAGAGATCGGCCATGATCTCGCCCTGATCATGCTTGGTCTCCTGACTCTGTCGTAAGAGATCGTCAATGAGCGCCTTGGGATGGACCTTCTCCTGGATGTAGAGCGGCGGCGCGTTGACGACGAGGTCGCTCCAATCCTGCTCATCCTTCCCGCGCCACATGAGCTGCGGATCCAGGTCGCGATTGCGGCGCTCGTACGTGGCGCGCAGATCGCTCTGCGCGTTCCGATCCACCACGCTCTGATACTCGGCCGTGGGAATGTTCTTGCGCTTGGCCTCGTCGTGGCGAAGTGCATCGACCTGCTTGCTCTTTGGCGGAGCTGATTTGCGTGCCATGAGAATTTTATGTCAGCGGTATGGCGTTGCCGGTGTCGCTGGAATATCGCAGGATGACACCCGGCCAAGCGTCATCATAGCGTTGCACCCGACGCATTTCGGACAGCTCGTTCAATCTGCCGCCGAGTCTGATCGATCGCCGGCGACCGATTGGGCAGCGGCCTCGACGAGCTTCGCGAAATCCGCGTCGATGGTATGCATCTCTCGGAACTCGGCGAATGCCCAACGCCCGAAGGTCTTGAGGTTGTTCACGCCGCGGATCCAGTAGGTGTCCATCGTGCTCTTCTTCTCCTTCGCATCCTCGCGTCGATAGCCCTTGATCTCGATGACGACACGTAGGAGATCGTCGACGCCGTGGCCATCGTCAACAAGGACCACGAAGTCCGGCAGGTAGCGGCGCATTTCCGAACCGAATCGGTACGGCACCTCGAGGCCGAGCCCGTGATTCTTCACGTAGGCACGCACGCGGGGGTGACCTTCGACGACGCGGCACAACTCCGCCTCCCAATCGCTGTCGAACACGACCCAGTTCACGTGACACTTGTCGGCGGCCGTTTGCCAAAGGGTTTGGCGTGACGTGTTGAAGTGGACGTGAGCCGTCGAGCCGATCGGATTGTACGGATCAAGAACGGCTTTGATCGTGCTCGGGTCGCGATCATCGAACGCGATGACGCTGACGATGCGGTTCGCGGCCATGTCGGCGATGTCCTTGTACATGAGAAGGCCGGGCTTCGTCCCGCCTTCGCATACGAGATGATGATCGAGCCATTCCTTGGCGATCCGCTTGAGCTGGCCGAACAGATGCAGCCTCGGCGCCTCGCCTGGGTCTCGCCACCTCGTATAGAGAATGTGCTGCGTGAGCTGGTAGAGGATGGTCGACGGACGTAGCGTGTCGAGGTGATCGAGCGTCAGATCGATTCCCTCGCCGACGATGCCCTGAACGAGCGTCTTCGTGGGTCCGACCATGTCGGGTCGCAACACGAGTGTCGAATCCTCGGTGAACCTCGCCGAGAGTCGCTCGTTGGAGAGCTCGACGCGATAACCCTGGACGCGCGGGAAACGAATTTCCAATGCGTCGCGCTCGGGACTGACCGCGCGCACGACGACCGTTTGTCTCGGCGCCTGTGGCGGAGCGACCACCGGACTCGCGGTGAAGTCGAAGGGAATGCCGAGGATGTCGGCGTATTCGACGTTGAACAAACCTTCGTCGTTCAAGTCATACGACTGTCGGCGCAGCGCCCGACCGATGACCTGCTCGCAAAGAAGCTGCGTGCCGAATGCGCGGACTCCGAGCACGTGAGTGACGGTGCTCGTGTCCCAGCCTTCGGTGAGCATCGACACTGAGACGACGCAACGAATTTGCTCACCCATCTTTCCGCGCTTGCCCACCGTATTCATCACTTCGCGCAGAATGTCCTGATCGGAGACTTTTTCTGCGGCAAGTGCGTCGTTCGTTCGCTCGCGCAGGTCACGCTTGAACTGTTCGATCTCGAGCGCCGCCGCGCCACGAAAGTTGTCGTCCAGCGCTTCTCCGCTCTCGAGCTGCATACTGTCGACAAGCAACGTGTTCGGGCGAGGTAGCGCGTTGCCGTACTCGTCGAAATTGCGAAACAGCTCGAGTCGCCCAGCGTGAAACGACAGCGTCCCGTCCGTATTGGTCTGTTGGAATCCGGTGATGAAGTCGTAGACGAGCTTCGATATCGCCGTGTTCTGGCAAACGATGATGAAGCACGGTGGGACGCCAATGCCCTTTTCGCGCCAGAGATCGAACGTCTTCTTGTAGTGACCGTACAACGCCTCCAGTGCGGTTTGAAGTCGACTCGGGAGAGACAGTGGGTCGAGCCCTTCCTTGCCCCGCCGCTTCTTGGGCATCTGAGCGCGAATATTCTCCCACAGGTTCCGGTACATCGGCATGTCGCCACCGACGATGTTCTCGGCGACGGGAACGCGCGGCAACTTCACGATGCCGCACTCGATGGCGTCCATCAGCGAGAAATCGCTCATCGTCCATGGAAACAACGAACCTTCGTTATAGCCGGAGCCGCGCAAGAAGAACGGCGTCGCTGAGAGATCGAACACCCGCGGCACGCCGAGCTTTCGTTGCACCGCTTCGAGTCCGGAGATCCACAGGCGCGCGGCTTCGTTGTTCTCTTCGGCTTCCTTGCGATCGTCGCCTTTGAGGTCCTCGCCTTCTTCGTCGTCCTTGGGCTTTTCTCGATAACAGTGATGGGCTTCGTCGTTGAGCACGATGACATTCTTGAGGCCCATCAGGTCGGGCATGACGCGCTGCAGCATCTGCCCGTCGCTCTCCAGCGTGTCGAGCGGTCCGCCGAGGCGTCCTTGAAGCAGGAGGCGGCCGCCCTTCGACAACTCCATTCGCTCGCGAAGCTTGAACGCGTGATAGTTGGTGATGACGATTTTCGCGCGCATAACGTCTTCCACCATCTCGCTCGGCACCAGCTCGCGCGTCGTGTAGTAATTCTCCGGGTGATTCGGTTGGAGAATTTGTAGTCGATCGCGAATCGTGATGCCGGGCGTGACGATGAGAAAGCCGCGCGTGAATCGCTTGCTCTGCGGACGCCGGACGGCGTTGATGGTCTGCCACGCGATGAGCATGGCCATAACGGTCGTCTTTCCAGCTCCCGTCGCGAGCTTCAACGCCAGTCGATCGAGTCCGGGGTTCGCGTCAGCGCTCGCGTTCGCGAGGTGTTCTAAGAAGCGCTTTCCGTGCGTATCGCCCGGCGCAACCTCGGTCAGCCAGATGGCCGTTTCGACGGCTTCGATCTGGCAGAAGAACGGGCGGACTGTATTGAACTTGAAACCGCGCCAATGTTGGAGCAGGCGGGCCGTTTCAGGTGTTACGCCCCAGTTGTTGGAGTTCGGAACCCCACGCCATTGATCGACGCGAGCTCGCAGGTCGATGATGAGCGGGCGCAGGTCGTATTCCTGCCCGCCGTGCTCGAGTGCGTTCTCGCCGAGCCCGAGAGAAGTCTGGTCTTTTCCAACCTTTCGCTTGCGCGGCTTGGGGATCGGCGTGATGAAGCTGACGGCCCGCCGCGATTCGAGAACGCGCTGAGTCGGCTGACCGTCGTCGTCCAGCTCCCAGTGACGCTTGGGATACTCGTACGGCGAGTTGAGGATCGGCTTGTCGAAGAACGGATTGCTCATCGGCTGAGACAGCTATCCTTGAATCGGAGGGAACCGCTTTTGCCGCCGGTGCGCGCGAAGGCGGCGCTTTAGCGTTCCGCAAATGTCGTCTCTCGCACCGATGACCGGAAGGCTTCTCAGTTGCGCCGCTCGGACCGATAGGCCTCGCCGGGCGGGGACGACGTTAAACGCTTTCTAATGTTCCAGACCATTCCAAGAGGACCTGAGCCACTGGCTAGGCGCCGGTGAGCAGTCCCTCGAGCATTCGCCGCGTTTCTGGGTCAGTCGAGTACATGAACGTCCCCTTGATCCCACGGGTGAGCAGAACACGGTAGGTGTGCTGGAGAAGAGCCACCAACTCCGGCTCTCCAATCCTCCGACGCGCCAGCGCGCTGTCTGAGGACCGCGCCTTGTCAGCAATCCAACCGCCGTCTCGCCAAACGAGGTCATCGCCGAGGATCACGCCGCAATAGTCGAACTCCAAACCCTGAGCCGAATAAATGCAGCCGATTTCGCGAATCCGTTCCGGATGTGTGGCCCACAGGGTGTATGGGTGTCGATCGGCGCGCGGCTGAGGTTTCGGTGGCTTCCGCTGCTCGGGCGGCTTTTCATTCCACGGCCGTTTCCACACACCAATTTGGACGTCGGACGTCAACGAGCCGTCCGAGTTCGGGTCCGACCAGGGCCAGCAGAACCCTGCTACCATTCGCGCCGAGTGTCCGGCTCGGGCCAGTCGGACGAGCTCCGCTTCCATCGCTGACGGCGTATCAAAAGTGCGGAGGTCGTATTCGCCCGCCGCCCGCCATCCGCCTGGCGCAATGGGATCGTCCGACATCAGCTCGTTCACCCAATCCAGATACCCGCCGCATCCATTGCAGCGAAATTGGGCACTCAGCCTAACCTCTCGAACGTCGGCGTTCTCGGTCGCCGCCGCCTCTCGAATGGCGTCAATGGTGCCGATCTCGTCGGGCCGCACATTCTGTCGCTCGTCGAGAAAAAATACCGAGACCCGCGCGCACCGCACGAGTTCCCGGGCCTGCGAGATCTCTGATTGAATCGCCTTCTTCGTGAACCGGTCGTTCGACGACTCGCGGATGCGGTGTGCCTCATCCGCCACCAGGATGTCGACCGCGTTTGGCACAGTCGACAGATGGCGGAAATTGTTGAAGTAGCGAAATAGCGCCGTGGCGCTACGTGGGTTCGGGCCGATTGCACGCAGATTGGTCGTAAATGCTTTTGAGCCCGTCGCGTGCACCGCCGAAAACCCCGCCTTGGCCATCTCGACAACGAGGTGAGCGGCAATGACACTCTTGCCCGTACCCGGCCCGCCGAGGACGATCACAGTTGATTTGCTGCCGCTCTCCGCGGCCGTCTTCACATGTCCGCGCACGAGATTGTAGGCGACCCGCTGCTCGTCGAGCAACGTCCAAACCGCTGAATCCTCCAAGGACTTCGCGATGCCGGCGAGAAGCGACATCGATGGGCGATAACGCCCAGATACCAGCGCGGGCAACAGAGCCATCCCATCGCCGCCGGATAACGCCGTCGACAGGAATGCGCTCAGCGCCGGCTCGTCGTCCCGCGAGAACAGCGCCGCCGGCTCGAGTTCCAGAAATTCGGCTGGCCGAATATCGTCGAGAACCGCACGGGGCATGTTGTGCAAATACGCACACGCCGACAGGCGATACCCATCTTCGGAGAATGCTGAATGCGAGTCGCGGAGATACTGTGCGTAGGCACTCACCTGAACCGCGGGATTGAGCATCTCCTGGCCCATGACGACGACGTTGTCCGGGAATAGACTCGGGCCGGCATCCTCCCATTGCTTGAGCTCAAGGAGAACGACATGCGGCTTCCTGTCGGGATCACGCGCAACGAAGGAAACGTCGACACGTCGATCCGTGAGCGGCAGTTTCATTTCGACGCCGACGCCGAGGCGATCGAGGTCGGAACGTGTCACGACGTCGGCGAGCGCGGTCAGGCTGTTCTTCCACGACCGTATTTCCGCCTCACTTGCCGTACCCCACCGGCGATTGAACTCGCGCGTGATGTGCGTCGTGAGGCGGCTTATCGGGGCCAGCGTGACGAACTCGTCGAGACTTCCAGCGAATAGCGCAGCGCCGCTGTCGTTGAGAGGCATTAGATAGTGATACGCTCAACTTGTCTCCGCGTCAAACGACCGGAGAGCGTAGATTTGGAGACGATCTCCCGCCATCCAGAACAAGATGACGTCTACTGAGCTCGACGACGAAATCCGCGCCGCGACCTTTGCGTTCATCCTGCAACTTAGGGATCGCTTTGGCGGGCGCATACCCGCGGCGCAACTAAGCGCAGGCATAGTGTTGCGCGGCGAGCGCATTCCGATTTGGAATCAACAAAAGGGCATCTTCAAGCCGGCTGCCCTTGGTCTCGCCTCAACAACTATCAACGCCCTTCACCGTCCAATCCACTTCGGACAACTCGCCCGCACCCGGCATCGATCGCACTGATACCGCGTCGCATCCGCACTGAAATTCCCACGCGCCAACGCCGCGCGCCGAGACTCGAGCCCCGTCGCCAGCGTCGGAAGCGCCTTCTTGTTCCTACTCCACTTGTAGTAGTCATAAATCCGCCCGTCCTCTCCCGAATACGCGTACCCCGTCACCCCCGACCAAACGTGCTCGAGCAGCGCGGGCGACGATCACTTGCCCTCCGCCAACTCCGACCAATTCAAAGAACACTCCTCACTCTCTCCAACGACTCCGGCCGAAACGCAATCGCCACCACGGTTCCATCCGCCTGCCGATAGTGCGCGATCAGATCGAGCCGAACGCCCGGCCCATCCGTCGACGGCAACACCAACTCCGAGCTCAAACTCACCCCCCTGGCCGCCATTGGCCGAACGGGCGGACACACGCGTCGAAATCCAGCGTATGCAAAACGCTCACGAAGGGCCGTCTGCGGCGACCGACGCGTCACGTAGCGCTACGTGCTGACGTGCCCCGTGCGAATCCGGTGTACCGACGCGCCTGACGCTCGGCCGTCACCACTCTTCCCCAGCAGGTCCTTCACGACTTGGAGAGACTCAGTGCCGGTCCGCGACGAGCCGTTTGAACTGTCGATTTTCTTCTTCGAGCGCTTTCAGCCGCGTGAGCTCGCTGACCTGCAGCCCGACATATTTCTTCTTCCAGCGATAGAGCGTTTGTTCGGTCACACCATGCGTCGTACGAGATCAAGCATTTTCGCGCCGGCCTCCATCTGCCGGACCACGGTGGGCATCTGCTTGTCTGTAAACCGACTCTTCTTCATGCCAACCACGCTGGCAACTTTCCCGATGCGCGGATAGGCCATCAGAGCGAAATCGTGCTGTATTTCAAAGGTTCTCCCTCGAATTGACGAACGCCCTGATCGAAGAACGGACGTAGCTCGGAGAGCCTTCGAACCGCTGTTGCTTCGTCAATTACTGATATCTCGGACCAACGGTTGCCAAGACCATTGTGTGATGTCCCGAAACGTAAGCCCCCATTGCCAGAGCTCAGCCACCAGCGGTCGTGAATCGGAAACTTCCCCGAGCTCTGCACTCCCGCAATGATTATTCGCGTCGCCGGTGGTGCGTCATTTGACAAACGCGACCATTCCGCCCGATACGTGTCCTCATACGGACCGGCAACATTTCGATGAGCATCTTTGCCCGTTAAAATCTGAATCGCACACTCATCAATCGCCTCCGTGATCACCAAAACGGCCTCGAGGCTCGATGGAGTAAAATACGGATCGACGATCCATATCTCTTCAGGGCGCCCTTCCGTCAGCCATGTTTTCACGAATTCGATACCGTCGCGTTTCTCACCGTCTCGAACGAGGAACTCTGCACCTAACGCCGTCGCCGACTCCTTCAGCACGAGCGGAACTGGATTCGTATTGCGAAACCCAGAGTACAATGCGAGCTCGGCCCCTCTAAGGCACGCTTCAAATAGCGGCACCAAGTACTTTCTTGCCTCTGGCGTACCTCCCTCCCGACGGACTGCATTCTCAATCGCCCAGGCAAATATTGGATAGGCCGTTGTTACTGGCTGCGCGGCGGCGTATTCCATGAACTGCATGGTCCGCTCCGGCGGCACCGGGTTAGTCCGGCGGGCGTTTAGAGCGCCCAATTGCGCCCAGGCCGCTCTCGACCATTCAGAAACGTGCATCGCCTTGGGCTCCTCGTCCGATTGATGTCGAGAAGCCAACACTTCTTTAAGACGATGAAAGCTCAGCTGCGACTGTGCGCGGGTCTTCGGAACCTCGCTCTTGAACGTTGACGCGATGGAAGCCGCGGCCTTTGGATCGCGGCGATACATCGCGTCGATTAAGGACAGGCGCCGGTCCTCGAGCGTCTCACCAACCCCGCTTTGCGTCAATCGAATTGCTCTCTCGAGTAACTCTCGGCTGCGTTGTGGTTCAACGTTTATCATGAAATCGCTCAAAAGCTCAAATCGATCAATCCTCTCGGTTATGACGGGCAACGTCTCTGCGATCGCAGCGGCTTGATCGAGAACTTGACGACGGCTCTTTGAATCACGGGTCACACGCGCAATAATCCCAAGGACGTACACACGATCCGAAACATTGGGTATTGCGATTGCTCTCTGAACGAGCGTCGCGGTTGGGATCTGTTTCGCTGGTTCGCGCAAACGATTGATGGTCGCATCAGATGCGATTACGTAGCCAGCATGTTTGATAAAACGATTGCTTGGAAAGCGTTCTCGAGCAAGCTCTTCAAGCTGACGAACTAGCTCAGCGCGTTGGTTCTTATTGAACTGATCGGCGTACTGATTCCCGCACGCGGCATCAACTACCTCGGACATCCGCTGATAGATGAGATTATCCTCATCAACCCTGCCGATAATTTGTATAATCTCCTGGGCGGTCGTAAAATCGATATTGAACCCTGCCCCCGGATACCTCTCATACGGATCGCCTCGCGGTACTCCCGTCAGAAGAAACCGTGCGGCGTCGTCGACTGCTGCGTCCTTCCTGACAGCGTCGATCTGCGAAATCAAGACGTCAAAGGTTGGTCGTGCGCCAACCAGTAACGCCGAAGCTGAACGTGTGACTGCCTCCTCCCAATCGTCCTTGTTGTTCCGCCTCAGTGCGGTCAATAACGGAACAATCCGGTCAACCACTACTGCGCGGCGCTCATCGAGATTCGAATGAGTGTGGTGTCGAAGTGCTAAATCACACCACAGGCTCAGTTGATTCTCCGCTGAACCCGTTCTTTCAATTGAGCTCTTGAGTCGCAGCATGTCGTCCGGACTACTCAGTTTGCGTTTTACCAATGCTGCGTAAGTCCGGATCGCAAGCTGGAGGCCGAGATACGCGGCCGTTCCGGCTTCGACATTGAGCGTGCCGCTCTGGGCCTTCAGATCGTTGATCTCGCCGACAAGCGTCTTCGCGAGAGCCGGTCGATGAGGGGCGATTATAGTTATAAGGTCGTAGCCTACTTGGCATCTCTCGGCGTCCGCTTCGAGCCCACGCCACGCCTCAAGGACGACGGTTTCGAGATTTGCCATCATCCGCTCATGTTCATCTGTCGTTGTAACAACGACGAGAGTGGAAATGATCCTTGCGGCCGCTCGGGCCCGCGAAACGGCTCCTCCAATATTCGGTGCCACGAGAGCAAGCGACGCCGCCGCGCGCCGCAGCTCCGTCGTTCGTGCCATCCGAGTCGCAGCGACAATCCAATCCGACACTGCCTCGTCTCGGACGGCGGGATCGACAATCGACAACATCGCAGTTCTTAGTGAATCGAATTGACCGGTCACGTGCGGAACGGATGAAGCGACCTGGATCACGCGTTTGTTTGCCGCATCGCGGCGCGACTCAGTATTTAGCATGGCGGCCAGGCGAAGAGCGAGTTCGGGGCACGCTGGACTCAGCGCGTCGATTACGCCCTTCACGACGTCATAGTGTTCCGCCGACTGACTGAGGAGCTCATCGATTCCATCCCAAAGTTCTTGCTCCGCAAGCGAATGGAGGTCGTATTCGGTGTCCAGCAGACGGTTAGGATCGATGCGCCGGAGGGACGTGACTAGATGACCAAGGCAAGCCGATTTCGCAGCGAGATCTGCGATTCTTACGATCGCATTGTACACTTCGCCGTATCGATTGCGTGACGTTGACTGATCAAATCTCCAATGCGCCCGAGCAAGAGTAAGTTGGAGTCGAACGTATTCCTCAGTCGGCCCCGCCGCCTCAATCGCCGCCTGTTGCCCATCAATCAATGCACAATAGTGAGATAGTGCCTGATACGACTTGAGATGTGGCAGACAGGTCGCGAGTTCGCGGTAGACTTCGGCATTCACGACATAGTCGGTTGTCCGTATTGCAACTTGGAGCGCGTAGTCAAACACGTCGCCAGCATCTTCGCGTGTTGAGTTGCCAACCATCCATCTCCGTAACATGTACAGTTGATTTCCGGCTGATTCGAGGCGCTTTGCCTCCGCAATCGCATCCACCGCGGACAGGTCACCCAGAAGCATCTCAGCCTCGGCGGCCAACCGTCGAGCTGCAGGGTCGGCGATCCGCTCTCGAATTTCCTTCGCCTTTTGGCGATCCTTCTCCTCTGTTCGCAAATCAGCCTGAATGGCAAGCGCAGCGAACGCCCAGTCAATGGCGTTTGCCCCACGGCCCTCGCCGGCACCTCGGCTGACAAGGTCGATCGCCAGGTCTGGAAAGCTGTGGAACAAGTCCGCAGCGACCTCTGTAAGGCGATCACCGAACGCCGTCGGTTCAATTTCCGAGTAGAGAGTCTTAATGCTGTCGAGCAACCCTGGATCATTTGGCAGACCTATTTCGCGGCGCGTCTTCTCTATTGCTGCGAGAAGTCGGAACCGCGAATTCACCTGCATCTCTGCCTGCGCAAGCGCCAGCGCTGCGTCCACGTCCTTGAGCGCGGTGAGCGCACAGACCTCGGATGTCGCCGACTCCGCCTGGGCAAGCTCGGCAATCGTAGCCTGCTGAAGCGTAAAACGAAGGACATCAGCATCGCGGTGAAGCTGGCGAGAAGCGTCCACTGCTTGCCGTGCTTGGAGCTGAACCGACTCCAAACTGGGACTGCGCCTATATAGGCTGGCGAATCGTTCCGGAGAAAGATATGCCACGAGCTCAGTGAGTTTGTCGGCGCTCGTGAAGAAGCCCGGCAAGTACTTGAGTGCCTCGTCGCTCTCAGGATCGCGAAGCAAGTAGTCGATAAACAGCTGGTTTACGCCCGGCCGCAATTCACTTAGCCTATCACTGACAAAGCGCCGAAACGCTTCGGAAACAAACCGCGCGCTGGTGCCGTCCCATTGCACGAATGGAAGCGAGCTCAAAGACGCAACTATCTTGAGCTGACCGATTGATGCAATCGCCGCCAAACGCTCTACAGTATATGGGCGGTTCTCGTATGACAGGACCGCCAGCAGCAAGCGTACGTCATCGTCGAGTTGCGCATTTTGCCATTCGAGATTGAAGAGACTTGGCAACGACTCATGAGCACTTCGCAACAGCTCCGCCACAGGCATTCCGCCCTTTAGCAGGCGGCGCACGCTGGCAAGGTGCCCTGGTATGCGCTTCGTAAGTGACGCGATATCTCGAAGTTCACCGTCTGACAGCTCGATTCGCTTGAGAAACCACCGTGCCTCATCTGCGGTAAAGTGAAGGTCCCCCGATTTCGTAGACACCCAATTAACCCTGTTACGTTCAGGGTCGAGGTGTCGAATGCAGGCAAGACGAAGCAAGCAGCAGCAACAGAG
>Ga0193753_10000624_pt1 | contig 33968 bp, 25 predicted proteins | sample H1c2metaG_FD_144925 | JGI IMG/M metagenome (GOLD analysis project Ga0193753, IMG submission 144925) | Soil microbial communities from a riparian zone of the East river system, Colorado, United States - H1c2 | ecosystem: Environmental > Terrestrial > Soil > Riparian zone | place: USA: East...
GACGGGCGAAGCGGTTTACACAGACGATCAAATACCGCACACGACGATGCTCGAAGTCTGGCCAGTTTGTTCTCCGCATGCTCGCGCTAGAATTCTGCGCTGCGATACAGCCCAGGCCCGGCTTGTTCCGGGAATAAACGCGGTGCTGTTGGCCGATGACATTCCAGGTTTGAACGACGTTGGGACGAAGCGGGACGAACCTCTGCTCGCGAGTGGCGACGTGTTTTATCACAGCCAAATCGTTGCGCTCGTTGTCGGAGAATCGCAGGAAGCTTGTCGCGCTGCGGCAGCGGCAGTTGCGATCGAATACGAGCCGCTCTCGCCCACGCTGACGATTCGTGAAGCCCTCGAATCGGGAAGTTTTCACAACGATCCCAATTTCATCCGCCGCGGCAATTGCGATGACGCGTTGCTCACTGCGCCGATGACGTTCGAAGGTGAATTTGAATTAGGCGGGCAGGAACACTTTTATCTGGAGACACACGCCGCGTGGGCGACGCCGGGCGAGGACGGCGCGATTTCCGTTGTTTCCTCCACGCAACACCCTTCGGAAGTGCAGGCGGTCGTTTCAGAATTGCTGCATCTGCCGGCCAACAAGGTTGTCGTGAAAAGTCGCCGCATGGGCGGCGCTTTCGGCGGCAAGGAAACTCAAGCGGCGATCCCCGCTGCGCTGGCTGCCTTGGCGGCGCACGCGACGGGTCGTTCGGTGCGTGTGCGTTTCAATCGCGATCAAGACATGATGATCACCGGGCATCGGCATCCTTTCCTCGCGCGATTCAAAGCCGGATTTTCTTCGGATGGTGTCCTCCACGCGCTTCAAATTCACCTCTGGTCGAATGGCGGTTGGGCGCAGGATTTGTCGCAAGCCGTGACGGATCGCGCGCTCTTTCACCTGGATAATTCCTACTACATTCCCGCCGTGGAATTTCGCGGGCAGGTCGCGAAAACGAATCTCTCTTCCAACACAGCGTTCCGAGGCTTTGGCGGCCCGCAAGGAATGCTGGTGGTCGAAGAAATCCTGGATCGAATTGCGCGCCGGATTGGCTTGGCGCCGGAAGTCGTGCGCGAAAGAAATTTGTATCGCGGTCAAGGTGAGACGAACACGACGCACTACGGTCAGGAAATTGAAGACAACCGGATTCAAACCATTTGGCACGAACTGAAGCAGTCGAGCGATTTGGAAAATCGGCGCGCTGAGATTTCCCGTTGGAACAAAACGCACGCTCATCGCAAACGCGGCATTGCGATCACGCCGGTCAAGTTTGGGATCAGCTTCACGGTGACGCATTTGAATCAGGCCGGCGCGTTCGTGCTGATTTATCAGGACGGCAGCGTGCAGCTGAATCATGGCGGCACGGAGATGGGGCAGGGATTGCACACCAACGTGATCGCCATCGCCGCCCAAGCACTTGGCATCTCGCCGGAGAAAGTTCGGGTGATGATCACCAGCACGGACAAAGTACCGAACACTTCTGCGACGGCCGCCTCCGCGGGAACGGATTTGAACGGTGCTGCTGTGAAGAACGCGTGTGAAATTTTACGCACGCGGCTCGTCTCGATTGCGCAGGAGTTGTTGCAGGCAGCGCTGGGGCGACGGCCGGAAACCGAAAGCATTACGTTCGCAGACGGAATGGTGTTCGACCAAACCCAACCCGACGTAACCGTTTCATTCGCGGAAGTGGTCAAGAAGGCGTATATCGCGCGCGTCAGCTTGTCGTCCACCGGCTTTTATGCGACGCCCGGAATTCATTGGGATCGCGCGGCCGGCCGCGGCAAGCCGTTCCATTATTTCGCGTGTGGCGCTGCGGTCGCGGAAGTGGAAGTGGACGGTTTCACCGGCATGCACCAGGTGAGGCGCGTGGATATTCTTCACGACGTCGGAGACTCGATCAACGCCGCCATCAATCGCGGACAGATCGAGGGCGGATTTATCCAGGGCATGGGATGGCTCACGACGGAGGAACTCAAATGGGATGACAAAGGGCGGTTGCTCACGCATTCGCCCGACACTTACAAGATTCCGTCGATCGGCGACACGCCGGCCGTTTTCAACGTAACGCTGCTGGCCAACGCCGCGCAGAAGAACGTGGTTCATGGCACCAAAGCCGTCGGTGAACCGCCGTTGATGCTGGCCATTTCCGTCCGGGAAGCCATTCGCGATGCCGTGGCTGCATTCGGCGCAAACACCGGTGAGGTTCCGCTGCCTTCGCCTGCGACGGGAGAAGCGATTTACTTTGCCGTTCAGCGCCAAATTGGGAAACAAGCTTCTGCCGAAATTATCGTGGCCAATGCCGTATGCTGAGCGGCAAACGTTTCGATAGTGCCTTCTCAAACGCATGTAGCTATTTTTCCCGTGTGGATTTTGAGATCGAACATGTTGGTCTTCCAGCCCGCGACCCAGCACGGCTCAAGGACTGGTACGTCCATGTCTTCGATGCCGAGTTGGTTTATGGCGACGACGCAAACCCACCGAGCATCCTCGTGAAGATGCCGGGCGGTGTGCTGATCGAAATTTACCCCGCGCTGTGCAGTGTTCCTGACATCACGAACAACAAACTCAGCGGCTGGCGACACGTGGCCCTGCGCGTCGCTTCGCTCGGAGTGTCAAAGGCTCACTTAGAGAGCCGCGGTGTTCGGTTTGAAGCTCAGGTCGGACCAGCGGTGGGCGGCGGCGAAGTGCTCTACTTTGCGGACGCGGAAGGCAATCTCCTCCACCTGGTGCAGCGTCCAGCGACAGCAACAATGAACGCGTGTGCGTAAATGAGTCTTTCTCCTCAAAAAACGATCGAGGTGCGAGCGTTGAACGAGTTGGACCGGGAAAGCTTCGTTCAAATCGTTGGCTCCGTGTTCGAACATTCCTCGTGGATCGCGCGCAACAGTTGGGACAAGCGGCCTTTTGCCAGCGTGGAACAGCTTCATCACTCTCTTTGCGACATTGTTCGTCGCGCGTCGGAGGCCCAACAAATCGAACTCATCAATGCTCATCCTGACTTGGCGGGACGAGAAGCGCAGGCGAATCAATTGACCGCGCAATCCGCCCAGGAGCAAACCGCGGCTGGATTGAAAAGGCTTACACCGGAACAGAACAGCGCGCTGGAGAAACGCACCCAGGAATATCGTTCGCGGTTCGGCTTCACGTTTGTGATCTGTGCGCGGTTGAATGAAAAGGAAGCCATCCTGCAGAGCCTGGAACAGCGGCTGAAGAATTCGCGCGTTCAGGAAATCCAAACTGCGCTGGAGGAAATTTTCAAGATTGCACATCTCCGTCTGCGCGATCTGATCTGCGATCCATTACGCTCACCGGGAATTACGACACACGTTCTCGACACGGCCAATGGATGTCCGGCCGGCAACATGCAGATCGAATTCTGGCGGCTGATGGACGGCAAGCGCGAATTGCTCAAGACGGTTCGGACGAACTCGGAAGGACGAACGGATTCTCCGCTCGCCGGCGCTGCGTTGCAGCCGGGCGAGTACGAACTCGTCTTCTTCGTCGGCGATTATTTTGCGACAAAGAATCCCGCACCGGCGCAAATCCGTTTCCTCGATCGAGTGCCGGTTCGTTTCGGCATCGCCGACGCTGGCGCGCGCTATCACATCCCGTTGCTTTGTTCCCCATGGGCCTACTCGACTTATCGCGGCAGTTGATGCGCCGCTGCGACGAACTCGGCGCGATCAGCGACCAGTCGGGGCGTTTGACTCGCGCCTTCCATTCGCCCGCGATGCAACGGGCCAATCAACTCGTCGGCTCGTGGATGCGTGCCGCTGGACTCAAAGTGCGTGAAGACGCGGCGTTCAATCTCCTCGGCATTTGGCCCTCAGCGAGGCGAAATGCGAAGACGCTGTTACTCGGATCACACCTCGACACGGTTCCCGATGCCGGCAAATACGACGGCCCGCTCGGTGTGTTGACGGCGATTGCGGCCGTCGAACATTTGCGCGCGACTGGCGCAACGCTGCCTTTCAATCTCGAAGTCGTCGGCTTCAGCGATGAGGAAGGCGTGCGCTATCAGACCGCGTATTTGGGAAGCGGCGCGTTCACGGGAACACTTCGCAAGATCGATCTCACTCGCATCGAAGAAAAAGGAATCATGCGGGCGCGCCGCTCGAAGAAGGAATTTCTCGGCTTCTGTGAAGTCCACATCGAGCAAGGCCCGGTGCTCGAGCAAGCCAATCGCCCGCTCGGAGTTGTTTCCGGCATCGCCGGGCAAAGCCGGCTGCACGTGGAATTTCACGGACGCGCCGGTCATGCGGGAACCGTCCCGATGGACCTGCGGCGCGACGCTTTGGCCGGCGCGGCCGAACTCATCCTCGCGGTGGAACGATGCGGAGTCCAGGCGACCGTCGGACAAATTTACGCTGCGCCCGGCGCGAGCAATGTCATTCCCGGATACGTCACACTTTCCATCGACGTACGTGACATGGAGGATGGGCGGCGAATTTCGGCGATCAAAACTTTGCGGCAGAAAGCCAAACAGATTGCAACCCGGCGCGGTCTGCGCCTGATCTGGAAAATGGTGCAGGAAACTTCAGCGGTGTGGTGCGACAAAGAAATGACAGAAGTCCTTGAATCTTGCGTGAGACGAAATGGAATTGACTGCGCTTCTTTGCCGAGCGGCGCCGGCCACGATGCCGCCGTGTTGGCAAAAATTTGTCCCGTCGCCATGCTGTTCGTTCGCTGCAAGGACGGCATCAGTCATCATCCCGCCGAATCGGTGAAGCCATCGGACGTCGCCGATGCCATCGGCGTCCTGGCGAACTTCGTTGAAACTCTGGGGGCGCGTCATGCCTGAGTTCGATTTGCTCATCCGCGGCGCGACGCCCCTAACCAAGATCGGTATTACCGATGGCAAGTTCGCCGGGTTCAACGCCGGTTCCGCCCGAGAGGAAATTGATGCCACCGGTTTGCTCGTCTTGCCTGGCATCGTGGACGCGCATGTTCATTTCAATGAGCCGGGACGCGCCGACTGGGAAGGATGGGCGACTGGTTCCCGCAGCGCCATCGCCGGCGGCGTCACCACGGTGTGCGACATGCCGCTCAACTCGACTCCGCCGGTGATCAACATCGCGGCCTTCGATGCCAAGCTCCAGGCCGCGCGAACGCAGTCGGCGTGTGATTTCGCGCTGTGGGGCGGACTCGTGCCCGGTTCTTTGGGCCATCTGAAACCGCTGGCTGAGCGTGGCGTCATCGGTTTCAAAGCCTTCATGTCGGACAGCGGCATCGAAGATTTTCCCAAAACAGATCTGGCCACGCTGCGTGAAGCGATGTTCCGCGCGACCGAACTGGATCTTCCGGTCGCGGTTCACGCGGAGATCGACCGCGAGATTCCGGCGAGCGGTCAATCGGTCGAAGACTATCTCGCCTCGCGTCCCGTCGAGATGGAATTGGAAGCGATTCACGCCGCGCTTGAGATTGCCGAAGAGACCGACTGCGCCCTGCACATCGTTCACGTCAGCAGCGGCCGCGGAGTGGCCTTGATCGCGGAAGCGCGCGCTCGCGGAGTGAACGTCACGTGCGAGACGTGTCCGCATTATCTGATCTTCACCGGCGATGACATGGTGCGCCTGGGAGCCGTTGCCAAGTGCGCCCCGCCGATGCGCGAAGATGCGGAGCGAACCGCGTTGTGGGAACATCTTCGCGCCGGCCGCATCGATACGATTGGCAGCGATCATTCGCCGTCCCCTTGGAACTTGAAGGAGCGGGCGAATTTCTTTCAGGTCTGGGGCGGCATTTCCGGCGTTCAACATCTCGCGCCCGTGCTCATCGAGGCCGGCCTCGATCCGCTTTTGTTGGCCCAGTTCGCCGCGCGCAACCCCGCGGAACGTTTTCGTCTCGCGCACAAAGGCCGACTGGAAGTGGGCACGGATGCCGACCTGTTCCTGGTGGAACCCAACGCTGATTACGAAGTCACGGCGGAATCGTTGTTCTATCGTCACCGGCGCTCGCCTTACATCGGACGGCGCTTGCGAGCGCGAGTGGATCGAACCATCCTGCGCGGCAAAACAATTTTTCTTAACGGCCAATTTGTCGGAAAACCAGCGGGAGAATTTCTAAAACCCTTATGAACCAGAAGCTCGGCCTCACGCGGAATGTCATCCAACGCAACTACGCTCTCGTCACTCCCGACGGCCACGTGGCGAGTGTGCTGCCGGGTTGGACGCAATGCCGGCCATTCGTCCTGATCTCTTCCGCGCTGGGCGCCGGCTTTTCCCAATATCTTGTCAGCCTGAATGAGAACAGCGCCGGCCTTGGAGACACGGGCGACAAGGAATGGTTTTTGTACGTCGTCGCCGGCTCCGCCAAGGTGAACAATGTTTCGCTGAGTGAAGGTGGATTCGCGTTCGTCCCGCCCGGCAGTCACTACGAAGTGCGCGGCGCGGCCAAAGACTCGCGCTTGCTCATCTTCGAAAAAACTTACGAGCCGTTGAACGGGCAAGCAGCGCCTGCGTTTTTCACCGGACACGAACGCGACATCGCCGAGTCGCCCTTCCTCGATGATCCACACGCGCGGCTGAAAATTCTGATCCCCAACAATCCAGCCGCCGACATGGCCGTGAATATTTTCACGTACGATCCGGGAGCCACGCTGCCCTTCGTCGAGACCCACGTCATGGAACACGGCATGTTGTTTCTCAGCGGCAGCGGCGTGTATCGATTGAATGACGACTGGCATCCGGTGACCGCGGGCGATGTCATTTGGATCGCGCCTTACTGCCCGCAATGGTTCATCGCCGCCGGACCGCACCCGTGCCGTTACATTTACTACAAAGACGTGAACCGGATGCCGCGCTGAGCGGAGCATCTTTGCGGCAGCCCGGGGACGAATCCAGTCTTGCGCGCCGAAGAACTATTCGTCATTCGTCAGTCCTCATTCAACATGAGCCTGCTAATCAAGAACGGTGAGATCGTCACGGCCAGCGAGCGTTACGTGGCCGACATCTTCTGCGAAGGCGAAACCATCACGCGCATCGACCGGAACATTTCCGCGCCCGCTGGTGCTGAAGTGATCGACGCGACCGGCAAGTTCGTCTTCCCCGGATTCATTGATCCGCACGTTCATATCTATCTGCCGTTCATGGGCACGTTTGCGAAGGACACGCACGAGACTGCAAGCAAAGCGGCGCTCGTCGGCGGAACGACGACCTTTATCGAGATGATTTGCCCGGGGCGCGACGAGAAGCCGCTGGAGGCTTTCGAGCTTTGGCTGGGCAAGGCGCGCGGGCAGAGCGCGTGCGACTTCACGTTTCACATGGGCGTGACGCGTTTTGATGCGCAGGTGGAGAAAGACTTTCGCGAAATCGTGAAGCGCGGCATCAGCAGTTTCAAAGTGTTCCTCGCCTATAAGGGCGCGCTCGGCGTCAATGACGAAGAACTCTACAAAACCCTGCGGCTCGCCAAGGAACTCGGAGTGATCACCACGGCGCATTGCGAAAACGCCGACCTGATTCTCGAACTTCAGAAGAAGCTGCTCGCCGAAGGCAAGACCGGCCCCGGCTATCATTACTGGAGCCGCCCGCCCGTGGTCGAAGCCGAGGGCGTGCATCACCTGATGACCTTCGCCGAGATGACGGGCGCGCACGTTTACATCGTGCATCTCAGTTGCGAGGAGTCGCTGCGCGAAGCCACGCGCGGTGCCGAGCGCGGCGTGAACGTCTGGGTCGAGACGCTCATTCAATATCTGCTCTGTGACCGCACCGACGCCGAGCCGGATTTTGAAGGCGCGAAGTTCGTCATGTCCCCTCCGCTGCGCGACAAGAAAAACCAGGACGTGCTGTGGAACGGCTTGAAGCAGGGACTCGTCGCCACACTCGCCACGGATCACGCGCCGTTCGACTTCGCCACGCAGAAGCAGATGGGCCGCGGCGATTTCACCAAGATTCCCAACGGCATTCCCTCGCTGGAGGATCGCATCAATCTCTACTTCACCCACGGCGTGCAACGCGGACGCATCGACCTCCACACGTTCGTGAACACGGCCAGCACGCAGACGGCGAAGCTCTTCGGCCTGTTCCCGCGCAAGGGTGCCATCCAGCCCGGCGCGGATGCCGATCTTGTGGTGTATGACCCGAAGTATCGCGGCAAGATCTCCGCGAAGACGCACGCCATGAACCTCGACTACAACGCCTTCGAGGGCTGGGACATCGAAGGCCGCCCTAGCGCCGTTACCGTGCGCGGCAAAATCGCGGCGCGCGATGGGAAGTTCGTCGGCGAAGTCGGGCGCGGGAAACTTTTGGAACGCCAACCAAACCATTTCTGATTTATGGATCCATTCCTCAGAGCCGCGATTGATGAAGCGAAGAAGGGCCTCGCGAGCGGTGGCATCCCCATCGGCTCCGTGCTGGTGTGCGATGGCAAGATTCTCGGCGCGGGCCACAACCAGCGCGTGCAGCACGGCAGCGTGATTCATCACGGCGAGATGAACGCGCTGGAGAACGCCGGACGGCACCCGGCCTCCGTCTATCAGCGCAGCGTGATTTACACGACGCTCTCGCCGTGCCCGATGTGCAGCGGGGCGATTGTGCTCTACAAGATTCCGCACGTCATCGTGGCGGAGAACAAGACGTTCATGGGCGCTGAAGAATACCTTCGCTCGCAAGGCGTACGAGTGGACGTGCTGCAAAACGAGGAGTGCATTCAACTGATGCGCGACTTCATCGCGAAGAACCTCACGCTCTGGAACGAGGACATCGGCGTGTGAAACTGCGGCAACCAGGTAGGGAGCGCTGTCCTCAGCGCGCCAAGACAAGCCGAACGCGTTTGCACAATTCGCGGCGCGGTGAGGACACCACGCCCTACCACCACGGGATGACGCGATGACTTCAGCCACGACACAAGATGCAGAGCTGGAAACTTCGCAGGGCCTACGAAGCACTCTCATCAATGCCGACCTCGCGCCGGTGCCGCAGGCGCAGCGCAAGTGGGGCATGTTGAGCTTCGCCGCGCTGTGGATTTCCATGTCCGCGTGCATCCCGACCTACATGCTCGCGTCGGGATTGATCGATCCGAAGATTGGGATGAACTGGTCGCAGGCCATCCTTACGATTTTTCTCGCCAACCTCATCGTGCTCGTTCCGATGGTGCTCAACGCGCACGCCGGCACGAAGTATGGAATTCCGTTTCCCGTTTATTGCCGCGCGTCGTTTGGCACGCGCGGCGCGAACATTCCGGCTTTGTTGCGTGCGCTCGTCGCGTGCGGCTGGTTCGGTATCCAGGCCTGGATTGGCGGCAGCGCGATTTACAAAATCCTCGGCGTCTTCATGCCGTCCATGATGACCGGGCAACCGCTGCCGGTGCTCGGCATCACGCTCGCGCAGTTTTTCTGCTTCCTGTTTTTCTGGGGCATCAACATGTGGGTCATCTATCTGGGCATCGATTGCATCCGCTGGCTGCTGAACATCAAGGCGCCGTTGCTCATCGCGCTGGGATTGCTGCTGCTCGGCTGGGCGTATCGCAATGCGGGCGGGTTCGGGCCGATTCTCTCGCAACCGTCGGCGTTTGACGCGGGCCAGGCGAAGGCGGGCCAGTTCTGGATTTACTTTTTCCCGGCGCTCACTGGCATGGTGGGTTTTTGGGCGACGCTGTCGTTGAACATCCCTGACTTCTCGCGTTACGCGAAAACGCAACGCGACCAGATCATCGGCCAGGCCATCGGCCTGCCGGCAACGATGGCGCTCTACGCATTCATCGGTGTCGCGGTCACGTCGGCCACGACGATCATTTATGGGCAGACCATCTGGGATCCAGTGGATGTCCTGACGCGCTTCAAAAATCCCGTCGTGCTGGTCGTCGCCATGCTCGCGCTCTGCCTCGCCACGCTCGCGACTAACATCGCCGCGAACGTCGTCAGTCCGGCCAATGACTTCGCGCATCTTGCGCCGAGGAAGATTTCGTTTCGCATCGGCGGCTGCATCACGGGCATCATCGGCGTCGTGATGATGCCGTGGAAGCTGCTCGCGAACCCGGAGAGTTATATTTTCGACTGGCTGGGCGGCTATGGCGCGCTGCTCGGCCCGATTGGCGGCATCCTCATCGCCGATTATTTTGTCTGCCGTCGTTGCCGACTGAATCTGGGCGCGCTCTACAAATCCGATGGTGAGTATCGTTACACAAACGGCTTCAACATCGGGGCGATTGTCGCGTTCGTGCTGGGAGTGTTGCCCAGCCTTCCGGGTTTTCTCGTTCAGGTGAAGCGCTTGAACCCCGATAGCGTTCCGCCGTTCCTTGTCAGCCTGTTCCACTACGCCTGGTTCATCGGCTTCGCGCTCGCTTTTGTCACCTATATCATTGCGTTTCAAATCCGGCAGCGTGCTGGTCGCGCGGCTGTTCATTCGTCTTAGCCATGTTCTCCGGAATTAACGCAAAGACGCAAAGACGCAAAGGCGCAGAGCCGGGAAGACGGCTTGGAAAACGGTCGTCAAATGATGTGCCTGAGATGGGATCGTTCCAATGTCCCTCCGTTCCCGCGCCTTTGCGTCTTTGCGTTAAAAACAATTTGCCCTGACCGCAGCACTACGAATCTATCCTGAACAAAAATGAAAACGCCCACGCTTCCTCCATTCGCTTACCAACCGAAGCCTTACACCGGCCCGTCCGCCGACGATGTGCTCGCGCGCCGGAAGCAGGTGCTGAATCCCGGCCTGTTCCTCTACTACAAAAAACCGATCATGTTCGTGGAGGGGAAGGCGCAGTACATTTTCGACGAGAAGGGGCGGCGCTATCTCGACGCGCTCGGCGGCATCGTGACCATCAGCGTCGGGCATTGTCATCCGCATGTCGTGGCGGCGGCGAATAAGCAGAACGAAACGCTCCAGCATTCCACGACGATTTATCTGCATCCGAACATCGTGGAGTTCGCGGAGAAGCTCGTCTCGAAAATGCCGTCACCGCTCAAGGTCTGCTACTTCGTCAACTCCGGCTCCGAGGCGAACGACCTCGCATTGATGATGGCGCGCGCCTACACCGGCAACTTCGATGTTATCGCATTGCGCAACTGCTACCACGGCGGCGGCCAGTCCACGATGGGCCTCACGGCGCATTCGACGTGGAAATTCAACGTGCCGCACAGCTTTGGGGTGCATCACGCCATCGCGCCTGATCCGTATCGCGGTCCGTGGGGACGCGACGATGCCGACGCCGGAAAAAAATACGCCGCGGACGTGAAAAGCGTGATCGACTACGCCACGTCGGGCCAGGTCGGCGCGTTCATCGCCGAGTCCATCCAAGGCGTCGGCGGCTGCGTGGTGTTTCCCGACGGCTATCTTCAGCACACCTACGCCCACGTCCGTGCCGCGGGCGGCGTGACCATCGCGGACGAAGTGCAGGCGGGCTTCGGGCGCACCGGCACGCACTTCTGGGGCTTCGAGACGCAGGGCGTGGTGCCCGACATCGTCACGATGGCGAAGGGCATCGGCAACGGTTGCCCACTTGCCGCCGTCGTCACCACACCGGAGATCGCGGCGGTGGTGAGCAAACGAATTCACTTCAACACGTTCGGCGGCAATCCGGTAGTTTGTGCGATGGGCAAGGCCGTGCTGGAAGTGATCGAGAGCGAAAACCTCCAGAAGAATTCGCTCAAGATGGGCGCGCACCTCACGGCTGGCCTCGAACGCTTGAAAGCCAAGCACAACGTCATCGGCGACGTGCGTGGCAAAGGATTGATACTCGGGATCGAACTCGTGAAAGACCGCACGACCAAAGAACCCGCCAAGGCCGAATGCGCGCAAGTGCTGGAGACATGCAAGGAACTCGGTCTGCTCCTCGGCAAAGGCGGCTTGCAGGGCCACACCATCCGTTTCGCGCCGCCGATGATCATCAACCAGGCCGACGCGGACTTCATTCTCGAATGTCTGGATGTCGCGCTGTCGTCGCTGTGAAAAATCCGAACTTGGTTGCCGAGCAATCCCGAAGGGATTGCATCATTCAGCCCAGGGTTGGTGCGCCGAGCACCTACCTTGGGTGCGCTGCGAAAAATGATCCTCAACCCCAACGGGGTTGCATCAGTTCGTTCCGCATTGCGCGCCTCGTGACGCAATCCTTTCAGGGTTGTGCCGCTTTTCTTCGTCAGCCCCAGGGTAGCTCGCGGACTCGCAACCCTGGGCTGAGTGATGGAATCCCGTTGGGATTCAGAGAAAACCAACTGGCGCGGCCCAAGTGCCTGCTTGCTCATTCCATCGAAATCTTTAGACCCAGCATCCTGTGAAACTCACCCACCACCTCTATGGCAAAGCCCATGTCCGCGTCCTGAAAGTGATACGCGATGGCGCGAAGCATTCACTCAAGGAACTCGACGTGCAGGTGATGTTGCACGGTGACTTCGACGCCTCTTACACCCAGGCCGACAACCGCCTCGTCGTCGCGACCGATTCGATGAAAAACACGGTGAACGTGTTCGCGAAAGAAAAGCTCGGCACGGAGAACGAGGAATTCGGCACCGTGCTCGCGGAACATTTCATCCAGACCTACGCGCACGTTGACCGTGTGGAGGTGCGCCTCTTCGAGCATTGTTGGGAGCGATTGGTCGTTGGGGGGCAACCGCATCCACACAGCTTCGCGGAGCGCGACGCGATGCGGCCAACCGCGCACATTGTCAGCACACGTGCCGGCACGTTGGTGGAGTCTGGCATCGAAGACCTGCTGATTCTCAAGAGCACGGCCTCCGGCTTCGAAGGTTTCCTGCGCGACCGCTTCACGACCTTGAGAATCAGGAGCGACCGAATCTTCGCCACGAAGCTGAAGGTGGTGTGGACGTTCGACACGAAGCCCGCGAGCTACGCGGCGACAAACCAAAAGGTTCTCGACGCCATGCTCAAGACCTTTGCGGAAAACTTCAGCCCCTCCGTGCAGGTCACGCTTTTTCAGATGGGTGAAGCAGCGTTGCAGGCCGCGCCGGAGGTGAAAAAGATTCATCTCGCGATGCCGAACAAGCACTGCCTGCTGATCAACCTTTCGCCCTTTGGATTGGAAAACAAAAACGAACTCTTCGTTCCCACCGACGAACCGCACGGACAGATCGAAGGCACGATCGAACGCTGAACGGGTTTCCGCTTTCGACCAACGGTGCGGCTGAATACCGTTCTTAAACCAATCCCGCCTCATCAGGCGGATCGGAAAACGATCCTCACACCAAGTCGGCTAACGACGCGACGCCCAAGGTTTCCTGACTTTGCGTCCTTGGCGTGAGGCTTTCGGAAGCGCTCCTGTCGAATAGCGAAAAAAATCGACAGCTCGTCAGAAAAATAGTGGTGGGTTTCGACCAGTTCGCCAAGAAATCAGCCGCGCATTTGTAACGGCGCGGGAACAAAACAGGAACGAAATCCTGCGTTTATTGCCTTTCCCGCGAGCGACCCGTATAAGCGACATGTGGCATGACGACTGCGAACGAGGCGAGCCGATGGCGGCGCGCTTTGGACGTTCGATGTGAAACTGGAATGACGCGCGAGCCGTTGAACTAAACTCATGCGTTACATGCGTTGTTTGTCTCCGTTGCTGAATCCGGATGGACCGCGTTCGCAGCAACGTTTTCAACAACACAGTTTGCCGCATTTCTTGTTCACCCGATTCACATTATGAAAAAAATCGTTTCTCTCGTGAGTGCGACTTTCATTCTCGCATGCACAAACTTTGCAAACGCGGCTCTGATCGCCCAATGGACGTTCGAGGACACGGATGTTTTGCCTCAAAGCAATCTGACAGACCTGAGTTATGGGGCTGCGGATGGCGGGGCGAATGCGGGTTCGGGGGCTGCCTCCGGACATCACAGCAGCAGCGCCACTGATTGGAGTTTTCCGGCTGGCGCTGGGTCCGCTCGCTCCTTTAGCGCCAATACTTGGGCCGTCGGTGATTACTACCAATTTCAGGTAAGCACCGTCGGCTATGACGACATCCGGGTCGTGTTCACACAAACCAGCAGCGGCACGGGGCCGCGAGATTTTATGTTTCAGTACAGCACCGATGGTTCGACCTTCACAGATTTTGCCACATACGCTGTTCGTGAGAATGCTAGCCCCGGTTGGAGTCCGACACTGACGCCCGAACAAGCTGCTCTCTTCACTCTTAGCTTTGATTTGAGCGATCTCACGACGTTGGATAATCAAGCTACTGTTTTCTTCCGACTCACGGACAATGGAACCACATCGGCTGCCGGTGGCACAGTCGCGGCCGGTGGCACCGATCGCGTTGATAATTTTGCCGTCGTCCCCGAACCCACCACTTACGCCGGCATCATCTTCGGCGCGATTTTTTGTGGAACGCAGATCGTGCGCCGGTTGCGCGCACGGAATCCGCGGCTGTAATTGACGGGTCGCAGCCGAAAGGCATTTTTGAGCTGCTTCAACGAGCAGCGAATGCTCAGAGTTGGATTATTCGCCGCCGCAGCTACAATCCTCCTCGGACTGCGCTCGACACCGCGCCGGAGATTTCCCAAGCGCGCTTCAAAATTCCGAATCGGCATTGTCTTCCGGGGAAATTCGGCGATGAGTTCCCCGAGGGATTCACATGGAATCGATGCGAGACACGGAACGAAAACTGAGCATTGCCCGCGGAGAACATCCGGCTGAACTCATTTTCAAAAACGCGCAACTCGTGAACGTGTTGAGCGGAGAAATCTATCCCGCAACGATTGCCGTGGAAGACGGTCGAGTGGTGGGCATCGGTGAATACGAAGGCCGCACGACCATTGATCTCAAGGGAGCTTACCTCGCTCCGAGCCTGATTGACGGGCATTTTCACATCGAAAGCTCGATGCTCACGGCGGCGGAATTGGCGCGGGCGGTGGTTCCTCATGGCACCGGCGCGATGGTCATCGACCCGCATGAGTATGCCAATGTGCTTGGACTGGACGGCATCCGTTACGTATTGGATTCGACCAAAGGCTTGCCGCTGGATTTTTTTCTCATGCTGCCGAGTTGTGTCCCGGCCACACCGCTGGAAACGGCCGGGGCGCGGCTGACCTCGGTTGATTTGCGGCTGATGATTGCGGACGAGCGCATCGCCGGCATCGCGGAGTTGATGAATTATCCCGGCGTTTACCTGGGAGACGAAAGCGAACTGGCGAAGATCGAGGCGGGCAAGGGCAAGAGCATTGACGGGCACGCACCGGGCCTGCGGGGCAAGAACCTGAACGCTTACGTGCTCGCGGGTGTGCAGTCAGATCACGAATCGACGGAACTGGAGGAAGCGCGCGAAAAGCTGCGTCTCGGAATGCACATCCTATTGCGCGAAGGCAGCACCGAAAGGAACCTTGAACATCTGCTGCCTCTGATCAATGCGCACAATTCGGGCAACTGCTCCTACGCGACCGATGACAAACTCGCCGGTGATCTCGCGGCGGAAGGGCACATTGATCACGCGATCCGAAAGTCCGTCGCGGCCGGCTTGCCGTTTATCGTTGCGCTCCAGATCGCTACGATCAATACGGCCCGGCATTATCGTCTGCGGAACTATGGTGCCATCGCCCCGCGTTACTGGGCTGACTTCATCGTCTTCGACGACACAAAGAATTTCGCGGTCCGGCAAACGTACAAGAAAGGAAAACTGGTTGCCGAAAATGGCCAGACCCTGTTCACGTCACCTCCGCCAACAAGTTTGCCGCGCAGCACCATGAATCTCCGCTATGGTCCGAAAGACCTCGCAGTCCGCGCGACGGGCCAGCGCATGCGCGTCATTGAAATTGTTCCGAACCAAATCATCACGCGGGAGCTTATTGAGCGGCCACGAGTCGAAGGTGATGAGGTTGTCTCGGATCCCGGGCGTGACATTTTGAAAATGGTCGTCATCGAGCGGCATCATGCGACGGGCAATGTGGGTGTGGGTTTTGTGCGCGGCTTCAAGTTCAAGTGCGGCGCCATCGGATCGACGGTGGCCCATGACGCGCACAACCTCGTCGCGGTGGGAATGAACGATTCGGACATCCTGCGCGTCATTCAGGAGCTGGAGCGATTGCAGGGCGGGCAAGTCGCGGTCGTGGACGGTGAAGTGAAAGCGGAGTTGGGTTTGCCGGTCGCAGGATTGGTTTCGGATCAACCGTTGGCGGAGGTGATTGCGAGCATCGAGCGGTTGAACGCCGCAGCGCATGAAATGGGTTGCGACTTGGACGCGCCGTTCATGACGCTTTCCTTTTTAAGCCTCTCGCCGATCCCGGAACTCAAGCTGACGGATCAAGGTTTGATCGATGCCGTTCATCTCAAGAAAGTCAGTCTCTTCGCGGACTGAGCGGAACGATGCAGTAAAAAGAGAAGTAAAACCACAGAGGGACCTAACGCGGCTGGCGCCGCAACCACAGGGGTTTGGAGTGCGGTGACTTGTCACCGCTTTCGGCAGGCGACTTGTCGCCGCCGAATGGAGAGGCACGTGACCAGATCGCAAACCGCTGAACGCGGCTCTGCTTCGCCGACAAGTCGGCCAAGCGGCAAAAACGGTGACGAGTCACCGCACTCCAAATCTTTGCCATTCCATAAGGTGAAAGCAGGCATGAGAGCCAAGCCGCTATCGCAGACCTCCACCTATGGTTTCTGTTCTGAATAGTTACGGCTAAGTAATTGGAGCGCGGCATTTGAGTCTCTTGACAGCATTGCATCTGTTCGCCAACGTCTCGTTCGAACTGAGCGTGCGATTTTCCCTTTGCCAATTGATGGAATGTTTTTCCCTGAACGCAATTCGGGTTTGAACGGGGTGAACCTCGACTCAGTCCAACCGGTGCTCCAGCGCACAGGCCCGACCGTCTGCCGCTACCAGCACTGAAATAGAAATTGCTTTATGCCTAGAGTCGCTAAACCGAAGGTCGCCAAAACGAAGGCGGCCAAGAAACAGGACGTGTTATCCCCCCAAGAGGATATTCAGCCCACAGCGCCTGCTCCAGAATCCATCGCAGAAACTCCGCGGCGGGCCGAACCGTCCGCGCCGGATGAGTCCCGCGCCGAAGAGCCGCGCGGCCAGAACGGCGAGAATGACACCGACATGGTGCTGCGCCCGCCGACCAAGCCCATCGAGACTTCGGAACAGGAAAGCGAGACGGAGCGTCGTGACCGTGAACGCCGCCGCGTGACGGGTGCTGAGACTGCGCCTGCTTTGAAGATAAACATTGCCGAGCTCCAGGCGATGTCGATGACCGACCTGAACAACATGGCGAAGGAACTCGGCATCGAGAACTTCGGCACGATGCGCAAGCACGAGATCATTTTCCACATTCTCCAGAAGAACGCGGAGCGCAGTGGTGTGCTTTTCTCGGAAGGCGTGCTGGAAGTGCTGGGCGAAGGCTTCGGTTTCCTGCGCTCGATGAGTTTCAATTACCTTCCATGCCCGGAGGACATTTATGTCTCGCCGTCGCAGATTCGCCGGTTTGATTTGCAGACGGGCAATCTCGTCGCAGGCCAGATTCGTCCGCCGAAGGACAAAGAGCGTTTCTTCGCGTTGCTCAAGGTCGAAGCCGTGGATGGAGCAGACCCGGACAAAGCGAAGGAGAAGACGCACTTTGATAATCTCACGCCGCTATTTCCGACGAAGCGATTCATCCTGGAGTCCGCGCCCGAAGAGCTTTCGACGCGCACGATGGATCTGGTTTGTCCTATCGGCAAAGGCACGCGTGGGATCATTGTCGCCCCACCGCGCACGGGCAAAACCGTGTTGATGCAGAAATTAGCCAACGCGATCCTGAAGAACAATCCCGAGGCGTATCTGTTCATTCTTCTCATCGACGAGCGACCCGAAGAAGTCACGGACATGGAGCGCACGTGCGTCGGCGCGGAAGTGATCAGCTCGACGTTCGACGAGCCGCCGGAGCGCCACGTGCAGGTCGCCGAAATGGTGATCGAAAAAGCCAAGCGCATGGTTGAGCAAAAGAAGGACGTGGTCATTCTGTTGGACTCCATCACGCGTCTCGCTCGCGCTTACAACACGATTCAGCCGCACTCGGGCAAGATTCTTTCCGGTGGTGTGGATGCGAATGCGTTGCACAAGCCCAAGCGTTTCTTCGGCGCGGCGCGCAACATCGAGGAAGGCGGTTCGCTGACCATCATTGCGACTGCGCTCGTTGATACTGGCAGCCGCATGGACGAAGTCATCTTCGAAGAGTTCAAGGGCACCGGTAACATGGAAGTGCATCTTGATCGCGCGCTCGTGGATCGCCGCATCTTTCCGTCGATCAATATCGAGCGCTCTGGCACGCGCAAAGAAGAACTGCTCTACCATCCCGAGGAGGGCAGCCGCGTTGTCATTTTGCGCCGCGCACTCACCGGCGTGCCGCCGGTCGAAGCGATGGAGTTGCTGCTCGGCAAACTCAAGAAGACCAAAACGAACATCGAATTCCTTCTGGGAATGGCCGTCAGTTAAGTCGTGCCGATTTCACCTGTTAACTTCAGCCGGTTTCCTGAGCGTGCTTTGCGAAGCTTCTCAGCGAAATCGGCTGAAACTTTCCTGCTAGTACTGCTCCTGTTTCTCCTGGGGTGCCGGCGCGAAGACATTCGTGTTTATGATGCGCCGAAGGAGTTTGTCGCCGCAGCGGCGCAGCTGCCTGGGGGTTGGAAGCAGTTGCCTCCCGATGAAATGTCCGTGACCAAATTCATCGTGCGCGGCGACGAAGGTGGCACCGCCAACATTGCCTTTAGCGTCTTCGCGCCTTCGGATGAGCTCGCCAACGTCAACCGCTGGCGCAAACAGGTGGGCCTCGAGCCCATTGCCGCGGATGAACTGGCCCGGCAGCGCGAGACAATCGACATCACGGGACATTCGGCTGCGATGTTCGACATGAGTGGCGTGGCGGCGGATGGCGGGAAAAAGACACGCATCGTGGTCGCGATGCTGAACCACGGCGATGCGATGTGGTTCTTCAAAATGACCGGCGACGACGATCTGGTCGCCGCGCAGAAACCGGCATTCGTTCAATTCCTTTCCCGCTACTCGATCCCGGGCGATGCCCACGGACCTGTGGCTTCAACCCGGAACGAGTCGCCGACTCCTGTGAAAGCTCCACCGGCGGTGACCGGGCGCAAGTGGAACGCGCCCGCGTCCTGGAGCGAACAGCCGGCCGGCCCGATGCAGGAAGCCAAGTTTTCTGCGGCTGACGGCAAGGCGATCGTGAGCATTTCGATTTTCCCGGGCGCGACCGGCGGGATGCGGGCGAACATCAATCGCTGGCGAAACCAACTGGGCCTGGCCCCGGCAACGGATGCCGAACTGGAGCAGGTTCAAACACATCTTGATTTGCCCGATGCGAAAGCGACCATAGTGGACTTAGCCGGACAGAGCAGCCGCATGGTGACGGTGATTGTCCCGCGCGGGACGGATATGTGGTTCTTCAAAATGTTGGGCGAACCTGCCGCGGTGGAAGCAGAGAAGAACTCGCTGTTGGAATTCGTCAAAGCAACCAAATGACTGGCGCTGAACCCATCGAGAACAAGACCGAGCAAATGCCATCGCCGAACCGTGGCGTGTCGCGATGGCCGCGGCCGCTGCTGCACGTCATGGATTTTTTCAGCTCGTTGCGGCTCACGGTCGTGTTTCTCGGCCTCAGTGTTTTGCTCGTTTTCATCGGCACTCTGGCGCAGGTGGACGAAGGGCTCTACGAAGCACAGAACCGATATTTCCGCAGCCTGTTCATCTACTGGGGTCCGCACGGCGCTTCGTGGAAAATCCCGGTGTTTCCCGGCGGCTACCTGATCGGTGGGGTCCTGTTGGTGAATTTGCTGGCCGCCCACGCGCGGCGGTTCAAATTTTCCCGGAAGAAGATCGGCATCTTCATCATCCACGCCGGCATTGTGCTGATGCTCGTGGGCCAGTTCGCGACGGACCTGCTCTCGCGGGAGACGCAGATGCAAATGTTTGAAGGCGAGAGCAAGAGCTACTCGGAAGATTCCCGCGAAACGGAATTCGTGCTCATTGATACGTCAGATGCAAAAGCGGATCGCACTTACTCCATCCCGGAGTCCAAGCTGGCCAGGCATCCGGAGATTAAAGATTCGCGTCTCCCCTTCGTTGTTCGCGTGAAGAGCTACTGGCCTAACGCTTCGATTTTTGAAGAGCCACCGATCAAAGCCAACATTCCTCCCGGCTCGTTGAAGCCGGCTCCCACGGACGGCACGCTTAGCCAGCATTTCGTCCTGCCCGAACCTGTCGTGAAGGACATGGATCGCCGCAATGTGCCTGCGGCTGTCGTGGAACTCGTGGGCGACAAGGGTCCCGTGGCGTCGTTCCTGGTGTATGCGGGCGTGTTCACCCGTCAGAGTTTCATGGCGAACGGAAAATCCTACGACGTCGCACTCCGTTTCGCACGCTACTACAATCCCTTCAAAGTCACGCTTCTCAAGGCCACGCATGAGAATTACAAAGGCACGGACCTCCCGAAGAATTTTGCGAGCGTCGTGCGCCTGGAAAACCCAAAGCAAAACGAAGCACGCGAGACCAAAATCTACATGAACAATCCGTTGCGCTACGAAGGACTCACGTTCTTCCAGTATCAAATGGCCGCAGACGAAATGGCCGTCCAGCGCATGGGTCGCGCCTCCTCCACGCTTCAGGTCGTGCGCAATCCAAGCTGGCTCACGCCGTATCTGTCATGCGTGCTGGTGGGCGTCGGGCTGACCGTTCAATTTATGTCGCACCTGATCGGCTTTCTCATGAAGCGGAGGAACGCGTGAAAAAACTTCTCCGAATCGCCCCCTGGCTTTTCGTAGTGCTCTTCGTTACGGAAATCATCGCTGTGTTCGCGCCAAAGAAAGATGGCGCGCTGCATATCCGCGAGTTCGGGCGGTTGCCGGTGCTGCAGAACGGACGCGTCCAGCCCTTTGATTCCGTCGGCAAGAACACGTTGCTGCAACTGCGAGGCACGAGCGATGTGCCGCTCGAAGAAGTGCCTTCGTGGAAATTCTGGCATCACGGCAAAAAGTTGAAATCGAGCGAGTGGCTGTTGGAAGTGCTGTTCAAGCCGGAGGTCGCGGACACGCGCCCGGTTTTCCTGATTCATCATCCTGATCTGCTGGTGGAATTGAACCTGCGCGACAAAGGCATTGAGAAATCCGGCCTGCGCTATTTTTCTTTCGACGAATTACGCACCAACCGAACGACCTCTACTCACTTTGTCGGCCAGGAAATCTTCGAACAGGCCGGACAAGTTCAGCAGTCGATTCAGCAAGGGCTGGACGCGAAGCAACTCAACCCGATGCAGAAGCAGTTGCTGAAGCTGGCGCAGTCCATAGTGATGTATCAGCGGATAAAAGGAGCGGTGATCCCTTCGGGCTGGGGCGATCTTCCCCACGACATGCAGGACCTCAGCGCGATTCTGGCGCCGGGCGCGGCGGCGATGCGGGCCAAGGAAGCAGGAGAACCTTACGACGAGAAATTGCTGAACCAGTTGCGCGAACTCTTCGCCTCGGCGGACGATCCGCAGGCCGGGAAAATGTATCCACTCGTCGTTCCGCCACTGCACCCGGACCAATCGCGCGATGACTGGACGACGACGCCCGTGGCCGTGCTGGATTCGATGCGCGAACGGGAGCTGCACGCCCCCGTGAAATCACTCGCCGCGATCGGTGGCGCTTATCGGGATGGAAAGACAGCCGAGTTCAACGCTGCCGTGGCTGAGTACAAGAACTGGCTGTCGCAAAAATTCGCGCCTGAACTCAAGAAGGGCCGTCACGAATTTTTCTACAACGACGTGAAGGCGTTTCTGCACGCGATGATCATCGACCTGTTCGCGTTCGTGCTCGCCGTCGCGTCGCTGCTCACCCTGACGTTCCTGCCCAACGTTTCCGAATCGCTCCGGCGCTCCGCGTTCTGGCTCGTCCTCCTGGGTTGGCTGGTCCACACCTTTGGCTTGATCTTCCGCATGTATCTGGAAGGCCGGCCGCCAGTCACGAACCTTTACTCATCGGCCATTTTCATTGGCTGGGGCGCAATCGCGCTGGGCCTGGTTCTCGAACGAGTTTTTCGCGTGGGCATAGGCGTGGCTGTGGCTTCCTTCATTGGCGCAATCACGCTCATCATTGCGCACAACCTCGCGCTGACCGCGGAGAACGGCGACACGATGGGCATGTTGCGCGCGGTGCTCGACACGAACTTCTGGCTGGCGACGCACGTCGTGGTCATCACGCTGGGTTATGCTTCAACTTTCGTCGCGGGGTTGCTGGGAATTCTCTACATCGTGCTGGGCGTGTTCACTCCCATCCTGCGCGCGCCTGTGAACAAAGGAGTGCCGGCAAAAAGCTCCGCCAGTTCCATGGAGATTGGCAAAGTGCTGGCAAAGATGGCTTACGCGATCGTCTGCTTCGCCACACTGTTCAGTTTCGTGGGGACGGTGCTCGGCGGCATTTGGGCCGACCAATCCTGGGGCCGTTTCTGGGGCTGGGACCCGAAGGAGAATGGCGCGCTCATCATCGTGCTGTGGAACGCCGTGATTCTCCACGCGCGCTGGGGCGGTCTCGTGCGCGAACGCGGCGTGATGAACATGGTCATCGTCGGCAACATCGTCACGGCCTGGTCGTGGTTCGGCGTGAACATGCTGGAGATTGGCCTGCACTCGTACGGCTTCATGGACGCGGCGTTCAAGTGGCTCATGCTTTTCATCATCAGCCAGGTTGCATTGATTGCGCTGGGTTTGTTGCCGCCGCGGTTTTGGACAAGCTTCCGCGGTCCACGGCCTCCCAGTGATTTACCCAAGTCACCCGAGCAGGAAGCTCGACTGGCCTCCGCATAGTTCAAGGCTCTGCCCGCAGCAGTCGATCCCCAAAACAAAAGACGCGGAGAAAATCCCCGCATCTTTGTGCTGTGGCGGTGGCGTGATCCGAAGAGTCTTTGCGTGGAAAGCACTCGCAGCGGTGGGCGAAACCGTTGAGTTGGGCGGGCAGCAGGATGCGGCACTTCGCCTGCTAGGGAAATCCAGTCACCATGAAAATCACATCGCACCGCGAACATGGTTTGTTGGTTTTGGAGATCTTCATTGTCGTCGCGACGATAGCATTGTTGCTTTCCTTGTTCCCATCACACCGGGGCGGCGAAGCTCGCGCAACTCGGATCAGTTGCGTCCACAATCTAAAACAGGTCGGCCTCGCCTACCGTCTATGGGCCAACGATCACAAAGATCAGTTCCCGTTTGCGTTCACCAACGAAGGAAGCTCGTTTCGCTTCGTGAATTCGCCACAGGTCTTTCTCCATTACGCCGTCATGTCGAACGAATTGGTTACGCCCAAAATCCTCGCATGTCCGGAAGGCAAGAAGCGCGGCAAGGCCATTGACTTCACTCAATTCTCAAACAAGAACGTCAGCTACTTCGTCGGCCTCGACGCTCGCGAAGATCAGCCGCAAACAATTCTGAGCGGCGACCGGAACATCATGGGGGGAACGCTCAGCAATGGTTTCATGCGACGATTCACATCATTGACTGAGGCGAAGTGGACGGCGGAAATCCACAAGAACGCCGGCAACATTGGCCTCGGCGACGGGAGTGTGCAGCAGGTCACCTCGGTTGCTTTGAATAGACAGATTCGAGCGATGACGAACGCATCAGTCATCCGTTTCGCGATGCCATGATGCCCGCGCACAATGCTCTTCGCCGCGACGAGCTTTCACGCTTCTGGAATTGCTCACGACAATGGCGATCATCGCCATTCTCGCCGCTCTTTTATTGCCTGTGCTTCAAAGTGCCCACGGGAAAGCGCGACGCGCGGCTTGCAGTAGCCACTTGAAACAGATCGGCGTGGCATCTCACGCATGGGCGCACGATCACAACGATGCGTTTCCCATGCAGGTTCCGATGAATCAGGGCGGCACGTTGGAGTTCGCGGATCAGACGCGATTGAATCCCGACTTCTCGTTTACCTTCCGTCACTTTCAATCACTCTCCAATGAACTGATCGTGGCGAAGGTCCTGGTTTGTCCGGCGGATCGGGAGCGGGTCGCGGTGAATAGCTTCGATTCTTTGCGCAATGAGAACGTGAGCTACTGGATCAACCCGGCGGCGCGCTTCGGTCACACAGATTCGCCCCTGGCCGGCGACCGAAACGTGCGCATGTCCGGGCGCATGGAGTGGGCGTTCCTACAAGTCAGCGCCAATGATTCGTTGCAGTTTTCGGCCGCTCTGCACGGCTATCGTGGCAACGTCCTCTTCGGAGATGCCCACGTGGCAAATCTGGAAAGTGTGGCGCTGCGCGCTGCGTTCAATCTCAGTAGTGGTGTGGTGATCGCGTTGCCGCAGCGTGACGTCGAGGATGGCAATCCATTTCCAGGAACCTTCCCTGGCAATGGAGCGGCGAGCACGGCGAGTTCTGGAAGTCGAGGCAACGCAAATCCGACTGGAACGTCTTCTCCCAATGATCGAAGCGTCGCGACCTCCACACCGGAGACGCTCAAAAGAGGCCGAGACGCGACCACTTACGAGGGCACGATTGAAAACTTCGTTGTGTTCACGCGACTGGACGGAACGTTTGCCACTTCGACCGTTCCGCGCCGAGCGACTAACTTTGCGGCGGATCAAAATCGCGTCGAGCCGCCTAAAGGAAATGTCGTCGATGCCATTATGGAGTTCATCGCCTGGCTGACCCACAAGGCCGCGGGCGGTACGTATTGGCTATTGCTGCTGCTCTTGCTGGCGTTGATCGGCTTCGAGTTCGTCCGGCGACGGGCCAAGCGGAAGCATCGACTTCGAGAAGATTAGGATGCTGCTACTTCGGACGAAATCCCGGTGGCAGATTCGAAGGCTGCGGTGAAACGGCGGTGTCGCCCGCGACCGGCGCGGCGACGGCGGCGGCTGGAACAAAGTTGGGATCAATCTGCGCGAGACGTTCGCGGGCCTTGTTCGCGGCGCTGGTCTTGCCGTATTCCGCATCGATCCGGTGCAGAAGTGCGACGGCTTTTTCCGGCTGGTTTAATTTTCCAGAATAGATGTTGGCCAAATGAATGGCCGCCCAGCCCCAGCGCTCGGCGGGGAGATTTTTTTTCAGCACTTCCTCGTACTCGAGCGCGGCGGCGAGCGGGTTGGACAGATTCTGTTCGTAGATTTCCGCGATGCGCAGGGCGACGTATTGTTCGCGCGGATGTTTGTTCAGGTATTCGCGCATCCCGTTCAGCGTTTCGAGATATTTGCCGTCCTTCCAAAGCTCCTCCGCTTGCTCGTACTCGGGATCGACGGGCGCGCCGTCATCGCTGAAGAGGGCTTGCTCGGCCTTGTGCGCCAGCAGGAGTGAAACGTCGCGCGCGAGCAGAAACGCAAAACCCACGAAGCCCACGGCGCAAAGCAGCGTGTAGGAAATCATTTTGGAATACGAGCGCTGTGGACCGCTCACCGGCGGCGCGGCTTTTCGCGGGACGATGTTGGTGGCCTCGGCCGCAGGCAAATTCGTGCTCTCCGCGGCGGCAGTGTTAGTGTTTTCACTCGAAGGCGCGTTCGTAATTTCAATGGCCCTGGCGTTCGTCTCGCTCTCGATGGCGACGGCTTCATCGAGATTTTTCTGGCGCTGCTTTTCGCTGGCGGCGGCCAGGTGAACCTGATTTTTCGCCGCGATCCCAAAGCCCACGGCCATGGTGATGAAAACGATGTAGAGAATGATTTTGACCGGCCTGTTCATTTTGACCCGCGGAACTTACGCGAATCCCTTCGAAAATCCAAAGCGCGAAGTTTGCGGCGGTCAGAGTGATTGCCAATAGTCATTTCCGTTTCGGCACGTCGGACGTGCCTGTTCCCCTCACCCCAACCCTCTCCCAGAGGGAGAGGGTTGGGGTGAGGGGAAGGCAACCTGGCCCACGGCAGAAACGCATCATTCGGAAGTGAATCACTCTAACGTGCGGGGCAAGTGGCGTGGGAGCACGATGTTTACGCTGCGCTCCTCGCCCGGCTTTGAATTTGTTCCTCTCGCAACCGTCTGGACACAGAAGCAACCATGAAACTCAAACCACTTTTCGTCAGGCTCACTCTCGTTCTCATTTTTTGCGGACTCATTTTGAGGGCGGATGCAGCGCCGAAAAAGATCTTGTTGGTCAGCGTCACGACCGAATTCCGGCACAGCTCGATTCCGACAGCGGAGAAAATCATTGCGCAACTGGGCAAGGACAGCGGGGCGTTCACGGTCGTCGATTACGCGCGGCAGCCGGAAACCAAAGTGCCGCAGAAGCCGAACCCGCCGCAGAAGGTGAAAGATCTCTCGCCTGACGCGGATGAGAACGCGAAGACCAAATACAAAGCGGACCTCGCGAAGTTCGCGACCGCTGAAACAAAGTACCAGGCCGATCTCGAAAAATGGAACGCCAATCAGGATCAGGTCAAAGCCGCGCAGGCCAAATACGAAGTGGAGTTGAAGGAAAGTCTCGCCAAGCTCAGCCCCGACAATTTGAAGAACTACGATGGCGTCATTTTCGCGAACACCACCGGCAATCTGCCACTTCCCGACAAGCAGGGTTTCATCGATTGGGTGCGCGACGGCCACGGCTTCGTCGCCATGCACTCGGGCAGCGATACCTTCCACGGCTTTCGTCCTTACATCGAAATGCTCGGCGGCGAATTCAACGGACACGGAGCGCAAGTCGGAGTCGAGTGCCTGGTGCAGGACACGAAGCACCCAGCCACCAAAGATCTGGCAGAATCGTTTTGCATCGAGCAAGAGGAGATTTACCTCATCAAGAATTTTGACCGTACCCAGGTCCACGAGTTGCTGGCGCTCGACAAACATCCGAACAAGAAAAAGGAGATGGGCTATTTCCCGATCGCGTGGTGCAAGGATTTCGGAACGGGCAAAGTTTTCTACACGTCATTGGGCCATAACGAGAGCGTGTGGGAGAACAAGCGCTACCAGAAACACATCCTGGGTGGCCTCAAGTGGGCGCTGGGTCTGGAGGCGGGAGACGCCACGCCACAGACGAAGTAATCAACTCACAAGCTTATGAAACACACACTCGCTCTTCTCACCACGATGGTGTTGATCACCGGCACTGCTCTTTCGGCTGAAGATGGTTTCAAGCCGCTCTTTAACGGCAAGGATACCGCGGGCTGGCACCTTCGCCGCAAGGACGGACACAACAGTTGGACCATCGACAACGGTGTGTTGAAAAATATCGTGAAGCCCGGCGAGCACGGGACCGATCTTGTCACGGACGACAAGTTCTGGAACTTCACTGTGCGCTACGAATACATGGTGCCGGACAATTCCAACAGCGGCTTCTATTTGCGCGGACGGCACGAGTTGCAAATTCTCGGCGACTACGCCAAAGGCAAACCCGCGAAGGGCGGCAACGGCGCCATCTACAACTTCAAGGCCCCGGACCAGTTCGTTTCCAAACCGGCCAACGAGTGGCAAACCGTCGAAGCGACGATCGTTGGAAACAGGATCACGGTCATTCAGAACGGCGTGAAGATTCACGACAACGTGGAATGCAAGATCGCGACGGGCAGCGAGATCGACAACAAAGTGGACCAGCCCGGGCCAATTTTCCTGCAAGGCGATCACGGCACCGTTTCGTTCCGGAACATCCAGATTAAGGAATTGCCGAAGGCCACTGAGACGAAATAACCGCTTGCAACAAGGATGGCCGCTGCTATTTTCTCCGCTCCTTAATTGCAAGACAGGATTGTTTATGGCTCGAATTTGTGAATTGACCGGGACAGGCCCCATCAAGGGCCGCCACATTTGGCGCAGTGGTAAAGCGAAGAAAAAGGGCGGCATCGGCACGCACGTGACGGCGACCACCAAACGCCGTTTTTTCCCGAATCTCCAGCGCGTCAAGGCGATCATCAATGGCGAGGTCCGCTACATCCGTGTCACTGCCAGCGCCATCAAAAAGGGCCTCGTGACTAAGGCGCCGAAGCGTACGTGGAAAAAAGACCAGCAGGCCAAGGCAGCGTAGGTTGCACCAAACAGACTTTCGAGAGCGAGACCCGGTGGTTTCGCTCTTTTCTTTTCCGCGTGTGTGCCGGAGCGCGGCTCTGTGAGCAATTCAGGCTAGCGCCGCATCACGACTTCGTGATGGCTCAGGAGTGCTTGGGCCAGCACCGTTCCCGCCGCCAACTCCACAGGACTGAGCGTTGCATCATTCTTCGCTTCGCCGACTTTCAACAATTTTTCCGCAGCGCTGATGTCTTCGGCGAACAGCGCGTGCTGCTCCTCAAACAATTTCTCCAGCACATCGATTTCCTTCGCCGTCGCACGGCGGTCGGTGACGGCCCGGAACATCCACGCCACTCGTTTCCGCGTCGTCGTGCCTCCTTCCGTGAGCATGCGCTGGCTGATGTGGCGGGCGGCTTCGACGAGTTGCACATCATTGAGCAACGCCAGCGCCTGGAGTGGCGTGCTCGTGCTTTGGCGGCGCACCGTGCAGTAGCTGCGATCAGCCGCATCGAAGGTCATCATCGACGGCGGCGGGACCGTCCTCTTCCAGTAAGTGTAGAGACTGCGCCGGTGCAAATCGTCACCGCGGCCTTGATCGTAGCGCGGCTTGCCCATCGCGATTTCCCAAAGGCCATCCGGTTGATACGGCTTCACACTGGGACCGCCGATCTTATCAACCAGCAAGCCGCTCGTCGCCAGCGCCTGGTCGCGCAACATCTCCGCCGTCAGTTTCCGCGCCGGTCCGCGCGCGAACAATTCATTGCTGGGATCACGCGCCAGCATTGCAGGCGTCGTCTGCGAGGACTGGCGGTAAGTCGCCGACAGCGCGAGCATTTTCAGAAAGCGCTTCACGTCCCAGCCGCTGTCCGCAAACTCCCGCGCCAGCCAATCGAGCAACTCCGGATGACTCGGCTGTGCGCCCTGCGAACCGAAATTATCGCTCGTCTCGACCAGGCCCTGCCCAAACATCATCTGCCAAAAACGGTTCACGGTGACACGCGCCATCAGCGGATGATCTGGCTGCAACAACCATCTCGCGAGGCCAAGTCGATTCGTTGGTTGATTCGCAGGAAACGCCGGCAACACGCGCGGGGTGTTCGCCGAAACATGTTCGCCCAGCGCATCGTAAGAACCGCGCTTCAAGACAAACGCCGGCTTGGGCTGCGGCATTTCCTGCATCGTCATGATTTCAGAAATGGGGTTAATGAACTTTCGCTGTTCGTCGCGCGCGGCCTGAAGTTCGTTCGCCACGGTGCGCGACGGTTCGTAATCTGTGGCGAAGAAGTAATCGAACCACGCGGCGCGCTCTGCCGCTGAAAGTTGGCTCGCCGTGTTCGTGAAACCGCTGCGTCCCGCCACACGCGCCACTTCGATCGAGGTCAACGCACGGTGGTAGAGTTGCAATTCATCCACGCGCCCACCCTTAAAACCGTTGTCGCGAAAGCGGTAGCCCAGCGCCAATTCCGGCTCGTCGCCGTACGTAATATCCTTCCACAAGCCGTCGCGGATGACTTCCACGTCCGCGCGCTCGCCATTGATGAACACGTTCACACCGCGCGCTCTGCTCGAACCATCGTACGTCACCGCGACGTGCGTCCATTCGTTTGTAATCACCTTGGCACGACTCGTGACCTTCAACGAATTGCCCGGCCACATGTGGTGCAACCCGAAGGCGACACGGCCTTCTTCGAGCAACAATTCGTAACCACGGCTGCCCGCGTCGATGGGCGCTTTGCTGTGGTGCAGAACGACGGAACGCGGCGCGTGCGTCGGAGTTTGCAGCCAGAGCGACAGCGTGAACGCGTCCGCGCGATTAAAGTGGCCCACCTTGCCGAACGTGAATCCATTCTCGCCGCTCAGTTCGACGGCTTGCCCAAACTTTCCAGCTACGAGCTTCGGACCTTCCTGGGCTTTCGCGGAGTTCGTGCCCGCGAAATTGGCGACACGATTGGAAACCATTTCGTCAAAGGCATAGCGCGCAACCAATCCATCGATCGTCGTCAGCGTCAGAACACCTTGATTGGTTTGCGCTCTCGCGGCCAACCACCGCTCAAATTCGGGCTTCGCACTTTCCCGAAGCACAGCCAGTTCCTGTTCCTTCGCGGCGATCCTGGTTTTCAGCGCGGACAACTTCGCGTCCTGCTCCTCCGTGGAAAGCAACAGCGTCGGCACGGGGGCCGAGTCCGTGAAATAACTCGTCTGCCCCGACTCATCGATGTTCTGGAAAAATGACGAGAGCGAATAAAAATCGTGCTGCGTGAGCGGATCGTATTTGTGGTCGTGGCAGCGCGTGCATTCCATCGTCAGGCCGAGAAACGCCGTGCCGAAAGTGTTCACGCGGTCCACGACGTAGGCGACGCGAAACTCTTCTTCGACGATGCCGCCTTCCTCGTTCTGATTGTGCAGGCGATTGAATGCCGTCGCGAGGCGCTGCTCTTTGGTCGCGTTCGGCAGCAAGTCGCCCGCGAGTTGCCACGTGACGAACTGATCGAACGGCAAATTTTCGTTGAACGCTTTAATCACCCAATCGCGATATGGCCACACGGGGCGGAATCGATCCATCTGATAACCATGCGTGTCCGCGAAGCGCGCGAGGTCCAGCCACTCGCTGGCCATGCGTTCGCCAAAACGTGGCGATGCGAGCAATCGATCGACAAACTTCGCGTGCGCGTCGGTGGATTTATCCGCGAGAAAGTCATCCAGTTGTTTCAAGGTTGGTGGCAAGCCAGTCAGATCAAAACTGACACGCCGCAACCACGTTTCCTTCGGAGCCTCGCGGCTGGGGGCAAGTCCTTCTTTCTTCAGCCGCGCGAGGATGAACGCATCGACCGGATTTCTAATTTGTGATTTCGCGTTCGCGTCCCCGGGAACCGCGGGTCGAAGCGGCGGCCCAAAAGCCCAGTGCTGGCCCCATTTGGCCCCTTCATCGATCCAGCGCTTCAACGTTTCGATCTGCTTCGACGTGAGCGAACGGTTCGAGTCCGGCGGCGGCATCTGGTCGTCGAGATTGGTCGTGGTGATGCGGTCGACCAATTCGCTCGCGCTGCTTTTTCCCTGAACGATGATGGGATCTTTCGTGCGCAGCGCGCTTTCCTTCGTGTCGAGGCGCAGCTTGGCCTTGCGCGATGGTTCATCGGGCCCGTGACAGTGATAACACTTGTCCGAAAGAATTGGCAGCACGTCGCGGGCATAGTCCACGCTGGCGCTGTCCGCGCGCGACAGAGCCATCACGAACAATGCCGCAATAGAAAAGACAAGTTTCATCCGCTGGTGTTTTGAGCGCGCACGATACATCGGACGCACTGGCGGAGCAATGCGCTCAATTCGAAACGATGGCGATTGGAAGTAGGGCAGTGAAAGGTAGGGCGCGTCTGTCCCAGCGCGCCAGGCCACGCGGTGAGATAAAGCTACTTTTTGATTCGACGCCTGCGCCCGGCGCGCTGGGACAGACGCGCCCTACCTAAGCGCCACAGCAAAGTGCCCGCCAGTTTCACCGTAAGCGCACTCGATACGAACCAGACACACCAAAGAAAAAGCGCCGGCACGAACGCATAACGCACCGGCGCTTTCGCGGAGGAGGAACCGTGTCAGTGCAATTGAATGTTGCCGCACGCCACGCGCTTGCCGGCATTGCCGGGCGTCGGCGTCTGCGATTTCAAATCGTCGGGATTCGCGTGAACGATCACGCCTCGACCGATGATGGAGTTCGGCCCGTCGAAGCTGATATGGGAATCAACCGTCTCGAACGTGGCCTCGCCGGACGCGTCGGCCGTGATGTTGCCAAAGTCGCCCGCGTGCCGCTCCACGTCATTCGGTCCGCCGTGCTTCATGCTCGTGGGATTGAAATGTCCGCCTGCGGAACTGGCATCTGGCGCGGAGCAATCGCCCTTATCGTGAACGTGAAAACCATGCAGACCCGGCGTCAGCCCGCTCACCTTGGCCACTACGCGGATGCCTTTCGGAGTTTCATAAAAGTGGACCGTCCCGCGCACGTTGCTGCCCGAAGCTGGACTTAGTTCCGCCATCGCATGCCGGCCATGATGATCCATTGACTTGCAACCGGCGAGGACGAGTGCGCTCGTGATGATGGTTGTCGTGATAATTCCCTGAATGCCCTTGTTCATAAATCTCCTTGGTTGTGACCTGCCGAGGTTTATGGCCTAAAAGTTTTCATCGCGCAACTGCTGGATCTCGGAAAATGCTTTGGGGAAACGTAGCCCGATTGTTGAATGGGCGCGCGAGGTGCATCTGGCTGGAAAGTGGAAACCATTTTCGTGGACGCCGAAGGCTGATTCCGCGAAATTTCGTCATCGCAATCACCATGAGAAACTGGACTCGTTTGATTCAAGCTGTGATCCTGGGCGCTGGAACCTGGAGCATCTCTTTGCACGCTGTGGAAATTATCGCTCATCGCGGCGCTTCTTTTGACGCGCCGGAAAATTCGTTGTCCGCCATGAAGCTGGCGTGGAAACAAGGCGCCGACGGCATCGAGGTTGATATTCATCTTTCCAAAGATGGCCACATCGTCGTTATGCACGACTTCGACACGAAGCGGCTCGGCGGCGTGACCAATAAGGTCGTGACACGCACGTGGGATGAACTGAAGGAAACCGACGTCGGCCAATGGAAAGGTCAGGCGTGGACCGGAGAAAAAATCCCGACGCTCGACTCGATCCTGGCCATGGTCCCCGACGGGAAGTGCGTTCTCATCGAGATCAAAGTTCACGCGGAAATTTTGCCCGCGCTTGCCGAGGCCATGAAGGCGTCCGGCAAGAAGCCGGAACAGTTGCGCATCATCACCTTTCACTACGACACGGCGAAGGCCGCCAAGGAACGCTTCCCGAAGCACGAGGTCTATTGGCTTTCCAGCGCGAAGGACAAGAAGACGGACAAGCTGCCCGACATCGATGAATTGGTGCGACAGGCCAAGGACGCCGGCCTCGATGGTCTGGACCTGGAATGGAAATTCCCGATCGATGCCGCGTTCGTGAAAAAGATCCACGACGCCGGATTGAAGTTGCATGCATGGACGGTGGACGACCCTGAAATAGCCTCCGCTCTGGCCGCCGCTGGTGTGGATGGCATCACGACGAACCGTCCCGAGTTTCTGCGCGCGCAGTTGAAGAAGTAGAACCTTCTTCAAGCAAGCTGGCGCGGTGCTGCATCCCAGTGCTTTTCATGACCCACAATTCCGGCTTATCGTTCATCGCATCCCAACGGGATTCCATCCATTAGTACCGGGTTGGCGTGAGATCATTTTTTCCGAACTGCATGGATACGGATAAGTCGGGACGATGCGGACTTCACAGAAGCCAACGAAGGGAACAAAGGTTCGGCCGGGACATTTCCAAATGCCGGGAATCGTTTTTCCGGCTTCGTTTCCTTTGTCGCTTTTGTTTCTGCTGTTCGTTTCTACTAAGCGCGTTGCCGCACTGTTCTTCCCAAAATGCGATCCAGCGAATCGCTTGTCTGGTAAATCAGCGCTTCGGGATAATGCGGATAGGGATGGAAATATTCGAAGGTGACGTAGCCGCGGTAGCCAGTCGCTTCGAGCGCGTCCATCACCGCGGGCCAGTTCGTCGTGCCATCGAGCAGGGGACGAAATGTTTCCAGCGAGTAGTCCGTGCCCTTCTTCGTAAATTCCTTGAAGTGAATGTTCTGGATGCGCTTGCCCATCACCAGCACCCAATGCTCGGCGAACTGAAACATGGAAATGTTCCCCGTGTCGAAATGAACGCGGACGTGCTCGCTCTGAAAACCGTCCACGAACACGTTCATCTCCATCGGGGTCATGAGGTAGCCGTTGAAGAAGATGTTTTCGATGTTGAGGAACACTTTCAGTTTCGCGGCGCTCTTCTCGAGCGTGGCCACGGCTTCGCGCGCGCGTTTATCGCAAACATCATTGGGCACCGGCTCGTGATCGGTGCGCCAGGGAATGTGGACCGCGCCCGGAACGACCAGCACGTTCTGCACGCCGAGATCGTGGGCCGCTTGCGTAATCTTGCCGGCGAGTTCGATGCCACGCGCGCGCTTCTCGAGATCGTTGCTCGTCAATGGATATGGCCAAAACAGGAAGGAGCAGAGGCCGCTGATTTGAATCCCGATCTTGTCCGCAAGCTTGCGGACAAGATCGGGATTCAAATCAGCGGCCTCTGCTCCTTCCTGTTTTG
>Ga0193753_10000625_pt1 | contig 33955 bp, 24 predicted proteins | sample H1c2metaG_FD_144925 | JGI IMG/M metagenome (GOLD analysis project Ga0193753, IMG submission 144925) | Soil microbial communities from a riparian zone of the East river system, Colorado, United States - H1c2 | ecosystem: Environmental > Terrestrial > Soil > Riparian zone | place: USA: East...
ATTTGCACAAGCGACGAGCAACGCGATGAGCGCGACTCCGCTGACCCACGCGGCGACGCGCCCCGCTGCGCCGGCCTCCGGCCCTCGCTCGAATTGGGTGGGTGCGAGGACGACGGCGGGCCGCGCAACATTCACGGGCGAAATCGACGGATCGAGCGCGCGCTCGGCGAGCCAGCTCCGCGCGTACGCGGTGGTGAAGTCGGCGGTCGATGACGCGACGGAAACGCCGGACTTTCGGCGGACGACCATCTCCAGCCAACCCCAGTTGTAATCCGTGTCGAAGCCTTTGTGCGTCGCGGCGTACGGAGTGAGCGGAACCCACGCGACGGGCGCGGGACCGACCGCCAGACCGGCGAAACCATCGGGCGCGACGCCGATGATCGTGACGACCGTCGGACCAATTTGCAGGCGTGAACCGATTGCCTCGCGTCGGCCGCCGAACCGCGTCTGCCAGAACGCATGACTGATCACGGCGATCGAGGGACCTGCCGGCAATGAATCGTCGTGGCGAGTAAAGAAACGTCCGGCCTCCGGTTGAATATCAAAGAACTCGAAAAAGCTTGCGGTGGCGATGCCGAGCGTCATTTCGTGAATGTCTTGTCCGGAGCCCACGACCGAGGGGCGCGTCGCAAAGGCCGCAACGTCCGCGACCGACGACGTCCATGCCTCGAGATCGCGATACCGTTTGTACTCGAACGTGTGCGAGATGATTGGCGAACCGCGGAATGTCGACGTGAGGTACACGCGGCTCACCGACGACGGATCGTGGAGAAAGGCCGGGGGCCGAAACAGGAGCCGGTCGATGACGCCGAACATCGCCGCGTTCGCGCCGATACCAAGCGCGAGCGTCAGCACGATCGCGATCGTGAATCCTGGCGCGCGCCGCAGGCCTCGCAACGCATAGCGGATGTCCTGCGCGACGACGTCGAGCAGCGTGATGCCGCGGGAGTCGCGCGTGTCGTCCTTGATGCGATCGAGCCCGCCGAACGCGAGTCGCGCACGCCGCTCGGCCTCGCGCCGAGGAACACCCTGCGCCACGAGCTTGTCCGTCTCGCGTTCGAGGTGGAATCGTAGCTCGTCGTCGAGCTCGCGCTCGACACGATCGCGTCGAAATAGTGCGCGCAGACGATACTGGATGTCGCTCCACAGTTCGCTCAACATTTCTTTCCAGCCTAGGTGTGTCAGGACATTTCGAGCACGAGCGACACCGCGACCGTGAGCTTGTGCCACGCGTCGGTCTCGGTATCGAGCTGTTTGCGCCCCGCGCGAGTGAGCTCGTAGTACTTGGCACGCCGATTGTTGTCGGACGCGCCCCACTCCGCCTTGATCCATCCGCGGCGCTCGAGTCTGTGAAGCGCGGGGTAGAGTGAGCCTTGCGGGATTTGCAGCGTGGCGCGCGAGACTTGATGCAGGCGCTCGGAGATCGCCCAGCCGTGCTGCGGCTCGAGCGACAGCGCTTTGAGAATCAGGAGGTCGAGCGTCCCTTGAGGGAGGTCGAGCTTGTCGTCGGTCATTTATCGAAGTCTCATAGGTCAGTCAGTGCGAAGGGCAACGGTCGGGTCGACGCGCGCGGCGCGTGCGGCGGGAATGGCACTCGCAAGCACGCCGACGACGATGAGCGCTACCGCGACCAATGCATACGTCAGCGGATCGGACGCGGCGACGTCGAACAACAACGGCTGAACCCAATGGCCCGCGCCGAGCGCAATCGCACCGCCGATCACCACGCCGGCAACGGTGAATGCGACGCCTTCGCCCACGACCAGACGCAAGATGTCGCTCACCCGCGCGCCGAGCGCGATCCGAACGCCCAACTCGTGAGCACGCTGCGCGACGCTGAACGCGATCACGGCATAGAGTCCCACAGCGGCCAACCCCAACGCCAGCGCGCCAAACGCAAGGAACAGCGTTGCCCCGAGGTTCCATGAGCGCATTCGCGAATCGACTTTTTCGCGCATCGTTGTCGCTCTGACGTACGACGCACCCGGCATCAGCGGCTGCAGTCTCGCGCGTATGCGCTCGGCGTAGTCATCCGCTCGGCCGGCAACGCGAACGAACAGCGCCGGGGTTTCCGGACCGAACAGCACCGCGCGCTGTTCGACGGACAGATAGTACGTCAGCTTGGGTTCGCCGGTTAGCTGGTGGCTCGTGACGTCCTCGGCGACACCGACGACGGTTCTGCATGGCATAGTGTCGCCGCCCACACGGATGCATTTCCCAATCGGATCCTGCGTTCCCCAGAGCCCGGCTGCCAACGATGTGCTCACGACGATGATCGGTGGCGCGCCGGCGCGATCGCCAGTCTCGAGACCGCGCCCGCGAACGATTCGTGTGCCGACGGTCGTGAAGTAATCGGGTGAGCCGGCTTGCAGCGTGATGCGTCCCGATCTGGGAATCGAATCGATGCCGGGAGCAGACAGCGTGCGCGACTCCGATGTGCCGAATGGAACGGAGACGGTTCGCGTCGCGGCAACGACGCCTGGAATCGCGCGCGCTTCGTCGAGTAGGCGCACCGACAATGCCGCGCGTTCGCTGTCGCTCAATTTCATTCCGCGCACGTTCGTGCGCACATATACGATGGGATTCACATCGAAGCCAAGGCGCAGCGAGCGAACTTGGTGCACACTGCGCGCAAACAGTCCGGCTCCTACGAGAAGCACGACGGACAACGCGGCCTGAACGATCAGCAACATCGTTCGCGTCTGCGATTGCCGATAGTTGCCTTCGCGCACCCCAGCCTTGAGCGAGTCCGCGAGATGCCCCGTTCCTTGATGCAGCGCGGGAACACTTCCGGCGACGAGAGCGACAAACACAATGAGCGACAGCGAGAACACCAGCGTGCGCCAGTCGGTCAATACGCCAAACGCGCCCACACTGCCAAGCAGCATGCGCCCGAGTACGACGCTGCAAGCTTGTGCGACGAGCAACCCGGCGACGCCGCCCAGCGCTGCGAGAATGAGTGTTTCGGTCAGTAGCTGCTCGATCAGCCGCCGCCGCGAACCACCCAGTGCTTGTCGGACGGCGATCTCGCGCCGGCGCCGGAGCGCGCGCGCCAGCAGAAGGTTGGCGACGTTGGCGCAGGCGATGAGCAAAACGATAAAGGCGACGCCGGTGATCCAGACGACGACTCGCGCTTCGGATTCGGCGAGCGGACCGCGCCCCAATTGCAACGGGCCCGCGACGGCGACCGGCGACGCAGACGAGAAGGACGGGAGGTTTGGCTCGATCGCGGCACGCGCGAGCCAACTGCGATGAAAGGCGTTCGTAAGATCGGCCGATGCAGCGTCGACGCTCGTGCCCCGTCTGCGCCGGACGAGTATCTCGAGCCACTCGGCGTCATACGTCTGCCACCAATCGTACCCGCGTTGCGCCCAGCGCGCTCGTTGCGCATTGTCGCCTGTCGGGACACCCGCGGTTGCATACGCTGCGACAGGAACGAACGCGACGGGTGGCTGTTGGTCGCTGATTCCGTCGAAACCCTTTGGTGCAACGCCGATGATCGTGTATGTGCCTCGCCCAATCGCGAGCTTTGATCCGAGAACGTCACGACGCCCGGCGTACTGCGTCTGCCAGTAGTCGTAGGCCAGCACGGCAACGGCTTCACCAGCGGGCGGGCTGTCTTCTTGCTCGGTGAAGAAGCGGCCGAGTACCGGCTTCGCATCAAAGAAGTCGAATAGACTCGCGGTGACGATGCCGACGGAACTTTCCTTCAGATCGTCGCCGGAACCGACTGCCAGGTTGTAATAGCAGAAGGCCGCCGTCTGCGAGACGCTTCGCGACCAGCGCGTGAAGTCGGCAAACTCCGCGTAGTCGGCGATCCGCAACCAACCGCGGCCGCGGTCGGTCGTCCACGCCACGTACAGCCGGTTCACCGAGCCGGGGTCGCGGAGATAGGCGGGCGGACGAAACAACAGCCGGTCGACTACGCCAAACATCGCCGCGTTGATGCCGACGCCGAGTGCGAGTGTTGTGATGACGACGGCAGCGAACATTGGGCGGCGTCGGATTCCTCGAAATGCGAAGCGAGCGTCGTGCATGGCGCGTTCGACGAACCCGACGCCGCGCGTGTCACGTGTATCGTCCTTGATTCGCTCGACGCCTCCGAAGGCCAAGGTTGCGCGTCGGCGAGCCGAGTCGCGCGATTCGCCGGCGTGCACGTACTTTTCGGCTTCACGCTCGATGTGAAACCGAAGTTCGTCGTCGAGATCGCGTTCGACGGCGTCGCGGCGAATGAGCGCGCGAAGCCGGTGTCGGAACTCGCTCAGCAATGTGTCCAGCCATTCGCTCATCGGCATCGCCCGCGGTACGCGCACTTACCCTGTGCGCTTCTACAAGAGGGTATGATCACTCCTGCAGAAGCGCAAGGGGAGCGGGACGACGCGTCACTTCCGTGACGTCAATCCGTCCAGTACGATGAGATATTCCTTCGCGCTCGCGTCCCAGGTGATCGAATAGCGGTCTGGGTAGTAGCCCGGGCGCTGGAATTTCGCCGGCGCCTTGAGCGGCATGACGATCGAGTTGCTCGGAACGGTCTTCACGGACTCGATGTACGCTTTGGTGATCATCGGTTCGAGGAAGATGAAGCGTCCGTCGAACGAGCCCCACAAGAACGTGCTCGTGAATGTCTGCCCATGAAGCTCCATGGCCGATCCGTCGACCCAGTGAAGGCCCATCATTGGAACCGTCGCTGCCGCCGCGGGCGCGTTGGCCAACGCATTCGCTGGGACGTATCCGGCGGGCGCGAACTGCGCGTCGGGCAACAGCGATGCGCGCGTTTCAAAATTCGGCGTGTTCGGCATGATCGACATCTGATCGGCCTCCGTCACCGAATAGAAATGGAAATCGAAGTGCGGGAGCGTGTAGACGTGATCCGGCTCGTGGCCGGCGGGGTTCCAATCGAGCATCACGTGGTCAAACCCGACGACCTTCGCCTCGTCCGGCATGTTCAGCATCAACGTGGCAGCAGCCGGCGACGGCGGGACCGGAGTCGATGGCAACGTTGCCATCGCCGTCTCCGAGATTGCAACGCCGAGCGACGTCGGCTCGTTGTCGTCTCCAAACTTGACGAACATGCGTGCCGTCCCTTGGCCCAGCGCTTTGGTCGCGCCGTAGACGACGTGCGACTTCGTGGACGCGCTTGCCTCGCCCGCGGAGCAACCGGCGAGCGCGACGTAAGCGACTACGAGGCCTGTTATCGATGCAACTGATACTGCGCGGTAACGAAGATCGGCGATGTTTCTGAAATTGATGGGATTCATGTTGTCCTCAGCCATGAAGGCGGTTTGAACGGCGGTTGAGTGGCTCGGGTCGCAACTGCGTCCGGCAAGTGGCGGGAACTCTACGAAGGCGCGATTACTGCGGGCTTAGTGGTCCGTCCCAGGCGCTTTCGGCGGTCCGTTGGCTCCGCTGTAAGCCGTCAGTAAGCGGCACACGCCATTTTTTGTCCCGTGAACGAGACATTCCTCGCCGTCGGAAAGACGGCCAGAACCTCAGGCAACTGGGCGCAGGTCCGCGCGGCGGACCAAGTGACGCGATACCTGCGCAGCGGCGCGGGCGTCCCGGTGCTGGTGCTCGACGTCGCCACCTCGGCGGGGCATGAGCTGGACGGCGCGACCGACGTGCCTGCTCCCGACGTCGGTGTGTGGCCGGAGCTGTTGACGGAGCTGCCGAATCACAGTCGGCTGATTCTTCCGGAGATCCCGACCGACGGCCCGCGCTTCACGAGTTGGCTCCGTGGGTTCATCGACGGAATCGGGCTCGCGCCCGTCACGCTCATCGCGTCGGGTCCGATCTGCGTTTCTGCCATGGAATTCACTTTGAGTGATCCGGAACGCGTGCAGAGGCTGGTGCTCGTCCCGGCTGGTCAGGCGGACGAGACCTGGCTCTCCGGCGTCGTCAGACCGACGACGTCCATTGCCTACGTGCCCATGCTCGTCGTCCGTCGCAACCACCCGGTTGACGACGCATGTGCCGTCATCCGCCGATTCGTGGGCGGCGAGATGCCTTGAGCTTGTTTGGTGCGCACCATATGGTTGCCGCACGAAACCTTGCCGGCCCCAGCCCGCGTAAGGCTCCCCACCCGCAGGATGACGGTCTCACGGATTTCCATTTAGTCCGCCGATGACAATCTCGCCGCCCGCCCCGACATACGAATCGCCTGTTCGACCGAGCGCGCCGGCTCCATCGTCTGCCGAGCTGCCTGTTCACCTCACGCGATTCATCGGGCGCGCGACAGAGTTGGCCGAGCTCGAGCGACTGCTGGCGACCACTCGTCTTCTCACGCTCACGGGCGCCGGTGGGAGCGGAAAGACTCGGCTCGCGCGCGAAGTCGTCTCTCAGGTGGCTGACGCCTTCGAACAGGTCGGATGGGTGGACCTCGCACCGCTCGCCGAGCCTTCGCTCGTTGCGCAAGAGATCGCGACGTCGTTGCGCATTCCCAATCGATTGGGCGTGCCGCTGATCGACGCGCTCATTACGTCGATCGGCGCCGCGCCCGTGCTCCTCGTGCTCGACAACTGTGAACACGTTGTCGACGTCTGCGCCGAAGTGGTGGAAGCTCTGCTCCGGAACTGTCCGAAACTGCACGTGCTCGCGACCAGTCGCGAAGCGTTGGGCGTCGCGAGCGAAACTGCCTGGCTCGTTCCGCCACTCGTCGGTGGCGAAGCGGTGCAACTGTTCGTCGAACGCGCGCAGGCATCGCTCCCGTCCTTCGCACAGACGGACGCGAATACTCCGGCCCTCCGCGACATCTGTCGGCGTCTGGATGGAATTCCGCTGGCAATCGAGCTCGCCGCGGCGCGCGTCCGCGTGTTGTCGCCCGAGCAGATCGCCCACAGGCTCGATGATGCGTTCCGCCTGTTGACCGCGGGAAATCGCACGTCGATTCCACGGCATCGCACACTGCGCAGCACGATGGATTGGAGCTACGCACTCCTCAGCGAACGTGAGCAAATGTTGCTGCGGCGCCTGGCAGTATTTGCGGGAAGCTTTTCGCTCGAGGCAGCGGAAGAAGTCTGCACGGGCAGCACGCTCGAAGCGGAAGACATTCTCGACGGTGTCGCGGCGTTGGTGGACAAGTCGCTCGTCGTCATGGAACCGGGCGACGGTGTCGCGCGCTATCGTCTCCTCGAGACGGTGCGGCAGTACGGCCTCGAACAACTCGGTGTGCACGGCGAGTCGTCGGCTTATCAGATTCGTCATGCCGAACATTTCCTCGCATTCGCTGAGCGACTTGGGCCGCACCTCGTCGGCGGTGAAGATGAGCCGGGTCTCGTCGCACGCATGGCGCTCGAGCACGACAACCTGCGTGCCGCCGCGGCGCTCGTCGCCAACGACCCAACTCGCGGCGAAGACGCACTGCGATTCGCCGATGCGCTGTTCTGGTATTCGTATGGCCGGGGCTACTGGTACGGAACCGGTCAGTTCCGCGAGGCGCGCGAGTTCATCGCCGCCGCGCTCTCGCGCGCGACCGACGCCAATCCGGCGCTTCGGCAGCGCGCGCTACTGGCGAATGGTCTCAACGCGATCGCCATGGGCGACTACGAGGATGCTCGCGTGTCGTTGGAAACGAGTCTGGCGATTGCGCGTGGGCGCGGGGATGTGGGTGCGACGGCGCTCATTCTCTCGAAGCTTGGCGCCACGCACACGCTGTTGGGGCATCCGGCGCAAGCCGCGGCGTTTCTCGATGAGGCGCACGAAATCGTTCGCCCCATGCCGCCGCAGGTCTTGCACGCCTTCGTGGGTTTCTGGCGCGGCTGGGCAAAGCTGGTTGACGGTGATCTCGCCGAAGCGCGCAAAATCTTCGAGACGAGCATCGAGCTCGGGCGGGCGATCTCGCATCGGACGGTCATTGGGCACGCCAGCACGATGCTCGGCCGAGTCGAGCTCGCGTGCGGGAATCGCGACGAGGCGTTCGTGCGATTCACGGATTCCATGCGTCTGCACCTCGACATCGGCGACGGCTGGGGACTTCAGCTCGATCTCGAAGGGTTGGCGACGCTGGCCGTTCAGCGCGGGCGATATGTCGAAGGACTGCGACTCATGGCGAGCGTCGACGGACTTCGCGACCGGATTGCCGTCGCGCTTCCAGCCACCGATCGCGCGGCCCGCGAGCGACTCATGGCAACGGTGCGAACGGAAGTCGGCGTCGAGTTCGATCGCATCTATACAGAAGGTCGCGGCCTGTCGATCGACGAAGTCATGCAGCTCACGAACGAAATGGGTTCGATGCCGACGGCTGAGTATCGCGTGCCGGTGGTTGTCGTCGCCGATGTTGCGCCGAGCATCGTGGAAGCCGCGCCGCCGCGCCCGATGCTACGCGTGCTTGCGCTTGGACCGCTCCAAGTGTTCGCCGGCGATCGAGTGATCGACAGCGCCGCGTGGGGATCGGCTCGCCCGCGTGAGCTGCTCGTGTATCTCATGATGCACGCCGAAGGTCGCACGAAAGAGCAAGTTGGATTGGCCTTCTGGCCCGAGGCGTCGAGCGCGCAACTCCGCAACAACTTCCACGTCACGCTACATCGCCTTCGGCGCGCACTCGGTGGCAACGAATGCATCACGCTCACCGGCGATCGATATCAAATCGATCCGTCGATCCTCTCTGAGTTCGACGTCGCCGAATTCGAGCGCGATCTGACGAGTGCGCGGCGGATGATCAAACGTCGCGAAGAGGGTGCCGCGGTCGCGCTCGAGCGGGCCGTCGATCGGTTCAGGGGTGATTTGCTCGATGGAGAGCCGGCCGGCGATTGGCATCTCGAGCATCGCGATCGTCTCCAGCGGATGTACTCCGAGGCATTGATGGAGCTCGGTGTCCATCTCGTGGCCGACGAACGCTATCAAAAAGCAGCCGACGCATTCCGCCGCGTGCTCGCGCGCGACGATCTGCACGAGGAAGCCGTGCGCGCGTTGATGGATTGTCACGCGCGGCTCGGCGAACGTGCGCCGGCGATGCGCGTGTATCAGCGATTCGCCGAGCGGCTCGCAAAGGAGCTCGACTCCGAGCCCGACGACGAGACGACAGAGGCGTTCGAGCGCATCCGAACGGGCGACGCCTAGCGCCTTTCGCGTTCGGTGATGCCGCGATTGACGTGGCGAATCGCCTCTGTGGTAAGCGTCGCAGTAATCGTCGAGCGAAACGACTCTAAGTTTGGAGTAAGTGGCGACGTGTAGTCTGTCCGGCACAACACCGTGCGCATCGCGAATTGTTCGCGCCCGCGGCGGCCACTGCCTGGAGATCAACGACTATGCTTCGCATTCGCTTCGCCGCGACCGCGGCTTGTATCACCCTCGCCGCCTTCTTGGCGGCTTGCGGCTCCGACACCACCGCTTCTCCGCCGCCGAGCAATGGCGGTGGCAATCCTCCACCGCCGCCGGTCGTGGCGGTGAGCTCGATCGATTTGTCGCCCGGCGCTGGGGAAGTGATGCTCGGTGCTTCGGCGAAGTTCACGGCCACGCCGCGCGACGCGAGCGGCAACGTGTTGACCGGACGCACGATCACGTGGACGTCGTCCGACGCGTCGATCGCGACGGTCGATGAAAGCGGTATGGTGGTCGGCAAGACACCGGGTGCTGTGACGATCACTGCGGCGAGTGAAGGGAAGAGCGCCGCCGCGGCGATCACCGTGAAGGGAAATGTGATTCCCGTGGCGCTCGTGACCGTCGCCGCTGCTCCTGATACCGTCGAGGCGTGGGATCCGTCTCCGATGCAAGCGACCCTCCGCGACGCTGCCGCCAATGTGTTGGTGAATCGCGTGATTCGCTGGACCGTCTCGAACGCCGCGTTGGCGACGATCGACAGCGTCACGGGCGTGTTGACGGGAGTCGATCGCGGCACCGTCACTGTTACGGCGACGAGCGAGGGCAAAGTTGGTTCGACGACGCGCGTGATCGTGATCAAGTATCACTCGGTCAGCGCGGGCTCGATGCACGCCTGCGACATCGCGAGCGGCGGCATCGCTTGGTGCTGGGGTCTCAACGGAAACGAAGGCCGCCTCGGCAGCGATCAACTCTCGTCCACGTCGATGAGCACGACGCCATTCCGAGTCCCGGGCAATCATAAATTCACGCAGCTCGCCACGTACGGTCGTCACACCTGCGGCATCACGACCGACGGAAAAGCCTACTGCTGGGGCAACAATGCCTGGGGCGCCCTCGGCGCCGGTACGAATGTGTCGCAGAGTGCGACGCCGGTTCTCGTCGCGAGCAGCGCGGGCTTCCGTTCGATCACCGCCGGTTCCGATCATGCCTGCGCGATGACGTTCGACAACATTGCCTATTGCTGGGGCAATAATGACTGGCGTCAATTGGGAACGACCAACTCGACCGTGTCGTCAGTGCCTGTGCCGGTTTCCGGCGGCGTTCCGTTCGCGTCGATCGCGGCGGGCAGTGGATTCACGTGCGGCATCGCGGCGCTCGGCGGAGCAGCGTATTGCTGGGGCGCGAACAGCATCGGTCAGACGGGCGACGGCAAGAAGATCAACTATGGCAACGTGTTCGTCACCGGACCGCAGCAAATTGTTGGCGGGCTGTCGTTCAAGGGCATCTCGCTCGGCAGCGAATACGCGTGCGGCGTGACGCAAGCGGGTGCCGGGTATTGCTGGGGCAGTAACAATTCGAAGTTCGGTTCCGGTTCGAGCACAGATTCCTCATTGCCCATTGCTGTTACTGGTGGCCTCACCTTCCGCTCGATTTCTGCGGGCTTCGGACATGCGTGCGGCGTGACGACGGCGGACGCGGTCTATTGTTGGGGTGGGAATGGTAATGGACAGCTCGGATCCACGGTGCAGGACGGAAGCAACGTTCCAGTGCGGGCCGGGGGCAGCATGACGGCGTCGGAAGTGAGCGCGTCGGGCATTGGCACTGGGTCGGCGTCGTTTACCTGCGCCGTGTCGGTGAATCGTCTCACGGTGTACTGCTTCGGCCGGAATGACGTCGGCCAGCTTGGCAACGGCGCAACGTCGACGTCCGATGCGTCGAACACCGCGCCATCGATCGTGGTGAGCCAGAAGCCACTCTAAACCTCACGATTCTCGTCCAGAGGAGCTGCGCTCCTCTGGACGACTGAGCAGTTACGGCACCTGCCCCGCCTGCTTCACCGAACCTCCCTTCACATACTTGTCAAACCACGCCCGTTCGTTGAGCATTCTGTGAACGTTGTTCCACGAGCCCGCGATACCATGTGGCTGCCCGGCGTACTGAATCATCTTCGCCGGCACGCCCTGCTTCTTGATCGCCACGTAGAGCTGCTCATTCTCGGAGAACGGCACGCGGTGATCGATTTCGCCGTTGATGAACAACGTTGGCGTCCGAATACGATTCGCGTACGTGATCGGCGATTGTTTGATCATCGTCTCGCGCGCCTTGGGATCCGACGGCGGACCCCAAAACTCCGTCTCCTTCGTCCGCGGAATGTCCGAGTTGGCGTAGTCGCTCGTCCAATTGGCGATGCCTGCGCCCGATGCCGCTGCGGCGAATCGATCGGGATACTGCGTGATGAGCCAGTTCGTCATGAATCCGCCGTACGAATGCCCGATCGAGGCGACCTTCGTGCGATCGATCGGATAGTGCGCGATCGAATAGTCGACGCCCGACATCACGTCCTGTCCGTCCTTCGTGCCCCAAGCACCCCACGTGCCCCACAAGAACCTCTCGCCGTATCCCGTCGAGCTGCGAAAGTTCACCTCGAGCACGAAATACCCATTCGCCGCAAAATACTGATTCTTGAAATCAAATCCGTATTCGTTCGCCGAGTGTGGGCCGCCGTGGTTGCTGACGATGAGCGGATACGGTCCGCCGTTGGCGCGATAGCCAACCGGATACATCAACCACGCCTCGATCGGCGTTCCGTCCGTGCTTTTGTAGTTGAGTCGCTCGGCTCTGCTCAACGCCACTTCGTGAATGAACGCATCGTGGACATGCGTGACCTGCTTCTCGCCGGTGCCATCAAAGTTGGCGACGTATATTTCTGACGGCGCCTCGAAGCGACCCACCTGGTACGCCATCTTCGAGAGGGCGCGATCGTAACTGAACGCGCTGAGGCGGCGCTCGCCCGTCGTGATCTGGTCGACCGCACCGCCCGTGGGTGAAACGCGGAACAGGTGCGTCGTTCCGCCGATGCCGCCTGTGAAATAGATGTACTTGCCGTCGGTACTCCAGAACGGCGCTGACGGCAGGTAATCCCAATTCGCCGTGAGATTCGTTTCGCGCCCGCCACTCGATGAAAACACGACGATGTCCACCGGACCGCCGTTGTCCATCTTCTTGGCGATCACCGCGTCGGTCGACGTGCTCCGTGTGGCGAGAATCCACTTCCCATCCGGTGAGTAGCGAGCACCGGCATACGAGAGCTCCGTGCTCGACGTCAGCTTCTTCACCGCGCCGGCGGTCGTCACCATCCAGATGTCGCTGCGCCCATAAATGTTCTCGTTTCGGTAGGTCGAGTCCGCGGTGAACACGAGATTCGCGCCGTCGTGACTCCAGTTCGCGCCGGCTGGGCGCAAGCCAAGGTGTGTGAGCGGTTGTTCAGCGCCGCCGGCGGGCGTGAGAAAAATCTCTTGGGGCGGATTCACATCGGGGTCAACGCGATTCGGCAGCGGGAAAGGCGCGGCGTCTCGCTGGAAGTCCATCCAGTCGAACGACAAACCCTTGAAACGCTCCTCATGACGTTTCGCAAATTCAGATTCGTAGACCTTCTCGCGTTTCGGCGGTGGAGTGTCGCGCACGACCGCCGTCCATTTCCCATCGGGACTTGCCATCGGCGCACCCGTACCGCCACCGCGGCCGCCGCCCCGGCCACCACGCCCACCGCCGGCGTTTCCGCCGCCGCCACGTGCGGTCGCGTCTGCCTCGGTCACGCGATCAGGCGTCGCAGGATCGAGAACCATCGCGCGGCCGGCGCTGGAGAAACGCATTCGCCCGTCGTCGAGCCACGACGGCGCGGACGCGTTCGCGCCCTCGACGCTCACGCGTCGCGCTTGTGACGAGCCGTCCGACGGTACGAGCCATACTTCGCTCGTGTTGTCGTTTGTCGCCTCGACGCGCGTGCTGACGGTGAACGCCACCCATTTGGCATCGGGCGATAGCTCCGGCCCACTCACCGTCTTCACCCGATAGTAGTCCTCGGCCGTGAGAGGGCGGCCGGCGGTCGTTTGCGAGACGAGCGCGCAGGGAGAAATGGCAACGAAAAATGCCGGAACGATGAAGCGGACGCGACGGATGAGCGTCGACATTGGGGCAGTCTCCGGAAGAAAGCGCGAGGCGCGGACGGAGCGATCATATCCCGCGATCCTGGCGCTGTCCACGGGCGCGTGCAGCAGGTGCCTTCAGCCGCCGGTCACAGCTCTTCGCGCTGGCGCCCGTTGACCTGCTGGCTCGACCGGCCCTAGCAAATCACGTTCGGCCGCGTCGCGCGGCCCGTTGCGGACATACATTCCAAGGAGCACCGCCGCGGACCCTGGAGGGCCCCCATGAATGCCACCGACAGCGCCAAACTGCTCCTCACGCTCTACGAGCTTCGCACGGAGCCGGCGCTCCGGCGCGCGCGCGCTTGGTTTGCGTTCGAGTTCAATCCCACGTCGGCCAAAGAGGTCCTCGAAACCTGGCTTGCACCGGGTCAGGAAAGCGGACCCTATCGGATGGTCACGACGTATTGGGACATGGCGGCGTCGCTCGTCTCACAGGGCGCGGTCGATTCACGAATGTTCAATGCCGCGAACACCGAACATTTCGCTGTCTTCGTCAAGCTTCGTCCATTCCTGGCGGAGATTCGAAGCAAAACCGGATACGCCGACTACCTCGCGAGCCTCGAGAAGGTCGTGATGTCATTTCCCGACGCTGAGAACCGCCTCAGCATCTTCCTGCGCTTCAATCAACGACAGGCGCAGTTCGCCGCCGAGGGGCGCCAAGCGCATTTTCTCGAAGACGTACCGCTCGACAATCCCGTGTTGTAGCGCGCGTTCGATCTACATCCCGCGCCGAGTGTCGCCGAGGTCCACTGTTGGCGCGAAGGTGGGTTTGCGCCGGGCGGGTGCGGCTTGCTCCAACGCGTAGGCCAACTTGAGCAGCGTTGGTTCGCTCCACGCGCGTCCAACGAACGAGATGCCGACTGGCAAGCCGCGCACGAATCCCATGGGAAGCGTGACGTGCGGATAGCCGGCGACCGCTGCGGGTGCGGTGAACGATCCACCACCGCCGCCGTCGCCGTTCACGAGATCGATGAGTCCGGCCGGGCCCTGCGTGGGTGCGACGAGCGCGTCGAGTTTGAATTTCGTCATCGTCGCGTCGATGCCCTTGTCGCGCATCAGCAGCCGATTCTTCGCGAGCTCCGCGAGATAAGCCTTGTCGGTGAGCGGGCCTTTCTTCTGCGACTGCTCCATGATCTCCTGCCCGAAGAATCGCAGCTCGCGCGACGCGTTCCTCGTATTGAACGCCATGACATCGGCGAGCGAGCGGACGGCGACGTTGGGCTTGAGCTGACCTAAGTAAGCGTTCAAGTCAGCTTTGAATTCATAGAATAGTAGATCGAGCTCCGATTCGTCGGTCTGACCCGCCGTCGCAATGTCTGCAGGATCGACGATGATCGCGCCGTGCTGTTTCATGAGCGCGATCGCTCTCTCGAGGAGCTTGTCGGTCTCGATGCTGTAGCCCGTGTAGTGCTTGCGCGCGACGCCGATCCGCGCGCCGCGAAGACCGTCGCGATCGAGCGACTTCGTATAGTCGGTGAGAGAATGACCAGTGCTCCCGCGCGTCTCCGCATCGCGCGTGTCCACGCCGGTGAGCGCACCGAGCAAAATCGCGGCGTCGCGAACCGTGCGGGCCATCGGCCCCGCCGTGTCTTGGCTGTGCGCGATCGGAATGATTCCCGCGCGGCTGATCAGCCCCAGCGTCGGCTTGATTCCCACCAGCGCGGCGGCCGCCGCGGGCGACGTCACCGACCCGTCCGTCTCCGTTCCGATCGCGACCACGCAGCAGTTTGCCGCGGTCGCGGATCCCGATCCTGAGCTGGATCCGGATGGCGTTCGGTTCAGGGCATACGGGTTGTGCGTCTGTCCGCCGCGTCCGCTCCAGCCGCTCGTCGAATGCGTCGAACGAAAGTTCGCCCACTCGCTCAAGTTCGTTTTGCCGATGATCACTGCGCCCGCCGCTCTCAAACGCTCGGCGACGAACGAATCGCGCGCGGCAATGTTCTCCGCGAGTGCGAGCGAGCCGGCCGTCGTGTGCATGCGATCCGCGGTATCGATGTTGTCTTTGATCAACACTGGAATGCCGTGCAGCGGCCCGCGCACCTTCCCACTCTTCCGCTCGGCGTCGAGCTGCGACGCGATCGACTCCGCCTCGGGATTGAGCTCGATGACGGAGTTGATGGCCGGTCCGCGCTGATCGATCGCATCGATACGCGCGAGATAGGCTTTGGTCAGTGAGAGTGCCGACTCGCTCCCGGCGCGCATCTTCGCTTGAAGATCATCGATCGTTGCCTCATCCAAGGCGAACGCCGGAATCTGCGCGGCCGCTGACTCAATCGCGGAAACCGGTTCGGCCGGCGGGGCGTCGAGCGAATGTCTGGCCGCGATGGCACCGGCGACGGAGGCGCCGAGGAAGCGTCGGCGGTTCAGCGGTGCGTTTGGCTCGGTGTCGTGATCGTTGGTCATGATCGCTGTTCATTGGCTCGAGGAGTGACGCCGCAGTGTGGTCCGCACAAAGGTGTGGCCAACTGGACCGTCAATCCAGTTGGCCACGAACGCTTCGCTCAGGATGACCCGGCGTCAGGGTTTGCTGGAACCCTGATCGCTGGTCTCGACGACGAAACTGCCGACGTCCTGCTGGTAGACCACGCCCGGCTTGAGGACGACGAACAACGCGTTCGTTGCACCGACCGCGGCCACCTGATCGAAACAATCCTTGTATATGAGCTCTTGAATGTGCTCCGGCGCGATTTCGGACATCACCGTCAGCGGCACGTAGCCGAACCGGGCCCGGGCCGGTGCGCCGACGCGCGCACGTGCGGCGACCATGCCGGTGGGGCGGAGAGTAAGCCGAATGTGTTTGCCGTTCACCCAGACTTCCTGCACACCGGTGTTGCATCCGCCGCGACTCGTGAGCATGTCGGGGCGGAGCCGCTTCACGACGTCCCAGCCGTCCTCGAAAGGAACGTTGGCCTTCTCGATGTCATCGGCGTCCAGGTGATAGCTCGCATAGCGGAGATTTGGACGCGCGGTCACGGTGACGGGAGCGAGCTCGGCGGATTTGTTCTGCCCGACGACGACCGTCACGCTCGTCGTGTCGCGCGGCCCTGCGTCGAAGAATCGGTCGCCGCGCGCGTAGCCGATCTTGCGCATCGTGACCTGAAGGTCGACCGAGTCCTTGAGGTCGACGGAGAGAAGTCCGTGGCCGGCGGCGTCGGTCGTGCCCGTCGCGACGACGTCGTGGAGACCGCGTGTCACCGTCAGCTCGGCGCCGGTGACCGGCGCGCCGCTGGAGTCGCGTGCTGTGACGCGCACGATGGCCCGCCCCGTCGACTGTGCACCGGCCGTCGCCGCGCCGGAGGCAAACGTGGCTAGAGCAACAACAGGAACTAGGCGAATTGATCTAAAAGAGTGGCGCATGGTCCCTCCCTTTCCGAGACCGTAAGGTCGAACAGGTGACTGCAGATTGTATGCAAATACACCGTCCAGAAAAAAAGTTCGCCGCACCTCTCACGATGCAAGAACTACGGCGTAAGGATGACTTTCCCTGTCGTCCCGCGCCCTTCAAGCGCCCGGTGCGCGTCCGCAGCCCGTTCGAGCGAAAACTCGGCGCCGATTCGCACCGATAGTTCCCCGCGAGCAACCCAGCCGAGCAGCTCGCTCGAACGCCACAGGAGCTCGTCGCGGGTCGCGACGTAGTTGGCCAACGTTGGCCGCGTCAGGAATAATGAGCCCTTCCGGTTCAATACTTGAGGATCGAACGGCGGCACTTGGCCGCTCGATCCACCGAACAGCACGAGCATGCCGCACGGGCGGAGCGAGTCGAGGGATCCATCGAACGTCGTGCGGCCAACCGAGTCGTACACCACATCGACGCCGACGCCGTCGGTAATGCGCCGAGTTTCCGCCGCGAAATCCTTGGTCGTGTAGTCGATCATCTCGTCGGCGCCGGCATGGTGTGCCAACTGTCGCTTCGCGTCAGTGGACGCCGTGCCAATCACGAACGCGCCGCGCTTCTTCGCCATCTGACAGAGCAGGAGGCCCACGCCGCCCGCGGTCGCGTGCACGAGCGCGCGATGTGTCGCGGCGAGCGGATATATGGAAACGCTCAGATAGTGCGCGGTCAGACCCTGGAGCATCACCGCCGCCGCCTGCTTGGTCGACACGCCATCCGGTATTCGCACCGCTCGATCGGCCGAGACGAGCGCACGGTCTGCATACGCACCTTTCACGCCTTCGGACACGACGCGATCGCCGATCTTGAAGTCGGTGACGGCGTCTCCCGTCGCGCGAACGACTCCGGCCGCTTCCGCGCCCAGCGTGAACGGCCGCGCCATCGGGTAGATCCCTTGGCGCCGATACGTCTCGATGAAGTTGACCCCGATCGCTTCGACGTCGATCAGCAGCTCGCCGGGCCCCGGCGTTGGATCCGGAAGGTCATCGATGCGCATGACTTCCGGACCGCCGGTTTCATGAACTCTTATTGCTCGCATTTCAAATCGTCTCGGAGTCTACTTGAGCATCGCTTTGGCGATCGTCTGAAGCTGCATGTTCGACGTGCCTTCGTAGATGGCGCCGATCTTGGCGTCGCGGTAGAACTTCTCTGCGGGATAGTCCTTGGTATATCCGTACCCACCAAACAACTCGAGCGACACCGACGTCACACGCTCGGCCACCTGCGACGAGAAGAGCTTGGCCATGGCACCTTCCATGGCGATGTCCTTGCCCGCGTCCTTGAGACGAGCCGCGTTGTACACCATGAGTCGCGCGGCTTCGAGCTCCGTTCGCGCTTGAGCGAGTTGGAATTGAATGCCCTGAAACTCGCCCAGCTTTTTCCCGAACTGCGTGCGCTCCTTCACATATTCCGTCGCCGCATGCAGCGCGCCGGCGGCCACGCCGATCATCTGCGCGCCAATGCCAATGCGGCCTTCGTTGAGCGTCTCGATGGCGATCTTGTAGCCCTGTCCCACGGGACCGAGCACGTTTTCATTCGGGACTTCGACGTCGTCGAGAATGAGCTCCGTGGTGCTCGACGCGCGGATGCCGAGCTTGTCTTCCTTCTTGCCGACACTAAAACCCTTGAACCCGCGCTCGACAACAAACGCGGTAATTCCTTTGTAGCCTGCCGAAGGATTAGAATTTGCGAATACAACGTAGATCTGGGCTTCGGCCCCGTTGGTGATCCACATCTTGCGGCCATTGAGAATCCAGCGATCGCCGCGCTGCTCGGCGCGCGCCTGCATGCCGAACGCGTCCGACCCGGAGCTCGGTTCCGACAACGCATACGCGCCGACCTTCTCGCCAGTGAGTTGCGGCAAATAGGTTGAACGGATGTGATCGCTTCCGTACTTGCGTATCGGATAATTAACGAGCGTATTCTGAACGTCCATCAGAATCGCTGCCGCGGGATCGACCTTGCTGATCTCTTCGACGCCCAGCGCCACGAGGAACAGGGATCCGCCGGCGCCGCCGTATTCTTCGGCGACCTCGATGCCCATCAGGCCCATCTCGAAGAACTTGGTGATGAGCGTGGGGTCGAGCTTGGCGTCGCGCTCCATCTGCTGCACGCGCGGGCGAATCTCGTCTTCGGCGAATCCGGCCACCGCATCGCGGAACATCGCCTCGTCTTCGGACAGCATCGTCAGCGGAGCGTGCAACGCGGCGAGCGATTGATCGTTGGTCATTTCCTGTGACGTGAGACGTGGAGCGCGACTCGCGCGCGTGACTACGTCGTAGCGGCGAGTCGCTCGGTCGCTCTGGCGGCGCACGCGACGCCGCACGCGCCCGTCTCACCGTTCGGTTCCCAACAACGACAGGCATCGGCGGCTTCGAGAGGCCGCGCGATATCTACGCCCGCTCGCAGGGCGATCAATTCAGCGAGCTTTTCGTGAACGCCGAATGCGTCGGTGACGCGAAACGCGACGTGCGGAAACTCAGCGGCAGCCTCAGCCACGAGGCGCGGAACGTCGCGCGTGACGTGCTTGCCCGGCGACAACATATACGGGAAGACGGTAACGGTCGTCGCGCCACCGCGGACGCACTCGGCCAGACCCTGAGCGATGGTCGGCTCGGCGAGCTCCATGTGCGCGTGGCGCACGAGCACGGAGTCCCCGACCATTTGTTGTAGCAGGCTCCTCATGCACGCCAGCATGTGATTCGCTTCGGCGCGGACCGAGCCGTGATCAACCAATAGGATGGAACGCATGCGTGAAAATATAGCTCAGAGTCTCCGAACGCGATTCAGGCCGAATTCCGCCGCGTTTCGAGAGGCCATCTCAGTCGACGTCGAAGGGCAGGGTCTACGATAGCTTCGCCATCGACAGATACTGGTGTCCGATAGTCCTGTCTGATTGGCCCGCGGAATTCACGGAATCGCGGAAGAACACAAAACGCATCATCGTGCAACGAGCCGTGTTTTTTTGAATGCCCCGGCACGGGTCGTCGCTGCATCCCGAGCGGCATTTCCAAGAAATCACCCGGCGTAGTGGCTTCATTCCGTGGTGTCCGCCGATTCCGCGCATTCTGTGGCCGACTTCGAGGAGACGTCTTCTGCCCACGACCCGTCCACGGTCGACAGGGGGTCGCCGATTTCAGAGTTGAACGCCTAGTTGGGTCACGCGCCCGGGAACCATAGCAGCCCGACGTGCAAGCGTGTCGTCGTTGCCGTCACGGAAAAATTGCCGGTCACGAGGTTGCCAACCTGAAAACGATCGAAATTTCCAACCGACCAGGTCACGGCCGACGAGAACGCGACCTTCGGTGTGAAATGCGCATTCAGTCCGGCGCCAAAGGACAAAGCGCCGCCGCTGCCGCGCACGGTGACCCCATTCACATCCTGTGAAACGCCGCGCGCCGAGAGCCCGAACTGGAGAAACGGAACGACGACGTTTCGACCAGCGCGGAAGTGGACTCGCGCGCCCACGTCCACGTGCCCGAGCGAGTAGGTGTCGTCGCTCTCACCCGCGTTGATCGTCGCGCCGCTGAGTTGGCCATACAGCGACCATCGCGTGCTGAACCCATACCCGAGAACGATTCCAGCGCCGCCACCGGAGTCGGTGGTCTTGGCGTCGTCATTCGTCATGATGCTCGCCCCTTCCGCGCCAAGACCCACGAAAAAACCGGACGACGTCGACTTCTTCGCTCCCTCCTGCGCGGACGCCGCGCAGATCGGCGCGATGATGGCGACAACGACCGCAAGGCATGCGTATTTGCTCATGGTCAATCCAGATCCGTTACAGAGTGCCGTCGAGTACTTGGAGTGCTAATTCAACTTTTCCAAATGGCGCCGAGACCTGTACACCTTGAACGATCGGCTTGACTCGCTCGAGCATCTCGCGCGCGACGGCGATCCCCTCGGCAACTGCGTGCTCTTTCGACTGCTCGTTCGCCCGGCGCATTCTCGTGATGATCGAATCCGGGACCGACACGCCGGGCACCTCGTTCGCCAGAAACTCGGCGTTCCGCACCGACACGAGCGGCCAGATCCCGGCGATGATCGGGATGTGCCCGCCACCGACGCGCATCAAGAACTGCTCGAGCTGGTCGGCGTCGAACACCGGCTGTGTAATCGCGAACTGCGCGCCGGCGTCCACCTTCCATTCGAACCGCCGTAGCTCCTCCGCCGGATCGATCGCGACCGGATTCACGCCGACCCCAACGGCGAAGCGCGTCGGTTGGCCGATCGAGTTGCCGCCAGGGTCGAGGCCGCGATTCAAGTTCGTTATGAGATTCGTCAATCCGATCGAATCGACGTCGAACACGGCCGTCGCATCGGGATAGGGTCCCATCTTCGGAGGATCGCCGGTGACGACGAGCATGTTGCGCAGACCAACGGCCGACGCGCCCAGCAAATCGCTCAGCATGCCGAGCAAGTTCCGATCACGGCAGGCGTAGTGCGTCACCGTCTCGATGCCGACCTGCTGCTCGATCAGGATGCTCGTCATGAGCGCGCCCATGCGACTCTGCGCGCGCGGACCATCGGGGACGTTCACTGCATCGACGCCCGCGACCTTGAGCTTTCCTGTATCGGCAAGCATGCGAGTCGCATCGACCCCGCGCGGCGGCACGATCTCCACCGACGACACAAAATCGCCCGAGGCCAGCTTCCGCGCCCATCGCGAACGCTCGGCGAACGGAATCGCCGCGACCCCAAGCGACGGCTTGACTTCCACGGTCGCAGTTGGCGGATGCGCGCCATGCTCCGCCGGCCGATGGGCATAGCGTGGCGCAAGCGGACGAATCCCCTCTGCCATCGCGTGAATGTGGTCGGGCGTGGTGCCGCAACAGCCGCCGACGATCTTCGCCCCCGCCTGCACGAGATGCCGGGCGTACGTCGCCATGTATTCCGGGCTCGCCATGTACATGCTGCGCCCGCCGACCTCGCGAGGCATGCCCGCGTTCGGCTGCGCGCTGAGTTTTTTGTGCGTGTGTGGCGCCATTTTCTCGATGCATTCGAGAATGGTCTGCGGGCCCACCGAGCAATTGATACCGATGACGTCCGCGCCCCATGCGTCCAGCGCGCGAGCGACGTACTCGGGTGCAGCACCATACGGTGTGAGACAATCCGCGCCGATCGTCATCTGCGCGATGACGGGCTTGCTCGGGTCCACCGCGCGCGCGGCATGAATGGCTTGCTCGATCTCGTCGAGGTCGGAGAACGTTTCGAGAATGAAGAGGTCGACGCCGCCATCCACGAGTCCTTCCATCTGCTCGCGGAAGATTGCTTGCGCCTCGCTCTTGCTCGTCGGTCCATACGGTTCGAGACGGACGCCGAGTGGTCCGATGGCACCGGCGACGAGCGCGCGATCGCCTGCGGCTTCGCGAGCCACGGCCGCCGCGGCGCGATTCAACTCGCGGACCTGCTCCTGCAAGCCGTGCTGCGTGAGCTTCAGGCGATTGGCGCCGAAACTGTTCGTCTCGATGACCTCGGCGCCGGCGTCAACGTACTGACGATGAATGTCGCGCACGAGATCGGGCGCGCGAAGGTTGAGCTCATCGTAGCACTGATTGATGAACACACCTTTGCTGTAGAGCATCGTGCCCATGGCGCCATCGAAGATGACGATGGCGTTGGGGTCGACGAGTCGCTCGAGCTTCGTGCTGGTCGTGCTCATCGCGCCGCCTCGCCGCGCACGGCGTAATACTTCGCCTGCGGATGATGGACGATGATCGCCGCCGTGCTTTGTTCAGGAATGAGTTGGTAAGCACTCGTCAGCTGCATGCCAAGCTCGCGCTCTGCGGGCAACAGCTTGAACAATTGGCCATGGTCTTCGAGATCCGGACAGGCGCCATAGCCCCATGAATAGCGCTTCCCTTGTCCCGCGGGGACGCCGAGCTCGTGGCGGATGGTGCGATGCATCCATTCCGCGACAGCCTCGGCCGTCTCCACCGCGATTCCGTGAACGTAGAAGGCCTCGGTGTATTCGCCGGCGTTTTGCAGTTCTTGAAAGCGTTCCGTGGCGGCGTCGCTCACCGTCACGATTTGCAGCGAGACGACGTCGACGTCGCCCGACGCAACGGAACGGAAATAATCGGCAATGCACAGCCGCTCGCGATCTTCCTGCCGCGGGAAATGAAAGCGACCGATCTCGCGCGTGCTTCCGTCGGCCGTGAATTCGCCTGGATCGTACAGAACGATGTCGTTGCCCGACGCCTGAGCGGGGAAGTGCCCGTAGATCGCGCGCGGCTTGAGCCAACCATCGCGCGCGCCTTCCATCTTGAGTCGAGCGAGCGCCGGTTCGAATTCGTTGCGCACCGTCGCTTCGTACTCGGGCCCGGATCCGCGACCGCCCCACTGGAGTCGGTACAACTCGTCGAGGTCGAGCAAATCAAAAACCTGGTCGATCGGAATGTCGTTGAGCGTACGCGTGCCGAAGAACGGCGCTGACGGAATCGGATTGTCCGCGCTGACGTCGCTGCGCGCGCCGCCGGCCGAGCCGGAGGCGATGTCCTTGCCGACGTTCGTGTGCAGAAATTTGTCGCTCAGCGCATCGTCGAGCAGCTTGGCGACGAACGCGCCGCGCCGCTCGGGATCCTGGAGACGGTCCATCGAATCCAGCCCCTCGAACGCATCTTTGCAATAGAAGACGCCCGGCCCGTACGCGCGCTCCCCTTCGACATAGAGGGCACGTCGTCCGAACCGCCGGTTGATCGCCGCGCCGCCGATCAACACCGGAATCTTGAGCCCGCGGCGGTCGAGCTCCTGCACGCACAGCGGCATTTGCTTCGACGTCGACACGAGCAACGCCGAGAGGCCGATGGCGTCGGCGTTCACTTCGATCGCCTTGTCGATGATCGTGTTCACCGGCACCTGTTTACCGAGATCGAACACGGTATAGCCGTTGTTCGACAAAATAGTATTCACCAGCGATTTGCCGATGTCGTGCACGTCGCCGTACACCGTCGCCAACACGACTCGCCCCTTGGTGTAGCCTTCCGCGCGCTCGAGGAAACTCTCGAGATGTTTGACCGCCTTCTTCATGGCTTCGGCGGACTGCAACACGAACGGCAAAATCAATTCGCCGGCGCCGAATTTGTCGCCCACCTCTTTCATAGCGGGCAGCAAGACTTCGTTCAATACGCGAACGGGATGTTCGCGCACGCCGGCATCGTCGAGCGCGGCTTCGATTCCTTCTTTCTTTCGGTGCACGATCATCCAGTGCACTTTCTGGTCGGGCGTCATCCCGGCGGTCGGATCTTCTTTCTCCGCGCCGGCCGATTCCGTCTTCGTCGTCTTGTCGAAGTGCTCGATGAAGCGCTGAAGCGCGTCGACTCGCCGATTGAATACGAGATCGTCGGCCAACGCCCGCTCGTTCGTCGGAATCTCGGCGTACGGTTGCACGTGCGCGGGATTGACGATCGCCATATCGAGTCCCGCTTCCACGCAATGGTGCAGGAAGACGGAATTCAAAACGGCGCGCGCGTCCGGCGCGAGACCGAAGCTCACGTTCGATACGCCGAGGCTCGTGAAGACGCCCGGCAACTCGCGCTTGATGAGACGAATGCCTTCGATCGTCTCGACGGCCGAATCGATCCACTCGGCGTCGCCGGTCGCGAGCGTGAAGGTCAGATCGTCGTAGATCAGATCTTCCGGCTTGAGTCCGTATTCGCCGACGACGATCTCGTAGATGGCCTTCGCCACTTCGAGCTTGCGCTCGCGCGTCTTGGCCATGCCGATCGGATCGATCGTGAGCGCGACGAGTGCCGCGCCATGTTTCTTGGCGATCGGCACAACGCGATCAATCCGTTCGCGACCGTTCTCCATGTTGATGGAGTTGATGATCGCGCGGCCGGGAATGGCTTCGAGCGCGCGCTCGATGACGCCCGCCTCGGTAGAGTCGATCATGATCGGCGTGTCGACGGTCATTGACAGCAGTTTGACGACCTTCGCCATCTGCTCCGCTTCGTCGCCACGTTCGGTGACGGCGACGCAGACGTCGAGCACGTGCGCCCCCGACTCCACCTGCTCGCGCGCGACGTCCGAGATGCCCTCGTAGTCTTCGGCGAGCAGCAGTCGTTTGACTTTGCGAGAACCCTGGGCATTGACGCGTTCACCGATCAACAGCGGCTTTGGATTCTGATCGAAATCCGTGGCGCGCATGGCTGACGACGCGCGCGGGATCTTCGATCCGCGAACGGCACCGGCCACTCGAGCGCCGAGCGGCGCTCCATTGTCATCCCGAGCACGCGCATTGTCATCCCGAGCAACGCGAGGGATCTGCTTTTCCTGCGTTTCCTCCCCACGATGAACACGAGCGACGATCGCCGCCAAATGCGCCGGCGTCGTGCCGCAACACCCGCCGACGATCCGCACGCCGAATTGCTCGACGAACTCGCCGAGCATCTGCGCCATCGGCTCGGGTTCGAGCGGATACACTGCGTCGCCTGTGCCCGTGTTGAGCGGGAGACCGGCATTTGGGATGCACGACACCGGCCGCGACGATCCAGTCGCGAGAAACCGGATAGGTTCGCGCATGTGCTCCGGACCGGTCGAGCAATTGAGACCGATCACGTCGACCTGCAATGCTTCGAGTGTCGTCATCGCGCTGGCGATGTCGGTGCCGAGCAGCATGCGGCCGCTCGTGTCGAGCGTGACCTGCGCCTGCACGGCGACGCGACGCCCGATCTCAGCGAACAGTCGCTCGAAGCCGGCGATCGCTGCCTTCACCTCGAGAATGTCCTGCGCGGTTTCGACGAGCAGCACGTCGACGCCGCCCTCGACCAGGTATTTCGCCTGGGTGTAGTAGTTCTCCTCGAGCTCGGCGAACGTCGTATTCGACAGAACGGGGTCGCTGCTCGAGAGCAGCAGACCCGTGGGCCCGATCGAGCCGGCGACGAAGCGCGGTTTATCCGGCGTCGAGTATTTGTCGCAGGCTGCGCGCGCGAGGCGCCCGGCCGCGACGTTCAGCTCGCGTGTCTTCTCCTCGATGCCCCATTCACGCAGGCGGTGCGGCGTCGATTGGAAGGTGCAGGTCTCCACCACGTCGCACCCAACCGCGAGAAATGACTCGTGGATCGACTGGATGATGTCCGGCCGCGTGAGAACGAGATGGTCGTTGCATCCCTCGAGCGCCTTCCCGCCAAAGTCCTCCGGCGTGGGATGGTGCATCTGGATATTCGTGCCCATGGCGCCGTCGTACACGAGTACGCGCGAGGCGAGCGCGCTGAGGTACTGGCTGCCGTTCGGCTCGGGAGTCGCGTCAGACGCGGTCCCAGGAGAGGCAGATGAGGTGTTCGTGGCGGAAACTGGCACGGTTAGATCGCGCATTCTCTGGTGACAAAAGAAAAAACGCCCGGAACGCATGCGCTCGGGCGGCGCTTTAGCGGATTGTTTAACGTGGCCGCAATTTGCCCAAAATCGCCACGGAACAGTTGTGACCTATAGTCTAAACCGGGGCCCAAGGGGCAGCAACGCCCACCCGTTCGCCCGTTTTTCGTCGCTCGATTATCGGCCGATGCTCGCCTCGTCGGTGGGTCCGCTCGTCCGTCCACGTCCCGTCGCCTTGGCGCGCTCGCCAACGTGCTGCACCAGCGCGATGAGCCGGTTCCGCTCGAGCGGAAGGGTGAGATCGGCAAGGACGGCGCGTTGCACGGTCGGCGACATCGTCACGAGCACACTTCCCACCGAACGAAAGAGCACGAGCGCGCCGCCGGGGGCGAGTGGAATGCTCAGCGCATCGGCGCTTCCTGCCGCGGCGAGGCTGCGGCTCACGACCGCAACCAGTGGCGGCCGCAGCGTCGCGGCATCTCTCGCCTCTTGCAGCGATTGTGCGGTTGTCGGCGTGAATCCAAGAGCGGCGAATGACTGCGCCAGTCCTTCGAGCAGTGGCAACTCGGTGCCAACCAGCAGAATCTGCGTCATTGTGTCCCGCGTCAGCGCCCGGCTCCGGCTGCGACTTCGCGCACCGCGCGCTCGGTGGTTCCTTCGATCTCGACGATTTTTGATCGCGAGTTCTCGCCTGAGAGAATCTTAACTGATCTGCGACCGACGACGAAGATCTCGGCAAGGAATTCGATCAATTCCGCGTTAGCGGCCCCGTCGACTGGAGGCGCGGACAGGCGAATGCGTAGGGCTTCCCCGTACACGCCGGCGATCTCGTTACGGCTTGCCCGCGGCTGAACCCGAATGGAGAACCGAACTCGGCCGTCAGACTCGCTGACGCGCAGCTCGCTCACGGAATCCCGAGCAACCGTTGCAGCAGGATCAAAAGAAGCCAGGCAACGATCGGCGTGATATCGATCATTCCGATTTTCGGAACGACGCGGCCGAGCGGAAGGATCATCCAGTCGGTGAGGACGTACGACCACCGGATCCACTTCGAGTAGGGCGAGATCGGAAACCACGATGAGAGCACTCGAACGAGCAGAGCCAGTTTCACGATCGCGAATGCCCACGACGCGAGAAGCATCGGTCCCTCACCAGGACTTTGGGAAACGGCGATGACTTGAAACAGCAGGGTGCCGATGAAATCGAGCAAGGTGATCAACCCGATTGAGCCCACGACAAAGGCCACGAGCGCCCACCATGCCGCCGACGACGGCGTTCCGCCCGAGCGAACGACCATCCGTTCGAGCGGGAGCAGCGCTGGGTCGACGCGTCCCCGAAAGAAGCGCGCGGCGCGATTGAACGGGTTGATCCGCCGAGTGCGCACGGCCCAATCGAATGCGCAGACGACAGCGACGCCGGCGGCGACGTAGAACAGCGCCACACGCACGCCTCCAACGAATACTTGGTAGTTCGCAACCACGCTCATTCGCGAAAGGTGAGCGTCGCGCACAGTCGCAGCAAGGCTCGCTTCCGCGCTCGATGGTGTCGCATGGTGCTAACGCGTCATGTGGAGCGTGTGCACGAGAAAGGTCAGCCGGTCGGCGTCGACTGCGAGCTGCTTCGTTGTCGGTGTTCCCATGCCGCCGCCGGTTTCGTTGTCCACATGCAAGAGCGTTGACACGCTGGCTTGCGCTGTTTGCGCTGTTTGCGCTGTTTGCGCTGTTTGCGCTGTTTGCATCGACTGCAGCGCCGCGGCGAGCTTGTAGCTGTGCGCGGGTGTCACGACATCGTCGTGTTCTCCCACCGTGAGCAGCATCGGGGGGTAGCGCACGCCGGCGTGAAGATTCTGCAGCGGAGAATAGGCAAGGAGGGCGCGCAGGTCCCCCGCGCGGTCGGGCGATCCGAATTCAGGAATCCAACTTGGGCCGGCGGTGAACCGGGTGAAACGCGCCATGTCGAGAAGAGCGCCGTCGAGCAACACGGCACCGAACAACTCCGGACGTTGCGTCATGGACGCGCCGACGAGCAGTCCGCCCGCACCATGTCCGGCAATGGCCAACGACGCCGGCCGCGTGTAGCGCTGGCTGATCAAGAACTCTGCGGCGGCGATGAAGTCGTCGATCGACACCTGTTTTCGCGTCCCGCTCGCCGCGTCATGCCACCAGCTTCCGTACTCGCCACCGCCTCGCACGTTGGCTGTCGCGTAGATACCGCCAAGTTGTAGCCAGGCGGAGATGGTCGGCGAAAACCGCGGCGTGGCGGACCTGTTGAAGGCTCCGTCACCTGCCAGCAGCGTCGGATGCGTGCCGTCGAGCGTGATTCCGCGCCGCGCCGTGATGAACATCGGAACACGGGTGCCGTCTTTGCTCGTGAAAAAGAGTTGCGTCGTCTCGAATGCGGCGAGTGCGCTGTCGGCATGTGGATCCTTCAACGCGAACACGGTCTTCGTATCGAGATCGTAGCGGGATATTGTCGTCGGCTGGAGAAAGGAGCTGTAGCTGAAATAGAACTCGCGGTTTTCGCTCCGCGCATTGAGCTCTGATACGGTGCCGACGCCCGGCAGCGGCACTGCGCCTCTCGCGCCGCCGTCGAGCGCGTACAACTCGAGCACCGAGTGTGCGTCGCGCAGCCGATGGGCCACGAATCGATCATCCACACGCCTCACGTCGACGAGCGGATCGAAGGTCTCGCGGACCACGGTCGTCCAATGATTCTCATCGGGCGTGTTGATGTCGACAGCGACGAGGCGCGCTCGAGGCGCACCCTTGGTCGTGCGGATGTAAAAGATTTGACCTTTGTTGGAAACGAACTCGTACAGCGCGTCCCCGGCATCGAACAACTTGACGATGGGTGCGCTGAGATTTGGCCGATTCGGATTGTCGAGATCGATCAGGAAGAGGCGGTTCTGTCGCTCGCTTCCCGTGCGCGCCGAGAGGATCAGATATTGGCCGTCTTCGCTGACGTCGGCCTGCAAATGCCACTCGGGGTGGTCGGGCCTTTCAAAGACCAAGCGATCTTGAGATTGAGCTTGGCCTATTCGGTGATAGTAGATCTGCTGCCGCCCGTCCGGAGAAAGCAGCGTGGCGTTCTGGTAGGAGCTCACGTGCGGAATTTCGGAGCGCACGTAGAAAAAACCGCGCGCATCCTTGGTCCATGAGATGGGTCCGTCCTTGATGCCTTGGAGCTCATCCGAGCCGTCCTGGCCCGAACGCACCTCGCGGGTGCGGATCACGCGCCACACCGATCCTTGAGTCGAAACCGCGTAGGCGAGGTAGCGCCCGTCCGGCGACGGCGCCTGGTCCACGATCGCCATGATCCCGTCGCGTGAAAATGCGTTCGGGTCGATGAGAACGCGCGCCGGAGACGCGGCCTTGTCCTGCACATAGAGCGCGGGCTGATTCTCCAAACCGCTGTTCTCATAGTAGAACAGACGCTCCCCGCCGGCGAACGGTGCACCGAATTTGGAATAGCCCCACGACCAGGCGAGCCGGTCCCGAATCTCCTGGCGGCGGGGTGCCTGCGACAGGAACGACTCGGTGAGCGCATTCTGCGCGGCGACCCACGCACGGACCTCGGGCGCGGTCACGGCCTCGAGCCAACGATAGGGGTCGGCAACGACGACTCCGCTCAGGTCGTCGCTCTGAGCGCTTCGCGCCGTCGTGGGGTATTTGAGCGTTGCCTGATTCGCCTGCGCCCCTGACGAACCGCCCGCCATGCACGCAAGCGCACCAGCGCCTGCACAGGCAACCCGGATTCGGCGACACGCGGCGGATGACTTCATCATCTGATAAGGAATTGTCCCGGCCCGCATAATAACGTGCGCATGGTCACGACAATCGAAAATTTGTGGTAGACTTTGGCGGCACCAGCCCAGCTTTCCACCATTCGACCACATCCTTAGACACATGTCCGGCCAATATTGGCTCGTCAAATCGGAGCCCGAGGTCTTTTCCTTTCAGGATCTCGTGGATCGCCCCAAGAAAACCACGCATTGGGACGGCGTCCGCAGCTTCGCCGCGCGCAACAATCTTCGCGCCATGAAAACCGGCGACCTCGTCTTCTTCTATCACTCGAACGCCAAGCCCGCTGCCATCGTTGGCGTGGCCGAGGTGGTGCGCGAGGCGTACCCGGATCCCACGGCGCTCGATCCCAAGGATTCGCATTTTGACGCGAAGAGCAAATCTGAGGATCCGACGTGGTTCATGGTCGACATCCGCGCCGTCGAGCCGCTCCCGCGCGCCGTCTCGCTCGACGAAGTGAAGACCGCCAAAGGTCTCGAGCAAATGGCGCTAATTCGCCTCGGACGCCTCTCAGTGCAACCCGTGACCGAACGCGAGTATCAGATCGTTCGCGCGCTGGCGGAAAAAAAGCCAAAGGGCTGACGACGGATCGTCAGCCCTTTGGTTGTCTGCACCCAGACGGGCTCTATTTCGACGCGCCCGCCTTCTTCGCGCTCGGGAACGGGTTGCTCAGCAGGCTCGAGTACGGCCGCTCGCCGTATCCGACATAAATCTGCCGCGGGCGCGCGATCTTCTGCTCCTTGTCGTTGAGCATCTCTTCCCACTGGGCGAGCCAGCCCGACGTGCGCGCCACCGCGAACAGCACGGTGAAGAAGTCGGTCGGGAAGGCCATGGAGCGGTAGATCAAACCCGTATAGAAATCGACGTTCGGATACAGCTTGCGCGACACGAAGTAGTCGTCGTTGAGGGCCGCTTCCTCGAGCTTGAGCGCGATCTCGAGATCCTTGTCGATGCCGACGACCTTGAACACGTCATCGGCAAGCTTCTTCACGATCTTGGCGCGCGGATCGTAGCTCTTGTACACGCGATGGCCAAAGCCCATCAGCTTGCTGCCCTTTCCACTTTTCACTTCGTCGATGAAGCCCGGAACGTTTTTTGGGTGTTCGATCTCCTTGATCATCCGAAGCACTTGCTCGTTGGCGCCGCCGTGCAGCGGTCCATAAAGCGCGGCCACACCAGCGGCGATCGCCGAGAACGGATCGACTTGCGATGACCCGACGGCGCGAACCGCGCTCGTCGAACAGTTCTGCTCGTGGTCGGCGTGAAGAATGAACAACACTTCGAGCGCCTTCACGAACGCCGGATTTCCCTCGTATTTGGACTCCGACATCCGCGCGACCATCGACAGAAAATTCTCGACGTAGCTCAGGTCGTTGTCGGGATAGATGAACGGCAGACCTTTGATGTGCCGATAACAGAACGCGGCGAGCGTCGGCAGCTTGGCGAGCAAGCGAATGATCGAAATGTCCCGCGACGCCGGCTCGTGAATGTCCTTTGCTTCGGGATAGAACGATGACAGCGCCGCGACGGCCGAGCAGAGCATCGACATCGGATGCGCGTCGTAGCGGAATCCTTGTAAGAACGTTTTAATGTTCTCGTGCACGTACGTGTGGTACGTGATGTCGTTCACCCACTTGTCGTACTCGGTCTGCGTCGGCAGCTCGCCGTGACGCAGCAGCCAGGCGACTTCGAGGAACGTCGACTTTTCGGCGAGTTGCTCAATGGGATACCCGCGATAGCGGAGAATGCCTTTGTCGCCGTCGATGAACGTGATCGCGCTCTTGCACGACGCCGTGTTCATGAACGCCGGATCGTACGTCATCATCCCGAATTCGTCGGGCGATGTCTTGATCTGTCGAAGGTCCATCGCGCGGGTCGCCGTGTCGCCTTCGACGCCGCCCTGGACGATTTGAAAGGAGTAATTCTTGTCGGTGCGAGAATCCTTAATCTCGAGCGTTCCTGTCGCCCGAAGCTCGCCGGAGGGGGCTCCTGGCGGCGTCGGCTGCGTATTCCCCATGCTCACGATCTCCCAGAGAGGTCGAGCCGGCGCGGACGCGCGCCGCCTCACGTGCCGCGAAATCTAAGGCGTCTCGCCCAGGCGCAAGCGGCTCATCTCGAGGTCATTACCGGTGACCGCAACCATCAATGCGGGGTGACGACGCCCTTCGCTTTGTCCGGCAGCGCGGGCGTTGCCGCACGCTCGGCGAGCAACCGCGTCGTGAACCGTTGAGCTTCGGAAATTCGTTCGATTTCCACCGCGACCGTGTCGACCGATCCCTCGAGGCGCTGGAGCCGGTCGGCCATGTCTCGAAGAATCCCCATCACCTCGGGCGAAACCACCTGCTTGCCGCGACGCTTGAGCAGGGTGATGATGATCCCCGTGAGGCAGCCCATCCCCACAATCAAGCTGACGAAAACCAGGGCGTCTTCGAAAATCGCTCTATCCACGCTCCCTCCTTGGGAAGATTTATTTGGTCAGGCGCTCGGTAGCGCCGAGTCACTCCTGCCACCTACGTGAGCGTACCCGTCCGCAGTTTCGGCGCAGAACGGCAAAGGGACGCGACCGGACACCGCGTGCAGTGCGCTACTCTCGCCGTACAAACGAGCGCGCCTAGCTCCATGAGTGCCTGGTTGTGCGTCCACGTTGCGGCTCCCGTACGAGGGAGGATCAACTCGGCGATCTCCCACACCGTCCGTTGGCCTTTGGTGGTTTTCAATTTCGCCGCCGGGGCGAAGACGCGCTTGAGCACGCGAGCCACATTCGTGTCCACCAACGCCGCCCGGCGAAGGTAGGCGAACGACGCGACCGCGCCCGCGGTGTACGCTCCAATTCCCGGCAGCTCGACCAGTTCCAACGGGTCCGCCGGCAATTGCCGCTCGGGTGCTCGACCATCGTCCGTGACCTGGCGCGCCAGGCGATGGAGGTTTCGAGCTCGCGCGTAGTAGCCCAGACCTTCCCACGCCTCCATGACGCGCGCCGGCTTGGCTCGCGCGACATGGGCCAAGGTCGGAAACTGTTCGAGGAACTCGCCGTAGCGCGTCACTACGCGCGACACTTGGGTCTGCTGAAGCATGAGCTCCGAGACCAAGACTTCGTAGGAATCGCGCGTTCGCCGCCACGGAAGATCGCGTGCGTTCCGACGATACCATGAGCGAAGTCTCCGTCCGAACGCTGAGCGGATTGTCGGATCGATCCGGGGGGCCATGGCGCGGGGGCGGGGTTGAGCGTGGGGACGTGGGCGCAATTGCAATGCGCGCGCATAGTGACCAATCTACGCGCGTGCGAAATTTCTTTCGAAATCGTGTTGTAGCATGTGTCGTCGCCGTGCTAGCGGTTCTCATCACCCCCGTGCTTCTCTTCGCCCACGCTCGGCTCGTCCGAAGCGTTCCGCCGGCGAACGGCTGGGTCAATGCGCCGCCGAGTATTCTCAAGCTCTGGTTTTCTGAGGCTCCAGAGCTTCGGTTTACGACGATCGCACTCCACGATTCGGCGGGTACGGCAATCTCCCTCGGGTCGCCCGAAGCGATTCCCAACGAGCCGATGGGCGTCAGCGCTTTCGTCACCGCTCCCATGGGTGTGGGCCAATACACGGTGGAATGGCGCACCGCTGCTGCCGACGGACACGCGACGACCGGAAAATTCAAATTCATCGTCACGCGCGCGCCACCGCCGGCAATCGTACCGGGCAGCGAGGCGGCCGCGAATCAAGGCGCGGCGGCGAATGCGCCAATCGTCGTCGCAGAACCGCCGCAGTCGGGCGGCCAAAAAGCCATTCGTTGGCTGGAATTCGTCGCGATTCTGACGCTGATCGGCGCTGTGGTGTTCCGGTTGTTCGTGCTGCCGGAAGCGGAGTGGGGGACTAAGCTCTTTGACGAGAGTGCGCAGCGAGCTCGCCGATTCGCACAAATAGCGTTGCTGCTGTTCGTCGTCGCGGCGCTGATGCGACTCGTCATTCAATCCAATCTCGTTCCCAACGCGGCGAACGAGCGCATGGCCGCGATCCTCGCGACGGCGCGCTACACGCGATGGGGCCGCGGCTGGTTGGTGGGCATTGTGGGGGCAGCGGTGGCGCTCACCGGCCTCGTTGTCGCGCGAGCGGTCGTCGCCGGGTGGATCGTCGCGGCGCTCGGCGTCGTTGGAATTTGTCTCGGTGAGGCGCTCACCGGTCATGCCGGCGCAATAACGCGGCACACGTCGATCGCCGTTGCAG
>Ga0193753_10000626_pt1 | contig 33912 bp, 52 predicted proteins | sample H1c2metaG_FD_144925 | JGI IMG/M metagenome (GOLD analysis project Ga0193753, IMG submission 144925) | Soil microbial communities from a riparian zone of the East river system, Colorado, United States - H1c2 | ecosystem: Environmental > Terrestrial > Soil > Riparian zone | place: USA: East...
ATGCAAGGTTTCTTTTGCGCAGATCTGCGTGAGAAACCGACTACGGGACCATTGAATGCGGCGAAAATTGTTGTCAGTGCGGCAGCGGCTGCAACGGACAAGTATACGACTGGCGCAACAGCGGTTGTTTTCAATAAGGCTGGTTACTTGGTTAAAGCTAGCGGGTTTACTAACGCTGCTAATAATGGTCTCCATGCTGTTGTTAGCGCTGATGCTACTGGAATCGTTGTCGCTGACGGTTTGGTAGACGAAGCCGCGCCGCCAGTTGCCGCTAAAGTTGAAGTTGTTGGATTTGAATTTCCAACTGCTGATGTAGCGATTGTAAAAACTGGCAACGTTGCGCGACTCACTTCTACCGCAGCGAATCTCAACACTCTTGGCCTGATTGTTGGCGAATGGATCTTTATTGGCGGCGATGTGCTGGCCAGCGGTCGGTTTGCTAACAATGTGGGCTATGCACGCATTTCAGCCATTACCGCAGCAGCTATTTTCTTTGATGACACAACGTTTACGTCTGTCGCCGAAGTGAGTACAGGTAAAAAGATTCAAATCTTTTTTGGCGACGTTTTGAAAAATGAAACGTTTGCATCAGGTTTGATTAAACGGCGTTCGTACAACATTGAACGGACGTTAGGCCAAGGTCCAACCGCAACACAAGCGGAATACCTTGAAGGTGCAGTACCAAACGAGTTTACGCTACACATTCCCGAAGCGGAAAAGATGAATGCGGATCTGACGTACGTGGCAGCAAATAATACGCAGCGTTCTGGCGAAGTTGGCGACGTAATCAAGGTTGGTACTCGCGTACCGGCGCTTGGAGAATCGGCGCTTAACAGTACGTCAAATGTGTATCGCATTAAGATGAATGTACTTGATCCTACAACGTCACTACCTACAGCGCTGTTTGGTTACGTCACGGAAGGCGAAATTTCTATTAGCAACAACGTCACGCCAAATAAAGCCATTGGTGTGCTTGGCGCGTTTGAAGCGACTGCAGGTAACTTTGTTGTCGGTGGCAGTATTACGGCCTACTTTACGACGGTGCCAGCAGTGCGCGCGGTTCGCAATAACGCTGATGTTGGCTTTAACGTCATTCTTGCAGCGGCGAATGCCGGGATGGTATTCGACATTCCGTTACTAGGACTTGGCGGTGGTCGGGCGAATGTCGAGAAGGATGCGGCGATTATGGTTCCGCTGGAACCGGCCGGCGCAGAGAACATCAACGGCTATACATTTTTGGAAGTCGTTTTTCCTTATCTGCCAACTATAGCAATGCCTGCGTAATGCTTGTACTCTAGGGGGCTGTGAAGTTTTTCACAGCCTCAAACTTGGAGTACATTTTATGTCGCTATTTGACACGTTTGAAACTAACGAAAATAAAGAAGCTCAAGGTGTAGAAGTCGAGTGCGCGCCGAATGATGACGGCAGCGTGCCTGTATTCATTATAGCGTCAATGGGACGCGCTAATAGAAAGTATGCGAAGGCATTAGAGAAGGCGACGAAACCTTTTCGCGGCAACATTCAATCGATGGGAGCGGATTTTGCTGAAAAGGTATTCATGGAAATTTTCGTTAGTTGCGTGTTGAAAGATTGGCGCAACGTGCAGGACAAGGAAGGTAATACAGTTACGTTTTCTGAACCGAATGCGATTGAATATTTTAAGAAGCTACCGCGTTTGTATGATTATTTGCAGAGTCAAGCGCAGTCGGTTGAATTGTTTAAAGACGAAGCGAGGGAAGAAGCCGCAAAAAACTCGTAACAGTTTTGATGTACATGCTTGGTATTGGAAAGGATGAACTTAAGATTATCAAGCAAGCAATGCAAATGGGGCAACCTATCCCGGACAGCATTGTGAATGCGCCAGAACTGATATTAGGTTTGCAGATTTATATTACGGCGTTTTTTGATTTAGATTCGGAACGTTCGTATGGATTTAGTACCGGACCAATTCCTTGGACAAGTATTAAACAGTATGCTTTAGCATTTGAATTTGATGATGAACAAACAGAGGATTTAATTTATTTTATAAAAGCGATGGATAAAGCGTATTTGCAACGCATGACTTCACAGGCGAAATGAAAACGTTATTAGACTTGGCTGACAGAATGGAAAAACTCGCCGTTGATATTCCTATCGCGGCGAGTCTTGCAGTGTCGGAAGTCGCCACAGTCATCGGAACAGATTTGGTTCATAAAACTCCTGTTGATGAATCAACCGCTATATCTAATTGGATAATGCATTTAGAAGAACCTTGGGATTTGAAAATCGACGCCTATCGATTAGGTAGTCAAGGTTCAACATATGAAGCTAGTGCAGCGGAAGCGTTGATACAGCACGCACAAGTATTAAAACAGAAGAAACCCGGCGAAACGATTTTCTTATCAAACAACGCGGAATATATTCGTGACTTGAATCAGGGTAGCAGCCGACAAGCGCCATTAGGATTTATAGAGCGTTCGGTATTTCTTGGCCGTAAGTTTGGACGCACGTTAAAGCTGAGATTACCCTAATGTCAGATGAAAAATATGTTATAGAAATAACCGATAAGGTTGCGGCGTCAATTCCGACTAAGTTGGAATTGATTGCAACGCAAGCGCGCAACAGTTATGACGCTATAGAGCGTTTAAAAACAGCGTTGGCAACTATAAACGTTTCGGCGATTGATCGGTTATCGGCGGCAGAATCCAAAAGCGCACAGGCAGCGTTCCAAGCGGCAGCGGCGCAGCAACGCTTGCAGACGGCGACCATTGCTACAGCCACCGCACAAGCGCGCCTAGCGACCGCTACGCAACAGACGGCGGTACAGACAGCTAACGCCACGGCGGCAACTAATCGTGCCTCCCTCGCTGCCCTGAAGCTGCAGCAGGCACAGGCTAAACAAGCGATCACGACGCGCACGGCTGGTTCCAGCCTCGCAACTTATGTGCGCTCCGCGCTGGCGTTGGCCGGGGTTACCCTGTCCGCGACGGCGATCCTACGCACAGCCGATGCTTTCACAACGTTGCAAAACAAGTTGCAAGTCGTCAGTACCAGCGAAGCACAGGTAGTTGAGTTAACAACTAAGCTGTTTGACGTTGCAAACCGTACTCGTGCACCAGTTGAAGAGACAGCGACTGCATTTACGCGATTTGATCGGGCGTTGCAACAACTTGGACGTTCGCAAACCGAGTCTTTAAGACTAACAGAAACGGTTAACAAGATGTTAATTATTTCTGGCGCAACTGGCAGTGAAGCAGCAGCAGGATTGTTGCAGCTATCACAGGCATTCAATAAAGGCAAGTTAGACGGCGATGAATTCCGCACCGTCATGGAACTCATGCCGAGTGCAGCGGATGCTATCGCCAAGCAAATGAAAGTGACGCGCGGCGAGTTATTGCTACTCGCACCACAAGGCAAGATTACAGCCGGCGTCTTAGCAGATGCTTTTAAAGCGGCAGCGGCAGAGGTTGACGCGACATTTGGAAAAACTATCCCCACACTAGGACAATCGTTTACAGTATTGCGAAACAATTTTGTAGAAGCATTTGGCGAATTTAATAAGGCGACTGGATTTACCGCCGGGTTATCGACGGCCATTATTGCCGTTGCAAATAATTTAGATAAGCTTGGTTTTGCTCTAAGCATTGTTGGCGGTTTGGTGCTAGCGACGTTTGGCGGATCTTTAATTACTGCGTTTTTAAATGCCGCTAAAGCAGTGAGAGCTTTCACAATTGCACTAGCGTTAAATCCGGTTGGCTTGTTAGTTATAGCTATTACTTCTGTCATTGGATACCTTGTCTTTTTTGAAGACGGTATGATGAATGCGCGTAAAGCGTTGGTAGCAATTGGGCAAACTATTGATACAGTCATTGGCTTTTTGCGTGCATTGATTATTTTCAAAGACGATGCGTTTATTAATTGGGGCGCAGGCATTGCCGAATCGATTAAGAGTGCACTTGTCAAAGCATTGCAATTTATTGAAGACTTTATTAACAAAGGAATCGAAGCTGCGAATTTCTTGCGCGATAAAGTTGGTTTAGAAAAGTGGCAACCGGTTGACTTCGGTTTGATTGTCAGTGAAGGTAGAAAGGAATTTAAAACTGCTGGTGAATTGTGGGCAGAATCACTTAAGAAAGGTTTTGAGCAACAGGGTGACTTTTTCAAAGATGCCTTGACGTTTAAAAGTAAGACAGTTGCCGGTACTGGCGGCAGTAATTTGCGTGGCGCAGGTACGCCGCCTAAAGTTGGTCCGACGCCAGCTGAATTAAAAGCGATTGAGGATCGACGCAAAGCACTTGAAAAGATAAACAGTACATTAGATGCTGAATTGTCACGTCTCTTCATGTTGAAAGATGCGCGCGAAATTCAAGGCAAGTTAGATCAAATTGAAATTCAGTTTGCGTCAAAGCACAAGGCATTGACGGAAGCAGAGTCTGCGTCGATTGAACGGCGCATTACACTAATTCAGAAATCAGCCGCAACGCAAGTTGAATTAGATCGCATTTATGAAGAAGCAGTAGGGCCGCTGCGTACTTACAATGCCGTTCAGACAGCGACGGAAATTCTACTTGCCAAGCATGCTGTTTCAGCACAACAAGCCGGCATTGCAGTATTTAAAGCCAGTGAAGAGTATTTGAATTCTGTTGATCCTTTGCGTCAAATTAATAAGGAGTTGGAAGACGAAACAAAGTTGTTACGCATGTTGCCAGCGGAGCGTGCAATTGAACAACAGATGATGCAAATTACTAATGATTTGCGCGCAAAAGGTATCGACATAAATGCGAAAGGTAACGAATCGATAAAAGCAGGAACAGAAGCTATTCGAGAACATTTAATTGCGAATCAACTGGACGCACAATTTCAGGATATTTATAACGGAATTTACGGCGAGACTATTGGCAAACAGCAAGAGCTGTATATGTCGTTGCAAGCTTTGAGCGCAGCTAGAGCCGACGGTATTATTTCAAACGAAGCATACGCTATTAGCGTTAATCAAATTGGCGTTGAACAAGCTAAGTTAAATATGTTGCTTGGCGATGCGACATGGGCGGATGTACAGATTGCAGCGCTTGAATCATATGTAACTAATTTTCGCGGTGTCATGGCAGGCATTAGCGAAATTATCGGTAGCACAATGCAAGGCTTTACCGATGCTGTTGCAAACAGTATTGGCGATGCGATTGCAAAAGGTGAAAATTTAAGAGAAACGTTAAAGTCTGTCGCGCGTGATGGCGTTTCGCAGTTAATTAGCGGTCTTATAAAGCTAGGTATTCAGTACGTTATTAATGCCGCGCTAGGCCAGACGCTTGCCGCGAGTGCGATGGCTGTGCAGACTGCCGCGAGTGTAGCCGCTGCCGCTGCCACAGGGGCTGCGTGGGCCGCGCCGGCCGCGCTGGTGTCGCTGGCTAGCTTTGGCGCAAACGCGATCCCTGCAAGCGCTGGCATCGCCTCAACCGTGGCCCTGTCGGAAGCGCTGGCCCTCGCCGGCAAGGCTAGTTTCGCCAAGGGCGGATATACAGGCAACATGGCAACTAACGCGATAGCAGGGGCGGTGCATGGTCAGGAATACGTTCACGACGCTGCAACCACAAGTCGAGTTGGCGTTGCAAACCTTGATGCGCTCCGAAGTGGCGCGGCGCAGGTTGTTAGCAACAAACAAGCTTCAGGAAATGGCGGTGGAACAAAAGTTGCCGTCAACATTCAGAATTACGGAACGTCAAAGCAATTTGACGTTGAACAGGTATCACCAGAAGAAATTAGAATTATTGCGCGTGACGAAGCGACAAAGGCGGTAGTTAAACATACTCCTACTTTGGTAGCTTCTGAAATACAAAATAGCAATTCAAAAGTTTCTAAAGCGTTATCTAAGAGTACTGATGCAGGGCGTAGACGATGACAAAGTTTTTAATACCTCCTGAACAAACTGGTTACGGTGTACAGTTTGGTGAAGAAACAAAACGTACTCAGTTAGAAGGCGGCGCGGGGCGCTATCGTCAGGATATTTTAAATTCGTCAACAATGGTTAACGTAAAATGGTTGTTGCATCCTGATGAATACGAATATTTACAGGCTTTTTACAGAACGATAACAAAACATGGCGCGTTGCCATTTACCATTGATTTAATTATAGACACACCTGATTTAGTAGAATACACAGTGCATTTTATTCCCGGTAGTATTCAACTCAGTTCGCAAAGCGGGCAGGGCTATGGTGTTGATGCACAGCTAGAAGTGCATGGACATATTAACGTTGACGAAGAAACAGAAGACACTGATATTATTGAAGCGTTTGAAACAGCATGGGCAACGGCGCATCCATGAGCGCCTATACCGAATTCTTTTTGAACTCTCCTTCAAGCATTGTGCAACTTGAATTGCTTGAACTTTCGCATACGAATTTTTCGCATACTTACTATATCGTTCGCAATGCAACGTTAGGTGTTACCGTCACGCATGAGGATGCGACGGAACATGAATATAGTTACTATCCTTTACGTCTTTCGTTGACAGGCCCGCGCGACGACCTAGACCAAATTTTAAAAGTCGAATTAGGCGACTTGGGCGATATCATCCCCACAGAATTAGATAACATTAAAGCTGCCAGCGGCTTTAATGAGTTGCCGAAAGTCATTTATCGCATTTACCGATCGGACGATTTAACAACTCCTTTGTACGGTCCTATTGTGCTGGAATTAAAAACGTTTGTGTTCACTGACGAAGGTGCAGCGTTTAATGCATCAGCACCGTCTTTGAATGTTAATAAAACAGGCGAATCGTATTCATTGCCTCGCTTCCCTATGTTGCGTGGCTTGCTGTGATTGATAAGTATCTAAATCGTACATACAATGAACGCAGTTATAATTGCGCACATTTTGTATGTGAAGTTTGGGCGGAATTAAAGAATCCTGAAATCGCCGATATTCTTGCTAGTTTTCTGTGTGCAACGTATGAAAGAAAAGCGTTGCTTAGTTTGCGTCATAGAATAAACATATTGTCGAAGCCGATTGAACCTTGCATCATTTGTTTGCAAGCGAAAGGGCTACCTGCGCATGTGGGCATATGGTGGCATGGCAAGATATTGCATATTAATAGAAAAGGAGTTTATTACCAGCCGTTAGAAATCGTTCGGCTAGGTTTTCAGCAGATAAGGTTTTTTGTATGTTAAAGCAAGTCATTTTAGCCATTAATAATCTTGAACCTGAAACGTGGACGCGCCATGAAGTTGAAGACGTGCGTGATTTTCTGGTATCGCAGTTTGATGCCTTTCCCGTAAATGCGCGCTTATATCATGAGCAAGTTTCGCAGGTAACAGATGTAACGCCATTTGATGAAAAAGGAATCGAAACGTTAGGCGAGTTACCCGGCCCGTTTTATTTGGTTGTTTATCCCGGTGACTTTGTAACAGCAATTTATGTTGTTGTTGGTCTCTTGGTAGCAGCGGCAGCTTATGTATTGAGTGCAGCGCCAACGGTAGCACAACCTCCGCCAGTTTCATTAAGTCGAAATCAGCAGCAAGCCTCTCCTAATAACGAATTATCAGACCGAACAAATCGCGCGCGTATTAATGGGCGCATACCAGATATTTTTGGAACGGTACGATCTACGCCAGATTTGATTTCAGCACCTTATAAGATTTTTGAAAACAATCGAGAAGTTGAATACGCCTATATGTGCGTCGGTCGTGGCGCTTATGAAATTTTAGCGGCCAGTATTCGAGACGGTGCAACAAAAGTTGAAAACATTCCCGGTACTAGCGTCATGGTGTATGGTCCTTTTACATCGCCAAATTCATTTGATCCGAATGATCCTGGCGTTGGAGATCCTGAATTAATTATTGGAACCTTATTGCGTATTCCTGTACTCAATACAAAACGTTCTAATTCGGTTAATGGCCAAGTATTACGACCACCAAATGCAATGACATTTATTGGTTTGGGAAACACTCGGTTTCGTACGCCTAATTTAATTGAATTGCCAAATGGTTCATTAGAAGACTTTACAAAGTATTTTGTTGAAGGTGACGAATTAACTATTACTAATGCCACTATGACAAGCGGCGTTGGTGTGACGCAAAGTATTGTTGCTCGTGCGACGATGATTGCCGTACAACAGCGTTATCCGACAGCTGGCGCACATCATGCTTATGATACTGAAGGCGGATCTTTAATATTTACTGCTGATTATACGTCTGTTGTAAATGGTTTATTCATACCGGGTAGCACAATAACGTTAACTGGTGGTTATACTGGAACATTTGGTGACTTAGGCGGCACTTATGAAATTGATAGCGTACATATAGAGGGGCCAGATAATCCGACTGAAACAAAATATAATGTGCCTACACTATTAATTGTAAAGTTAGTCGATCCTCATATCGTCAATGACAATTGGCTGCATATGGAGACTTCTCATAATCAATTGCACTTTGCGTATAACGTTTTCTTTGATGTCGATTTAGACGGTGCTGGTGCTTACGATTTAAATTTAAATGGTGATTATACAGCAGTATCTGTAACGCAATGGCAGATTGTGTTAGATGATCCAAATTCAGTTAATAGTGATTGGGAAGACGTTGTGCTGCCTCATATTGCAACGCCTTACATCAGTCCAACGCTTATTTCTAGTGGTTTGAAATGGGTTGGCCCTTTTGTGTTGGATGATTTCAATTGCAGCCCCGGTATCAATGAAGTTTATAATAACTTTGTTGCAGCTAATGGTATTTACAAAGATGATGGTGTTGACCAAGTTGCTGCAGAAGTAGAAGTTGAATTTGAAGCAACGCCAATTGATTTAGATGATGAGGCTTTAGATGATCCTGAGCTTTTTAGAATTATTTTGAAAGGTTCCAGCACATTAAAAGAAACTGTTGCTGTTACTTTGAAAGCACATTTCAGCGGCTTTTATGGCCGTACACAAATTAGAGCAAGGCGTGTTAGCGAAACAGATTTAGATTTTGAAGGTACTGTTGTTGACGAAGTGCGCTGGCGCGATTCTTATTCGGTTGCTCCTGTTGATGAATTGGAGTTTGGTAATTTAACAACTATATTTAGTGTTACTTATGCAACCGCTAGTGCGTTGGCAGTTAAAGAGCGTAAGCTTAATTTGATAGCACAGCGAATTATTCCTAGTTATGACGGCACTTCGTTTGGTGCGCCGGCTGGTACAAACGATTCTGCATTAATTTTATCGGAAGTATGTAGAGACCGATATATTGGTAATCGTCCATTAGCTGAATTGGATATTACCAATTTCTTTGCAGTCGCTGCCGAAGTTGAAGAGTATTTCGGAACGGCGCGAGTTAGAGAATTCAATTTTACCTTTGATAAAGACGGTTTGTCGTTTGAAGAAACCGTTGCGACGATTGCCAATGCAATGTTCTGTGTTGCGTATCGTCGTGGCAATGTCATTAAGTTGTCATTTGAAAAACAAACTGACGATAGCACTATGCTGTTTAATCATCGTAACAAAATACCAAAAACAGAAAAGCGTACGGTTAACTTTGGTCAGAATAATGATAACGATGGTGTGCAATATAGTTATGTTGATCCAGCTGACGATTCGGTCAATACTGTTTTCTTGCCTGAAGACTATGCCGCTATTAATCCTAAAAAAGTAGAAAGTATTGGCGTTAGAGATCATTTGCACGCTTATTTTCATGTATGGCGTATATGGAATCGCATTTTATATCAGAACATGACAGTCGAATTTGATGCTACTCAAGAGGCAGACTTACTTGTTATCAATGACCGCATTCTAGTTAGCGACAACACGAGACCGAATACACAAGACGGTGAAGTTATCGCCGTTGATGGCACCGAAATTACCTTATCGCAATTAGTTGATTTGTCGGTGTCGCCGGCTTACTCGATTTTCTTGCAGCTGTATGACGGTAGCGTACAGTCAATAGTCATTACTGCAGGATCAGCAGCGAATAAGGTAGTGCTTGCCGATGCTCCGGCGTTGCCATTAGTTATTGATGATGACAGCTACGCCAAAACAACCTATGTGATTGTGGGCAGCGATGAAGTAAGACAAACTGCTTTCCTGACGGCTGAAAAATCGCCTAGCGAGCGTTTTGTCTCTAGCATTAAAGCAATTAACTATGACGATAGATATTATGCTAACGACAAAGATCTTATAAATGAAGTTGTTGACGAAAACGGTTACGGTTGTACCGGTGGATATACGCCAGATGGATTTACCGTTGGTTCTACTTTTGTTTTAGAATTATTTGCCGGTAGTCTTCCTTATGCACAAGGTTATTTTGACGGCACTGAAGATGGGCCGATAGGTAGTTGCACCAACACTACGCTTGCGCTTGCCGGTGGACCAACGTTAATGACTAGTTTATTTTTCTCTAATGTAAATGATGAAAATCCTTCTGTTGCTAATCAATTACGCATTTATTTAGCCGGTAGTCATCCTATCGATACACTTACTACGTTGTCAGTAATAGGTGATGATGGATTATTTGAATTTAATTTTGCCGATGCAGATTATGTAGAATTTGGAAGCGGTACTTCATGGCAATGGTTGACGCCGATATTATCAGATATAATATTTACTACAGGCAACAGTTATACTGTTACTATTACAGGACCATAGAAGTTTAAAAGAAGCTTGGCGTTTTTTCTTTTACGTAGTAACCAATATCAAAAAGCATTTTAACTGCTTCTTCGATGTAGTAATCGTAATTGAGATCTGCAGGAATTTTATCAGGTAACGTCATTAGCGGTTTCGCGCCGTCTGTCTTTGGCACTTTATTACCTGTCAATTTATAATCGATAGTGCCCACAATCTTTTTAGCGTAGTACCAGCGAATCGATTTACCTAGATAATTTCCGTCTTTTTCAGCCCCGCCTTTGACAGCACGGACTGCCACAAATCGGCGGATATCGGTGCACTCTTTAATTGTCTTTTGAATAGGTGTTTGCCGTGTAAGAAATAACTGTACTGCATCGGACAATATGAGCGTTTCGGGATTCTTGGATAGAATCGAATTTTGCGCACTGCCTTTTTCACTGTATACCCCTTTGACTTTACAAGTACCGTCTTCCTTCACAGCGATGTAGTTATTTACGTCGCGACTGTAGATAGCTTTATAGCGTGTTTCTTCAGTAGTGAAGCCAGTAAACTTTTCCCATGCTTCAATAATCATATTCAATTCAACGTAGCGATTCTTCGGGCACTTAATAACAATGCCGTCAGTGTTACCAGATACGATGGGAATATCAAACGTAGCATCTATCATTTCAATTAACATGAGCAAAGACAGTTGGCCGCTTAACGTTACTTGCAACATGAGATCGGGCGCATACACAATGCTGTATTGATTGCCAAGCTTACCGAAAATGCCATTGACGGCGATTTTCAATCCTTCGCTGATTTTCTTATCGCCAGCTTTCTTAGCGGCCAAGCGTCGATCTACAATTGACTTATAGACGACTAAGAATGCCGGTCCTAAATGTGACGGAAATAAACCTTGATTGAGTATGATAGCTGGATAGTAACCGGCAACGTCTCTATCAATTAAATCGGTGTCTGCGTCGGCAACGTAAGCGATTTCTTTTTCTTGACTGTGCAAGCCACCGATGCCCATTTTGTAATGGTTGCGACCAATGCGTAACGTTAGTGCTGAAATCGATTTAGGAATAGTGACGGTGCCGTTATCCATGACAGGGAATTCAGCATTGCGCACAGCTTCTAGCACCGCCTGTAAGGCTGGCGTTTGGAAGTACATGTACGCCGGGACGTTGTACCGGCAAACGCGCAACGTAGGGCCGCTAGGGCGGCGAGGGTAGTAACCTGTCGTCTTGTGCAGTTCGCTGCTGATGATCGCCTCAGCTACCTGTGCGTCGGACAGGGAGCGCATATCCCGGCCATACTGCCGGCCTAGATCCTCCCGCAAGTCGATATGTGGCTTTAGCTCGATTAGCAGTAGCTTAGTCAGTTCCAAATCGTTAATACAATACGTGGCGACGTTGCCCGCTTGCTCTTGTGTCAAATAGGTTTGATCGGGATACGGCAAATCCTGTAAGTGTGGGCAATGCAACCGTGCGCCATACAGTTTTAATGAAGCATGTAACGGCGCGACTTCAAACAAATCGATATGATTAATAGCTGATGATACTTTTATGCCGTATTGCTTTTGAAAATCGCGAGGTAATAGATTGTTATAAATAATTGCATCAGATGCGTCTTTCAAAAACTTAGGATCGGTATAGCCAAAGGTTACTAATGATACTAGTAGAATGTCATAAGTATGAGAATTGAATCCGACAATGCAAATGCGATATAAAAGCCATTGCAATAACGCAACGCTAATTTCTTTGTCTGGCGATGATTCAAATAAAATGCATTTGTCGCTAATGACATTGCGAAAGGCAATTAGAAAATAGTTAGGATAGCTTTCAACGTCAAATACAAATGTCTGCACGATTGGCAGCGCTGACAACTCTTCGTAAGTATATAAATTCATATTTCATAGGGAACGTATCGTGGTTCCCATTTTAATACACTGCCTGCTTTCTTATAGCGCCCGACGTAATGCCAAACGGTAAAAGTAAATGTTTCTGGCCCGCATAATCGCATGGACGCAAATTGATTATTGTACGGGCCACCTTTGAATTGATAGTTTTTTAATTCTGGTTCTTTCACATGACGAATATCGTTCGGTATAAAGGTTTGATAATTGCCCGGAAACATTTAAAACCCTCCTGCCATTAAAGCGCCCCGTATCATACCATTAGAAAAAAATACTTTATCTAACTTCGCACGTTGATTTTCAACAAAGATTGTATTTTTAAAATGTGGTTCGACAGCTTTTAAGTATTCGTGATTAAATGCTATGTCGTTAGGAATACCAAGTAATTCAAACATAGCGCCTAATTCTTCTGCACTATGTGACATGATTTTATCGCCACGTAAATAGACAAATTTGTTTTCTGAGAATGGTGACACTGCATCAACGCCAGCAAAAAAGTCTAGCGGTAGTGGCGAAACGTTGCCAGTGCTTTGCGCAAAGATCGCTTGATAATTCGGATATTGATCTTTAAATAGCTGTGTTTTTATAAATGCGTCGTTCTCAAAGAAGAAGGTTGCAGAGTTGTCAGAAAAACCAAAGTTGGTTAGTTTTCGATCACTCTTAACAATGGCGTTTACGCTAGCGCGTGGTATGAGCAATTGAATACCGGGCGGCATATCTAGACCATGCCAGTATTCGAGTAAAACGTGTCGATTGGTTGCGACGCAAGTTTGTGCCTGTAACATGACAGACGCGCAAAATGCATCGGTTGCGCCTTCAGTTGCTAGCCAAGCAAGTGCATCAAATGCCTTTTTTATTTCTTCATTAATGATGGTTAATGGTGTGTCCGGTCCTGACTGTGGAATGTCAGAAAACGGCACACATTTGATAGTCGCTTTAAACTTGCCTGACTTAACGGACAAAGTTCCTTCGTTCAACTGCGTAATAGCAAATTGTTCCCCACACTTTTGCAACGCCGCCAATAGATCGAATGTTTTTGGACAGGCGTTTATATTCTCTTCGATTCTGCAACCGATGGTTAACACACCGTCAAATGCGACACACCAATTGTTATACATGATGCAGTGTGCTTGGTAGGGCGTACCTATTGGCTTTTGTGCAAGGCTAATGAATTTCAAGGCAGTTATAAGCGATGCGGCGCTAGTTGCTTTGGTTTCACCTTTTGGTTTTCGTGCGCGCTTTGCTACTGCCTTAGCGATAGGGACCGGTATGTTATTTTCAATTTCCATGTTTAAATACTCCCTTAAATTCCTCTTTGAATTCTTCTATTTCTCTATATATTTTTGTCATGCGTGCTAAATCAGTTTCTGTTTCATCTGCGTCAGGATCTAGTACACTCATGATGCTAGAAAATAAATGTTCTGCGCCAAGAAAAAAGGCGCAACGCATATCGTGCATTTGTTCTGTTGATGTATTCGTTGGCATCATGGTTATAACCATCGCCGCAAAACCCGCTTCAATGAGTTTGCCTTTATCAGTAAATTCTTTAGTTAGCTTTGCAGCCAATACTCTTTGTTTGTCATCCATTATCCTATTCTCCTAAAAAGGTATGTCGTCTTCGTACTCTATGCAACCAACAATAATAACCGCTAATGGCGGTTCTGCATTAAACAGTCCGCATTCTTCTTTTTTCTTATCCCAATTAATACAGTTTAAACAACATTGCCAATCGGTTTCTTTAATTCGAAAGTTTTGATAATCGATAATTCTTTGCAACGCTACTTTTTTGTCAGGCTTATTCATGACATTTTAATACTCACTTTATGTACTTTTGAACAACGCGATGGATATTTTTTCGCACGTTCCTTATCAAAAAATACCGTAGGCCACGGCTCTTTGTCGATAGGCCGTTGCACTAAAAATACGTAAATAACTATCGTGTCGCCGGTTATAGCTTTCATCGGAATTCAACGCTCTTAATTTCAGGATACTTTTTATTGATGTGCACTCGGATATGACTTGGTACACGTAATTCACTGCAACGCTTGAGTGCTTCAAAGGTCGTCGATGGCGGTTCCTCTTTATGACGCAGACGCCACCAATCACGCGCACGTTTACCAATGATGCCCGGATGTTCCAGACATAGCCATTCGCTAAACATCTGCATTAGACAGAAATAGGAAATACGTATAGATGGCGGTGACGTTAAAATGCCATCTGCGTTACGCTTTTCATGCAAATGGTAAAGCACTTTCTTGACTTCAAATAATTCAATTTGCGGTGCATCGGTTCGTAATACTTCTTCTTCGGATGCGTGTTTAAACAGCTTCGTTTCAAATTTGAATTCTATGCCACAGTCGCAGCAGAAGCGCGCGGACGCATGATTGTATGCTCCGCAGGCGTCGCACAAGCGCACGGGAACATCGCCGGTACCTTTGCCCGGTCTACCGGGGATGATAGGATCATTCACCGGCCCTAGCCGCTTCGTATTGCCGGCGAAGTCGAGTACCTTGCAATTAATCTTGCCCGTTGCCGGTGACATACGTCCGCCACGTCCTAACATCTGTACCCATTTTCTACTTGAAAGTGTGGGTAGAAGCATGCCAATTAAATCAATAGGCGGATGATTAAATCCTGCTGTTAATTTAATGTTGTTTACTAATGCGCGAAATTCGTTATTCTTATATGCTTTTATTCGCATATCGTTTTCAGCTATCGACAACTTTGAATGCACAGCACAAGCCGATACGCCAAAGCTTTGCAACATAGATGCTATATGCTCGCAATTATTAATACCAGCGCCGAATACTAACCAACAATTGCGATCATATCCCAATTCAACCATTTCTTTAACAGCGCCGTATGTTATTTCGTCTGTATCTACTGCTGCCTCTAATTCGTGTTTGTTATAATCTCCTTTGGATACGCCAACGTTGCCGATATCAATAACGGTGTTAGTGCGCTTGGGAATCAGCGGACAAATAAACCCTTCCGACACAAGACGATTATAAGATTGATAATCGGTATTGTCGTAACAGATATCCGTAAATAATCCATTGTCCGTTAGTAACCCTTGTTTCAGTCGCCACGGCGTTGCGCTCAATCCGATCACCACTAGGTTAGGATTAACTAATTTCCGTTGTGCTAATGTCGTCTGATACATGCTAGCGTCATTAGGTGAAACTAAATCGCATTCATCGATCAATACTATATCGCGAAATCCAAATGCGCCAACGCTCTTATTTACGCTAGCGATGCCACCAAAAATAATTGGTAACATGGTGTCGCGTTGCTTTAAGCCTGCACTGTAAATGCCCATTGGCGCAGTCGGCCATACTTTTAATAACTCTGCTGAATTCTGTTGAATCAATTCCTTTACGTGCGTCAATACCAGAAAACGCACATGCGGCCAAGTCATCAATACTCGATAGATAAAGAATGCAATCACCAAACTCTTGCCGGTACTAGGCGGCATTGCTACGATAGGATTGCCTCGCCTTCCGCTGCTAAAGTAATTAAACAGCGAACTGATTGCATCCTCTTGGAAGTAATACGGAATCATTTCTCGCCGTTAGCTTCGATCCACAATTGAACCTTATGCGCTGCATCTATGTATTCGTCGCTAGGCGTTTTTGATATCTCTTGCCCCGGTACATATGTTGCCCAAATTAAATCGCGCAAATTCTTTGGCAGTTTAAACCAATGTTTTTTGCATCCCCACAATTGTGGTGCAACTTCAGTTATGCAATTCGGCCAATGACATGTATGGCTCATACGTTCACCAATGGATAATATTGTGGGCAACCAACGGGCACAACGTCGCGCGGTATTAATGCTTTCCAATGGTTGCAATGCCATTCGGCATTTATAGATGGTGAAGCATGAATACAAGCACGGCAATTGCTTTCGGGCTTTTTGTTTTGATGACAAACTAGTTTCGCAGGACAATAAACGCATTTCCAATACGTTGGATTTTCTGAAAGCTTAGGCGGCGGAGTTTGTGACGTTATGATTTTCTCTGCTTTCGCTTCCATTTGAGTCGCTAAGTTGAAATTCAACTTAACAATTTCAATATACAAATCATCGTCGTTTTTATTAGTGTTGAAATAGGCGCAGTAACGTAAATTATACTTCTGTCCATAGCATGACATTTGGATGTAGTGCTGTGGTTTGGTCGCGTTAACGCCTCCTTCTAACAGATCGTTAAAATTCTTGCCTGTGTTGTTGGTTTTGAATTCACCTAACATTGGTTCTGTGATGTTATAGAGTTGTGGCAATACAATTACGCCGTCCATTGATCCGCCATAATGGCCATGAACGCTACTCATTTTAAATTGCTTGCCGGTTTGTGGATCGACTGTCCACACTTGCGCGCCAATACCTTTTAGGAATTCAACATACCTGTCTTCTTCCCTGTGGCCACGGTTCCACAAGCGTTGCATGCGTCCGGCGTTGCTGTGCTTTTCTTCGTCGTTACTGCCGTTGAATTCTTCTTTGAAACACCAGCGAAATGTGTACCAAAGAAATCGGCTACAATCATGACCAATAATTGAAGCGCCTAAATGCCAGCGTTTATCATCGCCATAAGTTTTAATCGCAAAGTCGTCAATGTCGTAAAGTAACTTACGGCTAACTAATCTTGCAACGCCCGGTGAATCTAAATCAACTGGTGCGTCTATTTTTCGGGAACCTTGGTCCACCTTGGGATTTCCTCTTTAAGACATTTTCCAATTCTCGTTTCTCTCGTTTCAATAGCTTTGCTTCACGTTTCGCCTTACGTTTGGCTAACGTTTCATCTCTTCGCATTTAACCTCCTAATACGGCTCCGACTCGATGAGGGAGATTTAATCGGACTTTTACCGAACCGTATGCGTTCCCTTGTCACGCTATTCTAGAATGCGTTTTAGCTACGCGGAGTCCACGGCATACCGCCGGGTTGTCCCGGTGCCGCCATTTGCTGCGTTGGTTGCTGTTGTTGCGGCGGCGCTTGGTTATTCCATGCCGGCGCGGCTTGTACTGGCTGTTGCTGCGTTGGAGGCGTCCACGCTGCCGCAGGTTGGCCGGGAGGGGTTCCCGCGCCGTTGCCGCCTGCCCAATTGCCCGGAGGCGCGCCAGCGGGCTGTTGCTGCGTCTGAGGCGGGGCGGGCTGGTTCGGCCATGCTGCTGCGGCCGTGGGTGCGGCTTGTGCGGGAGCTGGCTGTGCAGCGGCTGGCGCTTGTCCCTGCTTGCCCGGTTCATTCATGTTGCGATCATAGACGCGCGTCACTTGCGTATATCCCTTCTGGCGCGCTTCGTCGCCTTTCTGGAAATCAACGTCAATAATAAACGGGATGTTGTGCAGTTGTTGCGTATCTTGCAACATGTAAACGCCGCAGACATGACATACCGCAGACAACTGCTGATACGCAATCCTTACTGTATCCTGATTGCTGTTGTAAAGATTCAAACGATATGCACCTTTGACGCCTTTTGCTGGTCCGTCTAAAATCTGCAAATCGAATTGAATGTATCCGCCGTCACCGGCTTTAGTTGCTTTGCCATCCGATCCCACAATCACAACCGGATGCCTGCCAATTGGCAAACTTGGTATCTGTTGCGATGGATCAACTTGGCTTGCGTCAAATGGTTGTGTCAAAGCTACCATAAATTTTCACCTATATAAATTGTACGAAACCTTCTAGTCTCTCCCAGTGTCACGGTACTAACTACTTGCGCCCGTTTTGCATGAACACCGTATTAGCTTGATGCAACGCTATCTTGCTTACGTTGCGGACCGGTACTGTCACAGTAGCGCAAGCGGTCGATTCATTTGCCCATTTCCCCGCTGTCGTTGGTACTCGTGCCTGCACGGGCTTTCACTGGCAACAGCGGGGCGGGACTTCATAACATTGCCTTTGCGAATAACTTTCCCAAGTGCGGTTCCTCAAACTCTTCTAACATTCCGCTACGATCACGTGCTACCACGTCAAAGCTGTCTTTAGTACGGATAGCCAAAATGGGTTTGGGCATGCCCACAAGTTGAATATTTCCAATATGCAAAACTTCGTCGTACAAGTGCGGTATCTTGACGTTCAAATCTTGGCCGGGAAAGTAAGGACGCTTTTTATTACCTTCGTCTGTCGCTTGCTTTGCAATCAAGTAAACGTGTTTCTGTGGAAGGTAATAAAGAGCGTTGGCTATCTCCATTACTCTGCGCGACAACTCCCCATAGGCTTTACGTCCGTCTTTGTTTTCGCCTAGATACTTCGTCAGGTAGATTTCAGATACCTGCGAAATTGAATCAATAGCGACAGTATCGAAGTTCTTTGCTTCTGCCGACGTAAATAGCCATTGCCAAAACTCTTCCAGCTTAGGCACTGTGTATGCTTCCCATGTGGGCACTAATGAATTGCGCATAGACAGCATGCCGGGTTCTGCTGCACACAGTACAGGACGTGGCGCAGTATTGGTTAACGGTGTTTTGCTTGTGCCCGGACTACCGTATAGGATTGACTTAACGCCAAACCGTTGCGCTAATTGCGACGCGGGACGTAGCTGCGAAATGTTCATTTTGACAATTCTGCTAGACGTTCACGCAGTACAGAATTTTCTTTGAAAATATGCTCTAGCTGAATACTCTTTCTTTCGAGTATGCTCATGTATTCGGCAACTTGTGCTCTAACTCGTGATAAGTGGTTTGCGTTGACTCCCATATCTTGTTCATCGATTGCTTCTATAATTGCCTCGCGCAATGACTGTAATAGATGTCGGCCAGTGAACGACAGAGGGATTTCACCTTTCGTTGACGACGTATAGATTTCTTGTTTCATATATCACCTATAAAAATTAGTAGACTACTTCGTTTGAGCCTAGCGGTCTACCGGCGCGGCTTGCACTTACCGGGCTGTCACATGCTCTAGCCTTTTGGACGTGGCGCTTGGCAGACGTGCGCCGGCTAGAGGGTTCGGCGGGCAAGTAACTCAATACAACAACAGAATAACAGCGGAAAGGTACAAACCTCCTGCTATCCAATGCATTAACCGAACTACAAAAGGAAATGCAATTTCTTCTTCTCTAATACCTTCGTAATATTCAGGTAACGTCTTGTCGGCATGCTGTTTTGAAAACACAACCGGATAAATAACTTCCGCTGTGACAGTAAACAGCATGCCGATTAATAGCAGGATGTAAGACGTACTCACGTTGACGGTTTCCTAGAATTGCGAACAATGCCGAATGCGGCAGGACGGTTGGCCACCGTTAAAATAGTTAGCGTCCATGCGGTAATCAAAGGCAGAGGAAGTATTAAAATCACCTGAATAATCTGGTGAGGATGATCCATAAGTCGAATTGTAGTTACTATGAGTTGTTCCATAGACTGAAATGGTACCACCAAAAGACCGGTCAATTTGCTGTTGATAGCTGCCTCGCGTCAACATATCCGATGTGTGATTAAAAGCGTTTACAAAGCCACCGATGGCATTTCCAATGCTTTCCCATGTATTAGGCATGTAACGCTGCATTAGCATTGACGCGCCGGTTCCGGCACTGTATCCAGCGGCCCACGATGCCGACAACCAACCAGCGGTATACATCGCCGTTTCAGCCATCGCCGCGCCGACGCCCAAGCTGCCGACGGGAGCGGTACGATACTCTAAATAGACTTCTGTTAACGTCATATCCAACGTCGGCGAACCGTTGATGATTGTGCCTTTCGGTACGCTTTGCGTCAACGTAGTGGGTCGATTGAACGCAGAAGATAATCGCGTCATTTGTGCATTGTCAATGCGGTTGCTGAGTACGGTTACTAGTTGATGCTGATTACCGTTTGACGCTGCACCATATAGTAATACAAGGTCAGCTAACTCTATGTCTGACAATCGACTGATAACGTTATTAACGCCGGGTCGTTCTAAGTTTTCATGAATACGATCTAAAAATAACTCATGATGTTTCATTGACTGTTGCTGTGGTATATAGCGAGTTGATGCGTTCGCCGTTACTGCCAGCAAAGCAGCTAGAACAATAAAAATAAATTGCATGTGACATTCTCCTAGTTGATTTACGCCTTCTCTAGCACTTTCAATGCCAGCAATGCTAGCAAGTGTGCTTCGTCCATCTCTTTTAGTTTTCCGTTTGCAATGTGCTGGTTAATGATGCGTTTAGCATGACGTAAATAAATACGTGCATCCTCACGTTTTTCTGTAGTAGGTAATGTTTTTGCTTTGCGTGCATGATAATTGGCTTCAGCTTCTGCCGTTCTTATTGCACGTTTTGTTGCCATCGTCAGTTTACGTTTAGCAATGGTGGCGGCACTCTGTTTGCGACCGGCTAAAGGATGTTTTTTATCGTGACCGTTTGACTGCGACTTATCCATTTATCCTTACCTCTTTTTTATGTTCCTTACGAATGAATTGTTTTAGCTTCGTGTCGCTAATGAATTCGCGCATGGTTTCGCCGGACAATGAAAGCTTGCGCCGTCGTTCGATACGTCGCGAAGGATCTTTTTTATCCCAATAACGATAGCGTGCACGGCAAGCGCCGCAGTCGTCTTCCTTCGTACTGGAAATACGGATGCAATTCTCATAGACGCATTTCTTGCCGTTCATGCTCTCACCCCTTTTGGTGGCACGATATCTAATGTCGGCGCGCCTTCGCTAGTGATGATTACCGCGTCGATGATAGTTTTAAGCGGTGCGGCCAGAAGGTTGTATTCCGTCAGGGAAAGGTCAGGTTGCCATTTCACCAGACGTTCGGCAATGAGTACGCCATTAGGGTCAGCTTTTTCAATTAACGTTAGCGCGTTATCAATGCGCGCTTTATCAAGTTTGCCTTCCGCGTTGTGAACAAATCCGTAATTGAGTTTCTTAACGGACTTCAATTCATATCCATTGTGCAATGGAATACGTTCAGTTCCTTTAAGTTTGGTTGCGTCAAATGCGAAATGCACAATTTGCTTACGCAAATCCATTTCCTCAACTTTAGCCCTTTCTACTTCTTTTTTGGCTTCGTCCCATTTGACTAATAGGTAGTCGCGATAGAACACTTTTTCATCTGTTGAAAGCGGTTGTTTCCATTCTATTGCGCTTTCAATGCGACGCGCTTCTGCTTCGTATGCGTCGCTGCCAATCTGTAATACGCTCATTGTCTGCCCTCTGTGAGTGAATCAGCCTATCCCAAACGGGTTTGGTATTACCCTGACCGCCAGTGACCTAGGACTATCGCTCTCGCGACTGGGATAGGCCGGGGCGGGAGACTGCGCCTAGCGGCTTTTGCTTGTCAACAACATTTTGTATTTGCCTTTTATGGCTTTCGTTGTTAGCTTCCAGCGCATGAGCGCACAGCCAAACCCTTTCCCGTCGCCCCCGGTAGTCATCCTGCCCACATTAGAGGAAGTGCGAAAGTTAGTTTTGAATCGGCCGCGTTCCTTATCGTTAATTAATCTTGCAAAAAATACTAATACAACGGTGCCTTGGATATCTACATGTTTATTGTCTGGTAAAATTCCGAATCCTTCGTATCCTAGAGTAGCGAGGATATATACTTATTTAATCGCTATTAAGAATAGCGCTTGACGTGGATAAATACGATAACATTCCGCTTGAACTGCGGAGTTATAACAGTTGGTGCGTTTGGCGCTATGAAGATACCGAAGCTAAAAAACCTACTAAGGTTCCATATGATCCCCGAAGCGGCATTAAGTGCGACATTACTAATGTGTCGTCAGGTTGTGCCTTTGCCGAAGCAATACTAGCAACAAGAGCTAACGGCAAATGGAGTGGTATTGGCTTTATAGTTTCAGAAATTAATCCCTATGGATTTATAGACATTGACTATACGGACGATTCTACCGCACTCGGCAAACAATTAGAAGTATACGAAAAATTTCAAAGCTATACCGAACGTTCGCCATCTGGTAAAGGTTGCCATATTCTTTTTAAAGGTAAGATACCAAGTGGACGGCGGCGCAAGTTTATTGAAATTTATTCTGACAATCGATACATGACGTTTACCGGCGATATTGTTCGCAACTTGCCGATTGTTGATTGCACCTTACAAGCAAACGAATTGTTTTTAGAACTAGGCGAAGGCAAACATGCTATTTCTTTCTATGGTGGATTAGAAGCACCTATATACACAGATGAAAGAGTTTTAGAAATTGCTTCGAGTGCAAGCAATGCAGAAAAATTTGATGATTTGTATTACAAAGGTGAATGGGAAAAGTATTATCAATCGCAGTCAGAAGCAGATTATGCATTGATTGATATTCTTGCGTTCTATAGTCAGAACAAACAGCAAGTACACAATTTATTTTTGAAATCAAAATTAGGGCAACGACAAAAAGCCAATAGATCGGATTACGTTGGTCCTATGCTCGCTAGATGCTTTGATCGAATGCCGCCACCAATAGACATTGATGGCGTTATTAACGAGTTCAATGCTGTTATTGCTGAAAAGAAGAAAGCGAAAACATTATCAGCTGTCATAGAAACACCATCAGCCTCGCCAGAATTGCCACCGGGATTGCTTGGCGAGATCGCGAAATATATTTATGCTGCAGCGCCTAGGCCGGTGCCTGAGATCGCACTCGCCGGGGCCATTGGTCTTATGGCGGGTATCTGTGGGCGCGCCTATAACGTATCAGGGACCGGCTTAAATCAATACGTCATCTTGCTAGCTAAAACCGGTACAGGTAAAGAAGCGATGGCAAGCGGCATTAATAAGTTGATAACTGCCGCTATTAAATTAGGTGTTAGGGACGCTGGAAAATTCATTGGACCGGGCACCATTTCATCTAGAGAAGCGTTGAATAAAGTATTAGTCAACACGCCTAGCATTCTTTGTATTGTGGGAGAATTTGGCATAGCCCTACACGAAATGTCACGTCGAGACGCCGCACCGCATAAGGCTTTATTACTGCAAATCTACTTAGACTTGTACAATAAAAGCGGGCGCGGCGATGTATTGAATTGGATGGCTTACAGTGAACGTGCAAAAACAATTGATCCGGTAATCAGTCCAGCATTTAGTTTACTTGGCGAATCAACGCCGGAAACCTTTTTAGAATCATTAGATGAAATGGCAATTAAAGGAGGATTGGTGCCACGTCTCTTTGTCATGGAATACCTAGGGCCAAGAGTTGCTTTAAATGAAAACATCAATGCTATTCCATCAACAAAGTTGATACACGAATTCGGTTCCTTATGTGCGCACAGTTTACAGCTTAATGATTATAACAATTCAATTGATGTGCAATTCACAAGCGATGCTTCAAATGTTTTCAGCAAATTTAATACGTTTTGCGATAGTCAGATTAACAGTTCAGAAAATAGTTTTGTGCGTGAGTTTTGGAGTCGCGCTTATATGAAGGCGATGAAGTTAGCTTCATTGTGGGCAGTCGGTCTTAATTACATTTTACCTATAATTGAAATCGACTCTGCTCATTGGGCGACGAATATGATACACACAGAGGTTAAAAGTTTATTAGGTCGTTTTGATACTGGCGCTTTTGGAGCGAATAGAGAAGAAATAAAACAATCCGAAAGAGTTGTTGAAGTTATGCGTAATTGGATTGTGAAACCTTGGGACGAATGCGAGGGACAAGCAGACGGCAAAGGTAATAGAGAAATGCATAACGCTAAAGTCATTCCAAAAGTTTACATACAAAAAAATACATCTGCTTATGCTGCTTTTAGAAATGATAAAATGGGAGCAAGCTTTGCTTTGAAACGTGCATTGGGAGTGTTATTAGATAATGGCCAAATTCAGAAATTACCGCCATCTGATTTAGCAAATAAATTCGGCGCTCGTGGTGAAGCGTTCATAATTACAAATATGAAAACTTTCAATTTATAAATGTCATAACGTAGTGACATAACGTAGTGACATAACGTAGTGACATAAGAAAACGCCGCTTAGGGGATCTAACCTAGCGGCGTTTCGTGATGCCTGCCCGCGCGTCGGCTGCATCGGGTAACGTTTCACGCGGACCGGGTTCACCGGGGTTACCATCGGATAGCTGAGAAGCTAACTGCATTATGTCAACGTACGCAGCAGGTGTCAAGTTCCGCGTTTCGCTTTACTGTAGCGCGCCGCGCCGTGGCAGGTGCCTAGGTTGACGTGACAACAGAACCAACTGCCGGCGAGTGCCGCCGCGCGGACTTCAGGTGTCAACGCGGCTTTATCGCTGGCGTGTTTACTAGTCCATGGGCACGCGGCGCAGGGTAGCCCGCTACTTGTGGGTTGCTTCTTCATGATCGCGCCTTAGTCGGTTCCTCAATGAGTACAAGCGTTCGCATGGCGCGCGTGGCGGCAACGTTGCAGAGATTGCGCTCCTGCTGCAGCTGCCATTCCTGACGCGCGTACGGCGAGGGACACTTGCTGCTATTCAGCCAGTAAACACGCGGTGACTCTAAACCTTTCGCTTTATGGATCGTGGCCAAGACAACCTGATTGTAACCGTTGTCGAATAGCGAGCGGATGATTTCGCACAGTGCAGGTATTGTGCGCTCGGTTTCGTCTAAGCCTTCAATTAGGCACATAATCGCGTCGAATTTATCGCGAATCGCTTCCGCCTTCGTTTCCTGCTTTTTGGCAATTGCCTTTTCCGCTTCACGATTAGCCCACACTTCAAGCTTCGTTTCGAGTGCGCTAATACCTTTCGCCTTCATGCGCTCAATCAGCGTGATAAGTGTATCGCCAATTTCCTTGCCCATGATGCGGACCGGGACGCGCGCTTTCAACAGTTTGAACGCCAGTGATATAAGCGGCTTTGTGGTGCGACAAACAACCAAGTCATTCGCCGCAAAGTTCGCCGTTGTCCATTCGGTATTGAGTGAGATCACTTCGCCCGCCGGGGCATTTGGTGCCGCTTCAATCGGCGAACCGAATTGACGCGCATATTCTACTATCGATGTGGCGCAACGGTACGAAACTGTCAGGGGCAACGTCACACACTGAAACTCTGTCGCCAGTAGCTTCAGGCTGTCGCTGTCTGCGCCGCGAAAACCGTAGATCGCCTGCGCTGCATCGCCAACGCCGTAAAAGCGGCTGGTTGGCTTCATGATCTTACGCAGAATCGCGCGCTGTATTGCATTGGTGTCCTGCATTTCATCGCCGAAAACATGGTCATATTTTTCCAGTGTCAAACCCTCTTTCACCGCTAGATAGAGCAAGTCGTCAAAGTCAACCATTGGCGATTCGTTCGACGTTGCCAGCAACTTGCGCGCGTACATTACAGCGGTTTCAACTGACGCTTCTTCGGTCTGCAGTTCTAATTCATGCTTGTCAATCAAGTCATACCATTCCGATTCAACGTCAGGAACAAGGCAACCGACGCCGTTGTTACGCGCGAGGCTGACCAGCTTGCAGATAAACGCGCCGTAGGCTCGCACGTCATCATCGCCAAGGTTCGCGTCAACGATTAAACGCAGCTTGTCTTGTGTGACTTGCTTCTGCTTTTTGAACTGCATTACCGTGCGGAACGTCAGGCTGTGAAACGTCTTGGCGTTGACACCGCGCGATGACAGCTCAACTTGGATGGACTTATTGAATGCGAGGAAGATTGACGTTCCGAAGGTGCGGCGCATTGCTTCTACAATCGTGGTTGTCTTGCCTGAGCCTGCGACTGCTTCGATAATGCAATTGCCAGCGCCATCGGTGACGAATGTAAACACGTTGTTCTGATACGGTGACCATTCTTTTACAACTGCTTTCATTTCTTTAATTCCGTTCGGTTGGTAAGTGCATTTAGAATACATCTTATAACGACGTTGTGCAACTATTCTTTAGGTATTGCGTCACAAATAAATCCATTTATCGCAGGAATGGAAACAACCATCAATCCAATCGTATTGCATTTCCCGACATAATGTAATAACTTCAATTGTTATACAATTTAACATAACGTGCAGGTTCCCTTAGAAAAATGGGGAATCGCGACGGCGCGACTTCGTTCTGCCCTAGATCGGTGGCGGGTTTCGATACCGCCATTTCCTAACGCTAACGCTGCGTTCCGATCTATTGACGCTATTAAAGCATGTTGTCTTGCATTTTGCAATCAATTAATCGTCTTTCGCAATTTGCCGCGAAAACGTCGCCACGCTTCTCAGCACTATGCACATATGGCTCAAATCCGCCAGTGCGACGCCATGCACGATAATCAGCCAGCGACGCCGTTGCATCAACTAAACGCAAATCACTAATCTGCTGATCTAGACGTATCAAGCATTCAAGTGGATCCATATTCTAAACTCCTGTGGTTGAGTGTGGGCATTTAATAACCGTTTGCTTCTGCCCATGTGCGAATCTGTTCAAGCGTGCCATTGTCAATCTTGTGCTCGGTTGAACGCTCGTGGTTCTCAAGTACACCAGTTGCATCGGCACATTCCAGCGACGCGCTAAAATCCTTGTAACTGATGAAACAATCGCTTTCCTGTTCATCGGGCGTTTCAAGTTTGCGCACTTCAAGGTTCACTTCGTACTTGCCAAACTTCTTTGTCCAATAAGCCATTGTCGTTTACTCCCGGTGCGTTTCGATTCAGTAACTATAGATTACGGCATATAACGACGGAAGTAAAGCGTTATTTAGTGATCTTAATCACATTTCTACACTTACGGCAATTAACTTTCTTTTTGTCATATGTGATGTTAATCATCCATCCTTTTGCCGTAATAGCCTCGTTATCTGATTCGTCACTGAACACACCATGACCAAACCGAAATGGCGCGGCTATAATGCCGCATGCTGTCTTATTTCGGTCTTTCAAGTAATAGTGTGTAACAACCGTCATGTTCAATCCATCCTTGAATCAGAATAGCAGTTGATGCCAGCGGCGCACAGGGTTTGACACATTGCGCCCGCGTGAGCCTGCTTGCGTTCCATGCACTGACCGTATCGGAAATCGCTAATCGAGACGCGCACACCGCCCTCATAGGACGACTTGCGACCGAAGCCGGATGCCAGCAGCCATTTCGCGAAGCGGCTATTAGCGGGCTTGATAATGAGCCAAGCAAAACCACAAACGCCGTTCATGACGTACTGTGGTGAACCATTAACAGGAGTGCCGGTGAGAATATCGACGGACTGAATGAGATAGTCTTTAACCATGACGTTTGCAGCGGCTTCGCGTCCGGCCTTTTCAGCGTTTGCCCACAATTTAGCAAAGTCAGAAACAGGCGATGTTTTGGTGATTGAGATTGACATTTGAATGTGACTCCAATTGCTTTAAAGCGTTTCAAGTTCGCCGATCATTTCGACAGTTACCATGTATTGCGTTGGCGCGCTATCCGCTTTGTTCTGACGACGACGCGCGTAAAAGTCGCGAATGCCAACGATAGAATTGATGCAGACGATTGTAGGATACGACAGATATTTATCACTAAGTTTATTGAGCATGGAAATGGCGTTGCCTTCGCAACAATCGTCAATGAACAAGCGTTTGCCGGTTTTGGTTGACGTGAGTATGACGTAATTCTGAGTATTCCCATTGCTATCGCGTTTGGACGTGATTGTGTTGAGGATAAAACGGACTGCCGGGTTGGTTGAGGATGTCATGATGAAATGTGCTCCGTCGTGTTTAAGTACGTTACGTTGTAAATGCTTTTTCGGCCGTTGTCAATAGAACTTTAGGATATTTTGAACTTATAAATGACGTTTGATGTATTTATTTCTGCGATATAACAAAATATAACAAAATATAATGGCAATATAATGGCTAAGTTGTTGATTTCATTGATAATATAATAATATAATGGTTTTTGGGAAAAAAGCCTAATATTGACGTCATTAACGCTATGTGACGTCACTTATAAACGTCATTAATAAATACATACCTCTGTTCTCCTACTATTATATTATTATATTTATTATATTATTATAGATAAGAGAGAAGAATCAAGCACTTAGCAATATAATCCGACCTAATATTAATATACTTTAGGAAAATCAATGATTTGGGGCTATTACTGACGTTTTGTGACGTTCATCACACAACTAACACTTTACTTCTCGCTGTTATAAGCCGATACTTAATTCACTGGAACGGAAACACGAGAGGAAACGATCATGAACAAGTTAGTAGAAGTCGCAGCGGAGTTGATCCCAAACCGTTACGTGGCAAACCGCATCGCGATTGAACACTGTGGGCACGATGGCGCTTACACCTTCGCTTACGTCGTGCATAACAAGCATAACGTCTGGTTGATCATTACGGTGGACGGCAGGACGCTGGCGCATTCAAAACGCAAAGCCGCTATTATGTCGGCCGCTAAGATTGTTTCGCCTTATAGCTATGTGGTGCACAAGTCATGAATAAGTTAAACATCAAACAAGTTCGCAACACTATGAAGTGTCTCGCCGAGGGTTGCCGTGATCGGCAGACGGGCGAGATCAATTACACCATGTTGGCTGAGTCAGCAGCTTGTGAACTTAACCTCTATGTCGGCGATGATATTCCTGATGAAGTGTTTGAACTTGCCCTAGAGTATAAATGAACGTCATGAATAAATACATAACGCGGTGCCCGCTCGAATGGCTTGCGGTCGCGGCCGGGGTCGCAACCTTTCTCCTGATGTTGACATAACGCACGGCAATGCGACATAACGTCATCTTATGTTAAATCGCCGTTATAAAAAGAATTTAAAATAAAGCTTTACTTCTGACGTGATGTGCCGCTATACTATGTACTCAGTAAACGAATCGGAGAAAGTTACATGACGATTAAATCCCCAAAAGTGTTTGATGCTGCTGTAGCGGCGCTTGCAACTCACAATGTTGTCACGAATGATAAGGGCCAGCTGCGCAGCGTCGAAGGTCCGCAGGCGATTGAAGCCTATCGGATCAAGGTGCTAATTAGCGGCTTGAAGCTGGAAATGTCAGGCATGCGCGTCTCGCGCGGCGTTAATTGCCTGAAGCTGGCCAAACAATTGACCGGGCTTAAGACGAATGACAGAGAAAGACAGATTTATAGGTTACAGCATATTTTTAACAACGCACTGTCAAAGGTGCTTATTGTAGAGAAGGGGGAAGGGGAATGAGTAGGCGTTATGTGTGTCATTTGCATGGCGACGCATGCCAACGTAATCCAGCTTGTGATATGGAACGATCAAAATACAAAAGTGATCCTATATGGAGTACACATGATCCTTTTAAAGTGACGTGTAATCGCTGTAAGAAAACGGCCAAGTTTGATGAAGCAATGAAACAACCTCTTGACAAGTGACGGCGCATGCTGTTATATTCAAGACTCTATCTGACGTAAAGTTAACATAATGCGGAGTTAACATAATGTGCAAACCTATTTACCGATGGAGTTATGGCTTAGAGCTGTGGATTAGTCGCTGGCGTCCTAACGGTCAATGGCCGTCGTTCGTTGGTGACAATTACATGGAATACGACAAGGGGAATCGGCCATGAAGCTTGAACAGTACGTTAAACTACGTGACAAGCTGACGCGCGCAGAGGATAAGCTATTGAGGGCTACCCGTGCATGGGATAAGGCACGCGCGGCTTGTCGACGTGCTGAGAAAGCGTTAGACAAGGATTTCAATCGACGTAGCGAGATTGGCGGTAGCCATGACATACGCGACATGATGCAGGAACCGATTAGCGAACCTATTAATCTCATGATACTGGATGATGACATTAGCGAATTGGCTGATAGACGTAGTAAGCGACAGGTTGTTAGTTGTTTAGAATGTCAATCTATGCCTTGCTGTTGTTTGTAGTTTAAGGTGTGACTTAGAGTATAATCTATGAACCGCGATCAATGGGAACTCTGGAAGATTCGCAACGGCGTTGTATGGGATTGGTTGACTACGCCTATCATCCTGCTATTGATCGCTGTTATATATGTGTATCGCATTTATCTTAGAGGATGTCTCCTGTTTGGTTTGAAGCCATGTATTAAGCCTTTCGATTTGTGACGCAGTTCCTAAAGATGTATTGACGTATGCCGTTATAGGTAGTATATTACAGGCAGGTATTGAAACAACGGAGTGACACGAGATGGCAAACGCACAGAAAGCAATCGCACTGGTGATGAAACAGTCAATCGATGAATTGAAGCACTTGGTTATCGATTACCGTCGCAAAGATGCCGCGCATGAGCGCATGATAGGTGAACTCAAGACATTGCTTGAGAACGAAGACACTGATAAAGCGCTTGACATTGTGCGCAACGAATTTAACGCCATTCATGGACCGAGCAATTAACATGCATCTATATGTCGCATATCAACCGCGCGGCTGTTGCCTAGTTAACACTTGGCTATTTTGGTTCAAGTGTGCTCGCTGGTATGTAAAGCTTCGCATTCATGGATTTGAAATCGGTGCTGGCTTAGGAAACAATTAATGAACAACTATCATATAGAAACGCAGCATGTATCAGCTGGTGACGTTGAATGGACAGCACGAATTGTGCCGGCATGGCGTTCCGATTACGTTGGTACAGGTAGAACAGAGGGAATTGCTATTATAGACTTATTTGCCAACATGTTTAATTATGTAACTATTGTCGATAGTGTTAAGGAAAAATCATGAACAACGTGATCGACTTCATAGCAGCGCGAAAACGTCTTGACGACATGATCTATCATGATGTACAATTAGACAGCGTGGTCGAAACGGTCGTAACCCCGCGTGCCACCATGATTGAGCGCATTATGTTAACTCTCGATCAAGAGCAAATCGGCGAATTATTGACTGTGACGCTTGAGGAAATGAAATGACGGTACCAACACATCGCCTAGCGTCGTATAGTTGTCCGAAGTGTGGCAAGGTCATGGACGCGGCCACGAGTGCGATTAATGACGCTGCGCCGCCTAGAGCTGGTGACATATCGATATGTCTGTATTGTCGCAACGTCGCAGAGTTCACAGCGGATCTAAAGTTGCGTACGTTAACAGATTCAGATATAGCAAAGCTTAAACCCGAACATCGTGCTATCATTGCATTGACACAAATTCAATTAGAGGAACTACCATGAGCAACAAAAGTAAACATATTGACGCGCCGATTATTAAATGCGCGTATAAGGATTGTACGAAGCTAATAACAAATGAGTATGGTCAACCCGGTGTTAGTATCTCACGCTTCGATAATAACACGCTGATATGTTCGCACTGTGGCGCGCGCGAGGCGTTCAATGCTGTTCTTGAATCCATGTTGGTGAAAACATCATGAGTTGGTGGACATGGCTTAACCTCACCCTTTCCACAACGGCGCTTGTGTTAGCGTTTGTTGCGCTAGTGCGGAGTAAACGTAAATGATGAAAGAACAAGCGCAACGTATTGCTCGTGTTATTGTCAATTCTATTCTTGACAAAGGAATATCTAAATCGACATGGCGCGAGCAGCATCAAGCGGCGTTTGTTGATTTGCTAACATACCGAGAGGATATGATATCCGAAGCTGCTAATATCTTGAAACGTTTAGAGGTGGTGAAGTGATAGAGGATAGCGTCAATCCCTTTGAGGACGACTATGATCCATTTGAGGATTGCGAGCCATGACGCCAGCACAACGTATAGCGGCTCAACAGATGTATATTACGTTGAAAAACATGCCTTGCACTTGCGAGCACAACGTTCTATATGCTGATATGAAAATACCTCAATTCGTGACGAAAAAGTGCGGCCCTTGTCGCGTTACTGAATTGTGGGAACTCGCTAACCATGATGCAACAATTGTATTTCAAACTTTATTTTGTCCTGATTGTAAGTGTCGATTGCCTGAACATGAAACAGGATGTCAGCATAAATTGTGAGAACGATATGAATATTGATATGCTCGTTTTGAAATGGACTGCCATGGGAATGCGCAAAGAAGGTATAGGCGAGTACATAGAGAAACGCGAGGTTGATCGTCTGTTAGCAGACGAATTTATGCGCGGCTATGACGCTGGTATTAAAGCTGGCATTGAACAAGCAGAAGGTGAAAACAAATGACTTCATTCACTCACGAATTTCTTGTCATGCATGGTTTGACGACAGACAATGCCAACGAATTTTGCGTAGCGTTCAACCTGAAAGACTATGCTACACTTCCCGGCGGTGAATTAGCTGTAGTCAATGTCTTCAAGCTGGCGCATGTATTGCCAGAAGCACAGAACATGCTAATGGCGTCCATGCACAATTACCAAATGGTGTGCCGTAATCAAATTGGCTTGAAACACCTGTTGAATGAAATCAATCATGCTGTGTTGACAGGCCATATCAATCAGAAGTTCTATAAAGAGCTGTCGAGCAAGCTAGAACAGTTGATGGACTTGAATAGCATGACCATGCGCATAACGTTGGAAGGTCAGCAGAACGTTGCCAAGGATATGCAATTGAATAGCGGTCCGGTGTTAGTACCAAAAGAGAAAAGCAATGGCACGTGAATCAATTCGACCGTGGTGCGCTGTTATGGGCTGTTATAAAAAAGCAGAATCAAATGGTCTATGTAAAAAGCATGGACAAACTGTTAGCGGCAACAATAAATCTAAACATCCTGATGACGGCATTTATCCGGTATGGAAACCGAACGAGCCGCAGAAAGCAATGGCGTTGTCTATTGTGAAAAAGATTGAACGAACGTTTGAATTGAAACAGGAGGCAATTCAATTACTCGATTTGATTAATGCGGAGTGGCAATCCGATCCAATGTCTGTACAATGCTTTGACAGTCGCATAGTTGAACGCACTGACAAACTTTTGAAAGAACTTAAAGAAATGGGAGAATTTTTAAAATGATGCGTGGTCCCGACAATGCAAATAAACTAGCGTCACTCATGACTAAACGTGAAGCGATAGCAGCGCAGTTATTTGCAGCTATCATTTCTAATAATGGAGGTGTAGATAACACCGACTATTGGCAACGCTTCGCCGTTAAACAGGCAAATGAACTATTGGCCATTATAGCTCAGGATGAAAGATGATGTATTATATAGAACTTTGGCGATACATTCTTGCCGGCATTGGTACTTGTGGCGTAGTCGCGTTATTCATGATTCGTCATCATTACAAGAGTCGTCGCAAGCGTGACAAAGAATTAGGCACATGGAGCAGAACTCGTGGCTATGACAAATAACGGTCTATCGAAGCTGGCGGAAGAAGCTGGCGAGATGCTTCAAATTGTGGGCAAGCTATTGCAGTATCCATATCATCAAGCGTCGCAGTATCCCGGTGTGCATCCTGATGGCACGCATTTGCGTACTCGATTAACCGAAGAGATGGCAGACTTAATGGCGGCATTAGAATTTGTCGCTGATAAGATGCAACTTGACGTAGAGGCAATCGATAAGCGTGCTTGTTATAAAGTCGTTTTATTTCGTCAATGGGATTCGGAGTTATAACATGTTGACCGTATTTAAATACCCGATCCAACCGAATGTTGATAAGAACTTTCGTTTTCCGCTTGGCTTTAAACCTTTGCGCGTTGGTATGCAGAAACTGCAATTATGTTTATGGGTATTGATTGACGAAGAAGAGA
>Ga0193753_10000627_pt1 | contig 33727 bp, 28 predicted proteins | sample H1c2metaG_FD_144925 | JGI IMG/M metagenome (GOLD analysis project Ga0193753, IMG submission 144925) | Soil microbial communities from a riparian zone of the East river system, Colorado, United States - H1c2 | ecosystem: Environmental > Terrestrial > Soil > Riparian zone | place: USA: East...
TCGACCTCGAGCTCATCACCCGCGGCGGCCGCAGCCCGTTCGCCGCGCTGCTCAAGATCGACGAGTACCGCGTGGAGATCGACGCCAGCGACGGCACGATCATCCCGGGCGACGCCTTCGCCAGCCTGATCCGCTTCGACCTCGCCTTCCTGGCCGACCGCCACATGGTGCTCGAGTACGCGGTGCGGGTGCGCGACCACCGCGACCCGCCGCTCCTCCACGACGAGCTGACCGACGCGCCGCCCGACCAGCTGACCGCGTTCGCGCCGGCCGACTTCGCGCCGCCGCCCGAGTGACCCGATTCATGCGCCTCCGCGTCCCTGCCCTGCTCCTGCCGGTCGTGCTCGCCACGCTGGCCGCCGCGCGCCCGGCCGCCGCCGATCCGCGCGCCGCCGCCACCGGCCCGTACGCGGAGGCCAGCCTGGGCGCGACCAGCTTCATCGGCTCCGGCAGCGAGTACTCGCGCCCGGGGCCCGCCTTTGCCCTGCGCGCCGGGCTCGACGTCTTCTCGTGGCTGTCGCTGGGCGGCCGGCTCGAGCTCGAGAGCCACCAGGCCGACGTCCCGCCCCCGCCCGAGGGCGAGTACTTCCAGCTCTACGTGGCCGCGGCCGAGGCGCGGCTCGGCTTCCAGGTCGGGCGCTTCGCCGTGTTCGCCGACGGCGGCCTCGGCCTCGCGTTCCTGTCCACCAACGTGCTGGCCAAGGTCGACCTGGTCGATCCGGGCGAGAGCTGGAGCCCGCTCCTGTCGGCCGGCGGCGGGCTCGAGTACCAGCTGCAGAACCGCCACTACGCCTTCGGCGTGGCCGGCCAGTGGATGGTCCTGTCCAGCTTCGCCGCCATGCAGTCGGTCGGCGGCCGCGCCTACCTCCGCTACACGTACTGAGGCACCCGCCTCACACGGGGCGGATCGAGGAGCGCCGCGCCGCGTCGTCGTCGCGCCAGTAGAGCTCGACCCGGTTCTTGCCGGTGCGCTTGGCGCGGTAGAGCGCGCGATCGGCCAGGCGGATGAGCCCCTCGGCCTCTTCGGCGCCGCCGTCCGGGTGAGACGCGACCCCGAACGACGCCGTCACCGACAGGGTGTCGTCGCCCTCCTGGAAGCGCAGCGCGGCGATCTGGCGGCGGACCCGCTCGGCGACCGCGTAGGCGTCGACGATCGACGTGCGCGGCAGGATCACCGACACCTCCTCGCCGCCGTAGCGGGCCGCGGTGTCGGCCGCGCGCATCTGTCCGCGCACGGCCTCGGCGATCGCGCGCAGCAGCCGGTCGCCGACGGTGTGGCCGTAGGTGTCGTTCAGCGCCTTGAAGTCGTCGATGTCCATCAGAAGGATCGAGAAGTCGGTGCCGAACCGGCGCGAGCGCTGGATCTCCTCGACCAGCCGCGCGTCGAAGTAGCGGCGCACGAACAGCCCGGTCAGCCCGTCCACCATGGCCATGTCGTAGAGGCGCGCGTTCTGCAGCGCGACCGCCGCCTGGCCCGCGATCGCCTCGAGCAACCGCACCCGGTCCGGCGCGAACGCCTCCGGCGCGCGGCTCTCCACCGCCAGCGCGCCCTCGACCGCGCCATGGATCTCGACCGGCACCCCCAGCCACGAGCGCGCCCCCGCCGCCGCCGCTCGATCGGCGGGGTCGATGTCCGCGGTCAGGATGGTCCGGTTCTCGCTCATCACGCGACCGACCAGCCCCTCCGGCTCGGGTGCCGGCGATCGCTCGCCCCGCTGGCCGCGCTCGAAGCGATCGATCACCGGCCCGCCCTTCCCGTCCGGTTCGTGGGTGAGCGTCAGCGCCGACGCCTCCGGGATCGCGGCCAGCGTCTCGCGCGCCACCGTCTCGACCAGCTCGCGGGTCTGCAGCGACGAGGCCAGGCGGTGCGCCATGATGTTCAGCGTCTCCAGCTCGGCGACGCGCTGGCGCAGCGCAGCGCCGGTGCTCGACAGGCGGTGGAACGCATAGTTGATGAGGAGGTAGGTGGTGCCGACCAGCGAGAACTTGAGCGGCCGGTCCGGGTCGTAGAGGAACGCCGTGATGGCCGCCAGCGGCAGCAGCGCCGCCTCGGCCAGGAGCGCCGGCACCGCCAGCCGCACCATGTAGGTGCGCACCGACTGCCCCAGCCACCACAGGCGCAGACCCTGCAGCGCGTAGTGCGCGACCAGGAACACCGCGCCGGTGCCCATGACGACGCCGAGCACCGCGGCCTCGCTCGCGTCGGCGCCGGGACGGACCGCATCGACCGCGAACAGCCACGACGACAGGGTCAAGAGCGCGCCGCTCATGCCGCCGAAGTAGAGGATGAAGGCGAACGACTCGCCCCAGCGCGCGGCGCGGGTCGCCGGCGCCCGCTGCTCGGCGTGGATGACGCGCCACACCGAGTCGACGGTCAGCGCCAGGGCGACCAGACGGCCGGCGGTGACCGAGCCGAGCGACACCGCGGCGGCCACGTAGAACGCCGAGTCGAGGGCGACCGGCGAGCCGGGCAAGAGCCGCGTCGCCATCGCGCGCGCCGCCACGATGACGACCAGGAACACCACGAACGCGAGGGCGTCGGGCCGGGCCAGCGCCGTCGGGGCCAGGCCCGGCCAGTAGGTGGCGAGCCCGAGGAACCCCCACCCGACCAGGCCGACAGCGAGGGTCGCAGCGACGGCCGTCGGCCTGACTCGCCCGATCTCGCTTACGCCCTTGGTCTCGGTCATGTGCGATCTCGACGGGGCGAAGCGCCGCCCCGTCCAGGCTTCGATGCAACGCGCGGGCCGCCGGTTTCCTGACACGGGAACCCGGCTGGTGAGTAGATTCTTCCCGAGGTGACTCGATGGATCTGCTGAGAGGAAAGGTCGCAGCAATCACCGGCGCCGGCGGAGGAATCGGCCGCGCTCACGCTCTTCTGTTCGCGTCCCATGGCGCGCGAGTCGTGGTGAACGACGTTGGCGGAACTCGCGATGGCTCCGGCGGTGGGCACGCGATGGCCGATCATGTGGTGCAGGAGATACAGGAGGCCGGCGGCACCGCCGTCGCCGATCATGGCGACGTGTCGGAGCCTGAAGGTGCCGAGGGCATGGTGCGCCGGGCGATCGACTCGTTCGGCAAGCTCGACATCCTCGTCAATAACGCGGGCATCCTGCGCGACAAGTCGCTGCGCAAGATGACCGTCGAGCAGTGGGACCTTGTGGTCAAGGTGCACCTGCGCGGCACCTTTCTCTGCACCCAGCTGGCCGCGGCGCACATGGCCGAGCGCGACGAGGGCGGGCGCATCATCAACACCACCAGCGTGTCGGGCCTGATGGGCAATTTCGGCCAGGCCAACTACTCGGCCGCCAAGGCCGGCATCTACGGCTTCACGATGACCTCGGCGATCGAGCTCAGGAAGCACCGCATCACGGTCAACGCGCTCGCGCCGGTCGCCTTGACCCGCATGACCGAGGACCTGCCGATGATGGCGGCGATGCCCGACGCGCCCGACCACCTGTCGCCCGCCTTCGTCTCGCCGGCGGCCCTGTTTCTCGCCTCCGAGCTCGGCGCCGACATCACCGGCGCCATCGTCGCGGTCGAGGGCAAGCGAATGTATGTCTATCGCATGGTCCAGACCGCCGCCGTGCTGCCGCACGATCCGGACGGCTGGTCCGCCGTCGAGATCAGCGAGCGCTGGGGCGAGATCTCCGGCGGCAAGTAGCCGGGTCGCTCCCCGGTCGGCCGAAACGACAACGGCCCGCCGGGAGGCGGGCCGTGCCAGACGCGGGCCGCGAGCCGACCGGAGCAGCGACGCTGCCCGGTGCAGGCTCGGTGGGCCTTCGGTTGCTCGAGACCCTACATGTCGATGACAGTCACCCCGCGCTCGTTTTCCTCGGCGGGCGGCGGAGGAGGAGCCCCACGGTCGTGATACCTGGGCGACTCCAGTGGGAGCTCGACACGACCAGCCTCCTGGTCGCGCTTGCGCTCCTCTTCGCGGCGTCGAATCTCTTCGATGATCCAGGGATCCAGCATCGCGTCACCTCTCTGTGGTCCTTCGAAGCTTCCTGTAGACCGCGGTCGAGAGAGTCAAAATCACTGGCCCAGTCTGACCGCCTTGAGCAAGAGACCTCTGGGTCCAGCCTTCAACAATGCAAACTCCGCGCCCCAGCGTAATGGCGCTCGTCTACGTAGTGTAACGCGCCAGGATGTTGTTGGTTTGGCTAGTGCCTGGCCAAATTCGAGAACCGCGGAATGCGTGGGGAAAGCGACATTTCCGTCCGTACGATTCTGCCGAGATCCGAGTTTACCCGTTTCAAGCAGCCGTAACCGCTCTCATTCGCAATCGGCCGGGGGCGTGAAAACTTTACCCACTGCGAATCCGGGTTCACGGTCCCCGACGGGTGCCGAGGCCCCACGTCCGGGACTCACTACATAGGAGCCCGCGCACGGCAAAGTGGGTCACACGCGCTCGGCGCGGCTAATCCAGATCCTGGATCTTCCAGCGCCCCTCTTCGAGGACGAACTTCACCTCGAAGCGATCCCCGTAGGGCATCCGCGCCTCGTTGCCCTTGTCGGTGATGGGCTCGTCGAGGTTCGCCTGGATCATGTTCATCATGCTGTCGAGCTCTTCGCGGTGATCTCCCTCGAACTGCTCGCGCATCTTCTCGACGCTCATGCGCTCGCGGTACTTGGTCGGGACGAACCGCATCATCACGTCCCAGCGGCGCAGCGAGTACGCGCGAACGAACGAGCGCAGCGCCTCGCGCGGGGTCCCCTGGCTGTAGAAGGCCATCGGGTTGCTGGCGATGCGCCACTCCCCGTCCTCCTGGACCAGGCGCATGGTGTCGCCGATGCCGAAGTTGAACTCGGCCGTGACGTCGACGCTCTTGTGCTGGCTGCCCAGCATCTGCGCGGTCTGGGCGACCTCCGGGCCGCTCTCCTTCATCATGCGGACGAAGTCCTCGCGCGAGTGCTTGGCCTGGAAGCTCTCCGACATCATGTCGTAGGCGGCCGAGTAGTCGTGGGCGCGCAGCGCGGCGCTGTAGTCGTGGAGCGCCGACACCGGGCCGGCCTGGCGCGCGCCGCAGCCGAGCAGGAGGGCGGCCATCGCCGCGGTCGTCAGGGCAGCGCCGTGCCGCGTCATGCGGGACTGGTTGTAGCAAAAGAAGCGCGGCGGGGCCATTTCGCCCCGCCGCGCTGTTCCGCTCGCTGGCCGCCCGCGGACGACCCGGGGTCAGGTCAGCAGCCCGGCTCCTCGTCCTGCGGAGTCTGGACCGCGCTGCCGTTGGAGTCGCTCTCGTCCTGCCCGGGCGGCACGACTTCCTCGGTCGAGCTCGGCGCCACCGGCGAGGACGGCACCAGCGAGCTCACGCCCTCCAGGCGGTCGAGGTTGGCCTGCCCTTTGGTCGATCCGCCCTGAGCGGCCTGGCGGTAGGCGGCGCGCGCCTCGCGGATGCGATCGACGTGCTCGTACGCCATGCCGAGGTTGTTCCACATGAACGGGGTCGGGCTGGTGCCGCTGGTCGCGCTCTCGAGCGCCTCGACCGCCTCCTCGAACTTCTGCTGCTCGATGAGCGCGTAGCCGAGGTTGTTCCACGCGTACGAGTTGTCGGCGTCCTCCTCGACCGCGCGCTGGAACGACGCCGCGGCGGCCTGGAAGTCGCGCTCGGCCAGCTCGACGCGGCCCAGCGTGTGCCACGCGCCCGGCGACTTCTCGTCCACCTCGATGGCGCGCTCGGCGTGGGTCCGGGCCTCGCGGAGCTTGCCGGCGTCGAGCAGGGCGCGCGCGACCCGCACTCGCAGGTGGACGTCGTCCGGGTCGCGCTCGGCGTCGAAGACGAGCTTGTCGAGCACCTCGTCCCTGGTCTTCACCGCCGGCCCGGGCTCGATTTCTGGCTGGGGCTCGACCTTCGGCGCAGGGACCTCGGCCGGCGCGACCGAGGTGAGCTCGGTGCCGGCCCTGGCCACCGACGGTGGCATGACCGAGGCGACCGAGGTCTTCTCGTGCGAGGTCGCATCCTCGCGCGCGCCGCTACCGCATGCGGCGGACGACAAACCGATGAGGCCCGCGGTCAGGATGTGCCATGCGCTGAGACGACGAAACATGATGCGTTCTCCTTGGTGGATACTTCGTCGTCGGGTAGAGCAGCCGGCGTGCCACGCGCAAGCACGCGGAACCGGCCCGCTCTCGCGATCCTGTGTCACGCCTGACGCGCGCGCGGCGCGATCGCGGACACGAGCGACGCGGGGCGATGCGATCGGCGCCGCGATCGGCGCGCGCGCCGCGCCGAGCTACTGCTCGTACGGATCTTCGGTCGGCGGCTCGGTCGGCTGGTCGGTCGGCTGATCCGTCGGGGCGCCCTGCGTGCCCTGCCCCGGCAGGTTCACCGCCGAGGTCCAGCGCAGGACGTACGGGTCCGCCTCGTCGCCGAGCGCGGCGCCGCTGACCGAGACGAAGCGGATCTCGCCTCGGCCCACCGCCAGCGACGCGATCTCCTCGCGCTGCCCCGCCTTGCCGTTGTCGGCGCTGGCCAGCTCGGCGCCGCCCGGACCGAGCACGCGCAGCACCACGTCGGTGGAGGCCGGCGCGTCGACCGACACGGTCAGCCCGACCGCCTCGCGGCCCGCCTCGAACTTGTAGACGTCGGTGTCGCCGCCGTCGAGGTAGCCGCGCCGCTCGCCGGTGGCTCCGTCGCCCAGGGTGCCGGCCGCGATCGCGCGGTCCGGGTCGTCGTTCGGCTCGGCCTCGTCGCCGTCGCCCAGCGCGCGCGAGCTGGCCCGCAGGTGGTAGGCCATCTCCGGGTTCGAGCGCGAGCCCGACACCCGGGCCAGGTAGAACGGCGCGCCCAGCTCCGGCAGGAGGCCGCGCACCATGAGCGCGCGGTCCTTCTGCCCCTTGCGCGCGGCGATCACCCGCCCGTCGGGCGCCAGGACGTCGACCGCCAGCGCGGCGCCGTCGACGCCGGTCACCGCCAGGTCGAGCGCGAACCCTCCGCCGAACCCGACCAGGCTCAGCTTCCACAGGTCGACGTCCTTGCTCCAGCCCAGGTAGCCGGCCTTCTCCTCGGACAGGAGCACCTGGCCGGCCGCCTCCGGCTTGTCGTTCGGCTCCACCTCGTCGTCGGCGCCCGGCGCGGGCGCGTCGATGGTCAGCTGATAGGTGGCGGCCCCGGCCGCGCCGCCCGCCGCGCCCGCGTCCTCGGCGGCCGGCTTCTTCTTCTTCTTCGGGCGCCCCTTCTTCACCAGCTGGGTGACCGAGGCGAAGTAGACCGCCCGCGCGGCCAGCGGCGCGCCGGGCAGCCCCTCCATCGTCCCGGCCGGGCCGCGATCGGATCGCGCCACCACCTTGCCGTCGGCGTCGTGGAGCTCGAGCACCAGATCGACCCCGCCCTCGTCGGCGGCCGGCCCGGTCAGTCGGATCACCACCGCGCGGGCCGCGCCCGCCTCGATCCGGTAGAAGTCGATGTCGTCGGCGCTGGCCAGCGCGCCGTTCACGCCGCCGGGCAGCGGCAGCGCGGCCGCCTGGTCGCGCTGATCGTTGGGCTCCTTCTCGCGCTCGAGCGGACCGACCGCCCCGCTCTCGGTCGGCTGCTCCACGATCACGACCGGCGGGCCGCCGTCGCGGTGGGCCAGGCCGATCTCGCGCTTGCGCTCGCCCTTGCACCCGGCGCCGGCGACCGCCGCAACCACGGCCACGGCCGCGCTCGCCACTCGAACGCCGCGCATCACGCCGGCCGCGGAGCCATCGTGGCCACGAACTCGGCCTGCGATACCAGCTGGCCGTCGACCCGGATCTCGCCCTTCATCTTCCAGATGCGGCCCTTGCGGAGCGGCACCACCTCGATGACGAGCTGATCCCCCGGCGTGACCGGCTTGCGAAACTTCACGTTGTCGATCGCCATGAAGAAGACGACCTGCGTGGCCGGATCGAAGTCGCCCTGGCGCACGGCCATGATCGCCCCGGCCTGGGCCATCGCCTCGATCTGGAGCACGCCCGGCATGATCGGCATGCCCGGGAAGTGACCCTGGAAGAACGGCTCGTTCCAGGTCACGTTCTTGATCGCGACGATGCGGTCCGCCTCGACCTCGCGCACGCGGTCGACCAGCAGGAACGGATAGCGGTGCGGCAGGATCGAGAGGATCTCCTGCGCGGAGACGGCGATCGGCGGCGCGGTCGGGCTGTCCATGCGCCGCGGTTATAGCACCGGGACGCCGAGCCCTGTCATTTCAGCTTCGTGTTGACCTCGGTGGTGATGTCGAGCGTGGTATCCGCCCACAGCACCGCCCCCTCGTTCTTCTCGAGGATCATCGTGTAGCCGTCGCGCTTGGCGATCTCCTGGATGACCGGGGCCGCCTTGCCGAAGATCTCGCGGACCAGCTGCGCCTCCTGCTTGGCGAGGTCCTGCTGCAGCTGGAAGTAGCGCTCCTGCAGCTGCACGTACTTCTCCTGCAGCTCCTTCTCGCGCTGGCGCAGCACGTCGGGCTTCAGCACCACGCGCTGCTTGTCCAGCTCGGCGGCGAAGCCCTGCAGCTCCTTCTGCTTCTTGTCGAGCTCGCCCTGCTTCTTCTTCTTGTCGCCCTCCAGCCTGCCCTTGGCCCGCTTGCCGGCCCCCGTCTCGTTGAGGCTGCGCTGCAGGTCGACGTAGCCGATCTTGGGCGGCTTGGTGGGACCACCGGCCGCGTCGCTGGTGTCGGGTCGGAGCACGCCGACGGCGATGATGGCAACACCCAGGAACGCGATGGCGAGAGAGCGATTCATGAAGACCTCCGGGGCACTTTCCTACCCCGGGTCCCGCGAGCGGTCAACGGACGACGACGGCGCGGTCCCGGGACTAGAGGAAGTTGCCGATCGTGAACTCGAACACCAGCGAATCTTCCCCGACCTGACGGTCCAGCGGGATACCCCATTCAAAGCGGAGCGGCCCGATCGGCGACACCCAGCGGAAGCCGAAGCCGACCGATCGCCGGATGCCCTCGGTGAGCGAGGTGGGGAAGTCGAAGCACGGGTTGAACTTGGGCGACAGGTCGGACGTCTGGGTCGACCCGTTGCAGTAGCGATCCTCGAGGTTGTACGCGTTGCCGGCGTCGAAGAACACCACCCCGGAGATGCCGACCCGCTCGAACAGCGGGAACTCGATCTCGCTGTTGAGGATGACCTGCATGTTGCCGCCCAGCGCGATCTGGCTGAGCGGCTGCCCGACGTCGCCGGGCCGGCTGACCGCGAGGACCGGGCCGAGCGTGCGGGGCCGGAAGCCGCGCACATCGAAGATGCCGCCGACGAAGTAGCGCTCGATGATCGGCACGCCGAGCGGATCGCGGCTCACCGTCACGCCGACCTCGCCGTTGAGGTGCAGGACGAACGGACCGACCAGCGGCCGGTAATGGCGCAGGAACCCGCCGTAGCGGAGGAACACGTTCTGCGAGCCGGTGTAGTCGTCGGCCACCTCGACAAAGGCCTGGTCGTACCAGCCCGCGGTCGGGAACAGGCGGTTGTTGCGCGAGTCGTACTGGATCGAGCCGCGCACCGACGAGGTGACCCCGCCGCGGTACAGGTTGGCGACCTGCTGGGCGACGATCGGCTCGCGGATCGAGCCGATGCTGGCGAAGCCGGCCGAGCCGGTCGACACGTTGGCGTCCTCGAGCTTGTACGTGACGAACGCGCGGGTCTCGTAGCTGATCGGGTAGCCCCAGGTCAGGTTTCCACCGCTCGAGTTGCGGGCCAGGTTCTGCGAAAAGGCGCGGCTCTGGTTGAACAGGTCGAACGCGAACGTCCAGTTGGTGTCGAGGAAGTACGGCTCGATGAAGCGGAGCAGGAACAGCTGGCGCAGGCTGGACAGCTGGGCCTGCAGGGCCAGGGTCTGGCCGCGCCCGAACAGGTTGTTCTGCGAGATCTGGGCCTGGGCGATGAAGTTCTCGACCGACGAGAAGCCGGCGCCGATCTGGAACGTGCCGGTCGGCCGCTCGGCCACCTCGATGTTGACCTCGATGAACTCGTCCGACGAGCCGCGCTCGGTCGACACGTCCACCTTCTCGAAGTAGCCGAGCGCGGTGACGCGGGCCTTCGACAGGTCGAGGTCGGTCTGGTTGTACAGCTCCCCCTCGGAGATCTTCATCTCGCGGCGGATGACCTTGTCGCGGGTCTTGCCGTTGCCGTGGATGTTGATCCGCTCGAAGTAGACCTTCTTGCCCTTCTCGATCTCGAAGTCGAGGCCGACGGTCAGCTTGGCGAGGTCGACCCGGGTGATCGGCGTGATGTTGACGTACGCGTAGCCCTTGTCCTTGTAGTAGTCGTTGAGCTTGTTGATGTCCTCGCCGACCTTGCTGCGGTTGAACACCTCGCCCGGCTTGATGGTGAGGCGCTCGTAGTAGTCGCTCTTGGGCCCGATGAGGTCGCCCTTGAAGCTGACCGAGCCGATGTCGAAGACCGGCCCCTCGTCGATCGGGATCGACAGGTACATGTACTTCTTGTCGCGCGACAGCCGGATCTGCGGCGTGCCCAGCTTCACGTTGATGAAGCCGCGGTCGTAGTAGTAGGCCGTGATGATGAGGAGGTCGCGCTCGAACTGATCCTCCTGGTAGATGCCGGAGTCGGTCAGGAACGACATCGCGCCGCCGCGGCGGGTCCCGATGACGTTGGCCAGCTCGTCGTCGGGGATGCGCCGGTTGCCGATGAACGAGACGTCGCGGATCTGCACCTTGGAGTGCTCGTCGACCACGAACCAGACGTCGACCTCGGACTCGTTGACCGGCTTCACCTCGTAGTCGACCGAGGCCAGGTAGTAGCCCTTCTCGACGTAGAGGTCGTGGACCTTCTCGCGGTTCAGCTTGATCTTGGTGACGTCGAGGATCGAGTCGCGCTTGAGGTCGAGGACCTCGTTGATCTTGTCCAGCTCCAGCTCGTCGTTGCCGCTGACGAAGATCTTGCGGACCGACGGCTTCTCCTTGACCGCGAAGATGATGATGACGCCGCCGCGCGGACCGCGGGTCGCCTGCACCCGCACGTCCTCGAAGAAGCCGAGCTTCCACATCGCGCGGACGTCCTCGCGCACCTTCTCGAGGTCGAGCGTCCCGCCGGCCCGGGTGAGGAGGTTGGCGCGGATCGCGTCGTCCTCCACCTTCCGGTTGCCGCTGAACTGCACCTGGTCGACCCGCTGGCCCACCAGATCGGACGCGTCGCTGAGCTCGGCGCGCAGATCGGCGCCCAGCTGGGCGCGCGCCACGCCTGCGCCGGCCGTCAGTGCCGCAGCGGCCACGAGGGCGGCGGCCCATCCCCGCACGTTGGTCATGTCAGGCGCGCTCGTCGACCAGCCCGCCGTCGACCATGCGCAGCGTGCGCGGCATGAGGGCGGCGAGGTCGGGGTTATGGGTCACGATGAGCATGGTCGAGCCGCGCTCGCGGTTGAGCTCGACCAGGAGCGAGTGGATCTCCTGGCCGGTGTGCGAGTCGAGGTTGCCGGTCGGCTCGTCGGCCAGCAGCACCGCCGGCTCGAGCACCATGGCGCGGGCGAGCGCGACGCGCTGCTGCTCGCCACCTGACAGCTCGCCCGGCTTGTGGGTGAGCCGTCGGCCCAGGCCGACGCGCTCGAGGATGTGCGCGGCGCGCGCTTCGGCCTCCGCGTGGGGCAGGCGCTGGATCAGGCAGGGCATCATCGCGTTCTCGAGCGCGGTGAACTCGGGCAGGAGGTGGTGAAACTGGAAGACGAAGCCGATCGACCGGTTCCGGAACTCGGCCAGCGCCGACGAGCCGAGCCGGGTGACGTCGAGCCCGTCGAAGCGAAGCGAACCGGACGAGGGGAGATCGAGCGTGCCGAGGATATGAAGCAGCGTGGACTTGCCGACCCCGGACGGACCGACGATGGCGGCCATCTCGCCGGCCTCGAGGGTGAAGGTGATGCCGCGGAGGACCTGCAGGGTGTTGCCACCGTGCTCGAAGACCTTCTGCAGCTCCACCACCTCGAGCCGCGCACCGACGGAGCGGCGGGCCGAGGTGTCACCGGGGCCGGCGGAGTAAGCGAGCGGTCCGCCCGGACCGGGGACGAGAGCCGAGGCGCCGCGCGCCGCGGGGTTTGATTCGGGGTTGAGGGCGGTGTCGGACACGCGATTTCCCTAAAAGGTGCCGGAACTTAACCAGGCAGCGACGCCATGTCAACGCGATGAGACCCCTCCTGGCTCGGCACCGTTGCCCGACGCCTGGCGGGCAAAACGAGATAAACCAGCCTTTCATGGAGATCCGCCGCGCGACCCGCGAGGACGGCCCCGCCGTGGTCGACCTCATCCGCTGCCTGGCCGAGTTCGAGCGCCTGCCGCCCCCCGACGACGACGCCGCCGGGCGGCTGGTTCGCGACGCGTTCGAGCGCAGCCCGCCGCGGGTCGACCTGTGGGTGGCCGACGACGGCGGCCGCGTGGTGGCCTACGCGGCCTGCTTCGAGTCCTACTCGACGTTCCGCGCGCTGCCGACGCTGTTCCTCGAGGACCTGTTCGTGCACCCGTCGGCCCGCCGGCGCGGGGTGGCCACCCGGCTCCTCGCCGAGCTGCGCGACGAGGCCGAGCGGCGCGGCTGCGGGCGCTTCGAGTGGTTCGTCCTCGACTGGAACGAGGACGCCAAGGCGCTCTACCGCGGGGTCGGCGCGGAGATCATGCCCGACTGGCAGCTGGTGCGGGTCGATCTCAGAGGCCGATCGACGCGCCCACCATGACCATGTTCAGGCTCCCGTCGACGTCGATGTTGTCGTCGCTGAGGCCGAGATCCTGGTAGGTGAAATCGGCCCACACCGCGGCGTAGCCGAGCGGCAGGTCGAGCACGAACTGCACGCCGGCGCCGACGTCCCAGCCGGTGCCGGACAGCTCGTTGCCCTGCACCCAGGTGTGGTTGATGCCCGCCTTGCCGAACAGCTCGATGGGTCCGACGATGGTGAAGAAGCCCTTGAGGTCGAGGCCGGCCGACAGGGTCCAGAACTCGCGGCCGTCGTTGAAGGTGCGCCCGCCGGTGCCGATGAGGTCGGCGCCGAACAGCGATCCCTCGAGGCCGACCGGGCCGATCCGCTGCCCCAGCCCGGCGCGCAGGGTGCGGGTGTCGCCGTTGGCGGAGTCGCCGAGGTCGCCGCCGGTGCCGGCCTTGGGGCCGAAGCCGAGCAGCGCGTAGCTGCTCGCGTGAGCCGCCGGGGCGGCGGCGGCGAGTCCGAGGAGAGCGAGAGCAAGGGAGGCGATGCGCTTCATGGCGGCCATTCTAAACAGAAACCATGCCGCCGGCACGCCGCCTGATATCAGCCACCTGTGCGCCGGGCCGCGTGACCGGGGGTTCACAGTGTGGCCGGATGCCCGACGGGACTTCAGGCACACCCGGTGGGTGCCGGACCGCTCTACTCGTAGCGGAGGCCCTGCACCGGGCGCATGCGGGCGGCGATCTGCGCCGGATAGATCGTCGCGCCGACGCTGATGAGCACGCCGGCAGCGGCGACCAGGAAGACCGCGGACGGCTCGACGTGCACCGGCAGCCGATCGATGTAGTAGACGTCCGGCGGGATGCCGACGCCGTAGCGCTCGGCCAGGATACAGGCCCCGAGGCCGAGGATCATCCCGATGATGGTGCCGACCAGGCCGATGAAGAAGCCCTGCACGATGAAGATGCGGGTGACGCCGACGTCGGACGCGCCCAGGGTCTTGAGGACGGCGATCTCGCGCGCCTTCTCGATGACCACCATGATGAGGTTGCCGACGATCGAGAACGAAGCGACCAGGATGATGATCGCGAGGACCAGGAACATGGCGATCTTCTCCAGCTTGAGCGCGGAGAAGAGGCTGCGGTTCAGCTCCTTCCAGTCCTGAACGATGTAGTCGGGGCCGAGCAAGGCGCGCATCGAGGCGGTGACCGCGTCGGTGTCCTCGGGATCGCGCACCCGGATCTCGATGCCGGTGACCGCGTCGGGCAGGTCGAGGAAGTCCTGAAGAGTGCCGAGCTCGACGTAGACCCGCTTGAGGTCGTACTCGTACATCCCGGTGAAGAACACGCCGGCGACCCGGTAGGGCTTGATGTACGGGGTCTGGCCGATGACCGTGTTCTGGCCGAGCGGGGAGATGACCTTCACCTCCTGGCCCTCGTACAGGTTGATCTGCTTGACCAGCTCGCGCCCGACCAGCACGCCGGGCAGCGCGGCGATGGCCGGATCCAGCTCGCGGGCCGGCGGCGGAAGCCAGTCGGAGTCGTCGAGGCGGTGCCCGCCGTGGTCGCGGTCGGGCCGGCGCGGCTCGTCGCGCTCGTCCGGATCGTCGGGCGCGTCGGGGTCGTCCGGGTCGTGGCCGGTCACGCCCTCGCGGTCGACCAGCGGCTCGCGCGAGGGGCCGGCATCGGGCGGAGGCGCGGCCTCGGTGAGACCGCCGCTCCAGTCGGTCGGCTGTTCGTCGACCGACTCGAGATCGGCCGGCGCGGGGTCGAGGCGGCCATGCGGCGGGGCGGTCGGCGGCGGTGCCGTCGGCGGCGGGGCGGTCGGGGCTGTGCCGGCGGCCGGCGCCCCGCTCCAGTCGGTCGGCGGCGCCTCCTCGACCTCGAGATCCTCCGGCGCCGGATCGGTGAGCCCCGGCTCGCGCTTGCCCGGCTTCGCGCCGCCGCCCGGGCCCGCGTCCGGCGGGGGACCGGTCACCCCGCCGTCGTCGGCCAGCGGCCACATCCGGTCGAGCGCCTGCTCGTCGTCGAGATCGTCGCCCAGGTTGGTCACCCGTGCGATGGAGCGCGGGTCGATCCCCTTGATGACGACGTTGAAGTAGTTGCTCGACCCGGCGATCACCACCTCGCTGGTCAGGTACGGCGTCTCCGCCACCACGCCGGGAACCCCGGCGGCCAGGTCCATCACCTTGCCGTAGCCGGTGAACGGCGCCTCGTCGTGCCGGGTGATGAGCACGTGGGCGTTGGAGCCGAGGATCTTGCCGCGCAGATCGGTCTCGAAGCCGCTCATCACGCTCAGCGTGATGACCAGCGCCATCGTCCCGATCGCGACGCCGCCCATCGACACCGTGGTGAAGAAGGTGAAGAAGTAGCGGATCCCGAGCAGGATGAGCGACAGGGTGCACAGCGCGATCGCGAGCCCGCCCACGATGGTGAGGACGACCGGCGCGTGGTGGTTGATGTCGGCCCCGCCCAGCTCGAGCTGGCCGAAGTCGACGATCCGCCACCAGCAGACGTGGGCCAGGGCGACCGGGATCATCGCCGCGGCCAGCGCCGCGGCCCGCCGCGCGGTCGTGCGCGCCCTTCCCTGCTCGAGCACGAACGAGGCGATGAGCGCGGCCAGCGCCAGGGCCACGGCGATCAGCACCGGCGGGCCGAGCCAGGCCGGCGACTGATCGCGCAGCCCCGGCAGATCCATGATCCCGTCGGCGGCGGCCGGGTCGTCGCCGGACAGGAGCGAGGCGATCGCCAGCTGGGCCAGCGCGGCCAGCCCGGCCAGCGCGATGAAGATCGGCGAGCGGCGCGGCTGCGGGCCGATCCGCAGGCGAACTACCGCGGTCAGGAACAGGACCGCGGCCAGCGAGAGGGCCAGGCCGTAGCCGATCGGCAGCCACATCGGCAGCGGGTTGCTGGCCGCGATGAACTCGTCGGTGACCGGATCCATCTGGATCGCGTATCCGACGCCGGCCGCCACCCACGCGAACACGGTGGCGAACACCACGATGATCCCGCTCACCCGGCGCGGCCGTGCCATGAGGTAGCGCCAGGCGACGAACCACTGGAATCCGGGTGGGCGCACGGGGCAGCTACTCGGCCCGCATGAGCGGGAACAGGATGACGTCGCGGATCGAGGTCTGCCCGGTCAGCAGCATGGCCAGGCGATCGATGCCGATCCCCTCCCCTGCGGTCGGCGGCATGCCGACCTCGAGCGCCCGGCAGTAGTCCTCGTCGTAGTCCATGGTCTCGGCCGCGCCCTGCTCGCGCGCGCGCAGCTGGGCCTGGAAGCGGGCGCGCTGGTCGTCCGGATCGTTCAGCTCGCTGAAGCCGTTGGCGACCTCGCGGCCGCCGACGAACAGCTCGAAGCGGTCGACCAGCGCCGGATCCGACTCCTTGCGCCGGGCCAGCGGCGACACCGCCACCGGGAAGTCGCACAGGAAGGTGGGCTGGACCAGCGAGGCCTCGACCCGGTGCTCGAAGACCAGGAACGCGAGCGCGCCGGCCCGCACGCGCCGGTCGTGCTCGCTCAGGCGCTCGCTGATCGCGCGGGCGATCGCGCCGCGCTCCTCGGGCTTGCGAAACCGCCCGCCCAGCTCGCGCGCCCCGCCCAGCGCGGTCGCGTCGCCGGTGGCCAGGCCCTCGAGCAGCGCGCCCAGCACCGCGTCGGACGCGGCGCCGGCGGCGATGGCGGCCTCGGCGGCGGCGACTGGATCGTCGAACACCTCCTCGCTGACCCCGGCGCCGATGACCGCGTTGCGCACGGTCAGCCGCCGCCACGGCGGGGTGAGATCGATGGTCGCGCCGTCGCAGACGACCTGGACCGAGCCGACCACGTCGCGCGCCAGCTCGACCACCAGCTCCTCGGTCAGAGCCATGAGGTCCTCGTAGGTGGCGTAGGCCTGGTAGAACTCCAGCATCGTGAACTCGGGGTTGTGCGTGCGCGACAGCCCCTCGTTGCGGAAGTTGCGGCCGATCTCGTAGACCCGCTCGAAGCCGCCCACCACCAGGCGCTTGAGATAGAGCTCCGGCGCGATGCGCATGTAGAGGCGCATGTCGAGCGCGTTGTGCTGGGTGATGAACGGGCGCGCCGCCGCGCCGCCGATCACCGTGTGCATCATCGGGGTCTCGACCTCGAGGAAATCGTGGCGGTCGAGATAGGCGCGGATGCCGGACACGATGCGCGAGCGCTGGCGGAAGACGTCGCGCACCTCCGGGTTGGTGGCCAGGTCGAGGTAGCGCTGGCGGTAGCGGATCTCGACGTCGGTGAGGCCGTGCCACTTCTCCGGCAGCGGGCGCAGCGACTTGGTGACCAGCCACACCCGACGGCACAGGAGCGAGAGCTCGCCGCGCCTGGTCCAGAACGCGACCCCCTCGGCGGCGACCATGTCGCCGACGTCGATGTCGGGCAGCACCTCGGCGAAGTCGGTCGGGTCGAGGCTGTCGATGTTGAGGAACAGCTGCAGGTCGCCGGATCCGTCGCGGATCGGCATGAAGACGGTCTTGCCGAAGCCGCGGCGGGCGACCGCGCGACCGGCCAGGCGCACGACCTCGCCGTCGATCGGGACGATGCCGGGCTCGGGCGCCTTGGTGCCCGGGGCGGCGGGCTCGGGGCGGGTCGGCTCGTAGCGCGCGCGCACCTCGCCGCAGGTGTGCGTCGGACGGACATCGTTGCGATACGGGTTGCGTCCACCCTCGCGGATGCGCGCGGCCTTCTCGCGCCGCTCGGCCATGATCCGGCCGAGCGAGCCCTCGGCCGCTTCGGGCTTGCCGCCGCGCGCTGAGTCGCTTCCGTCCTGGTCCGCCATCGGCGCGAAACTGTAATCGATGGGACTGTTTCGTGCTATGCGCAGCCCCATGGGAAACGCAGTCCGGCGGGCCCGCTCGGGCGTGGTCCTCTCGCTGGCGGTGGCCGTCTCGCTCGGCGCCGGTGGATGTCGCAGTCGCGAGGCAGATGGAGACCGGGCGGCACCGAAGACGAGCGATGCGCCCGCCGCCGGAGCCGCCGCCAGCCCGACGCCGACGCCGACCAGCGCGCCGGCCGACAAGGCGGCCGCGCCCGCCGCGGCCCAGGTGAAGATTCCCTGGATCTCCGACGACTACGCGGGCGCTTTGGCCCGCGCCCGCAGCGAGAAGAAGCCGCTCTTCGTCGATATGTGGGCTCCGTGGTGCCACACCTGTCTCTCGATGAAGCAGGTTGTGATGGTCGACCCGAGCCTGGCGCCATACCTCGACCGGTTCGTGTGGCTGGAGATCGACACCGATCGGCCGCAGAACGCCGAGCTCCTGACCCGGTTCTCGGTCGAGGTGTGGCCGACGTTCTACGTGGTCAGCCCCGAGGGTGAGGCGGTGCAGGCGCGTCACCTGGGCGCGGCGTCGCTCGCCCAGCTGCGCGAGCTGCTCGACAACGGCGAGGCCGGCCACCAGGACGCCATGGCGGCGGCCGGATCGCTGGCCGCCGATTCGCCGGCCGCGCTGGTCCGGATCGGCGACCGCGCCGCGGCGAGCGGCGAGATGAAGGCGGCCGATCAGGCGTACGGCAAGGCGCTGGCCGCGGCGCCGCCGGACTGGCCGCGCACCGCCGACGTGCTGCTCAAGCAGATCGCGGCGCGCTTCCGCGGCGACGACCTGGCCGGCTGCGCCGATCTCGGGATGCGCGAGGTCGATCGCGCTGGCCAGGGCAAGACCGCGAGCGTCACCGACTTCGCGTACTACGCCGACGAGTGCGCCGCCTCACTCGACGAGGCCAAGGCGCGCGGCCTGCGCGAGCGTCTGCGCACGGCGGTCGCCGCGGCGGTCGACGCCCCCGACGCGCCGCTCTCGATCGACGACCGCAGCGACGCGCTGGTCCGCCTGCGCGAGCTGGCCGAGGAGCTGGGCGACCCGGCGACCGCCAGGGCGATGGCGGTCCGCGAGCGCGAGATGCTCGACGGCGCGACCGCGGCCGCGACCACCGCGTGGGGTCGGATGACGTACGTGTGGCCGCGCTCGGAGGTGTACGCCTACCTCGGCGAGGGAGAGAAGCTGGTGCCGGACCTCGAGCGGATGGCCGCCGAGCTGCCCGACCAGTACGACCCGCCCTATCGCCTGGCCTGGATCCAGCTCCAGATCGGCAAGCTCGACGAGGCGCTGGCGTCGGCCCAGCGCGCGGTGGGCCTCATCTACGGGCCGCGCAAGGGGCGCGCGCTGACCCTGGTCGCCGACATCCACAAGGCGCGCGGCGATCGGAAGGCGGAGCGCGCCGCCCGCAAGGCGACGGTCGCGTTCTACGCGTCACTTCCGCCCGGGCACCGCAGCCCGAAGGCAGAGGCGGCGGCGCGCACGGCGCTGGCCGCGGTCGGCAAGCCGGATCCGGCCGACCCGAAGGCGGCCAAGGCCCCGGCCGGCAAGCCCAGGAAGTAGCCTCAGCCGCGCGCGTTCGAGCCGGATCCGGCCTGGAGCAGATAGGCGCGGATGAGCTCGTCGATCGCGCCGTCGAGCACCGCCTCGACGTTGCCGACCTTCACGTCGGTGCGGTGATCGGTGACCTGCTGGTACGGAGCGAGCACGTACGAGCGGATCTGCGAGCCCCACTCGATCTTCTTGCGCTCGACCGCGTTGGCCGCGCGCTCGTCCGCCTCGGCCTTGCGCAGGTCGTACAGGCGCGAGCGCAGGACGCGCATCGCCTGCGACTTGTTCTTGTGCTGCGAGCGCTCGTTCTGGCACTGCACGACCAGGCCGGTCGGCAGGTGGGTGAGGCGCACCGCGCTCTCGGTCTTGTTGACGTGCTGCCCGCCGGCGCCGCCGGCCCGGTAGACGTCGATGCGCAGGTCGGTCTCCGGGATGTCCAGATCGATCTCCTCGTCCAGATCAGGCGTGATGGTCACCGCCGCGAACGAGGTCTGCCGGCGCGCGTTCTGATCGAACGGCGAGATGCGGACCAGGCGGTGCACGCCGGTCTCCGCCTTGAGCAGGCCGTACGCGTACGGGCCCTCGACCACCAGGGTCGCGCTCTTGATGCCGGCCTCCTCGGCCGGCTGCTCGTCGAGCAGGTCCACCTTCCAGCCCTGCCGCTGGGCGTAGCGCACGATCATGCGGACCAGCATCTGGGCCCAGTCGGCGGCGTCGACCCCGCCGGCCCCCGAGTTGATCTCGACCACCGCGTTGCCGCCGTCGTGCTCGCCGGACAGCATGCGATGGAACTCCATCTCCTCGATGCTGGTGTCGACCTGATCGGCGAGCTGGCCGGCCTCGCGCGCCGAGTCGCCGTCGGCCGCCTCCACCGCCAGGTCGAGCAGCACCACCGCGTCGGCCAGCTTGCGGTCGAGCGCCTCGAACGACTCGATGGTCGACGTGGCCAGCTTGGTCTCCTTGAGCACCGCCTGGGCCTCGGCCTGGCGCTCCCAGAAGTCCGGCTTGCCGGCGATCGACTCCAGCTCGGAGACCCGCTTGCGCTTGCCCACTACGTCAAAGATGCCCCCGGAGCTCGTCCAGCTTGTCGCCGAGCTCCGCAAGGTGGGACCGGATGCCCTTGATGTCGATGTCGTCGTCGATGGCCATGACGTCTGGTGGCGAAAGCTAGCACTACTGCATCGGATCTTCCCGTCGTCCGACGGGCGATCCGCGGCCCCGCCCGGCGCCGAATCAGTGCTTGAGCCGGCGCAGCGGGACCAGCGGCGAGGGGTCGGCGGCGGGGTGAATCTGCGGCGCCGGCCGCGGAGCGCGCTCGCGATCGGCGTTCGGGATCGGCACCGGGTAGGCGCCGGTGAAGCAGGCCGAGCAGTAGCCGGCGCCGGGCTCGCCGCCCTCGACCGGCGACGGGTGGGTGGCGGCGATCATCCCGTCGTGGGACAGGTAGCCGAGCGTGTCGCAGCCGATGTAGGAGCGGATCTCATCGGCGCTGTGCGAGCTCGCGATCAGCTCCTCGCGGGTCGGCGTGTCGATGCCGTAGTAGCAGGGGTTCGTGGTCGGCGGCGCGCTGATGCGCAGGTGGACCTCGGCGGCGCCCGCCCCGCGCAGCATGGTGACGATCTTGCGCGACGTGGTGCCGCGGACCAGCGAGTCGTCGATGACCGCGATGCGCTTGCCGTCCACCACCGAGCGGACCGGGCTGAGCTTCAGGCGGACGCCGAAGTGGCGGATCGAGTCCTGCGGCTCGATGAAGGTGCGGCCGACGTAGTGCGAGCGGATGAGCCCCATCTCGAGCGGGATGCCGGACTGCTGCGAGTAGCCGATCGCGGCCGGAACGCCCGAGTCGGGCACCGGCAGCACCACGTCGGCCTCGGCCGGGTGCTCGATGGCCAGGCGGCGACCCATGCGCTCGCGCGCGCGATAGACCGAGCGCCCGTTGAGCAGGCTGTCGGGGCGGGCGAAGTAGACGTGCTCGAACACGCAGAAGCGCGGCTTGACCGGCTCGAACGGGCGGAACGAGCGCACCGCGACCCCGTCAGCGACGACCACCTCGCCCGGCTCGATCTCGCGGATGAACTCGGCCTCGATGAGGTCGAAGCAGGACGTCTCCGACGCGAACACGTACGAGTCGCGCAGCCGGCCGAGCACGAGCGGGCGGAAGCCGTGCGGATCGCGCGCGGCGATGAGCCGCCCCTCGCTGAGCAGGAGGAGCGAGTACGCGCCGGTGACCTGGCGCAGCGCGGCGGTGAACCGATCGAGAAGGTCCCCCTCGCGGATCTGGGCCAGGAGGTGGACGATGACCTCGGTGTCGCTCGAGGTCTGGAAGATGGATCCCTGGCGCTCGAGGCGCGCGCGGATCTCGGTGGCGTTGACCAGGTTGCCGTTGTGGCAGATGGCCAGGCCGCCATGCGAGTACTCGAACACGAACGGCTGCGCGTTGCGCAGCTCCGAGCTGCCGCTGGTCGAGTAGCGCACGTGACCGATGGCGGCGCGGCCGGGCAGCTCGGCGAGGGTCTCCTTGCCGAATCGCTCCGAGACCAGGCCCATGGCCACGTGGCGGTGGAGCCGGCCACCTTCACTGGTGGCGATGCCGGCTGATTCCTGGCCCCGGTGCTGTAGCGCGTGGAGACCGAGGTAGGCGATGTTGGCCGCTTCGTCGTGGCCGTAGATGCCGAATATGCCGCACATCTGGGTTCCTTGTAGCACGCGCGGCCCACACTGCCGGGCGGAAACCGGGATCGAAGAGCACGGCGCGTTCAGCGCGAGTATCCCCCTCGACAGGCGACGGCGAGCCCCGCCGGAACTTGTCGAAGTTCAAACCATTGCCTAACAATCCTCCTGTGAGCCGGCTGCTCTGGCGCGACGCGCAAGGCGTGGAAGGCTCGGTCGAGCTGGGCGCGGGAGAGATCCTGGTCGGGCGAGCGATGGAGTGCGCGATCCGCTCGGAGGACGCGATGGTGTCGCGCCATCACGCCCGCGTGGTGCTCATGAACGGACAGTACGTCGTCGAGGACATGGGCAGCTCGAACGGCGTCTTCTATCAGGAGCAGCGCGTGATGCGGCACGGGCTGCGCCACGGGGACGCGGTCCGCTGCGGGAGCCTGTGGCTGCGCTTCGTCGAGACGTCGGCGTCGGCGGCCCGCGCGCACGGACCGACCGAGCCCTTGCCCGAGCGAGGCAATTTCGGGGCGGTGCCCGGGCCCATGCAGGGTGATGGGTCGGGGGGGATCGGCCAGGGCCTCGGTCACGGCCCGACCGACCCGGAGGAGGTGCCGCGCCTGCGCCGGCGGGTGGACCAGCTCATGTCGGAGCTGCGCATCTACCGCGGCGGCGGCGAGGGAGCCGCGCGGCTCGAGCAGATGGACGACGAGGTGGTCCGGCTGGGCGAGGAGCGCGATCGGCTCAAGGCGCGGGTGGCCGAGCTGGAGGCCACCTCGCGGCGCGAGGGCGGCGATGCGATGGTGCAGCGAGCCGGGGCGATCGCGCAGACCGCCGGCGAAATCGTTTCCGGGCTGAACGACGTCCTGTCCAACCTTCGCATCAACGTGATGGCGGCCGAGGGAGAGTTCGACCAGTACGCCGCGGTGATCCCGCGCGCCTCGTTCGAGCTCATCCGCGAGGCGCTGCGCTCGTCGGCCACCGACATGGAGACGGCGCGCGAGCTGCTGCGCAAGCTGCGCGCGCTGGCGATGTAGCGAGGGCGCTGGCCGATCGAGGCCGCGCCGACCGCGGGGACGTTTCGATGCGCATGAAAATGCGCCCGTGGCAGGCTCTGGACATGGCCCAGCCCGATCCGGACGCCCTCCCCGCCCTCGGCGCCGACGACGTCGCCTACGTGCGGCGCGACTTCCTGACCCTGGCCGCCGCGTGCGCCTGGCGCGGCGAGACCGCGGACCAGGTCCGCCGGCTGATCTCGGAGCGGCGCCTGCCGCGCCCGACCTACCTCCTGCCCGACCGGACCGAGATGGTCCCGCCCGACTACTTCGAGCTGCACGACGCCGCCGGCGGGGTCGGGCCGCTGCCGGCCTGGTTCGCGCGCCGCCTCGGCGAGGAGCTGACCGCCCGCGCGATGGACGCGTCGGCGGCGCACATCGAGGAGGAGTGGACCGCCTACCTCGCCGGCGAGTACGGGGCATGCCTTCGCCGGGTGAGCCCGGCCGCGATCGCCGAGAAGGCCCGGCTGATCGCTTCGATCGAGGACCTCGTGGCCGGCGCGCGCCGCGGCGACGTCGCCTGGCGGGCCGCCCTCCGCCGCGACGTGGACCTGCTCGACGGCATGGTGCGGGAGTTCGCGCGGTGGGACCGGCTCCGCTTCGGCGGCCCGCTGTCGCGCGACCGCCTGATCACCGCGGTCCGCGAGCGCCACGCCGACCTGTGGAGCGGTGGCCCGGCGAGCGCGACCGGTGCGCCCACCTCGCCCGCCCCCGGCCGGGCGCCAGCGGAGACGGATGCGCGTCGATCCTGACATCGCGGCGGTGGCCGCGCTGATCGCGGACCCGTCGCGCGCCGCCATCCTGACCGCGCTGCTCGAGGGCGCCGAGCTCGCCGCCGGTGACCTCGCCCGCCGCGCCGGGGTGTCGCCGTCGACCGCCAGCTCCCACCTGGCCCGGCTCGAGGCCGGCGGCCTGGTCACGTGCGCCGCTCGCGGGCGCATGCGCTGCTACCGGCTCGCCGCGCCGGCGGTGGTCCACCTGCTCGAGGCCCTGGCCCGGCTGGCCCCGCCCGCGCTCGCCATGACCGAGCCGGCGGTGGCCTCGGCGCGCGAGCTGCGCCTGGCTCGCACCTGCTACGACCACCTGGCCGGCTGGCTCGGCTGCGCGGTCACCGGCGCGCTCCTCGCCGGGGGTCAGCTGCGCCGCCGCGGCGACGGGTTCGCGGTCACCTCGATCGGCCGCGACGGCCTGGCCGAGCTCGACATCGACGTGGCGCTGCTCGAGCGCGAACGCCGCCCCCTGGCCCGCGCATGCCTGGACTGGAGCGAGCGCCGCCCTCACCTGGCCGGCGCGCTCGGCGCGGCCTTCGCTGCCCAGCTCCTGGCCCGCGGCTGGCTCGCGCGAGTCAGGGCCAGCCGGGCCGTCCGGGTGACCGCGCGGGGCCGGGCGGAGCTGGCGGCCCGCTTCCGGATCGATCTGCCCGCCTGATCGGCTGCCCGCCTGACCGGCTGCCCGCCTGACCGGCTGCCCGCCTGACCGGCTGCCCCCGATCGGCTCACCCCCCGGCGGGGAGCAATTGTAACGAGCGGTGCACGGGTTGCGGACAAGCCCGATCAACCCCGGTGTACGCGAGAACAAAAGTGAGACGGAGGGTAAAGACGGCCAGACCTGGGCCGATCCCCATGGAGAGTGCGGACATGCCTTTCGATTCGCGATGTCCCGGGAGGCATCGCCGCGGCTCCCGACTCGTCGGCCCGTCCGAGCGAAGTCGAGTGCTTGGGACACCTGTCGCGATCAGGTGGCAAATGTAACTTCCTCCTTACAATTGTCTGGACCCTCGGACGAAAGGTCCTTACAGTTGTAATCATGAGCGGACACTTGGCCTCTTCCGATGGTTCGGACAGGGCCTGGCGGTTCCTCTCGCTGTTCCAGGCACTGCTGGTCCTCACCGCCGCCGGCGCCACGCTCGCGATTCCCGGACCGACCGGTGATATCTGCGGGATTGCTGCCATCCTGGCCGTCGCCGGGGTCGCCCGGCTGGCCGGTCACGGCTGGGGCACCCCGGTCGCCGGGGTGGCGGCGACCATGCAGATCGCCCATGTGTGGCCGATTGTAAGGCTCTCGCAACAATCCGGCTGGGGCGCGATCGCGGCCGACACGTCGCTCGTCCTCAGCGTCCTGCTCGCGCTCGCGTTCGCGGTGCAGCTGCCCCGGCGCATGCCGGCCTTGCTCGGCGGACGCCTGGCCACCGGGCGCGGCGTGGACATGGGTCTCAGCGCCGCGGTGGTGATGATGCTCCTGGTCCTGCCGGCCGCCGTCGTGCAGCAGCCCGAGCCGCGCGGCCAGATGGCGCTCGCCCCGGCTGCCCAGCCGAGCCCGGTCCTGGCCTCGGCGGCGACCTCGGCCTCGGGGGCGACCTCGGGCTCAGCCGATCGCGGCCTGGAGACCACCTCGCCAGGCGCGCTCGAGCGCGTCGAGCGAGACCTCGAGGGCCGCCGCGTTCCGTCCGGACGTTTCGATGGCGACGCGAAGGCGATCGCCGCCGACACGGCCAACCGGGACCAGGCTGACACCTTGACCTCGGACCATGGCCTCGACGTCATGCGCCTGCTCGTCACCGTACGAGACGATGAAGCGCGCCGGCGCCTCGCCGAAGACCAGCTCGTCGATGCGCTCTCCGGCGCCGCATGGCAGACGCAGATCGACGCCGAGCGGGCTGCTGCCGCCGATCGCGCATTCGGCCAGGCCGACTAGCAGTCCGCCGTCCGCGACCGGGTGGGCCGAGCGGACCAGGCGGGCCGCGACCAGCCGGCGTACCGCCTCCATCACCGGTCGATGGCGCGCCGGATCGAACGGCGCCGGCACCCCCTCGACTCGCCCGTGCATGCGGTCGAGGTACTCGGATCCGTCGAGCGCGCCGGCCAGCCGCCCGCCCGCCGCCACCACCACCGCGACCCGGTCGCCGACCACGCGGAAACAGGAGGTGGCGTGGGCCTCGGCGTCGTCGAGCAGGCCGACCATGCCGATCATCGGGGTCGGCCGGATCGGCTGGCCCTCGGTCTCGTTGTAGAGAGAGACGTTGCCGGACACCACCGGCGTGTCGAGCGCGCGGCACGCGTCGGCCAGCCCGCGCACCGACTCGGCAAACTGCCACATGATCTCAGGGCGCTCGGGGCTGCCGAAGTTGAGGCAGTCGGTGACCGCGAGCGGTGACGCGCCGACCGCGACCAGCGCCGCGTACGCCTCGGCCACCGCCAGGCGCGAGCCCTCGTACGGGGCCAGGTAGACCATCCGCTGCGGGCAGCCGGCCGTGATCGCGACCGCCTTGGCCCGCTCGCGGCCCGGAACCAGCACGCGGACCACGCCGGCCGCCGCCGAGCCGGGCCGCACCACCGTGGCGTGGCGGACGTTGTGGTCGTACTGGCGCCAGACCCACTCCTTGCTGGCCAGGTTGGGGCTGGCCAGGAGCGAGGTCAGGATCTCGCCCAGCTCCTCGCCGCGCGGGATCGGCACCGTCGACGAGCGGAAGCCCTCGGTGGCGTCCAGGTAGGCCGGCCGGCGGCGCGGCCGGTCGTACTTCAGCCCCTCGGCCAGGAGCCCGGCCGGCAGATCGGCACACAGCTCGCCGCCCATCCGCATGACCACGCGCCCGCTGTCGGTCACCACGCCGATCACCGCCGCGTCCAGATCCCACTTCTCGAACACGGCCAGCGCCTCGGCCTCGCGGCCGCGCTGGACCACCATGAGCATCCGCTCCTGCGACTCCGACAGGCACAGCTCGTACGCGGTCATGGCGGTCTCGCGCATCGGGACCCGGTCCAGATCGATGTCGACCCCCGAGCCGGCCCGCGCCGCCATCTCCACCGACGACGAGGTCAGCCCGGCCGCGCCCATGTCCTGGATGCCGACCAGGGCGTCGCCGGTCATGAGCTCGAGGCAGGCCTCGAGCAGGAGCTTCTCCATGAACGGATCGCCGACCTGCACCGCCGGGCGCTTGGCCTCCGAGTCGGCGTCGAACTCGGCCGACGCCATGGTCGCGCCGTGGATGCCGTCGCGCCCGGTGCGCGCGCCGACGTAGAGCACCGGGTTGCCGACCCCGCTGGCGGTGCCGAGGAAGATGCGGTCGGACGGCGCGATGCCGAGGCAGAACGCGTTGACCAGGATGTTGCCGTCGTAGCTCGGGTCGAAGCGGACGTCGCCGGCCACGTTCGGCACGCCGAACGAGTTGCCGTAGCCGCCGATCCCGGCCACCACGCCGCCGAGCAGGTACGCGGTGCGCGGGTGGTCGGCCCGGCCGAAGCGCAGGCAGTCGGCCAGCGCGATCGGCCGCGCCCCCATGGTGAAGACGTCGCGGCAGATGCCGCCCACCCCGGTCGCCGCGCCCTGGTACGGCTCGATGAACGACGGGTGGTTGTGGCTCTCCATCTTGAAGACCACCGCCTGGCCATCGCCGATGTCGACCACGCCGGCGTTCTCGCCCGGGCCCTGGATGACGCGCGGGCCGGTGGTCGGCAGCTGGCCCAGGTGGACGCGCGACGACTTGTACGAGCAGTGCTCGCTCCACATGACCGACACCATGCCGAGCTCGGTCCAGGTCGGGGTGCGGCCGAGCGCGTCGCACAGCCGCCGGAACTCGTCGGCCGACAGCCCGTGCTCCGCGGCCAGCTGGGCGGTCACCGCCGGGTCGCGCGGGCGGGCCGGCTCCGGCGTCACCGCTTGCCCCCGACCCGCGCCGGGACGCCGGCCTTCCACGCCAGCGCGCACTCGAACAGCATGAGACCGTCCTCGCCGCCCTCGCCGAGCAGATCTTCGCAGGCGCGCTCCGGGTGGGGCATGAGGCCGAGCACGTTGCCTTCCGCGTTGCACACGCCGGCGATGTTGCGCTGCGACCCGTTCGGGTTGGCCGCCTCGATGACCGCGCCGTCGGCGGTCGCGTAGCGGAACACCACCCTGCCCTCCCCCTCGAGCCGGTCCACGTCCGGGTGGACGTAGCGCCCCTGGGCGTGGGCGATCGACATCCGGATCGCGCGGCCCGCCGGGATGGCGTGGGTGAACGGGGTCGGCCGCCCCTCGACGACCAGGTGGACGTCGCGGCACTCGAAGTGAAGCGAGGCGTTGCGGGCCAGCGCGCCGTCGAGGAGGCCGGCCTCGCACAGGATCTGGAAGCCGTTGCAGATGCCGATGACCGGACCGCCGGCGCGGGCGAACTCGACCACCGCGTCCATCACCGGGGACTGCGCGGCCAGCGCGCCGGCCCGGAGGTAATCGCCGTAGGTGAAGCCGCCCGGGACCAGGACGACATCGACGCCGCCCAGCGCGCGCTCCTTGTGCCAGATGATCCGCCCGCTGGCGCCAGCCGGGCGCAGGACCTGATCCACCACCCGCACCGCGTCGTCGTCGCAGTTGGAGCCGGGGAAGCGGACCACGCCGAACACCACGCTCACGTGTCGACCTCGATCCGGTAGTCCTCGATGACGGTGTTGGCGACCAGGCGCCGGCACATCTCCTCGACTCGCGCGCGCGCGGCGTCCGGGTCGCCGCCCTCGAGGTCGATCTCGACGTACTTGCCGATCCTGACCCCCTGGACCTCGCCGTAGCCGAGCCGGCCCAGGGTGCGGGCCACCGCCTGGCCCTGCGGATCCAGCACCCCCGACTTGAGCGTGACGTAGACCCGCGCCCTCACGCGCGGGCTCCGGCGCCCAGGCTGCGGCGCATCCGCTCGACCGGGTCGCTGGCGGTGTCCGGCTCGAACGGGCGACCGGTGATGAGCTCGCAGATCTCGACGTAGCGCATGGCCGCCTCGACCCGGACGTCGTCGGGGACCTCGGGCGGTGGACCGTCGCCGCGGTAGCCGGCCTCCTCCGACAGCCAGCGGCGCACGAACTCCTTGTCGAGGCTGCGCGGCTCCTGCCCGGCTGCCAGGCGCTGGGCGTAGTCGTCGGCGTACCAGTAGCGCGACGAGTCCGGGGTGTGGATCTCGTCGATGACGACGATCTCGCCGCTCGGCGCGCGCCCCATCTCGTACTTGGTGTCGACCAGGATGAGCCCGCGCTCGGCTGCGCGGGCCTGGCCGAACCCGAACAGGGCCGCGGCGATCTCGCCGGCGGCGTCGAAGTCGCGCGCGCTGACCGCGCCGGTCGCGATGAGCTCCTCGCGCGACATCGAGACGTCGTGGCCGCCCTTGTCCGCCTTGGTGGTCGGGGTGAGCAGCGCGCCCGGCAGCTGCTGGTTCTTGACCATCCCGTCGGGCAGCGGGTGGCCGCAGAACACCCGGTCGCCGCGCTCGTAGCTGCGCCAGATCGACGTCGAGGTGACCCCGGTCAGGTAGGCGCGCATGACCATCTCGACCTTGAGCGGCTCGCACTCGACCCCGATCATCACGTTCGGGTCCGGCACCTCGAGCACGTGGTTGGGGGCAATGTGCGCGGTCTCGGCGAACCAGTGGCGCGCGATCTGGTTCAGCACCTGGCCCTTGCTCGGGATGGTGGTGATGACCCGGTCAAAGGCGCTCAGCCGATCGGTCACCACGATGATGCGTCGGCCGTCGGTGGTGATGTAGCAGTCGCGCACCTTGCCCTCGTACTTCGCGCCGAGCGCGTCGAAGTCGGTGCGGCTGATGGTGGCGCCGAGCTGCCGGCGCAGCGCCGCGCGCAGTTCGTCAGAGGGCATGGCTCTCCGGGGGCAGGACGCGGCGAAAGATGGCGTCCACGTGGCGAAGGTGGTGGTGGAGGTCGAAGGCGGCGGCGAGCTCGTCCGGCGCCAGGTGCGAGCGCACGTCCGGATCGGCGGCCAGGAGCTGGCGGAAGTCACCGCCGCCGCCGAGCGCGGCCAGCGCGGCCCGCTGGACCAGCTCGTAGGCGCGCTGGCGGCCCAGGCCGGAGCGGACCAGCGCCAGCATCACCGCCTCGGAGAAGACCAGGCCGCCGCTCCGGGCCAGATTCTCGGCCATGCGATCGGCGTGGACGACCAGGCCGCGCACCAGCTGGGTGGCGCGGGCCAGCATGTAGTCGACCAGGATCGTGGAGTCCGGGAGGATCACCCGCTCCACCGACGAGTGCGAGATGTCGCGCTCGTGCCAGAGCGCGATGTTCTCCAGCGCGGTGCCGGCGTAGCCGCGGACCAGGCGCGACAGGCCGCACAGGTTCTCCGACCCGATCGGGTTCTTCTTGTGCGGCATCGCGCTCGAGCCCTTCTGGCCGCGCGAGAAGCCCTCCTCCGCCTCGCCCACCTCGGTGCGCTGCCAGTGGCGGACCCCGAGCGCGATCTGCTCGATCCCGGCGGCCACCAGCGCGAGGGCGCACAGGACCTCGGCGTGGCGGTCGCGCGCGACGATCTGGCTCGACACCGTCTCCGGCTGGAGCGCGAGCGCGCCGAGCGCGGCCGCCTCCAGCTCGGGCGAGAGGTTGCCGTACACGCCGACCGCGCCGGCCAGCTTGCCGACCTTGATGGCGCGGCGGGCGCGCTCGAGGCGCTCGCTGGCCCGGCCCAGCTCGGCGTACCAGCGGCAGAACACCACGCCGGCGGTGATCGGCTCGGCGTGGATGCCGTGCGAGCGGCCGATGCACGGCGTGTCCTTGTGCTCGCGGGCTCGATCGGCCAGGGCGGCGCGCAGCTCGTCGAGGCCGGCCGCGACGCGGTCGAGCGCGTTGCCGCACTGCAGGGCCAGCGCGGTGTCGAGCACGTCGGACGAGGTCATGCCCATGTGGAGCCAGCGGGCGGGCGGCCCGGCCAGCTCCTCGACGTGGGTCAGAAAGGCGATCACGTCGTGGCGGGTGACCGCCTCGATCGCCTGGATGCGGCTCGACGACAGCTTGCCGCGAGCCGCATGAGCCACCTCGTCGGCGGTGCCGGCCGGGACCAGCTCGCGCGCTTCCATCGCGCGGCACGCGGCGAGCTCGACCTCGAGCCAGAGCTCGTATCTCGAGGCGTCCGACCAGATCGCCGCGAGCTCCGGTCGGCTGTAGCGCTCGATCATCGGGTCCTCGCTTTTTACCGGCTGGGGGTGACCTTCGCAAGCGGATCGTCGCAGCAGCGGAAGCCGATGTCCGCGCGATCTCTCGCCCGCTCGCGCGGAATGCCGCGCCGGCGAAGCTCCGAGCAGCGGCCCCGCGTCCCGTCGGTGGCCGAGGCGCCGCGCACGCCGCCCTCGGCGTCCCACTCGGCCGCGTTGCCGCTCATGTCGAACGCGCCGGCCGCGCTCTGACACTCCGGGAACGAGCCGGTGGCGGAGATCGCGCCGCCGCGCGCGTTGCACCGCTTGTCGACGTACCGGGAGCCATAGGGGAAGCTGCTCCGCCCGGGCCCGCGGCAAGCGGCCTCCCACTCGGCCGGCTCGCAAAGGCGAGCGCCGCGCCGACGGCACTTCGTGGCCGCCTCGTCGAGCGAATCGCCCACCCGCGGCGCCTCCCCCGGCCCGGGCCACTCGTGCCGATCCACGCAGAAGCGAGTGCGGGCGCTGTCGAGCCGATCGCCATCGACCAGCACCATCCCGGCCCCGCACGGCCCGGTCGGAGCGGGCACCGGCGACGCAGCCGGACTCGGCGACGCCGGCGGAACGACCGCCACCGGAGCCGGCCTCGGCGCGGGGCGCTCACGCGCGGACCCGCCCCGCCGCGCGAGAACCACGCCGAGCACGCCGAGCACGATCGCAGCCGACACGCCGACCGCCAGCAACTGCACGCGCCGGCGAGGCGGAGCCTGGAACGCCTCCCGATCCGCCGAGCGCGGCGGCGCATAGTGGCCGAGCGCGCCGGGCGGCGCCGACTGGCGCAGGCTGGACAGCGGCCGCAAGACCGGCTGCATCTCCGGCCGGTCGAGCGCCGAGATGATCGGCGTCTGGCTGCCGCGAGGCCCGGTCGGGTCTCGCCGGGAGATGAGCGGCACAACCGCCCCGGTCAGAGGCGCGGCGTCCGCCGAAGGCGCGGGAGGGTCGGCCGGCCCGGACGGCCCGGACGGCCCGGACGGCTCGGATGGCCCGGTGACGCGACGAGCCGACGGCAGACCGGGCGAGAGCGCGGCGCCCCCCGGAGGCTGCCCGCCCGGCAAGGGCGGCACCGGCGTCGGAGGCGCCAGCGCGCCAGGAGGACGCGGCGCGAGTCCCGGCGGCGGAAGCGTGGCCGCGTGCCGCGAAGGCGGACCGGCCGCGGGGCCTGCCGCTCGTGGCAGCGTGGGCGGCTGCTGCGCGGCGGCCGCGGTCAGCGGCTCCGCCGTGGGCGGCAGCGTGCTTCGATGACGCGGGGAAGGCGGCGGCGGTGCCGGAGTCGATGGCTCGGCGACCGGCGGCAGCGTGGGCCGCTCGCGCGGGCCCGGCGCCACCGACGGCAACGCCGCCGGCGGCAGCGTGGCGCGATGGCGCGACGGCGAGGTCGAGGACTCGCCCTCGGGGGCCAGCCTCGGCCGCTCGTGCGGGCCCGGTGCCGACGATGCCTCCGCGGTGGACGGCGTGGCGCGCCGGCGCGACGACGACGGCGATGACGATGGGGGCGAGGTCGATGGCCCGGCGGCAGGGTGAAGCGTGGGACGCTCGTGCGGACCAGGCTCCGCCGATGGCGCGGCCGTCGTTGACGCCTGCGCGGCCGGGGGCCGCGACGCCGCTGACGACGATGACGATGACGACGACAGGGCCGACGGCGCGGTCGATCGCCCCGCCGCCGGGGCCAGCGTGGGCCGCTCGTGCGGACCAGGCTCCGCGGATGGATCCGCGGGGGGTGGCCACGTGGCTCGGTGAGGCGACCACGACGGCGACGGCGACGGCGACGGCGACGGCGAGGTCGAGGTCGAGGATGATGGCTCGGCCGCGGGAGACAGCGTGGGCTGCTCGTGCGGACCGGGCTGCGCCGATGGATCCGCGGGGGGCGGCTGCGTGGCGCGCTGACGCGACCACGGCGGCGACGACGAGGTCGAGGGCGAGGGCGAGGGCGAGGTCGAAGCCTCCGCCGCGGGGGATGGCGCGGGCCGCTCATGCGGACCCGGTACCGCCGATGGCTCCGCCGCGGGCGGCTGGGTGGCGCGCTGGCGCGACCACGACGGCGAGGGCGAGGGCGAGGGCAAAGGCTCCGCCACGGGAGACAGCGTGGGCCGCTCATGCGGACCCGGCACCGCCGATGGCTCCGCCGCGGGCGGCTGCGTGGCGCGCTGGCGCGACCACGTCGGCGACGACGAGGTCGAGGGCGAGGGCTCCGCCACCGGAGACAGCGTGGGCCGCTCGTGCGGGCCTGGATCCGCCGGCGCGTCCGCCGCGGGCGGCTGCGTGGCGCGCTGGCGCGACCACGTCGGCGACGACGAGGTCGAGGGCGAGGGCTCCGCCACCGGAGACAGCGTGGGCCGCTCGTGCGGGCCTGGATCCGCCGGCGCGTCCGCCGCGGGCGGCTGCGTGGCTCGCTGGCGCGACCACGTCGGCGACGACCAGGTCGAGGGCGAGGGCTCGGCCACGGGAGACAGCGCGGGCCGCTCGTGCGGGCCTCGATCCGCCGGCGCGTCCGCCGCGGGCGGCTGCGTGGCTCGCTGGCGCGACCACGACGGCGAGGGCGAGGGCTCCGCCGCGGGAGACAGCGTGGGCCGCTCGTCCGGTTCCGGTGCCATCGGCGGGTCCGTCGCGGGCGGCTGCGCGGCTCGCTGCCCCGGCCGCGACGGCGAAGACGAGGGCGACGGTGACGACTCGGCCGCGGGAGACGGCGCGGGCCTCTGGGGCGGGCCTGGGTCCGCCGGCGCGTCCGCCGTGGGCGGTTGCGTGGGCCGCTGCCGCGACCACGACGGCGACGTCGCTGTCTCCGCCGCGGGAAACAGCGTGGGCCGCTCGTGCGGGCCCGGCGCCACCGGCGCGTCCGCCACGGGCGGCTGCGTGGCTCGCTGTCCCGGCCGCGACGGCGAAGACGAGGGCGACGGTGACGGTGACGACTCCGCCGCGGGAGACAGCGCGGGCCGCTCGGGCGGGCCTGGCTCCGCCGCCGGCGGCTGCGTGGGCCGCTGCGGCGACCATGACGGCGACCGCGCCGCCTCCGCCGCGGGAGACAGCGTGGGCCGCTCATGCGGACGCGGTACCACCGATGGCTCCGCCGGCGGGATCAGCGTCGGTCGCTCGTGCGGGCCCATC
>Ga0193753_10000628_pt1 | contig 33725 bp, 31 predicted proteins | sample H1c2metaG_FD_144925 | JGI IMG/M metagenome (GOLD analysis project Ga0193753, IMG submission 144925) | Soil microbial communities from a riparian zone of the East river system, Colorado, United States - H1c2 | ecosystem: Environmental > Terrestrial > Soil > Riparian zone | place: USA: East...
TGAGATTGTTAACCCAGTGAGGCACCGAAAAATCTATTTAATTTTAACCATGGAATATCTGAAGTTGGGCTTTCTCTATTTTGGCATAATCACTACGGCAATGATGCTGTTCGGACTATACAAACCGTGGCTCATGCTTTGGTGGAAGGATGTACAGACTCGCCGTGGTGTGCTCGCGCATTATGGAACTGTCGCCACGATCAGTTACTTTGTATATTGGATCCTTATATTGAACACGCGATGAAACCAATATTAGTCATCTTGATTAATTGCCTGATCATTCTCCTTGGATGCGCAGGTAAAGAGCAACAAACAACATCAAATTCGGTATCGACGTCGAGCGATCAACCGGATATGTCAATTACATTGCTAGACAATTCTGTCAGGAACATTAAAGATCTCAGCGGAAAAAATGTACTGGTATTCTTTCAGCCAGATTGTGATCATTGTCAACGCGAAGCTGACGATATAAGAACGAATTTGAATGCGTTTGGAAAATGCACGGTATATTTCATCACTGCGGCGCCGGCGAAAGAAATTTCTGAATTCGCCACAACATATAAACTTAGCAATTACCCGAATGTCTTCTTTGCCTTTACGCCGGCGAAGAATATTCTTGATCACTATGGTCCCATTTCAGCGCCATCGATATACATTTATTCTGATGAGCACAAGCTGGTAAAATCATTCAATGGCGAAGTGGCCATCAACGAAGTGGTGAAATACATTTAGCGCACCCTTTCAGCAACAACCAGAAATTTCTTTTTTGCGCCGGAGAAGCCCAACAGGAATCGATCCCCTCCATCCAGCAAACCCGTAGTCTTCTTTAATTCATCGACGCTCATCGGATAATTGCGGACGCTGACGTTTGCCTTCTTTTGAGGAAAGTATTGCGTTAATGTTTTTGCATCAGGCTTAACCTGTGCAATGATCCTGAATGCTTTTCCTGGAAAGTCTTCAACCATTTCGTGCGAGGTATAAAAATGTGTATTCGTTGAAAGTTTATGAAGTCCGAATCGTTTTCCAATCAATTTAAATGCACCACTTTTCAGCACGGAGGCATTCGGTTCGTATAGATAAGAAAGCGGATCAGAGAAGACGGCGACCGCTGCGGATTCTTCCGACAACTTGAAAATGAAGGTATTGTTCTCAACGGCTAAATTGATCGTCGTGATAACAGGCTCACCGATGAATCCCTTCTCGCACAAAAAGAGTAACTCCTTGCACTCGTTGTTGATTGAAACAACATGGATTTCTTTTACATAGCCTACTTCTCCCAATGCTTTTTGTATGTCCAACAGCGGTGAAGCCTTAATGAAAAGGTAGCTGGTTCTTTCCCAAATCTTAGATGACAATGCTGTAACATCTGGTGAGCAATCGGTGAATGTAAATACCTTCCGCTTTGAATTGTCTCTCCGCGAAGGGTCGATGTAGATCATCGAGAATGTTTCATTAGCGTCTGCTAAAAACTTCTCTGCGGTAGCATTGTAATACTCAATGTTGCCTGCACCTAATAATTGATGGTTATAGCGCGTGATATCAAGAAGGTTGGGGTTGGGCTCAACAAGATGAACAACTTTAAAGTATTGGCGAAAAAACAAGCTGTCGATGCCAAATCCTCCGGTTAGATCTACACATGTTAATGTATCCTTAGCAGCTTGCTTTGCAACGGTGCTTTTGTAGTGGGCGGTCGCTTCTGAAGAGCTTTGTTCGAGGTTGACTGTGGGAGGATAAATGATCCGATTTTCGCGGTAATAGAGCGGTATTTTTTCACGGGCTTTTTTCCGTCCGGTTATCTGGTCGGCTATAACGGAAACAGGCACGCCTTCAACTTCCCGGTATTTTAGGAGCAGTGCGTTTACGTCGTCGTACTCATGATCCCTTATAAATTGTTGGGCGGGGGCTGACGATAACGCTGCAAATCCATTTTGCGAGTGTTCGATCTGATGCCCGTCTGTTGCGCCTGCGTCCATATGCCTTTAAGGTTCGGCCTTAATTGTACCTGAAATGTATAGTCATCGTCCAGTCATCCTTCGTTCATCCTTCGTTTATCCTACAGTCTCCCTGCACTCTTTCTCCATGCTGTGTATACTAAGTCACTGTGTTATTCCCGTCAATTTCAGGAAAAAATAGCATTCCGGTCGGAGCTATTATTTGCATCGCAACGGGATGAATCTCGCATTGCTTAATTTTGGACATGATTTTTGACCTGGTTGTTATTGGCGGAGGCGCCGCCGGATTCTTTGGAGCGCTCCAGGTAGCTCAAAACCAGCCAGGCAGCAAGGTTATTATCCTGGAAAAAACATCGAAGCTGCTCACTAAAGTTGCCGTTTCCGGGGGAGGAAGGTGTAATGTCACCCACGATTGCCCCAATCCCTTTGAGTTGTCGAGACACTATCCCAGGGGTGAGAGGCCATTGAAATCCTTGTTCAAAAGGTATAACGTGCAGGATGTCGTCGGCTGGTTTTCTGAACGCAATGTCTCGCTAAAAACAGAAAACGACGGTCGTATGTTTCCTGTGACCGATAGTTCACAGACCATCGTGGATTGCTTCCTTCGGGAAGCGACACGCCTGAAGGTCGTCATTGAAACTAACAAGCGAGTAAGCAAGATCGTCCGATCCGGCGAAAACCTAATTGTTGAGACAGCCGCGCGCGATAAGTACATGGCAAAAAAAATTCTATTGGCTACGGGAGGTAACCCGCAGCTAGACTCATATTCCTGGATTGCCGAGCTGGGACATCCTATTATTGATCCGATTCCCTCGTTGTTTACTTTCAATGATGCCGACAAGAGATTCAAAGATCTCATGGGCATCGCCGTTCAGCACGCAGATATCAAAATCCAGGGAACGAAATTTACAGAGTCCGGCCCAGTACTCATTACGCATTGGGGACTAAGTGGTCCCGCTGTTATTAAACTCTCCGCATGGGCTGCAGCCTATCTTCATCAGCAGCAGTACAAGTTTGATGTTCACGTTAACTGGATCAGAACAAAAGATGATGTGTGCAGGCGACAATTGCTGGATAACAAAATAGTGAACCCAAAGCAAAAGGTCTTTTCGAATCCCATGTATGCACTCCCCCACCGCCTATGGCAGCGGTTGTGCGAACTTTCAGAGATAAATCCATCCAGGGTTTGGAATGATGTTTCATTGAGGGATGTTAATCGCCTGGTAGAAAATCTTGTGAACGGCGTGTTTCATATTGCTGGTAAGACAACCTTCAAAGAAGAGTTTGTAACCTGTGGCGGAGTCGACCTGAAAGATGTCGACCTGGATACTATGGAGAGCAAATTGACGAAGAACGTCTATTTCGCGGGGGAAGTTTTGAACATCGATGGAGAAACCGGCGGATTTAATTTTCAGGCTGCGTGGACGACGGCATACATCGCAGCCGAGGCTATCATTTCATGAATTTGAAAGTAACGCCTCCAGTGTCATACCGATATTATTTACAGTTAGTTTCAACATGCTTCCATGATGCCACGCGAGATTGGGGTCATCATGCCCACTAGGGAAGTTGAATGCAACCGGGAAGCTCTTGCCTTTCACTTTGTCTAACACTATCTCTTCTATTGATTCGCCAAAAGCCGGCGTCGTGTCCTGGATTCCGTTAATATGCCCGATCACCAGGCCATGCAAGTGATCAAGCTTGCCGGCGCGTTTGAGATGTGTCAGCAATCGATCGATCTTATAAAGATATTCGTCAACTTCTTCAATGATGAGAATGCAGCCACGAAAATCCGGTTCAGAGGAAGTAGCGAGTGAGTCGACGACGAGTGACAAGTTTCCCCCGATAGCCATTCCCTCGGCAACGCCATGCCTATTGTAATCGGACGAATGTGTTGAAAGGGAATATCCCTTTTCAAACAGGGCATTCTTCAAACTCTGAATAGATGTTGCGGCAGTTTCCTTTGAAAAAAAAATGGGCATTGTGCCATGAATGCTCATTATTCCAAATGTGAGCAGTTTAAGATGCAGTGCAGTGACATCGCTGAATCCAACAATCCATTTTGGATTTTCACGAAGCGCACTGAAATCGAGATCGTCTAGAATCCGGGTGGTTCCGTAACCTCCACGCGCGCAAAGGATGGCTTTGATCTCAGGGTCGTCGATCATTATCTGCAGATCATCTCTGCGGTGATCATCCGAGGATGAGAAGTAACTGTGTTCGTCTGTGACCAGATGAGACGCCAGCTCGACCCGTAGACCCCATGAAGTCAGGATCGTCGTTGCCGGGACAAGGCCGTCGCGGGATATTTTTTTCCCTGTTCCGACGATTCCAATCTTATCTCCGACGCGAATTGATCTTGGTCTGATCATACAATATAAAGTAAGGGAGAGTCTGCCTGGAAAACAAAAAGCCCCTCTAACAGCGTTAGAAGGGCGATTGCTTGTGCTACTAAATCTATTTCTTAGGAACTACCGGAGGCGTAGCTGTTACTGGTTTCGGTGTAACACCAAGTTTTTTCAGTACAAGGTCGGAGATATCGGTCTTGTCATCGGCATAAAGGATTACGTCAAGCCCGCCGATCTGCTGGCTCAGTACGAACGTGTAACCATTTTCCTTGGCAGTTTCTTCGATGCCCTTGCTCACCTTCTTATAGACAGGGTCCATTAACTGCGTTTGCTTCGCCTGAATAGTGGTTTGGGCATCTGTCTGAAGCTTTTCAATGTTTTGCTGCATCTGTTGAAGCTCACGCTCGGTATTTGCCCGGACTGCCTCTAACATGGTATTAAGGTTGGCCTGATAGTCAGCTAATTTCTTTTGAAAGTCCTGATATTTTGCATCAATCTGGGTTTTAAGCTGTGCCTGGGTGGACTTCAATTCAGCATCAATGGCTTTGGATTCCGGTAACTGGCTAAAGATGTAATCGACATCAGCATAGCCGACCTTAAGTGGCGCTGTTTGCGCTTGTGCCGTACAAAATCCAATTCCTAACACCAGAAGTAAAACGAGTTTTCTCATCACTATTATTTTAGTTTTTTATCTTATCATTAGGGTCTCCATAACCCAATTGGTCCAGTACAAAATCGGTATAATCGTGTCTTGGGTCTGTGTATATCATTACCATGGCCCCAGATTTATCGAACATTATCGCCAAGTTATTCTCCTTGCAAACCTTCTCGCTGGCGTCCCAAACCTTGTCCTGTATAGGCTTCATGAGCTCCTGCTTTTTCAGAAAGAATAGGCCGCCAAATCCGAAGACCTTTTTCTGGTATTCCTTAAGCTCCGATTCCTTCTTTTTGATCACGTCGGTACGCTCCTTCTTCATTTCTTCTGTCAGGAGGACTTGTTCAGCCTGCAGGGCACTGTACATAGCGTCTATTTTCTTCTGACTTTCCTGAATTTCCTTTTCCCAGGCCTCGGAAAGCCCATTAATTTCGTCCTGGGCCTTTCTATACTCTGGAATCTTGCTCAGGATAAAATCCGTGTCTATGTAGCCGAATCGCTGTGCTTGGACAAAATTCAGGCCGAAAATGAGAAAAAATATTGTAATAAAACAAGGGCGCATGATTATCTGATTTGTTGACCGATCGTAAAGTGGAACTGAGAACCACTGACGTCCCTATTGCTACCCAGAGGCACCGGATCAAATCCGTATGCCCAGTTAAGCCCAATTAAACCAAATGCAGGCATAAAAATCCTGGCTCCGATACCAGCGGCTTTATACATCTTAAACGGGTTGAAGTCCTGATAATTGCCCCAGTTATTTCCGGCTTCCGTAAAGATAAGCCCATAAATAGTGGCAGCATTGCCAGTTGTTATGGGATACCTCAGTTCTATGCCCAGTTTTTCATAAACCACGCCACCCTTTTGCGATGTGCTGTTGCCGCTCTGGTAGGTTGGTGGCGTTATCTCATTATCCTGATATCCCCGTAAGCCAATAATCTCCTTGCCAAGCACGAATGAATTGAATCCACCCGCTAGCCCACTGCCGCCGAGTACAAATCGTTCGAACGGGCCGATGCCTGTTTTTGCCATGTTATAGGCACCTATGAAACCAAAGTGCACCTTAGCCTCAAGGACAAGTTTCTTCTTGTTATCAAGTGGCAAATAATACTTTGCGTCAAACATCCACTTGTGATACTCCTGCCACTTGTTCTTTTCCGCTGGTGTGGCGGTTGTGTAGTCCATGTTATTGAACGCAGAATAAGGCGGCGTTAAGGCGAGGCTCAGTGAAACGCTGGACCCCTGTGATGGATACATTTGATTGTCTACGCTATTGCGCGCAAGTGTCGTATTGAATGTTATTGCATTAGAAGAGCAGTTCATACAACCTATTCCATAGTCGATATTTTGAAGGGTGTAGATCGCATAGCCCAGCGAGTTTGTGAGGGTAAAATAATTGTCCGGCCACTCCAGCATACGACCGAGACCAACGGAGAAATTGTCGGCCTTTAACATCGAATTGAGATCATTATAGCTCGTAGCGCCAACGCCCGCGTAGCGAGAAAGAGAGCGTACATAGCTAACGCTGAATGAATGTGGTTTACGTCCACCCAGCCATGGCTCCGTGAAGGAGAAACTATAGCTCTGAAATGATCTTCCGTTAGCCTGAACGCGAAGCGACAGCTTCTGTCCATCGCCTACGGGCAAAGGCTTCCAGTTCTTCAAGTGCGGGATGTTGCGAATTGAAAAGTTATTGAATGTAAGACCGAGGGTTCCCACAAATCCATAATATCCGCCCCATCCACCGGAAAGTTCCACCTGGTCGTTGGATTGTTCTTCAACCTGCCACTCGATGTCAACGGTACCGTTGGCGGGATTAGGAACAAGGTTTTGCCCGATCTTATCAGGCGCGAAGTAACCGAGTTGACCCAACCGTTGCTGTGTGCGGATGATGTCAGCTCTTCTGAACTTTTGTCCGGGAACAGTGCTGAGCTCCCTTCTTATAACGTGATCACTCGTGCGGTCATTTCCAGAGATGGTCACTTGTCTGATTGTTGCCTGCTCTCCCTCAAAAATTCGCATCTCAACGTCGATCGAATCGCCTGTCACAGCAACCTCGACCGGATTAATGCGGAAGAAGAGGTATCCGTCATCCATGTACAGACCGCTGATATCGATTCCTTTCGGATTGAACTGTAGTTTTTTATCGATGTTGTCCTTGTTGTAAACATCTCCCTTGTTAATGCCGAGCACCGCGCTCAATTGCTTGTCGGTATAGATGTAGTTGCCCGTCCAGATTATATTCCTGAAATAATACTTCGGTCCTTCCGAGATCACGAAGTCGATATCGATCGTATTGCTGTCGTGCGCAAACACAGTGTCAGAAACAATCTCTGCATCACGGTACCCCTGGGTGTTGTAGAATGCCAACAGCTTTTTCTTGTCTTCATCGTAATCAGCCTTGATAAATTTTGAACTGGCAAAAATATTGGGCTTTACATTTTCATGGAGGAACTCTATTATTCTCTTCCGATCTGCAACAACGCTGGTGTCCCCGAAGTATGTCATCGGTTTGATGTGCAATATGTGTTGGATGATGGTGCGGTGAAGAGAAAAGCGCGCATGCTCATGTGTCTTCTTAAATTTCGATTTCAGCTTCGAATCAGAGACGCTTTCATTTCCTACAAAGGTGATGTTATTGATCTTTACCTTGGATTTCGGATTGACAGAGATCCGCAAGCGCATGCCGTCTTTGTTCAGCGTATCGTTTTGTTGTGTGATCTTAACTTCTGTGTTTAGAAAACCTTTTTTTACAAAGTACTTCTTAACGGCAGACTCTGTATTTCGCACCATTGCATCCGTCACGATCTTTCCCCTGATCAGCTTAAGGTCATCCTTTAGACCACTTTCCTGAGATTTCGAAATTCCACTAAAGAAAAACCCGGTGAGCCTGGGACGTTCTGCCAGTACAATGGAAAGGTATACGTCGGTACCTTCGATCTTGTCAACATTGATGGAAATGTCGCCGACCAGGCCGTACTTCCAAATTTTGCGGATGGCGTCTGTTATACCATCTCCTGGGATCTTTATTTTGTCGCCAACCTTCAATCCAGAGATTGAGATCATGGCATTTTTATCCAACACGTTTAACCCTTTGACTTCGATTCCAGCGATGGTATATTCAACGGGGTTATTATAGTTTAGATTATTTTCAGAAGGAGTTACAGCCCTTCGGCTTTTCTTAAACTGAGCCCAGCCTTCACCCGCCACAGAGAGTAACAACAAAATAAATAGAACTCGCTTCATCAACTTACCGGATTCAATTGTTCACTTGTTTTTCCAAATCTACGTTCCCGTTGTTGGTACGACCAAATGGCCTCATACAAATGCTCCTTGCGGAAGTCGGGCCATAGTGTTGGCGTTATATAAAGTTCAGTATAGGCGATTTGCCACAGCAGAAAATTACTGATCCTCATTTCCCCACTTGTCCGGATAAGAAGCTCCGGATCTGGGATGCCGGAAGTCTTCAAATAGTTTTCGAAAATCGGTTCATTTATATCGTCGGCCTTCACTTTTCCGGCTGCGACGTCTCTGGCCAAATCTTTAACGGCTTTAATGATCTCCCAGCGTCCACTGTAACTAAGTGCTAAAATCAGGGTGAGGCCTGTGTTATTCTTAGTTTGGTCGATAGCCCACTTAATATTTTCCTGGCAATCAGGAGGAAGGTGCGTGGTCTCGCCAATGGTGATCAACTTCACCTTATTTTCCGTGAGACGCTTGATTTCCTGTTTCAGCGTGCTTACCAGAAGCTCCATTAGTCCATCAATTTCCGCCTTCGGGCGGCTCCAATTCTCGGTAGAGAAGGCATACAACGTTAGATATTTAATACCCAGTTCTCCACATCCTTCCGTTACATCGCGAACGGCCTCTACGGCGTTTCGATGACCGAAGATCCTGAGCGCACCTTTTTTCTTTGCCCATCGGCCATTGCCGTCCATTATAACTGCAACATGCTGGGGTAGATTGTTAGGGTCGATATGTTCTTTACGAGAAGAAGCCACAAGGGTGCAAAAGTAGTAAAAGATATTGGTTCTTAGCCAAGAACGGCGCAGACTAAGCCTCGAAGATCAGTTGTATGGGTTCGTAGGACAAGGGATATTGTAAAACGTCCGCGTGATGCTGATGCCTAGGAAATAATAGTGGTCATCATTGTTAGGATTGCCGTACTGGTAATTTTTGTTCCGCAAGTCACCTGCTGAAATATTGTCCAGATAATCAAAAAAGGTTTTGCGGATCCCAAATTCCAATGAGAAATACCATTTAGGATTATAAACATATTTTATACCGCCGCCAAATGGGATGGCTGCCTGGACGTTGCTGTATTCTTCTTTTTTCTCGATTTCACCCGAAATTCCAAATAATGCGAGACCGCCGAAAAGGTATGGTGTAAAACGGACGAATCTCTTGGTGTCGCGCCAGTTTAGGAAATGGTACTCAAACACAGTAGATGCCTCCAGCAGAAAGAGGTTAAATGACGCACGTCGATTCGTTGCAAATGCATCGATGGGTACCTCGCTGGCGCCGATCTTGCCGCCAGTTATAGCCGTTCGAAAGCTAACGACACTGCTCAGATTGGACCGGTAAAATACGGTCGCTGCAGGCTTGGAATACTTGAAGTTATAAGTTTGAACCAGATCACCCGTGTAATTCAAGGTTCCGAGGCCGAAGCCGACTTCCGAACGCTGGGCCAATACATTGCCAGAAATAAGCAGTAGACAAAAAAGGGTTAATAAGTGATGCCTGATGAATCGTTTCGCCATTACCTGAATTTGGCCCTAAGCATAGATTTACCCAGGATGTATGTAATCTTCAATGTTGTGACCATGTAAATATCCTTCTGATTCTTGCTCCCTCTAACATTGTCATTCATTTCGCTGCCATATCCGCTTAATACAGCATACGATTGGCCATCACGAGCAGTATAGGTGGTAGTAGGTGTCGCAATCTCATTTGAGCGATAGGACATGGCCTTTGCAAGCTCATCATTTCCAAACACACCAAGATCTACGTAATTACTGCTCACATCATCAATATAGTCAGTGAAGAGATACCTAAAGCCTGTTTCTATCGAGAAATCAAATATTTCATTGATCTTAAAACGCACTCCAATACCGAAAGGTATCGCTACCTGTAATTTTTTATAGTCTTTGATGCCGCTGTTTGCATCACTGGCAAGCAGCTGTGCATTTTGTCCCTCCGTACCGAGCGGCTTGAGATCAACCCATTTGCCTGCGTCCGGTAAGGGATTTCCTTTGAGATCTTCGGCCGGAGCAATCGCCTGCGGATTATGAAGCATCGCGGCAGCACCTAAGAATGCATAGGGAGTCCATTTTACACGACTTATGTAAGTAGCGGAATTGGGAAACAGATCAAAGGAGGCCACAACCGACAGCTCTTTGATCCTGTTTCGAAATGATAGATTTCTCTGATACCGATAAACGCCATTGCTAGTGTCTCCCTGATCTGCAGATTCACTGTCTGAACCCTTCAGGGTGCCGTACATAAAAGAACCGGTCAAAGCATATCTGGGACCGAATCGGTGAGCGAAAACCAGTCCTAACGCAGGTCGCGTAAACGAAATGTCAGTGCTGAAACGGGTAGGTTTGGGAGAAAGATCACCGTAATAATTTAACGCGCTGACAGAGAGGCCAAGCATGTTATATCGCTTCTCTTTTCCAAACCAGCTCTTGCGTCCCCGATAGCTGGACATCTTCCGATTATTTTTTTTGACGCTTCTGCGGCTGATCTGGGCGTCCGCTTCATAAACAAATGAGATCAGTAAAACTGCCAGGGCAATCTGAAAAAATTTTCTCATTGATACTTTTAAGTATAGTCGACCAAAGTACAAAGTTACGAAAAATTCAATTTCTCACGTCTAACCCCCAATTGAGCTTCTGTCGCAAGGTTTTGAAGTAGGAATTGCTCTCTAGCTGCACCAGCTGAACCTTAAAATCTGCTTTCAATACTTTTAGCTTTATAGAAGCGTCAACAGAAGCCATGCGTGAATCAAGAGAGACGAGAAACTTCTTACTTCTCCCCTCAACTTCTATAGAGATTTCGCAATTATCGGCCACCACGATAGGTCGAACTGTGAGGTTGTGCGCACTGACGGGAGTAATCACAAAATTTCCGGAACGCGGGAATATCAGCGGTCCGCCGCAACTGAGCGAATAACCTGTAGATCCTGTGGGCGTGGCAATGATGATTCCATCCGCCCAATAAGAGTTAAGAAAATCTCCATTGATGTAGGTGTGGATCGTAATCATCGACGAAGAGTCCTTTTTCACGACAGTGAGATCATTTAAGGCAAAATTCAGTGACCCAAAAATTTCCTTGTTGGTTTCTAGCTTCAGTACGGCGCGCTGATCAAGCGTATATGCGCCCTCAAAAATGTGTTTCAGGGCCTGTTCGGTTTCTTCTTTGCTAATCGTCGCAAGGAACCCAAGGCGCCCCGTGTTGATACCCAGAACCGGAATTTCAGATTTGCCTATATGGGTGATTGATTCAAGAAGTGTACCATCGCCACCAATGCTGATGAAAAGTTGTATGTGTGAAATATCAGTGCCAGGTTCGTACGTCTGATATGATGCTTTTATCAGGGGCTTCTTGAGATATTGACTGAACTTGGACGATACAAACAACTGCGCTTTGAATTGTGCAAGGATCTCAAAAATGTGTGCTATGAAAGGCGCAGACACGCGGTTGAATTCCTTCCCATGCACAGCAATTCTCATCAGGATTATTTTTACGTTGAGGCAAGGCGGTATTTCCGAACTTATATAAAGATAGGGACGTAAAGAGGAACAGACAAAATTGTGGAAGAATTAAATGTCGAGATAACGAAGGAGCATGTCAATTCTCTCCTTTCCATCGCCGATGGGTTTGGATTCCTTGTAACGTCCAATGACGCGGTAGTTAAACCTTTCCAACGTAGCGACAATGCGCATCAGGTCGACCTGATTGATTTTCAAAGTCAGTCGTAGTTTAGCTGGATCAAGTGGATCCTCCTTAACAATACTGCTAAGAACCTTGGCGTGGTTCTCTTCGATCAGCCTGCTGATTTCCGACAATGAATAATCCACATGGTTCATTGAAAGGACAAGGATGCCTCCCGGCAACTGAACGGCTGCAGTCTGTGCAAAGCTGGTAAGTGTATCCTGGACAGTAATGAGACCGCAGTAACTTTGTTCTTCGTTGAGGACGGCAACCACTTGCAGCTTATTATCAGCGGCCACCTTGAGGATGTCATAAAAATGGGTATCGAGCTGGACGTAACAGTGTTGTCCGACAAGGTTAAAATCCTTGACGGATTTGTCAATCTCATTTGTTTCCAGAATGATCTCTTCCGATATGAAACCCAAGAGCTTTCCGTCCTCCACCACTGGCATATAATTGCACCGAAATTCTTCCATCCAAACGATGGCTTTGTGTGCATCGTCAGTGCCTTTGAGAGGCGGGATCATGTGATTTATAAGATCTTCAGCAATCATATACGCTAGCCTTACATACGTAAATACTAGGTGGTTGAGTTAAGTTATATTGACATTAAGCTAAAAATTCGTCCACTAGTTCATTAAACTTTTCCGGATGTTCCATCATCGGTGCATGGCAGCACTTATCAATGAATCGGAGCACCGAATGGGGTATTAACCTGTTAAATTCATGGGCAACAAGTGGTGGCGTAATTGTATCATTCAAACCCCATACCAAAAGCGTCGGGATCTTAATATATGGTATTTCATCCGCAAGATTGTTGCGCTGCGCAGATTTGGCGATCGCAACGATCCTCAAACACTTTGGAATACTGTTGGTAATATCAAAAACCTCATCGATTAGTTCCTTGGTGGCGACCTGAGGATCGTAGAAGGTGTAGGATACTCTTTCTTTGATGTATTCGTAATTTCCTCTTTTGGGATAAGAACCTCCCATAGAATCCTCGAAAAGCCCGGAACTTCCAGTGAGAATCAGCTTTTTAACCTTTGTAGAATTATTAAGCGTGTAAATCAGCGCAACGTGACCGCCAAGGCTGTTACCTATAAGGATCATCTCGCCCAGTTGTTTTACAGAGACAAAATCTTCTACAAACTTGCGAAGACCGTCAAGACCAGCTTCCCGGATAGGCATTTCATAGATCGGAAGCATGGGAATTATGACCCGGTAGTTCTTTGAAAAACCGTCAACAACACCCTCCCAATTACTGAGCGCCCCAAAGAGGCCATGTAACAATAACAGAACGGGTCCTTGCCCCTCTTCTACGAATCTGAATCCGCTCTCCTCTTTTACTGCAAGTGCCATGACGTAGTTATCGAGGATAAATAAAGAAAAATTTTAGCGAGAACGAAAAGTTTTTTGACGCGAGCCCCTAAAAGACATCACGGAAGAACGGTATAAATTCGCTGATCCAATGTGTTACGCCCGGAGCAAACCCGGCTACCTTTGGATAAAGCCATGAACCGGCCGTCCAGCTTGAAATGAATTTCACATGCAACGAATCTGCGATCCAAAACATCACGCTGAACATAAAGATTGTTCTCACAAGCCCTAATACACTACCCGCGATTTGATCAACACTTCCCAGAAACGTTTTGCTGACCGAAGCCTTCAATATTCTACCGACAAGGTTAACGACGATAAGAATAATAAAGAATACAGCAGCAAAGGCAACGTAAGGCAACACCTTCTCGTCAATGTTGAATTTATTATCGAGCATTACCATAGCGATTCCCATGAGTTTGAAACCTCCAAGGATTCCCGACACTACGGCTAATAACGAAAACAATTCTAGAAGAAATCCAGATTTGAATCCTTGAAAAGCCCCTATCAGGATGCAAATGACCAATAGGATATCTACCGCTTTCAAGCTCCCAACAGTCTTTTAACTTGTTCCGAAATCACTTTTCCGTCGGCCTGGCCGGCCAACGTTTTTGAAGCGATGCCCATGACTTTGCCAAGGTCCTGGGGTCCCTTCGCGCCTACTTGCTCGATGATGCCTTTCAACGCTGCTTCAATCTCGGAGTCTGACAGCTGTTTAGGAAGATAGCGATTGATGATTTCAAGCTGAAACAACTCCTTATCAACGAGATCCTGCCGGTTCTGTTGCTTAAAAATATCCGCAGATTCCTTGCGTTGCTTGGCAGCCTTCACAAGGAGCTTATTCTCTTTATCAGTCGAAATCTCTTCAGTCGCGCCTTTGTCTGTTTCGGCCAGCAATATCAACGACTTAATGCTTCGCAGTGCCTCGAGTTCTTCCTTGGCCTTGGCGAGCATTGCCTTTTTAATATCGCCATCAATTTGTTGTTTTAAGCTCATAAAAGTTTCTATTGATTAAATTTCGAAACGATTTCTCTACAGTGTTAGTTACACACATATTCTCACTAGTGTTCGAATATCATTATGACCAGACTAAGCGTCAATATTAATAAAATTGCCACACTCCGGAATGCGCGCGGAGGAAATAATCCTGACGTCATCAGAGCCGCGATTGATTGTGAACGATTCGGTGCGCAAGGTATTACTGTTCATCCACGACCTGATGAACGCCACATCCGTTACGCCGATGTGATGAAGCTGAAAGATGTTGTTAAAACAGAATTTAACATCGAAGGATATCCCGACGAACGTTACATGAAACTGATCCGTGACGTGAGGCCAACACAGGCAACGTTGGTTCCTGATCCGCCTGATGCCATCACATCGAACGCAGGATGGGATACGTTGAAGCACGCCAAATTTTTGAACGACGTTAACAAAGAAATAAAGTCATACGGCGTGCGTGTTTCTGTGTTCGTTGATCCCGCTCCCCGAATGGTGGAGGGTGCCGCAATCGCCGGCGCAGATCGCGTGGAATTGTATACAGAACCCTATGCCCAGGAGTTTGGTGTAAGTAAGTCAGTAGCCGTAAAACCTTATATTGAAAGCGCAAGAATAGCGCACGACGCGGGCCTGGGAATTAATGCCGGCCACGATCTTGACCTTAACAATCTTAATTTTCTCGTTCAAAACCTGCCATACCTGGACGAAGTTTCCATTGGACATGCATTGATATGCGATGCCCTTTATCTTGGGTTGGAGAACACGATCCAACTTTACCTCAGGCAATGTGTCATAAAATAGCAGCCGGTTGTGGTTTAGCGACGAGAATGGATTTTGCCACACGCTGCGTATCTTCACCGCAGAAATGCTGATGCGAGTACGTCCATCTTTATTTAGAAAATGAAAATCAAACAACGATTCAGTGAATCAGATCTGCAGAGGATCAAGGACACGGTAGCCAAGGCAGAGGGAAATATTTCAGGAGAAATTGTACCCGTCATCGTAGAGCGAAGTGGGCAATATCTTATAACAAATTATAAGAGCAGCCTCATTGGAGCCAGCATTGCTTTCATGAAAATGATCATACTGGATCGTTATATTCTATCCGATGCAAGCAGTGCGCTGTTCTATGATCCCGTATTTATTTTCTTCATGGTTATTATGGGTGGTATAATCGGCGCACTGATACCAACCTTTTCCGATAAAATAAAGAGAATGTTGGTCAGCCGTGGCTATCTGGATAACGCAACCAGGCAGCGCGCCGAAAATGCGTTCCTGGAAGAAGAAGTTTTCAACACCAGACATCGAACAGGGATCCTGATATTTATATCATTCTTTGAACACAAAGTGATCGTGATGGCAGATAAAGGAATTAGCAGCATTGTAGAACAGAAGGAATGGGATAACATTGTTGCTAATCTTATAGAAGCAATACGCTCGGGAAATATAGTAGCGGGTTTGGAGCGTGGCATCATTCGTTGTGGAGAAATATTGTTGGAGAAAGGATTCCTAAAAGAAGCTGACGATACCAATGAGCTCAGCGATGACCTTAGAATAGATTGATGATGAGCCTGATCTATCGCCATCATTATGCAGGGGCGCTGTTCATTGGTATTTGGCTAATGATCATTTCACCTGTTATAGCCAATGCCCAATTGGCGATCCCTGAACACGGTGGTGTATGGGTGCATGACGAAGCAAGTGTTCTTTCTGCATCAACTAAAGCACAGCTCGAATCCATTTTAAAGTACGAGCGCGACTCTACAAGCAATCAAATTGCTGTACTGATCATTCCTTCTCTGCAGGGTGAACCAATTGAGGACTATTCGCTGCGCGTCGCAGAAGCATGGGGACTGGGGCAGAAAGAAAAAGATAACGGTGTTCTGTTGTTGATCGCCATCGCCGATCGCCGCATGAGAATTGAAAGCGGCTCCGGATTGGAAGGATCACTGACCGATGCTATGTCCACACGCATTAACCGAAATGAGATCGCTCCAGCCTTTCGTCAGGGTGATTATGATGGTGGTGTCACCGCTGGAGTTAAAGCAATTATCAGCGTCATCAAAGGTGAATATAAAAACGACGATCCTCCACCGTCGAAGCGTTACTCGAAGCGTTCTCCAATTGGCACAATCCTCATATTGATTATCATCATTATTATCGCTTCACGGAAAGGCCGCGGCGGACGAGGTGGAGGATACTGGTCGTCGGGTAGCGGTTGGGTTGGTCCAATCGGTGGCTTTGGAGGCTCTGGGGGCTCGTGGGGTGGAGGTTCAGGCGGTGACTTTGGCGGCGGTGGTAGTTTTGGAGGAGGAGGATCCAGTGACTCATGGTAAATGCTTACATGAAAGCACGAAGCAAAGTGCATGTTAATATCATCAGCTATTCTATCGCAGGATTGCTTGTGCTATTACTTTGTCAATTCACTTTTGCTCAGCGCCCGGTTCCCGACCTATGGGGCCTGCGTGTTCATGACGATGCTCAGGTATTGACTAAGTCTACGATCGATTTGCTTGAGTCGAAATTAAAGACTTATGAGGACTCGACTTCCAATCAGATTGCTGTATTGATCATTCCTTCGCTCGATGGTGATATCCTTGAAGAATACACGCTACACGTGGCAGAGAAGTGGAAGCTTGGTCAAAAGGAAAAAGACAACGGTGCGTTGCTGTTAATTGCAGTAAGCGATCACAAAATGCGGATTGAAGTAGGTCAGGGACTGGAAGGAGTTTTGACGGATGCCATCTGCAACCGGATCATCAGGAACGAGCTGGCACCCGCGTTCAGGAAGGACGATTATGACGCTGGCGTGACCAATGGTGTCAATGCCATGATCAAAGCAATTGGGGGTGAATACAAAGCGGATGACGACACTGCTGCCGAGCTCGGTTTGAAGGAAAAAATCGTCCTGGGCTTATTTATCTTCTTCGTGTTGGGGGTCTTTACCTTTGTTGGAATCATCAGTCCTGGTTGTACGGGATGGTTCCTATATGCCTTCCTGGTCCCTTTTTACACCGTGTTTCCGATGACCATTTTTGGGTCCAGGGGAGGGTTGATCACCGCTGGTGTATACATTTTCATTTATCCCATCCTAAAACTACTACTCGGGAAGACATCATGGGGCGAACGAATTTCTAAGAAGATGGGAAGTGGCCGCGGTCAGGGATGGAGTTCCGGATCGGGTTGGTCGGGAGGAGGATGGTCCTCCGGTGGCGGAGGTGGGGGTGGTTTTTCAGGTGGGGGCGGCAGCTTTGGGGGTGGAGGTAGCAGTGGTTCATGGTAACAAGGTCTTTCCGGCAACATTCTTCGTATATACTATGGCCACAGAACAAGGCACATAACTGAGAAGCCAAAATAATAAGGGTGGATCTTTTGATGAGTAATTGCGGAGCACTTTTAAAAAGCTCTGTAAACAAATTTGCGTTGTCAACCCGTCACTGTATTTTTGACCCTTCTTAAAAACACCCATTCAACAAATGAAAAGAGACAAAGCCATTTTCGATCTGATTGAAAAAGAAAAGCAGCGTCAGGAGGGAGGCATTGAACTTATAGCTTCTGAGAATTTTACGTCACTGCAGGTCATGAAGGCGCAGGGCACAGTGCTGACCAATAAGTACGCGGAAGGACTGCCTGGAAAGCGCTATTACGGAGGTTGTGAGGTAGTAGACGAGGTGGAACAGCTTGCAATCGATCGGGCTAAGGAATTATTTGGTGCAGAATGGGCCAATGTTCAGCCTCATTCGGGCGCGCAGGCAAATGCTGCGGTCATGTTGGCATGTTTGAAGCCCGGTGATAAGATCCTTGGATTTGACCTTTCGCACGGAGGCCACCTCACACATGGTTCGCCGGTCAACTTTTCAGGGAAACTGTATTCTCCAAGCTTTTACGGCGTTGAACAAGAGACAGGACTAATAAATTTTGATAACGTCATAGCCATCGCACAAAAGGAGAAGCCTAAAATGATCATCTGCGGCGCCTCTGCCTACAGCCGCGATTGGGATTATAAAAAGTTAAGGGAGGCAGCCGACAGCGTCGGAGCAATGCTGCTGGCTGATATTTCACATCCTGCCGGCTTGATAGCGAGGGGACTTTTGGCCGATCCCATGGAGCATTGCCATATTGTGACGACTACAACACACAAGACCTTGAGGGGTCCAAGAGGAGGAATGATCTTAGTGGGTAAGAATTTTGACAATCCCTGGGGCCTGAAAACACCTAAGGGAGAACTGAGAAAAATAACTTCTGTACTTGATTCTGGCGTATTTCCTGGTACACAAGGTGGACCACTTGAACACGTTATCGCCGCTAAAGCGGTCAGCTTTTTGGAGGCGCTATCAGATGAGTACATGCAGTATGTATTACAAGTATCCAAAAATGCCAAGGCGATGGCGCAGGCCTTTGTTGACAAAGGATACAAGATCATTTCGGGCGGAACCGATAATCACCTGATGCTGATCGACCTGAGATCAAAGAATCTAACAGGGAAAAAAGCTGAAGAGGCTTTGATACAAGCCGATATCACAATTAATAAGAACATGGTTCCTTTTGATTCACAATCGCCAATGGTAACATCGGGAATGCGGATTGGCACACCAGCCATCACTACGCGTGGCATGATGGAAAAAGATGTTGTGAAGGTCGTTGAATTGATAGATGAAGCATTGCAGAAGCCGGATGAGCAAAAACATCTGAAGGCGGTGAAACGAAAGGTCAATCGTTTCATGGTCAAATTTCCATTATACTAATCACATTAGGGTTCCATTCTACGACGGAGCCCTTGTAAAATAATATTATCATGCCATTGGATCAAGAGTTGAATGAAGAGAAGGAGATGAGTTTCCTCGACCACCTCGAGGAGTTGCGCTGGCATCTGATCCGGTCCTTGATTGCCGTCGTTACTTTGACGATTGTAGCTTTTTTGGGGGCAAGGTGGGTTTTTGAAAAAATAATCTTTGCACCAGCAAGACCTGAATTTCCTACGTATAGAGCGTTGTGCAAGCTAGGGGCCTTCCTGCATTACGACGGACTCTGCATTACAGACATTCCATTTAAAGTACAAAGTCGTAACATGACTGGCCAGTTCACGATGCACATCATGGCATCATTCATCATCGGCCTGGTTATCGCCTTCCCCTATATTTGCTGGGAGATATGGCGCTTTGTTAAGCCGGGCTTGCAAGTCAATGAGCGAAAGTACTCCAGGGGTGCCGTTGGAGCCATTTCCTTCCTGTTCTTTCTCGGTGTGACGTTCGGATTCTACGTCATCGCCCCATGGATGGTTTACTTCCTGGCCAACTATAGTATCAGCGATATGGTGGTCAATGAATTCGATATCACGTCGTATGTGTCTACCGTGGTATTGCTCGTGCTGGGTTCCGGCCTCCTTTTTCAACTACCCGTTATCATATACTTCCTTACCAAAGTTGGTATCGTCACACCTGAGTTTCTGCGCAAATACAGAAGGCATTCCATTATCATCATTCTGATCGTGGCGGCAATCGTAACACCACCTGATCCGCTCAGCCAGATGCTAATCACAATACCACTTTATTTGTTATTTGAGCTCAGCATTTTGATATCAGCGTCGGTTGCCAAGAGAAAGGCGAAGGAGGAGGCTGAAGAATTACTCCGGGAACAACAAATAACGCCGTCATGAAAATTGCAATCGGAAGTGATCATGCCGGCTTTGCTTATAAAGAGACCTTGAAAGAATCACTTTCGAAAATGGGTCACGATGTCAAGGATTTTGGCACGCATTCATCCGCGTCTTCCGACTATGCAGACTTTGCTCATCCTGTTTCAGAATCGGTTGAATCAAAGCAATATTCGTTTGGTATTCTGGTCTGTGGAAGTGCCAATGGTGTTGCAATCACCGCAAATAAACACGCCGGCATACGAGCCGCTATTTGTTGGAATGAAGAGCTTGCTCAACTGGCAAGGGCCCACAACGACGCAAATATTGTGTGCCTGCCTGCGCGATTCATCACTAACAAAGACGCACTTGTGATCGTTGAAAAATTCCTGGCAACTTCGTTCGAGGGTGGCAGACACGCTACAAGAGTCAGCAAGATCAATTGTTAGCAGTACGCTTCACGTAATACATCCCCTTGCGTGTGTAGGCCTGCTTCAGTTCTGGCAGCCGGTCCATGAATGGCTTCAATAAATCGTTCTTGTCTCTGATGATCTCAGGCGGATCCGCCCTCAGCCCCTCATACACCTTAATTATGTTATCGTAATATTCGGGTTGAGAAAAAACGACTTTGGATAGATTCCAGTTCAGGAAAGGAGACGCGAGTTGATTGTCTTTATAGATACCCCAGGCCTCGTCAAGTACCAAAAGCCTTTTGCCGGAGTGTGTGGACGATTGCGGTACCTGCAGACCTTCATATTGTACACTTTCAACAACGCCATAGCGGGTAAGGTAGCTCATCATGACGGTGCCCAAAAGGAACACCCACACGGCCATAGAACCGAATCGTCTATTTGGTAAGATGAGCAGGCAGTGCGTAATGAAAAAGGCAAGCCCGGGAAAGATCGTTATGAAATTCTGTGGGCGGAAGTCTTTGGAAAATATGACCTGAATAAAAGAGAATATCATCCAAAAGAACATGGCTTGAGCCAACTGTGTCTGATATTTTGATAGTCGCGCCTGGCGGTTCATCATGAAGAGCGAGATGACCAGAAACGTCAGCGGCAATGCCAGAAGGATCCACATGCTTTGGCTTTGCATATAGCTTACGGATTGAAAACCCAGATTTGGAGCATAGTAGTACTGCCAGAGCTCAGACAGGCCGTCCTTTAAATAGTAGATGCATATAAGCATCAGGTGTGGCAATGTGAAGCCAATAATCAGCAGTATATACTTGCGCAACGTGCTCCTTGTAAAGATTGCCAGCGTAATAATCGACCCTATCAGATAAATGCTATACGAAAAACAAAAAAGCGAAGCGAGGCTGATATGAAGACCCAGACCAAATATAGATTCGCTGTGTTGTTCACGAAATTCAATCTCCTTGAACAAATTGTTCAATGCTGGAAGAAGCGCGCCAGCACCCAATAACTCAGGCGTCAGTGAAAGTGTATCGAATGAAAAACAACACGCAATGCCGTAAATCAGAGATGGAATGTAAGTGCCCTCCGCAAATGCTTTCTGATTGGAGAAGATCATCCCTAGATAAGCGGCCTGAACGAAGATCAGCAAGAAAGCTATGATGTGCCTGGCAAGCAGCGAGCGGCCAAAACACAAATGGATCAATCCGTCAAACCATCCAGAGAGCGGCCCAACCGAATCGACAATCCCCGTGTACAATGAACTGCCTTCGTGAACCTTTTCACCCACGATAAAACTTTTCAATTCAGGGAAGGTTAGCTCGGGCGTATCTATGAACAAGGGCAGCTGAATGAGCAAAAGAATTGCCAATAAGCCAATAAGCCGGTAAGGATCGTTTATTCTAAAGTATTGTAGCAAGTAAAAGCCTTTACAGTGCACAAATTAGAGCAGGTTTTTATAATTGCCAATGGTTCATTGCTAATTGTTGATCGTTCCGAGATATTTGTCTCATGAGTGGCACGACCAGACAACAGAAATACGCCAGGCTCATTCAAAAGGAGCTCAGTGAGATTTTTCTTCGCGACAAACGCGGGATACTAGACAATGCCTTCGTATCAATAGCGGATGTTCGCATGAATCCAGACCTCAGCGTGGCAAAGGTTTACATCAGTATGTTGCTTGCCAGGGAAAAGGAAAAAACACTGGAGAATATTAACCGTCGCAAAAGCGAATTGCGCAAAGCGTTGGGTGAAAAAATAGGAAAGCAGGTAAGGATAATCCCGGAGTTGATCTTTTATAAAGACGAAGTGGAAGAAAATGCAAACCGAATGGAAGATCTGATCAAGAACCTGAGTATTCCACCCGAAAAGAAACCGAATGGCAAATAGCCAGCTTACCCAAAACTACAGTACTATTTGAACGTTTCTCTGTTTATCGCCAGAAGATATCTTTTTTCTACACGGAAGAAGAATTTCATCAACGTTATATCGATCATCTCGGTAGTAGCTGTTGCGTTAATATCAGCCGCCATCATCATCGTGCTCTCGATCTTTAACGGACTTGGCGACCTTTTACATTCAATCAACAACTCATTCGATCCCGAAATCAGGATACAGGCCGTTAAAGGGAAATCGTTCCTTGTCAACAAGGCGCTATTAGAGAAGGTAAGCAAGGTGAACGGAGTATCGATCATCACCGAAGTGATCGAAGACGATGCGTATGCGAGGTACAATGGAGCCGATCAGGTCGTCACCGTAAAAGGCGTCGGTGATAATTTTATGGATCAGAAAAGGATCCCGGCATCAAGCATTGTCGAGGGAGAGTTGGCATTGAAAAAAAATGGAAAGGACCGCGCATTGATCGGATATGGCGTTAAAAGTTCATTGTCTATTGCGATCGATCAGGACTTTTATCCGCTCCAGCTGTTCTATGTCAAAAACGCAAAGGGAGGAACCATCGATGCGTCGAAGATGTACACACAAAAGAATATCTATCCGGGCGGTGTGTTCTCGATCATACAGAGTTTTGATGAAAGCTATGTGATCGTGCCATTGAAGTTTGCTCAGGAACTTTTTAATTACGGAAACAAACGGACATCGCTTGAGATCAAGATCGATGAAAATGTGAATGCCGCGAACATTGAGAACGCTTTACAAGAAACAATGGGCGCTGATTTCAAGGTGCTCAATGCCGAAGAGCAGCATCAGGACCTGTACCGTGTGCTCAAGCTCGAAAAGCTGTTCGCGTCGATAGCTGCCGTGTTATTGTTGCTGATCGGATCGATCAATATTTATTTCAGTTTGATGATGCTGGCATTGGACAAGAAGCGAGACATTACCATCATGTCGTCGATGGGCGCAGATGCCAGTCTTCTTAAAAAGGTTTTCATCACTGAGGGGGTACTGATAGCGGGTATCGGAACCGTGCTGGGATTGGCTACAGGGGCGCTTATTGTACTGCTTCAGCAGCACTTCAGCCTGGTGAGTATGGGCATGAATTCCGCCGTAGTCGATGGATATCCTGTGAAAATGGTCTTTTCGGATTTTCTTTATGTCTTCGTTGTGATGTCGGTTGTCACTATTTTGATTTCCTCAAGGCCTGCCGCCCTTGCTTCCCGCTTTGCGTCCGTCCAGCATTTGTAATATCCATGTACCATATTTTGGAAGAAAAGCGCGTTTTTCATTCGAATAATGCCTAATTTTCGAATTCCGTTTTCATCAAATTGCCGGTTTCTGGATGAAAGTCTCCGCTTCACAACCCTTTCAAATAATTTATTCGCTGTATCAGCACGAATACCTGGGCTTCGTATTCGAGTCATATATCGTCCATCTTGACGATAAGGGAAAGCTTACGTACCAGCATCAGAACATTTCATCAAAAAATGCGCGCGAATTCTCCAAAGGACTCGACGACCGTGACTTTGAACTGATCGAGGTCATGGATTCCATGTCGCAGGAATCTATCGTTAAGAAATTCTCCCTTAAATTCATGAAGCCCGAGGAATTCTTCACCAAGACGTACGACAAGGTGAAGGGAAGCGACGTGCTTCAGGAACAGATTGAGGACTACATGGAAAAGAGACGATCCAAAATATTGGATAAGCTCAAGGGGAAGGTGCTGTTTGAAATGGGTAATGATGGGGAACCCACCTGGAGAAAGATCGAAGTGCTGGAGAAACGCGCAACGATTCAGTTCCATTTCATGCGCACAAGCGAGAACACCAATTACTACCCAACAATATTCTATCAGGGCAAGAAAATAGATCTGCCAAACGCATCAGCTTACCTGATCTGCAAGAGTCCGGCCTGGATGGTGCTGAATGGCAAGTTATATGGATTTGAAAAGCATGTCGATGGAAAGAAGCTCATCCCTTTCTTCACCAAGAAATATGTGGTCATTCCCAAGAATGTAGAAGAGACATACTATAACCGGTTTGTTGCCCCGCTGATCGCTTCATTCGATGATGTGGAGGCCAGTGGCTTTGAGATCAACAAAGCAACCTACGATCCTCATCCGATCCTCACGCTTTCAGAATTGAATTCAGCACAGTCCTCAACTGCCGCGTCGCTCTTTGATGATGGTCCAGTGCATGACGATGTTGGCGACGAGACGGGTAAGATCGTATTTGACCTTTCATTCAGATATGGCAAACATCGCTTTCGCGGCGACAATATCGGTCCCGTTAGCGTAACGGTTGACAAGTTGGGCGAAGGTTACATCTTTCATCGCGTTACCAGAAAGACCGAGGACGAAAAGAACTTTCTGCACACTTTGCAGAAGCTTGGACTTCCCATGAAGGGCTTCAGAGTCGCAATACCCAAGTCAGAGGCATTTTCGTGGCTTAATGAAAATCGCGTTAACCTTTTAAACCTTGGATTTGAGGTAAGTCAGCCGGAAAGCCGCGATAAGAAATACTTTGTTGGCAAAGCCGTTATTGAAGTCGAGGTAAAGGAGAATATTGACTGGTTTGATATACACGCAAAGATCCGTTTCGGAGAATTTGACATACCATTTAAAGAGCTGCGCAAACTTATTCTTCGCAAGAAAGTTGAATTCAAACTTCCCAACGGGGAGATTGCCATCATACCGGAAGCGTGGCTCACCAAGTATTCAGATCTGTTTGCGCTTAGCGAAACGGATGGAGAGAATGAAAAACCCGTGTTGCGCAAGCACCATCTTAATTTAGTAAAGGAGCTGGAAGAAGGAAACCTTGCCAAGGTGCATTTGAGCGAAAGGCTCAGATCATTGAACTCTTTCAGTGGAATAAAAAATTATCCCATGCCTGCAGGCTTTCGCGGAGAACTCAGACCGTACCAACGTGCAGGATATAATTGGCTAAGGTTCTTAAATGAATATAGACTGGGAGGTTGTCTTGCGGACGATATGGGTCTTGGAAAAACCGTTCAAACCCTTACGATGCTCCAGTCAGAAAAGGAAGCAGGTGCTGGCACAACGCTGCTCATCATGCCAACTTCGCTGATTTACAATTGGGAAATGGAAGCCAGTAAGTTTGCGCCCGAGCTTAAAACTTTGAACTACACAGGAACACTGAGGAATAAAGACGTCAAGCGTTTTGAAAAATATGACCTTATTCTGACATCCTACGGAATTACGCGGCTAGACGTAGAGTTGCTTCGCCAATTCTATTTTAACTATGTGATCCTGGACGAGTCGCAGGTCATTAAAAATCCTACATCAAACATTGCAAAGGCTGTTCGTGAATTGAAGTCGCGGCATAAGCTTGTACTCACAGGTACACCGATTGAAAACACAACCATGGACCTGTGGTCTCAGATGTCATTTATCAATCCGGGTATCCTCGGAACGCAAACCTATTTCAGGAATGAATTCCAGAATCCTATTGAGAAAAAGAATGATGAGTCGCGCTCAAGAAAACTCCACTCGGTTATTAAACCATTTATCCTGAGAAGGCACAAGTCACAAGTTGCCACTGAACTGCCGGAAAAAGTAGAGAATGTTCAATACTGTGTGATGACGCCCGAACAGGAGCGTCGGTATGAAGAAGTTAAGACGCATTATCGCGAAAAGATATTTAAGTTGATCGAGCAGGAAGGGTTGGGCAACAGCCGCTTCATGATCCTCGAAGGCTTGACAAAACTTCGTCAGCTGGCCAACCATCCCCGGATGGTCGAGCAGGGATATAATGGCGATTCCGGAAAGATGGAGGACATCACCCACATGCTGGAGAATGCCATCGCAGAGGGGCACAAAGTGCTTGTATTCAGCCAGTACGTAAAGCACCTGGAGATCGTTCGACAATACCTGAAGACAAACAAGATCGACTATGCTTACCTCGACGGCTCAAGCACAGACCGGAGGGATCAGGTTGACAGGTTTAACAAGGATAATACGTTGAAGGTCTTTTTAATCTCTATTAAGGCTGGTGGCCTGGGACTCAATTTGACTGAAGCGGATTATGTATTTATCCTTGATCCCTGGTGGAATCCAGCGGTGGAAGCGCAGGCAGTTGACCGTGCGCATCGCATCGGTCAGAAGAAAAAGGTGTTCACTTATAAATTCATCACGAGAAACACCGTAGAAGAAAAGATACTCACGTTGCAACAACGCAAGCTGCGGCTCACCACGGAGCTCATAACGACCGAAGAAAGTTTTATGAAACAGCTGACAAAGGAAGATATTGAGCAGATGCTGATATAGGGTCAGCGTCAGGGAATTCGTTTCATTACTTCACTAAACTCCAGCCAGTAGATATTTTCGCTGCCATTAGCCGTGCCGTTATAAGATTTGACAAGTTCTGCATAGGTGGTCGCCTTTTCATTCAATGACTTAATGGCGTGCCTTCCACTGGTGAAATAGAGTTTACCGTTGGAAACAAATGGACAGTAATCCAGCTGCGGAGAGTTGATGGAAACCAGGTTGACGGCAGGTTGCCACCGCCCGTCTTTTTTTACGCTGATGTAAAGGTCGCCACCACCTTGGTCATCCTTTCGGCCATAGGACGTAAACAGAATAAATGACTCATCCGGAGAAACAAAAGCATTGAACTCCCAAAGTTTTGAATTTACAGCAGTGTCAACAGGCACGGGCAGCGAATAACCATTGTCCTTGTATTGGCTCATGAAAATGTCTTCTTTCCCAACGCCATTTTGATATTCTGCCGTAAAATATATGTTGCCGTCATTGGTAACAGATGGATAAAATTCATTGGCTGACGTATTGATCGGTGCGCCAAGATTTTTCGGGGCCGACCACCCACTGCCTGTTTTCTCGGTCACCCAGACGTCATAGTCCTTGGTCTTACCCGGAGACAATGGCCGGTTGGAGCTGAAAAATAGCCTCTTGCCATCTGGGCTAAACGCCGGCTCAAGATCGCTGAACGTCCCAGAAAACGAAGCCACCGCTGGAGACGACCACGCAGTGGCTGACGTCTTATGACGACGAATGATAGTGGACATGACGTGTTGATTCGATTGGATGGTATAGAACATTTCGGTTCCATCTGGTGAGATGGCCATATCACGTTCGCCCAGATTCGTACTGACTATTCCATCCATAAAAATTGCTGGCGATTGTGCTCTGACCAATGTCATAATGGCGCATGCACATATGAACGTGAGCATGAGTTTGAACATAGGTTGGAGATGATATCGCACGATCCAAGCTAGAGAAATCGACAGTGAATTCTAACCGTAATCTGGGGTATTTGCGAGGAAAGCGTCTATGGAAACTTATACGTTGCCATAAGGAAATAGTCCGATGCGCGGTGAACCACGAACCTGGCGTTATTCAAAGATGACGCTTTTTCCAGCGGTTATGTGACCACAGCCACGCGGACGGATCTTCATGGATGAGTTTTTCGATTTCCCGTATGTATTTTTCAATGATGGTCTTGTTGTCTTTGTCGTAGGGCGGTTCTGAAATCTCGACAATAGTGGCTTCATAGAAACCTCGACGCACTTTCCGCATGGCATAGTACATTACGGGATACTGTGTTAGCAAAGCGATCTGCACAGATCCGTAAAAGAAGACGGTCTCCTGGTGCATGAAGGTTGTTGGAAATTTCTTGTCATGACCATATCCTGGATACTGATCGCCGACCAACGCGATGTTGCGTACAACGTTCTTACGTTTTACCATTTCCCTGGCTACAGCATCACGCTTGATGGCGTGTGCGCCGAAGCGTGTTCTTGACAAAAGTGAGAAGCGGTCAAAGAAGTCGCTGTTGACTGGTTGATAGACAAAATCCATTTCACCGGGCAAGGAGAAAGAACCAGCAGTGAGTAGCCATTCCCAATTGAAATGATGAGAGGCTAGGTTAAGCAGCGATTGGCCCGCCAGAATGTATTTGTTAGCGATCTCTGGGTTCTTGAAGATCACCCTTTTACCTAATTCTTGTTGGCTGATTGTCAAAAGCTTCAACATCTCAACACCATAATCGCAGAGGTTTCGATAAAACTCTTTTTCGATTCTCCGCAGTTCGTCGCTCGTTTTAAGGGGAAAGGCGTTGATGAGATTTTTCCATACCAGTTTTCTTCGGTAACGAATGAAGTAGTAGGTAACGACAAAAAGAAAATCAGAAATTGCGTAAAGAACGCCGAAAGGCAGTCTCGACATCATTCTCACCAGCATCATAGCAAACAAGTAGAAGGCGCCAAGTTAAGCAAGTATTGTTATTTTTGAGTAGGCTGGGAATGGCTGTCGGCTTATGTTTGTAGATTGCATAACCGACAGCCTGAAGAGTCATTCCAAACGTTTGAAGAGGCTATGGAACTATCTATTCAATCTTAATGAAATGCCAGTTAACGCACAGGGGAAACCATGAAGGGCAAAGTTGTGATCATTACGGGAGGATCATCTGGCATTGGGCGAGCACTTGCCTTTGAATTTGGATTGCACGGTGCCCGGCTGATGATCACAGGACGAAATGGATTTAATCTCGAAAAAACCGTTGCTGAGTTACAGAACAAAGGGATTGAAGTGGTCGGCTTTCGTGGTGATGTTGGCATTGAAGAAGACAACGAACGAATGGCCCGGGAGGCTATCGACCGTTATGGTACCATTGACGTTTTGATCAACAACGCAGGCATCAGTATGCGAGCGCTGTTTGAGGAAGCGGATGTTGACGTGGTCAAAAAAGTAATGAATACCAACTTCTTCGGAATGGTATACGCCACCAAGCACTGCATGCCCGAGATCGTAAAGAATAAAGGCTCCATCATCGGGATCTCGTCCATTGCCGGTTACAGGGGTCTGCCTGGTCGAACTGGCTACTCAGCCTCCAAGTTTGCGCTCAATGGTTTCCTTGAGGCACTGCGACTTGAACTTGCACCCACAGGTACGCACGTACTTACGGCCTGCCCTGGATTTACATCTACCAATATCAGAATCCGCGCATTAACAAAGAACGGGAACACTCAAGGTGAATCTCCGCGGGAAGAGGGCAACATGATGAGCGCAGAAGAATGTGCTCAATATATCTATGCCGCTACTGTTAAACGAAAAAGAACACTGGTGTTGACCACTCAGGGCAAGCTGGCGGTGTTCATGAACAGATGGCTTCCGGGACTGGCCGACCGCGTTGTGTTCAACTTCATGTCGAAGGAACCGAATTCCCCGTTCTAGGCTACATCAGGTCTTGCTGAGAAAAACCATCTTTGTATTATCTGCCTTGTTCAGACTACGGTAAAACTCAACCAATTCGTTATACGATTCAGCAGGAAACTGCCCTTTGAACATTCTTATCTTACGGGTATAGATCAGTTTGTCCTGGTCCAGCGTGAAAACGGCTTCGTATTCACCAAACCTGGACTTAAGTTTTATCGGAGTTGGTAAGAATTCAGGATAAATCCCCTGAGGTAATTGATATACGATCGTATCGGCATCGCTGTAAGGGTTGCGCGTTACAACGTAGTTCCTTCTGACTTCCGTTTTTTCTGGAAGGAGTGTCGAGCGGTTCATCAGATTTGGCGCGAGAAAGATCCTCTTGCCACTGACTGACGCGTAGCGTTTCAGGTTGAGATTGAGATTTATAACTGCCTGCGGATTTCTTGACTTCAAGTTAGTTATGGAAAAAGAGGCAATGTCAAAACTAGGAATTGAGGTCACTTTCTGAAGCCACTTTTTCTGGTCGTCATACTGTCCATCAACGTAAATATCATCGTATTGAAGACCGGCATAAATAGTTCTAACGGTAGCAATAGCATCACCGTTGGCCTGGACGATTACGTCGGCATGCCGGAATTGGGTATTCTGGTCAACGTTATATCGCGTCGTATTTACCAGTTTACCACCGCTCTCCGTTACAAGCATGGCCTTTCTGTTGCCCGTGAACCTCCCTTGATATCCAAACGGATTGGTTTGGCTTGTGCACTCCAGCCACACCGTGTCTTTTCCATTAGGTACAGCGACAACAATGTGATTCGATTGATCGCTTGGAAAGTCATCGATAACATCGGGTGCATTATTACCACCCATGATCGTGGCATAGTAAGCCCTTACACCCACTTCTTTTAAAAGCGCAACTGTATAGTTTGAAAGCGCTTTGCAATCTCCGTATCCGTTTTGGTCAACGACACTAGCCTCGAAGGGCTGCAAACCACCAATGCCAAGCTGCACACTTACGTATCGGGTCCTGCTCTGAACATATTCATAGACAGCTTTTGATTTCTCTTCAGGCGTCTTAAGATCTTTCGTCAGAGCTCTGATTTTTTGTTTTGTTCCCTCGGGTAACACGTCACGACCCTTATTGACCAACGCTTGCCACTGGCCATACGCTTCCCACGAATTCATGTTTCCGGCGTACCCTTCAAATACAAATTCCTCAGGAGCCGCAAGGATATAGGGAACCACCCTCTCTGGACTGAACTTTTCAGATTTTTCCGGTTTGATATTTTCGAACGACCATTTAAATGATTGGCGGTTGTCTGGTTCTGCACCGATTAGCGGCGATTCAATCTTGTAAAGTTTATACCTTGGTTTGAGCTCTTTGGGATAAACAATTGTATACATAATTTTCTCTGCTGATACGCCATCGCTATCATACAGTTGAAAATCGCCAAAATCGTAAAGATATTTGTGTCGCAAACTGTATTCTACCTCAACTGTATATGGATACGTCGTTTGTGAAAGATCTCCATATTTAACCCTGTTGTCGTCAAAAAGAGTTCCTCCGGAAATTGCACTTTGATCTTTCAAATCATTCATCTTTAACCGTTTGATCAGGTTGCCTTCTGCATCATAAACAGCGGCTTTGAATGATTCAATTTTTCTCAACTTATCGTACCATATCGTGATTGACGCAAGGTCCTTTGCTTGCGAAGAGAGAATGGTAACGACTGTCCTTTCACTATAAACGGAGCTTTCTTTGTTTTCAATGGACCACGTTACGGCCTTCTCGCGAACGACGGCATACATTCCCTTCTTGAGGTCTTCAGAAATCGTACTGACAGGAAATTTGGGTTCAACAGCATGGGCCTGAACACAAATCAGCACCGAGATGCAGAGCACTGTTAACTTAATGTACATCTTATTTTTTCTTTAACACGATTTGTTCGGCTTGCTTGGCAACGACCTGGTTATAGAACTCGCGCAGGTTAGGATATTGTTCTTGCGAGAAGAGGCTGTTGTTGATCTGCAGGCTACTCGTCAGCGAAAGCGTGTTGCCGCTTTGCACAAGGTTGTAAGTATACTTGGCAGCGTTCTCCGGCAATTTCAAGAGTTTACTTTGTGGAAGCTCGTCAACCACGTATCCATCCGGGATGTTGATCTTGCACATGTATATTCTTTCCTCAGGACTTCCAAAGTCGACAGGATAAAGCCGGTTCTCGGTTTTGAATGGGTTTTCCACTTGCTGCATAGCAACAAAAGGATTCAGGTAGATCATTGCGTCAGTAGAAACAACATGATCGACAATCGTAATTTCGTGTGTTTCCTTGAAAGGTTGTGCCACATCCTTAGCATTGAAAAATTCACTCTTGCCTATTGTCCACGCTCTGTTTCCGATGAGGTCCTTTACATATTCACTTTCGCCTTTGACCAAATACTTTTGCCGGCCGCCATAGGCAAAATAGCCCGAACGGTCCAATTGCAATTTACCTTTCAATTGACCTTCGTCATTCAGGACAAGGTCAGCACTGTAGAGTTGCCGGGATTTGGTCATTGCCCGCAGGGGAAACCATTTGTAACCAGTTTCAGATACAACAAAGCCATTCCCATTCATGCACCTTTCTGGTAGTACACCTGTGCCGAGGTATTGATCCGTACCGTCTAGTAATATGCTTTTGTCCTCGACAGTTACGAGACAAAGCACATAATTGAATTGTGAAGATACCGCTACAGTTTCCCTGATAAATCCGTGATCCCGGGTACTGATTAATACGGGCGAGACACTAAAGCCAGCCTTGTCGAGTAAAGACGCCATCAACAGGTTGATTTCCGCAGAGCTTCCCTTCTTGTCTTCCAGTACTTTTTTTAAGGGGGTGTCTGTGAACTTGAAGGAATTTCCGTTCCATGCAATGTTGCGCTTCACATAATTATTAATTGCGCTAATCTTTTGTTCAGGAGTTGAAAGGCCAGCGGTAATTTCTTCAGACACTTTCCTCAGAAATCCATTGCCTGTTACTTCTTTACCAAAATTAGGACTGTCCGAATATTGTTTGTTGATATCATCCCAGGTTCCCATGATTGGCTGCATCGCCTGTCCTGGGAATTTTTTATATGCTAATTCAAAATTAATCTTGGAAATATAGTCCTTGCTCGTGGTGATAAATGGTTCAGGTTTGAAGGCTGGGACGTTTTCGACAGCCCAGCGGTACTTGTTCTCGGTATAATCAATCTTGTCATAACTTGTCTGAGACGCGGTGGTCCACCCTGACGTGCTTCTTTCTGTTGAGCTAAGTGTGATGCTGGCGGGCATTTGTTTTGTTTCATTTATCGTCATGGGTATATAGCCCTGGGTGTAGCGTTCATAGTAATAAAATTCAGGAATGACCGCGCGGTATTCGCTCCAACGCGTTGGAATTGTACTCTGGAATTCCCAGTCCTGAAAGTTGAAAAGAAAATCGGAGGTTATCTTGTAGGTTACTTCAATGACTGATCCCTGCTTCACGTTCGGCATGGTAAACTTCATGTAGTCAATGTTGGCGTTTACCTTTTCTTTGAACACGGCGTCATTCCTCAATTTTGATTGAACAACTTCCTTGTTCTCCAGATTGTAAGTTGCCGCCTTGAGAGACGAGAACTTTTCATCGCCGCTTCCTTCGTGATAAAGTGGAACTGTGAATGTGGCCCAATCAAGACCTTCTTTTGATAGGATTTTTATTCTCATCATCCTATCAAAAACGAGCGAAAATCCGCTTGATTGGTTGTAGACGAGCGATGACGTGCCAAAATCAACGAGGATCACCGCGGATGCTGACGTGTCCTTAGGATATTTGGTCATTTGGAGGTCTTCGATCGGGATTTCACCAAACTTGATGGGCGGTTTTTGTGCGAAACTGTAGAATGAAACGAGGATAGCGAAAAAGCCGGTTAGTAGAATCTTCATACAACTGTTGGTGTTTAGGTAGCATAATAACAGAAAAATGTTTTCAATTTTATCAATACAGGATTGGTTAAATGTGTAACCTGTGCAATCGTTAATTCCCTTACAATTGGCCAAGCAAAAGAGTACCTTTTTTTGTCAGTCATGTGGCTATGAATCAGCCAAATGGCTTGGAAAATGCCCATCCTGTGGTTCCTGGAACACATTTGCGGAGGAAGTGGTCTCTAAAGAAGAGACAAGCAAGAATGAATGGCGTCAGGAAAACGGACGCGTGAGGCAGGTAAAAGCCAAAACACTAGATGAAGTTGAGACCGGTGAAGACATCAGGCTCATCACGGTGGATCAGGAATTAAACAGGGTTTTGGGAGGCGGTATTGTTCCGGGA